>Ga0335075_10000537_pt1 | contig 65678 bp, 61 predicted proteins | sample Lox_Sample_24_FD_206723 | JGI IMG/M metagenome (GOLD analysis project Ga0335075, IMG submission 206723) | Soil microbial communities from Loxahatchee National Wildlife Refuge, Florida, United States - Lox_Sample_2.4 | ecosystem: Environmental > Terrestrial > Soil > Wetlands | place: USA...
CCTGGCATGCACAACTCTCCAGGATCATGGAAAATATGGCTAATGCGGATAGTGAGCGGTGCCGTCGCAGTCGGCTTGGTGCTGGGGCTGGCGATCCCGGTTCGTGCGGTTGCCGCGGACCGCACCGATGCCGGGCAGCCGGCCGACGTTCAGGAGATCCTCACTGTCGCGGCGGCGTCACACTCGACCACGTACGCGACTTTCCGGGCGTACCGGCTGGTCCACGGCCGCAAGGTCGCAGTCTTCGGTCCGTGGACGGCGCGGGTGGGCTACAACGGCATCGCCAGGCCGGGCAAGAAACGCGAAGGCGACGGCCGAACGCCGTCCGGTACCTACGGCTTCAGCTTCTTCTTCGGTGTGCAGCCGGACAAGAGATTCGCGTTTCCGTTCCGGCACGCTCACAGCTTCGACTTCTGGGACGACGACCCGGCAAGCGCCCGGTACAACGAGTGGGTCAATGCGCGCAAGCACAACCCCGGTACCAATCCAGAGCCGATGCATCAGGAGCCGGCCTACGATTACGCCGCAGTGATTGCCTACAACACTCGCCGCACTCCCGGTCTCGGCAGCGCCATCTTCCTGCACGTCGGGACCGGCACGGCGACCGCCGGGTGCGTCTCGCTGCCGCGCGCCGAGCTGCTGAAGGTCCTGCACTGGCTGCGGCCGCGCGATCATCCCAGGATCACCATTACGGCGCGGTGAGGCGGGAAACTCAGCGAAACCTCGGCGCGCCGTTCGGTGGCTAGCTGGTCCGGCCGCGGCGCCACTGCGGCTTGCGCTTCTCCAGGAACGCGCGCATGCCCTCCCGTGCGTCCGGAAGCTGGCTCGTAGCTGCCATCACCTCGACGGCGTAGTCGTACGCCTTCGGCAGGTCGAGGTCGATCTGCGCGTAGAGCGCCTGCTTGCCGATGCCCTTGCTCTCCGCTGATCCGCGCGTCACTCGCTCGAGCAGGTCTGTCGTCGCGCTGTCGAGCTGCGCGGCCGGCACAACTCGGTTGACCAGGCCCCAGTCCAGCGCCGTCCGCGCGTCGATGACGTCACCAGACATCGCCATCTCGGCTGCCCGCTTGCGGCCGATGTTCCGCGCGATGGCGACCATCGGCGTGTGACAGAACCAGCCGCCGGCCCCGCCCGGTGCCGCGAAGCCGGCCTCTTCACCGGCCACCGCGAGGTCCGCGCTTGCCACGAGCTGACATCCTGCCGCGGTCGCGAGACCGTGCACCCGCGCGACGACTGGCTGCGGCACCTGCTGCATCAGGGTCATCAGCTCGGTGCAGGTCCGCAGAAGCGACCGGACGGTCATCAGGTCACCCTCGGCCACGTCGGCGAAGTCGTGCCCCGCGCTGAACACCGGGCCGTTGCCGGCCAGCACAATACCGAGCGCGTCGCTCTCCCCCGCCTGGCCGAAGGCTGTGATCAGCTCTTCCATGTGCTGACGGGACAGTGCGTTACGCCGCTGCGGCCGGTTCATCGTGATCGTGACGAACTCGCCGGACCGCTCTACCAGAATGTGCTGGAAGCTCATCGGCACCTCCTCGCTCGCTTTCAGCCTACGACGGGCGGTCGCGGCCTTACCGTTCCTGCTCAGTGGGCCGGATCAGCAGCTCGTTGACGGCAACGTGCCGCGGCCTGGTGACGATATAGCTGATGGCGTCCGCAATGTCGCCGGCTTCCATCCGCTGCCACTCCGCCAGCGGCGCGTCGGCTGCCGGGCCAAGCAGCATGACCCCCGCGTTGTTGATGAGCGTGTCCAGCCGCCCGAGTTCCGCCACGGTCCGGGCGACTGCCTGCGCGGCCTGCGTCTCGTCGGTGATGTCGGCCTCGAGCACGAGAGCCGTCCCGCCCTCATCGGCGATGCTCGCGGCAAGCTGGTCAAGCCTGTCCTTGCGGCGCGCCGCAAGCGCCACCGCCGCTCCTTGCGCGGCCAGTGCCGTGGCGGTCGCGGCGCCGATCCCGCTCGATGCTCCGGTCACCAGCGCCACGGTGCCGTCCAGAACCTTCGTCATCGATGCCCTCCTGACAGGCCCGACAAATCACATTAGACCGGGAACGTGCTGATACCCACTGACCGTCTGCCCAGGCTGCGGATTTGCCACCGGCGACCACCGGACCACGGTAACGCCAGGGTGCCTGCGTAACTGCCGGGGCCGTCCGGGTGGTCGTCACGGTGGCCTGATTAAGCTCGTCATCATGCCTCTTGACAACGACACCGTCCGCCTTGCCAAGGCTCCGACCCTCGCGACAGTGGTGACGCTGATGCCTGACGGGCAGCCGCAGGCGCTGCTCACCTGGATCGACACCGACGGCGAGAACATACTGGTCAATACCGAGCCTCAGCGGCAGCGGTCGAAGAACATCAGCCGCGACCCGCGCGTGACCGTCCTGCTGCACTCGTCAGACGATGCGTATGACTGGTCCGAGGTGCGCGGCCACGTGGCGTCGACGATCACTGGTCAGCAGGCCAGGGACCACATCGACGAACTGTCGCGCAAGTACGTCGGCCGGGACTACGGGATGCCGATCGGGCCGGACGGCAGGATCATCTACGTCATCCAGCCGGACAAGGTGAACACCCCGAAGTCCCTCGGCGGCGGTTAGGTCTCGCCTTGTCGCCTCCGCCATCGAGCTGACGGTGGCATCTGGCGATTCTCGGTCGCTAGGCCGCGGCTGAGACGGTGATTACGCCGGCCGGCGGCCTGGCGACCCGCAGCGCGGCAGCAATGTCCCGGACGATCCGTTCCGGCTCGGTGCGCAGTTGCCGCGGGCTGACGTGCAACACGCGAATTCCCGCGGCTGTCAGCCGGGCGTCGCGCCGCATTGTTGCTTCCCAGGCATCGGGCGCGAAGTGCCATTCGCGAGACTCGATTTCGACGGCTACGCCGTGGTCTGGCCACCAGGCGTCGGGCCTGCCGAGCAACGTTCCGTTAACGTACAACGACGGGTTGAACAGCGGCTGTGGCAGACCGGACCTGCGGATCAAGCCCCGGAAGTCGCCTTCAGCCGGCGATCTGATGCCTTCGGCGACCTCGGCGAGCACCGTCCTGAACAGCCCTGATCCGCGCACCGGACCCGCGGCTAACTCGGCGGCCAGGTCGCGAATTGAGCACCGGCTCTGCTGGACCGCGCTTGCCACGACGGCCCGGACCTGTGATCTGTCGGCCATGCCGCGTACCGCATCTGCAACCGCCCTGGCCGGCGAGACGTATCTGATCGCCAGATCCTGTGTCTCAGCGCGCGGCATCCGCCACGTGCGGTAGACCGCTACGAAAGACCGGCTGGCACATTGTCGGCTAGCGGGCACGAGCACGTGAACGAGCCGGGTTTCCGGCGCTCTGATCTGGTAGTGGCGCAGTGCTGTTGCCGCCGTGATGACGCTGGTCGGCCCCGCGTACAGCACCGCGGCAGTCTCGAGTTGCTCGCGCGTCGGCTGACCGGTAGCCATCAAGTAGACAGCAGGCAGCAACCGCTGCCACGGGCCACCCGGCCGGGCCCGGTACCGAATGGCGTCCGGTGTGAGCCCGCAAGCCAGCGCCTGCTGCCTCGAGAGCACCCCGCGCTGATAGTTCGACAGCCAAAGCCACTCGCGGTCGTCCGCCGTCATGCGGTGAAGCCTGGCAGGGGGTACCGACAAGCGCGCAGCGTCATGATCGATGTTGATTACGGGGGCCCATAGCACCCCGTAAGTCACATCGATCATGGAACTGTCCTTCCTACACCGGGATCGCGGCTCCGTTCACTAGGTGAGCGTCCGGGCTGGTCAGGTAGAGATAACTTCTGGCGATGTCGCGCGCCTTCGGCCATGCGTCGTGATCGGCGTTCGGCAATGCTTCCCGGTTCGCCGGGGTATCGATGATGCTGGGGACCACGCAATTGACCGTGATGCGGGTGCCGCGCACTTCGCCGGCAGCCATCTCTACCAGGTGCAGCACGCCCAGCTTGCTCACCGAGTAAGCGAACCCGTTGCCAGCGGTCACTGTCGCGGCGCGGCTGGAGGTGTGCACGATCCGGCCTTCGCCGCCCGCCGTCATGATGCGCAGCGCGTGCTTCGTGATGAGGGCGGCCGACACTACGTTGAGCTGGAGCTGGCGGGTCAGCTCAGCGGCGTCCAGCTCGGCCAGGGGCCGTCGTGGCGCGTACCCGCCGACAGTATTGATCACTGCCCACGGCGGCGGACTCGCGTCGAAAAACTCGCGCAAGGCATCATCGTCCAGCGCGTCGACGCTTTCGTACCGCACGCCAGTCAGCTCTCGGTCGGCGGCTGGCAGGTGCCGGTCCGCTCCGGTGACGACGGCTCCGAGGTCGGCGAATGCCGAGGCAACTCCCGCACCGAGCCCGCCTGTCGCCCCGAATACCACCACCTTACGGCCGGCCAGGCCAGTCTCCACCAAGTTGCCTCCCGGATGAACCACATTCCCTCCCCGAGGTTGGTATCGCGTCATATTGCGGCGAGAGCGTGGCGACGAGATACGCCACGCCGAAGGGGTCGTCGCAGTAGCTGATTGCACAGGCTGGCCGCTGCTCCCCCATAGCGCCGGCCAGCACCTGCCAGGCTGGCCGTCCGGTGGCCATTAGCTCCCTGGCGAGGCTGGCGTCTAGTGCCAGCAGCGCTGTCATGTCCCCGTCCCGGATCGCTTCGGTCACCTGCGCGTCGAACGGAAAGCTCCGCTCGTCCAGGTAACCTGGCGCCTTCAGCCCGCGGCGCGCGCTGCCGTCGGCCATGACCAGCAGCGCGACCCGTGGCGCGGTCGCGGCCAAGCGCGCGCCAAGGGCCGCGCAGTCTGCCGCGCTGGCTCCGTCGCTGACAGTATGCAGCACGGGCTGGCCGGCGTAGCCTGCCCGATCCAGCAGGCGGCAGCCGAGGCCGAGCGGCAGCGGCACTCCGGACCGATCCAACCGATCCGCATCCGGCACGCCACTGTGGTGCCCGCCCCCGTCCAGCACGCCCCTATCGTGCCCGCCCCGGTCCAGACCAGCTGCGTCCAGATCACCCGCAGCCAGCCGGCCGAGCGCAAGCGCCGGCGCGTAGGCCGCCAGGTCGAGCCGGCCACGCGTGCCAAACTCGCGCGTCTGTTCGCCCGCCCCGACAACAGCGATCACGTCGGGACCGGATCGAACCAGGTCTGTTGCTGCGTCGAGGCACGCTTGCCGCAGCTCCGGCACGACCGGGTCGGTGCCGGTCAGCTCGCGCGCCAGCAACGGCGGCGCCGGGCACAGGGCGGCTGCGGTCAGCACTGGCTAGGCCAGTCCCCGCACCGCGCGAGCAGGCGCGCGGTCGCCACGGATGGCGCTCACCATCTCGACGACCTGCCGGGACTCCGCTACCTGATGCACGCGGAAGATCCGCGCGCCGTGCCAGGCGCAGATCGCGGTCGCGGCGAGCGTGCCCGGCAGCCGCTGCTCGGGCGGCAGGTTCAGCGTCTCCCCCACGAAATCCTTGTTGGACAGTGATACCAGGACCGGGAATCCGGTGGCGGTCATCTCGGCCAGCCGCCGGGTGACCTCGAGTGAGTGCCAGGTGTTCTTGCCGAAGTCGTGCGCGGCGTCGATCACGATGCGGTCGCTCTGCACCCCGGCAGCCAGCGCACGTCCCGCCAGCACCTGCACCTGGTCCAGCACGTCCGCCATGACGTCGGCGTACGCGACGCGGAACGGCCTGGTCCTCGGGTTCTGCCGGCCCACGTGAGCGCACACCAGCCCGGCACCGAACTCTGCCGCGACCTCGGCGAGCAGCGGGTCGTACCCGCCCCAGCTGTCGTTGAGCAGATCGGCGCCGGCTTCGCAGACGGCCCGGCCGGTCTCGTGCCGCCAGGTGTCAGCGCTGATCACGACGTCCGGATACGATGACCGGATTGCGCCGATAAAACCGGCTGTGCGACGGATCTCCTCCGGCACGTCGACGTCCGCGCCCGGCGCAGCCGGAATGCCGCCGACGTCGACGATGTCCGCGCCGTCAGCGATGACCTGATGCACCCGCTCCATGGCGGCTGACTCGTCCCACGTGACCGCGGGCCGGAAGAACGAATCCGGGGTCCGGTTCACGATTCCCATGACGATCGCCTGGCCGGGCGGGAACGCGTGGTTGCCGAGGCGCAGCACGCCCTGCTGCGCGGCCGGAGCCAGCCGGTCACTCATCGGACCGGAACTCCGCTGCCGGAGGCCGTTCGGTCACCGGAACCGGCCGGGAGACCTGGTGTGCCTGGCCGTCGTCGTCGCGGACGAACTGATGCAGGTCAACGGTGGCGTCGACGGTGGCAGGCGCGCGCTGATCCGGCAGTCGGCGGGGGCTCCGGGGGTTGTCCTCCGAGCCAGCACGGCCCGGCCGCCGCCGCTCCGCTACCAACAGCAGCTCGGCCGCCATCAGCGCCAGGTCGTGGTTGGCCTGGTGCCGGTGCGCCCGGCTGCCGAGATCGACCTGGGCGACGGCGTCTAGGCCGTAGCCGGAGACCGTGTCCATCAGCGTGGCGAGCTCGACGCCGTAGCCGACCGGGATGCTCAGCGACTCCATCAGGCTGCGCCGGGCGGCCCACTCCCCGGCCAGCGGCTGTACCACCGCGGCGAGCTCCGGCCACCACAGGCTGATCAGCGGGCGGGCGACCAGCTCAGTGACGCGACCGCCCTCGGTCGATGTCGATCCGTCCGACTCGGTGCGAACCCGGGTGTAGAAGCCCTTGACCAGCCGGACTTGCTCGTCGGCGAGCAATGGTCCAAGCAGGCCGGAGACGAAGTGCGGTCCCCACTGGGTCAGGTCGGCGTCGATGAAGACCAGCAAGTCGCCCTTAGTGACCAGCAGCGACTTCCACAGTGCCTCGCCCTTGCCGGGGAAGCTGCCAGCCGCGGGTGCCACCCTGCTGGCCGGGTGGACGATCGCCCCCGCCTCGGCGGCCGCTGTCGCGGTCGCGTCGGTCGAATCCGAGTCCATGACGACGACCTCGTCCACGAGCGGAACTTCGTCCACAAGTGATCGCGCGATGGCGCTGACCACTCCGCCGACGGTGCGCTGCTCGTTCTTCGCGGGGATAACCACGCTAATCGTGAGGTCGAGGTGCCGCTTGGCCGCAAGCAAGCGGTCCGGCGGCCAGTCCTGCCAGCGTGACGTGCGGCGGCCGAACCAGGCTCGGGTGCCCTCGTCGGGGAGTCGGCCAGCGTCCATGACTCGGCCAGCCTAGTCCGGCTGGTGGTCCACCCTGACAGCCGCCCGGTTGCACTCAGTGAGCTGCGGCTGGCGAACCGCGGTCAGCGAACTGACCGAACCGGCAGCACGGCGAGGGCGCTGGCGATGCCGCAGCAGCCCCCGGCAATGAACAGCGTCCGGTAGCCGCCAGCGTGGCTGATGATCAGGGCGGCGAGCAGCGGGGCGAGCACCTGCGGCCCGGCGTTGGCGATGTTGAGCACGCCGAGGTCTCTGGCCGCATCCTCGCTGCGGGGCAGCACCAGGGTAACTAGCGCGGCGTCGACGGACAGGTAGCAGCCGAACGCGATCCCGGCGAACGCCGCGAAGATCTCGATCGTCGTGAAGGTCGGCGACAGCACCGGGAGCACGCAGCCGGCGCCGGCCACCGCGGAGGAGATGACGACAAACGGCTTGCGCCGGTCCAGCCGGTCGGACACCGGGCCAGCGATGGCGGATGCCAGCAGGGCACCGACCGCGCTGATCGCCGCCAGTATCGTGACCCCCTGAGCTGGCCGCATCCGTCCGGGCAGCGCGATGTAGTCAGTCAGGATGTACAGCTCGTAGCTGATCACCAGGTAGTAGCCGAGGATCGCCCCGGCGCGGCTGGTGAACACGAGGGCGAAATCGCGGTGCCGCAGCGCGGACAAGAAGTCGGCCAGCCGCGCCGCCAGGTTCCTGGTGTCGCGCGGCCGGGGCAGTCCGGCGGCGGGCGCGTCTGCGGTGCTGACCACGAAGTAGGCGGCGGTCGCCGCGAGCAGCACACCGAGCGTCAGGTAACCCCAGCCGAGGTGCCCGGTGAACTGGCTAGCCAGCCCCACGCCGGCGACCCCGCCGAGTACCGATGAGACGCCGGCCACCGCGGATGCCGCGCCGCGCCGCTGCCGGCTGACCCGGTCCGGGATGACCGCCGACAGCGGCGCCTGATACAGGTTCGCGACTGCCTGTGCCAGACACCAGACGACAGCGACCAGCAGCACAGTTCCGGCGCGGCCGAGGAGCGCCAGCGTCACGACAACCGCGACGGACGCTGCGACCAGCCACGGCGCGCGGCGGCCGAAGCGGGACCTCGTGCGGTCCGACAGCGCGCCACCGATCGGGTTGAATACGAGCGCGAACAGTGCGCTGACCCCGGATACGACGCCGAGCGCCGCGACCTTGTGCGCCCGGTCGATGTGCTCGACCTGGAGCGGGAGCAGCACGGTGAGGATCCCCGCGTACAGGGCGGACAGCGCGCCGTTGGCGATGCCAAGGCTGACCAGCAGCCGCCGGAAGCTGTGCCGCCCGCCTGCGGCGTCCGCGCGTCCGGCGTGGCCGGACTCGGCCAGGTCCGTCATCGGGTTGCCGTTCGGCCGCGGGCCGGTCAGGCGACGGTGATGGTAGCGGTGCGGCGCACGTCGTCGAGGCTGTGCGCGGCTTCGATGAGGTAATCGCCCGGCACTGTGGTCCAGCCGTCAGCCCAGATCTGGAAGGCCCGCTCTGGCAACGTGATGGTGACGGTCCCGGTCTCCCCCGGCTCGGCCGTGGCAGTGGCGAAGCCAGCCAGCCAGCGACACGGGCGCTCGTCGTCCGGCGTCACCGGCCCGGCGTAGACCTGGACGACTTCGCGGCCCGCACGGCTGCCGGTATTGCGCACGGTGACGATGACCTTGCGGCCGTCCGCTGTCAGCTGCTCGTACTCCCAGCTCGTGTAGCCGAGGCCGTGGCCGAACGCGAACCGGGGCGTGATTCCAGCCCGCTCGAAGGCCCGGTAGCCGATGAACACGCCCTCGTCGTACCGCAGCTCCCCGTCGACCGGGGTGACGGATAGCACCGGGCTGTCCGCCGCGGCGGCCGGCCACGTGGTGGGCAGCCGTCCGCCCGGCTCCGCGGCGCCGAGCAGCACGTCCGCGATCGCATGGCCGGCTTCCTGACCGGGGAACCAGATCAGCAGCACTGCCGCGACCTGGTCTGCCCACGGCAGCTCTACCGGCGAGCCGGCGTTGACCACCACGATGGTGCGCTGGTTGACCGCCGCGACTCGCCGGACCAGTTCGTCCTGGCGGCCCGGCAAGGCCAGCGTGGTGCGGTCAAAGCCCTCTGACTCGACCTCGTCAGTAGTGCCGACCACGACAACAGCGACATCGGCAGCGCTAGCGACGGTTTCCGCTTCGGCCAGCAGATCGTCCGCGGTCGCTATCGGGGCACCGTAGCCGAGCGTCAGCGAGACCACCCGGAAGCCGCCGACGAGCCTGACCTGATAGGTGAGCGCGACCTCCAGAGTCTCGCCCTCGGCCATCGTCACCGGCACGCGCCGCTCCGGCGGTGCGAGGAACGTCACCGCGAGATCATCGGACTCCGGCTGCAGGAGTCCGTCGAAGAGCACAGCATCCCCGGCGCTGAGGGTGAACCTGCCGATCCCCCGGATCCCGAGCAGATGCGTGCCGCTCGTCTCGGCGGTCAGCCGGCCAGAGATCTGCACCGTGTCGAGCGCGTCCGGGTCGACTCCGGCAGGCATCTCCATCCACCGGCCCGCGCCGGTTGCGAGCGGCGTCTGGTAGGCGACGGCGCCTGTCTTATCGCGGAACGTCGCCTGCAGGTCGGTCCACTGGGGTGCGGCAGCGGGCATCAGCTTGCCGGTACGCGGGTCGGAACCGATCGCATAGGAGAGCTTGACTGCGTCCGGCAAGGCAGCTGACAGGCCCTCAAGCGGGGAGACGATGTGCGCGGGGAAGACGGTGGCGCTGCCGCCGCCGAGCACACGCGCGTCACGGGCGAGCGCGCCGATCAACGCGATGCTGCCCAGCCCAGAAACGTTGAGTGGCAGCATGTCGTCGCGATTGACCGCCAGCACGAACGAGCGGGCGGCGACTTCCCGTGCGATGCCCGCGCCGTTGATCGGGGCCGGCCGCCCCTCCGGCGGCACTGTTTCAGGGGCGCCTGCCAGGGCGCCGACCCTGGCCGCCAGCCGCAGCACCCTGCGCACTTGCTCGTCGATGACCTCGATCGGCACTTCGCCAGCCCGGACCGCAGCTACCAGCAGGGTGCCCCAGGGGTTTCCGGCAGCGGGCATCGCGATGTCCAGGCCACCGTTTGCGGTTCCAGCTGTCGCGCGGGCGGCGAGCCAGTCGGACACGATGACCCCGTCGAAGCCCCATTCGCCTTTCAGCACGCCTCGCTGCAGCGCGGCGTGCTGGGTCATGGAGACGCCGTTGACCGCGTTGTACGCCGACATCACGCCCCACGCAGCCGCCCTCGAGATGATCGTCTCGAACGGCGCGAGATAGAGCTCGCGCAGTGCCCGGTCACTGACGACCGTGCTGGCGGTGAAGCGCTCGGTCTCGAAGTCGTTGCCGACGAAGTGCTTGACGGCGGTTGCGACGCCCTGATCCTGCACGCCGGCCACGTACCCGGTTCCGATCTCACCGGTGAGCAGCGGATCCTCGGAGTAGCACTCGAAGTGCCGGCCGCCAAGAGGGCTTCGGTGCAGGTTGACAGTCGGTGCCAAGAGCACGTGCACGCCCTTGCGCCGGGCCTCCTGGCCAAGCAGCTGCCCTGCCTGGCGGGCAAGCTCGCCGTCCCAGGTGGCCGCGAGGGCGGTCGGGCTGGGCAGCGCGACCGACGGGTCCGCTGCGCTCCAGGTGACGCCGCGCACGCCCACCGGGCCGTCGGACATGACGATCGACGCCAGCCCGATCTCCGGCAACGCCGGCAGCGTCCAGGTGTCCTGCCCGGCCAGGATTGCCACCTTGGCCTCGAGACCCAGTTGGCCGAGTGCGGCTTCGACGGCGGTCTCCTGCTCGGCCCGCACGGCTTCCTGCGCGGTCAGGTCGGACATCGGCGCCACCTCTTCCACTTCAACTGGTGTCCCGGACGAGCGCCCGGCCGATTATCAGCTTCTGGATCTCGCTCGTGCCCTCGTAGATGCGGAACAGCCGGGCGTCGCGGTACATCCGCTCAACTGCGATCCCGCGCATGTAACCCAGCCCGCCGTGTACCTGGACGGCCAGGTCGGCAGCGCGGCCGACCATCTCGGAGCAGAACAGCTTGGCGGCCGACGGGCCGATCCGCCGGTCGGCGCCCGAGTCGTAGTTGCGTGCCGCCTCTGCCACCATGGCCCGCCCTGCGTACGCTCCGGTCTGGATCTCCGCGAGCATCGCCTGCACTAGCTGGAACTCGCCGATCGGCTGGCCCCCCTGCCGGGCGGATCGCGCGTGCGCGACGGACTCGGCAAGCAGCCGGTCCGCCATCCCGACGCAGATGGCCGCGATGTGCACGCGGCCGCGCACCAGCGACCGCATCGCCGCGCCGAAGCCGGCCCCCTCCTGGCCGCCAACCAGCGCAGCCGCAGGGACCTTGACCTCGTCGAGGGACACCTCGGCTGTCCACGCGCCAGCCTGCCCCATCTTGCGGTCTTTCGGGCCGACCCGGACTCCGTCCCGCCCTGCCTCGACCAGGAACACCGAGATCCCGCGTGTCCCGCGGGCCGCCGGATCGGTACGCGCGAACACCACGAACAGGTCGGCGAGCGGCGCGTTGGTGATGAACCGCTTGGCCCCGGAGAGCACATAGCCGTCGCCGTCCGGCGTCGCTTTCGTGGTCAGGCCGGACGGGTCCGAGCCGGCCTCGGCCTCGGTCAGCGCGAACGAGGCGATCGCGCCCTCGGCCAGCCTTGGCAGCCAGAACTGCTTCTGCTCATCAGTGCCGGAGTTGACGAGCACCTGGCCGGCTATCCCGTTATTGGTGCCGAACATCGACCTGAAGGCCGGAGTGGTGTAGCCGAACTCGAACGCGAGCTGCACGTCCTCGGCGAGGCTCGCGCCGAGCCCGCCGTACTCGGTTGGCAGTGTGTAACCGAACAGACCCATCTCCGCGGCTGCCCGCCGGATATCCGCCGGGATCGCGTCGGTCTCCTCGATCTCCTCCTCGCGCGGCACGACCTTCGTCCGGACGAATCCCCGGACGGCGTCGAGCACATCGGCGAACTCAGCGTCGCGCATGTCCGCAGACTAGCGACTTCTGCCGGTCCGAGCCGCTACCTCCACAGGTGAACTGGTGCCTCGAACCGCGCGACCCGCAGTGTGTTGCCGTGCAGCGCTACCTGGCAGAACTGGTAGATGATGGCCGCGGTAGGAGCGTGCACGTACCGGTCGAACAACGGAAGCCTGATGACCGGACCAGGTACCTGCGGTATGTGCAGGAACTCCGGCTCGACATCAAGATCGGCCAGCGGCACCCGGAAGATGCGGGCAACCTCGGCCGGCGCGGCGGTGAGCTCGCCGTCCGCGTCACCTCCCCACGCCACGACCGGTGTCATCAGGTAGCCGGACCGCGTGACGTAATCGTCGAGCATGCCGAGCACGGCGCTGGCCTCGAGGCTGACGCCGGTTTCCTCGCGCAGCTCCCGCAAGGCGGCGTCCTCGATGCTCTCGCCGTCATCCCGGCGGCCGCCGGGCAGCGCCCACTGCCCGGCATGATTGCGGAGGCCTTGCGCTCGCCTGGTGATCAGCAGGGTGTCACCGCCAGCAGCAGCCTGAACGCAGAGCGCGACCGACGCCTGCTTGAGGTCGGCGCGTTCCAGGGCGATCCGCTGGAACCGGGCCAGGTTTGCGGCGACCTGCTCGCGCTGGAGTGATCTGCCTCGGTCGGTTGTCATAACGCCATCCTGATCATCTCTGCTGACGGCAGATTGCCTTGGCTTACGCCCGCCTGGCGAACCATCGTTGATGGTGCAGCCGGAATCCGGAGCTAACTCGAAGGCAGGCACCTTATGCAAGCGGCAGTGGCAGAACAGGCAATAGGCCCGCTCGATGACCAGCTGATCACCCGGCTGCTCTACCAGCGCATCATCGTACTTGGCGCGGAGGTCGATGACCGCGTGGCGAACCGGCTGTGCGCCCAGCTGCTGCTGCTATCCGCGGAGGACCCGCGCGGTGACATCAGCCTGTACATCAACTCTCCCGGCGGCTCGGTCAGTGCAGGTCTCGCGATCTACGACACGATGCGGCTGATCCCCAACGACGTCAGCACGCTGGCGATGGGCCTGGCCGGAAGCATGGCCCAGTTCCTGCTATGCGCGGGAACCGCCGGCAAGCGGTTCAGCCTTCCGCATGCCCAGGTCCTGATGCACCAGGGCTCTGCCGGGTTCGGCGGCACGGCGGCGGACGTCGAGATCTACTCGGCGCAGCTGGAGCGCATCGGGACCCTGATGACAAAGCTGATCTCCGAGCACACCGGCCAGCCGCCCGAGCGGGTGGCGGCCGACAGCCGCCGCGACCGCTGGTTCAGCGCGACCGAAGCACTCGAGTACGGGATGATCGACCACATCCTGGAGCGGGTGGAGGACATCCGTCCTGCCATCGTCGGCCGGATGGCGGGCCTGTGACGATGAACGCTGTGACGATGAACGCCGCGGCGCTGAGCATGCCCAGGATGAGCCAGTACACGATCCCGACTGTCGTCGAGCGCACTCCCCTCGGCGAACGCGCGTACGACATTTACTCGCGGCTGCTGACGGAACGGATCATTTTCCTTGGCACCGAGATCGACGACGGCGTGGCCAACGTAGTCATGGCTCAGCTGTTCCATCTCGAGGCGGCAAGCCCGGATCTGGAGATCAGCCTGTACATCAACTCGCCGGGCGGCTCGTTCAGTGCGCTAACCGCGATCTACGACACAATGCAGTACATCCGGCCGGACGTCGCCACAGTCTGTATGGGCCATGCGGCATCGGCGGCCGCTGTCCTGCTCGCTGCTGGCGCACCAGGCAAGCGCGCCGTGCTGCGGCACGCGAAGGTGGCATTGCATCAGCCGTCGAGCCAGGCTCAGGGTGCCTTGCCAGACCTGGCTGTCGAGGCCAAGGAACTCGCCAGGGTCCGGGCCGAGGTCGATGAGATCCTCAGTCAGCACACCGGTCACCCAATTGCCAAGATCAGGGCCGATACCGACCGGAACAAGACGTTCAGCGCCGCCGAGGCTGTCAGCTATGGGCTTGCAGACGAGGTCATCACCACCAGGAAGGCCGTGCGTGCCACCGCCGCGCTGCCGATTGCGGCCGGCTAAGCGAGCCACTGCGCAGCGACAGCGAGTGCCATAACGGCCGTGCATTGTAGCCCCAGGCTTCACCGACATCGACGGGTCAGTTACGTCGATTTCAATGCCTCGGGCATGGCGATGTTCTGCGGGCACGCCAACCCGGTGGTCCTACTATGGGCAGTAGCACGGACCCCACCACTGCGAGCTGACCGGAGCCCCCTCGCGATGCCGGAAGCGTATGCGCAGTCCCCTGCGCTCGACCCGAACGTGCCGAACGTAGCCCGCATGTACGACTACATGCTGGGCGGCAAAGAGAACTACGCCAGCGACCGCGCGGCCGTCGCGAAGCTGATCGAGATGGCGCCTGGCGTCCCGGTGGCCGCCAGACTGAACCGCGAGTTCGTCGGCCGCGCGGTCCGTTTCGTAGTCAGTGCGGGCGTGACCCAGTTTCTGGACGTCGGCGCCGGCCTGCCCACGCAGGACAGCGTGCACCAGGTCGCCCAGGAGGCAGCGCCGGACGCCGCGGTCGTCTACGTCGACAATGACCCGGTCGTGCTCACTCACTCCCGCGCGCTGCTCGACGGCCAGGCGCGGGTCGCGGTCGCCGCCGGAGATGTCCGCGACCCGGCCGGGGTCATCGGCCACCCCCAGGTCCGTGCGCTGATCGACTTCAGCCGTCCGGTGTGTGTCTTGCTTGTCGCACTGATGCATTTCATCCCGGACGCCGAGGATCCGGCCCGCCTCGTCGCGGCGTTCGCAGAGGCACTCGTGCCCGGCAGCTTCCTCATCTTCTCGCATGCGACCGCGCATGGCGCGCCGCCGCAGGTGGCCGTGTACAGCAAGGACGCTGAGCGGGTATACGACCAGGCCACTGCGCAGGTGACCCTACGCGACCCGGACGAGGTCAGCGGCCTGCTCAGTCCCTTCACCTTGCTGGAGCCAGGGCTGGTGCACGTCTCGCAGTGGCGGCCGCCGGTGCTGGTCAGCTACGAGTTCGACGCGTTCCTTGCCGCGGTTGGCCGCCGCGATTAGCAGCGCCGGCTGGCAACCCTCTCGAGTGCCCGGGCGGACCACTCCACACGTCGTCACGGTCGCCATTGGTCACGCTGGCGTCGCGCGCTGCTCAGCGATGGAGTTGCCGCCGTCGACAATCAGGTACTGCCCGGTTATGTAGGAGGCTCCCGGGCTCGCCAGCCAGGCGACGGCCGCGGCGACTTCGCCGGGCGAGCCGCTGCGGCCGGCCGGGGTCGCCAGTCCTTGATCACGTTCATCGGCGGTCTGGGACCCGGTGGCTATCCAGCCCGGTGCCACGGCGTTGACGGTAACCCCGTACTTGGCGGCGTCAACTGCCGCCGCGCGGGTGAGCCCGATCATGCCCGCCTTGGCGGCCGCATAGCCGACGTCTGCGCGTATCGCCATCACCGGACCGGTCAGGCTGGCCACCATGATGACCCGACCCCAGCCGCGGCCAGTCATGGCCGGCAGCGCTGCCTTCGTGACCAGGAAGGCAGTCGTCAGGTTGCGGGCGAGCGCTGCCTGCCAGGTCGCCAGGTCCATTGAGTCCATACCACCGGATTCGAACACGGGGACGGCTGCGGAGACCATCCCGGCGTTGTTCACCACGATGTCCAGGCGCCCCCATTGCTCCAGTGCAGCCGACACCAGCCCGGACGCGGTGCTGGCGTCGGTGAGATCGCCGGTCTGGCCTGCAGCTTCGAAGCCAGCGCCGCGCAGTTCGCCGACCCGGTCATCGATCCGCGTTGTGGTAGCGGTGATCACCACGGCGGCGCCAAGGCTCGCGAGCAGCCTGGCGGTGGCGAAGCCGATGCCCTCGGGGCTGCCTGCCCCGGTGACCAAAGCGACGCGGCCGGACAGGTCGAACTCCGCTGGTACGGGCATTTGCCGATCTTACGGGCATGCCCGGCACCGGAGCCGCAAGGGGCTCCTGCCTGGGATGCAAGATAACCTTCGGCGTTATGAAGCAGCGACTTGACCCGCTTGACACCACGCCGCCGCTACTGGAAGCGGAGGTTGCCAGGCAAGTCCTGCGGGCCAGCTTCGGGATAGAAGCATCGTCACTCACTCCGCTGGACGGCGAACGGGACCAGAATTTCCGGGTGGACACCGGCACCGGTCAGCGCTTCGTGCTGAAGATCTCTAATCCGGCGGATGACCGGCTCGTCCTGGAGATGCAGTCCGCTGCGCTGCGTCACATCGAGCTGGTGGATCCGGGCCTGCCGGTCATGCGCGCGCTCCCGTCCGGCGACGGCGCGCTGTGGGCTGAGGTAACGGCACCCGACAGCGAGGTTTACCTGGCGCGGCTGTTCAGTTTCCTGCCCGGCCGCCTGGCATCGGCGCCAGCGCTCACCAGCCAGGCAATCTGGTCCGTTGGACAGGTCACGGCACGTCTTGGGAGGGCGCTTCGCGGGTTCTTCCACCCTGCGGCCGACTACGAGATCATGTGGGACATCAGTCACATGCCCAGGCTCCGGCCGCTGCTGAGGCATCTGGCCGACGGCCCGCGCAGAACTCAGGCGGAACGGGTGCTGGACCGGTTCGAGGCGCGCGTCGCCCCGGTGCTGCCCGGGCTGCGCGCACAGCTGATCCACGCCGACATGAGCATGTACAACGTCCTGTTCAGCGATGACCTGCGGGTCAGCGGAATCGTGGACTTCGGCGACATGACGCATGCGCCGCTGGTCTGCGATCTGGCCGTCGCTATCGCCGATGTGCTGCACGGCCGAGACGACGCCATCGAGGCGGCGGACGCGATGATTCGCGGCTACGTTTCGGTAACGGCGCTGGAGGACGAGGAGGCCGGCCTGCTCGCGGACCTCGTCGCGGCGAGGCTTGCCACCGAGGTGGTGGTCACTGCCTGGCGCAGCGAGCGCTATCCCGACAACGCCGCGTACGCCGAAAGCAGCGAGCCGGCCGCCCGTGCGTTCCTCGACGCTATCGAGGCGACGGGAATCGACACCGTGGCGCGGCGTTTCCGCGAGGCCGCCCGCGGGCTGCCCTACCGGTCGGTTCCCACCCGCGACCTGCTCGAGCGCCGCCGCCGCGTGCTGCCTCGCTCGCCGCTGTTCTACCAGCACCCGGTGCATCTGGTCCGCGGCGAGGGCGTCTGGCTGTTCGACCCCGACGGCCGCCGCTACCTCGACTGCTACAACAACGTGCCGGTGGTCGGTCACAGCCACCCGCGCGTCGCGGCGGCGGTGGCGCAGCAGCAGCGCTTGCTCGCGACTCACAGTCGCTACCTGCACGAGGCTGTCGTCGAACTTGCCGAACGTCTCCAGGCCACGATGCCGCCAGGACTGGACGCCGTCTTGATGGTGAACTCCGGCAGCGAGGCCAACGACCTCGCCTGGCGGATCGCCCGCGCCGCTACCGGCCGGTCTGGCGCAGTGGTGAGCGCTCATGCCTACCACGGGCTGACGGCGGCCACCCATGCCCTGTCCCCCGAAGAGTGGGCCGGGCAGGAGCGACCCGCCCATGTCGCCGTCGTTCCCGCGCCCGACGGTTATCGCGGTGCACATCGGCGAGAAGAGGACGGGTGGGCCGAGCGGTACGCGGCCTACATCGGCGATGCTGCCGAGGCGCTCGGCGATCGAGGGCTGGCCGCGATGTATGTCGATCCTGCGTTCACGGCCGATGGCATCCTGTCGCCCCCGCCCGGCTACCTGCGGGAAGCGGCGCGGCAGGTGCGGGCACTCGGCGGTCTTCTGGTAGCCGACGAAGTGCAGGCCGGCTATGGCAGGTCCGGCAGTCACCTGTGGAGCTTCCAGGCGTCAGGCACCGAGCCTGACATGGTGGTGATGGGCAAGCCGATGGGCAATGGCTTCCCGGTCGCCGCTCTAGTGGCCCGGTCCGAACTGCTGGCGGCCGTTCCCGAGGAGACTGAGCTGTTCAGCACCTTCGGCGGCAACCCGGTAGCCTGCTCGGCCGCGCTCGCCGTACTGGACGTCATCGCGGACGAATGCCTGCTGGAGAATGCAGCGCGCACCGGCGCCTACCTCCGGCAAGGTCTCGCCGGACTGGCTGAGCGTCATCCTGTCATCGGGGACATCCGGGGCGAAGGCCTTCTGGTTGGCGTCGAACTAGCCGATGAGGCGCGAGAGCCAGTGGCCGGGCTGGCTCGCCAGGCCACCGAAGCACTGCGCCAACGCGGAATACTGATCAGCGCCACTGGCCCGGCCGGAAATGTGCTTAAAATCCGGCCGCCTCTCGTGTTCCAGCGCGAACACGTCGATCTTCTGCTCGCAGCACTGGACGAAGTACTCGCAGGCGACTAGCGCAGATCACTACTGAGGCCGTCGTCCCGGGCCGGCTATCACGCCGCGAGCAGGCAGACGGCATCGTCTCCGCGTGGCGGGGCAGGCTGCGTGGGTACGGCTAGCTGATCCGGGCCGGTAGTCAGCCTGATGACGGTGGCGCGCTGACCCGTCGCGCCGGCTAGCTCGCGGCCCACCTCAGCCAGCACGTCAGGCAGGTCGGTCTCAAGCGCATCGCAGATCGCCGCCAGGACTTCGGAAGAGGCCTCCTTGCGGCCGCGCTCGACCTCCGACAGGTACTGCATCGATACCTTCGCGGCTTGTGCCACGTCCGCCAGCGTCCTGTCTTGCCCGAGGCGAATCCGCCGCAGCACATCGCCGAGCATTGTCCGCAACAGCGGCCTGGCTCGCCGGCTGTCGTGGAACGGGCTGAAGTCGTGCTGGCTCCTCATGAGGGCACGTTAACCATTAGCGACCACAGCAGGAAGAGATTTCGCATTCGGCGTAGAGTTCGGTCACCGCACGCGGAACTGGCGAAGTGATGTTCTATCCGCTACCGTCGTGTTGGCCGTTGAACTGCATTTTCGATTATCAGCCGGGTGGGCTCGGGCGCTGGGGGAGGTGCGGTGACTAGCCAGGCCGAGCGCACGTCGCTGCCGGGCCCGGCGCAGCCGTCGCGGGAGATCGATGATCGCGACGCGTTCGCCGAGATGTTCGAAGAGCACGCGCAGCATCTCTTCGATTACTGCTACTCCTTGCTCGGCGACCGGGCACGGGCTGTAAGCGCTACCCAGGTCACGCTCATCGCAGCCCACTCGCTAGCTAGCCGCTTGACGGACGCCGGCCGGATGCGGGCCTTCGTGCTTGCGCTTGGCAGGTGGGAGTGCCTGAGCGGAGAGCAGGCCTCAGCCGGGGCAGGCGAACCAGATGCAGTCGGGCCGCCTGGCACTGCTGATATAGCTGCCGCGCTCACGTACGCTGACCATTCCGACGACGATCCCGGCGACGCCCAGACCGGTGAGCTCACTCTGTCGGATTTTGAGGCTTTCAGCGGCCTGTCGCTACGCGCAACGCTGGCGGCGCTTCCGCGCGAGGACCGGGAGATCCTCGACCTGCTCTACCGGCACGATGTCAGCATGGCTGACCTGGCTCCGCTGCTCGCAGTGCAGGCCGGCAGCGTTCCGCGCATGCTCGCGGCAGCAAAGGCTAAGTTCGCCGCGCAAGCCGGCCAGACGTCGCGTCCGGCAGCGGCCGACCTGGCGAGCCAGGATGTGCGGGCTGAACAGCTATCAGCCGTCCGGCTGCTAAACCTGCCAGCCTCGGTATGGCGGCGCACAGCCCGGGTGGTCATAGACCCGCACTTCAGTTCCTACCGCGACGCAGTGAGCGCGCACGCTGAGCACCTCGGGCCGGACGGATTCCCTGTCCAGCCGACAGCCACCCCGTCTGGCCGGAAATTGCTGCTAGCGTCCGCCTTGATGGCCGGCCTGTTGCTGGCACCTGCCGCCGTGGGCGGCGTAGGCTACGCCGCATTCAGTGCCATATCGCACGTTGTCGACCACACGCACAGCACGGCCGTGACGCCAGGCGGGCCGACGGCGGGCGGCTCGGGAACAGGCGGCTCGGCCGGCGCCGGCCTGGCGGGCTCCGCGGGCGGAGCTAAGCGGACCGGCTCGAAGGCGAAAGGCAAGCCCGGCACCGGCCTGCTCCCGGTGCCGCGGGACTCGGGGTCCGGGCCCTCGCAGCACAAGTCTTCGTCCCCGGCACCGACATCGAGGTACTCCTCGTCTCCGTCGCCGACACCGGCGAAGTCAGCTACCTCGCCGCCATCGTCCTCGCCGCCGCCATCGTCCTCGCCGCCGCCATCGTCCTCGCCCCCGACATCGCCGTCGCCGTCACCGACGCAGTCCTCCGCGGCAAGCGCCGCGTCCACCGCAGGCGCCTCCGAAAGCCCCAGCTCCTAGCAGCGCCGCTGCGGCAGCAGCGTCAGTGCGCACTCTCGAAGACGGCGGCAACGCCCTGCCCGCCGCCGACGCACATGGTCTCCAGCAGGTAGCGGCCATCGCGCCTGCGCAACTCGCGCAGCCCGGTGGCCAGGATGCGCGCACCGGTGGCGCCTATCGGGTGGCCAAGTGAGATGCCAGAGCCGTTGACGTTGAGTTTGTCGGCGTCGCTCCACCCCCAGCCGGCCAGCACGCCCAGCACCTGGGCGGCGAATGCCTCGTTCAGCTCAACCAGGTCCATCGCGTCGAAGTCGAGCCCGGTCTTGGCGAACAGCCGCGCCACAGCCGGCACCGGCCCGATGCCCATGGTGGCAGGCTCGCAGCCGGCGGCCGCCCAGCCGACCAGGTAGCCGAGCGGCTCCAGCCCCAGTTCTGCCAGTCTCTCCTCGGCGACGACGAGGCACGCTGCGGCCGCGTCGTTCTGCTGGCTGGCGTTTCCGGCCGTCACAGTGCCGCCCGGCATGATGGTGCGAAGCTTGCTGAGCGACTCCGGAGAGGTGTCCGGCCGCACGCCTTCGTCCTTGCTGACCGTCACCGGGTCGCCGCGGCGCTGCGGCACCTGGACGGGCACTACCTCGTCGTCGAACAGGCCAGCCGCCCAGGCGGCTGCTGCCCGCTGGTGACTGCGCGCGGCGTAGACGTCTGCCTCGTCCCTGGTGATGCCGAACTGCTCAGCGACGTTCTCGGCCGTCTCGATCATCCCGGAGATCTTGCCGAACCGCCATTCCGGCTGAGAGCGTTCCCGGCCCCGGTCCAGCCGGTCATACAGGAACTGGTTTCCCGACCTGGCGCCCCAGCGCATCGACGTCGTGTAGTGCTCGACGTTGCTCATGCTCTCCACGCCGCCGGCCAGCACCACGTCCGCCGCCCCGGTCTGCACCATCATTGCCGCGGTGATGACCGCTTGCAGGCCGCCGCCGCAGCGCCGGTCGAGCTGGAAGCCCGGCACGCTGACCGGAAGTCCTGCCTGCAACGCTGCCCACCTGCCGATGCACGGCGCCTCGCCGCTAGCGTAGGACTGAGCGAACGAAACATCCTCGATCAGTTCCGGGTCGATGCCGGTCCGGACCAGCACCGCCTTGATGACCGTGGCGGCAAGCTCTTCGACCGGAACGTCGCGGAGGCTTCCGCCGAACGTGCCTACGGGCGTGCGCATCGGCGCAACGATCGCGGCTCGGCGCGTGGTCATGGCGTTCTCCCTTTCTCCAGCGCTTCGGCATGGCCAGGATGCGCGATAGCGAGCATCCGGTCGCGCCGCTGCGACAGCGTCAGTCCGCGCAGGTCGGCTACTCCATACTCGGTCACTATCACGCCTGCGTCAGCCCGGGACTGGCTGGCCGGACCGCTGAGCGCCGCCACGATCCGGCTCGCCGCACCTGCTGTCGACGGAAGTGCGATAACGGGAACGCCGCCTTCCGACCTGGCAGCGCCCCGCAGGAAGTCGGTAGCACCGCCCACGGCGCCCACATAACGGCCCGCGGCCGTCTCGCAATTCACCGCTCCGGTGAGGTCGACCTCAATGGCCGAGTTGATGGCGACGAACTTGTGCTGGGCGGCCAGCACTGCCGGGTCGTGGGTGTAGCGAGTGTCCCGGAGCTGAATCGAGGTGTCGGCGGCAGCGCACGCGATCAGCCGCCGGGTGCCCATCAGGAAGCCAGTCACCGCAAGCCCCGGGTCGAGGCTCTTACGGGCGCCGGTCACGACGCCGGCCTCGATCAGCTCGGCGACTGCGTCGGTGCTGACGCCGGTGTGGATGCCCAGGTCGCGATGGCCGCGCAGCCGGCTCGCGATCGCCGACGGGATGGCGCCGATGCCAAGCTGGATCGTGGCCCCGTCCGGGATAAGCCCGGCGACGTGCGCAGCGATTGCGTCATGTTCGCCGCGGGCGTCGGCGGGCGGGTACTCCGGCGGCGGGCGCGAGACATGCACGAGCACGTCGATCTCGTCTCTCGTCAGCCTGCGGTCGCAGGCGATGTCCGGCACCTGGTCGTTGACCTCGGCGATCACAGTGCGTGCGTGGCCGATCAGGGTGGCGACGTAATCCGCGCCGAGGCCAAGCCCGTAGCTGCCGTCCGGGCCAGCAGGCGGCAGGGACAGGAACAGCACCCCGGCCCGCAGCGGCGCCCGGCTCAGGATCCCCGGCAGTTCCGAGTAGTGCGCGGGAAGGATGTCGAGCGCACCCGCCGCAGCCAGGGTGCGGTTGGCGCCGGCGCCAGAATAGGAGGTGAAGGAGAGGTAGTCGCAGTTCTCCGGCCGGACAGCGGCCGAACTGGACACGCCGGTGAAGCAGCGCACTCCCCCGAGGTGCTCACGCTGCCCGGCCAGCGCCTCGGTCAGGCTGAGCGGTTCGGCGCTCCCCTGCCCCCAGACCACCAGGTCGCCGGGTTGGATGTAGCGGGCCAGGTCAACCGAGCCGATTCCGTCGAACTCGGCTGTCACGGTCGCAGCCTAGTGGCTGATGTCCCACTATGCCGAGCTATGGCCCGTTGGCGTTGCCTGCCTAAGTGCTGGCCCTCCAGGCCTGCGGTTGCGCTGCGGGTCACGCCGCTTTGAGGCGCTTCTGTTCCGCGGCCACGATTCGGCCGCGCAGTTCAGTCTCGGACCCCGTGTCCACCGCGTCCGGCGTCGCGGTCGCCATGTGGCTGCGGCGCGCGTACTCGTCGAACGCCTCGCGCTTTTCCGCCAGCAGCTCGAGGACTCGCTGGTCGACGCTTTCCTCGCATAGCAGGCGGTGCACGTCTACGCGGCGCACCTGGCCCATTCGGTGCGCGCGGGCGATCGCCTGTTCCTCGATCGACGGCGTCAGTTGCGGCTCGGCGATGATGATCACCGATGCGGCCTGGATGTTCAGGCCGATGCCGCCCGCCTGGATCTGGGAGACCAGCACCGCAGGCCCCTTAGCGGCAGTGAACTCGTCCACCATCGCCTGGCGGTCCGTCGGACCGATGTCCCCGGTCAGCGCACCGAGGACAGGCACGCCCGGGACACCATCACGCCCAGAGCCCAATACCTGTATCACCGTCTCCAGCACGTCGCGGAAGTACGAGAACACCACGATCTTGCGCCCGCCGTCCGTGGCCTCGCTGACGATCTCCACCAGCCGCCGGAGCTTCGGCGATCCCTTCACCGTCCCCGGGTCGAACGCCGCCCGGCGCATCGCCATGAAGTTCCCCGCCAGGACCGCGTTGCGGTACGCCCGCAGCGTCGGTCCCTCGAGCGCCACCCATTCCTGCGTCTCCAGCCGCGGCGGAAGCTCGCTGAGCACGTCTTCCTGGTTACGCCGCAGGTAGACCGGCGCAACCGCCTCCCGGAACTTAGTGCCGTCCAGAGCCCTGTCCGCGATGTCCAGGTTCTCGGCGACCTCCGGGCGCAGGTGCCCGACGAGCACTCGGAACTCCCCCACCTTGTTCTGCATCGGCGTCCCTGTCAGGAATAGAACCCGCTTGCTCCGCGCCGCCCACCCGCTGACCGCCTGCGTGCGAAGCGCAGTCGGGTTCTTCACGTAGTGCGCCTCGTCGACGACCATCATCGACACCGAGACGTCCAGGTTCTCCGGCATGGCGCGCAGCGCCTCGAACGTCGTGACGGCCACGCCGCCCCTGGCCGCCCACTCCTGCTGGGCCGCCTCCCGCTTCTCGCTTGGTCCGTGCACCCGGCAGGCCTGCAGCAGTGTGTGCCGCTCAACCTCGCGAGTCCAGTTGACGACCACACTCGCCGGGCAGACGACCAGGAAGTGCGTCGCGTCCTTGGCGGCCAGGTGGCACATCGCGGCGAGCGCCTGCATCGTCTTGCCAAGGCCCATCTCGTCGCCGAGGATCACACGCTCCTGGACCAGGGCGAACTTCGCGCCGAACGACTGGTAGCCACGCAAAGATGCCTTGAGGCGGGACTGGTCGAGGGGAAGCACGCGGACTTGCTCGGCGATCTCGGCGGGAAGGAAGCCCTGGCCGGCCTCCCTGACCGGCTCAAGTCCCCCCACCTCGATCAGCAGGCCGTTGTAGGTCACCGGGCGGGCGAGGTAATCGCTCCATAGCCTGGCAGCCCGCTGTGTCTTCTCGGCCTTGTCTAGCTCAGACTCGGCTCTGGACAGGCGTTTGCGTGCCGCGGCGACTTGCTTGGAACTTAGGGTGGCGTCCAGCTGGGCGAGCGCGTCACGAGCTTCCTGCCTCTTCCGCTTGGAGAATGTGAACAGCATGCTTCGGCGGCTGGCGGCGCGTGCCCCCGCCTCGAGGTAACGCCCGAGCTCGCTTGCCAGCGGGCCCAAGTCGCGACCCTTCATCAGGGACCTAGTGCGCTCGTAACGACGCAGAGCCGCGATGAGCGCGGTCTGCTCGGGGGTGCGGGCGTCTGGGTCGATGCGGACGCGGGTGCGCGCCTCGACGGACTCCCGCATCTGCCGTGCGGCGGCCATCATCCGACTGGCTGTCTTCCTGCGTACTCGGGGGATCCGGCCGAGCGCATCTGCTCCAGCCATGAGGACCGCGCCAACCGTGTCAAGGCCGGCGTCCCTGACAGGGGCGAACGTGACCCGGCCCCGGATGAGCTCCCGGAGCCGGTCCGCTGGCATCGTGTCCAGCTCGCTCGTGACAAGCTGAGCGCGCACCACTTCGTACGCGCGTCGCGCGATCTCCCGGGACTCCCCCGGCGCGGCGAGGACCGCCTCGATGGCGTCGTGGACAGCGCGGCCGTCGGAGACGACGGCTCGGGCCGCCTTTCCCGCGCGGACGGGCTTAGCTTCCTCGGGCCTTCCCTCGGCCTTCACGGGCTGCGTGTCCCTCGTCAGCTCAGCTGTGCCTGCCAAAGCGGTCGAGAGCCTCCGCGCTGGAACTGGCGATCAGCTTAATCACGAAGATAGATAATATAGGCGACACGTCGGGAGAGAGATCGTCTCAAGCTGGCGCCAGGGCGGGCGGGGAGCTCGCGCGCGGGCGGGCGGTGCTCAATGCGCAGCTTCGTACCGCTGAATGATCTGCGCGCCGATCCGGCCGCGGTCGGAGATGTTGAGCCCCTGCTCCTTTGCCCACGCACGCACCGCGGTTCGGTCAGCTCCGCTGCCCGACTGACCTGTATTCGTGGTGCGAGGACGAAGCGGCCTCACCTTCCGCGCGGCTTCTACATAGGGAGCGAAGTCACGGGCGAGCCTGGCGCGATTCTTCTCGGTAAGGTCAATCTCGTAGCTGACCCCGTCGAACCCGAAGGCCACGGTCTCCGCATGCGGGGAACCGTCGAGGTCATCGCTGACAACAACCGACACGATGCTTGCCATGCCCTAAATCCTCTCGCGTATCTGCAGAGTGCCAAAAGGGGAACGCCGCTATGCCCGCCAAACGGTGCGGTAGGGCAGTGGCGGCCCGACACTGCCCGCAGCGCGCCCGGATAAACTCCCGACGTCGGCTTACGACAACGCAACCGCGTTGCTTCCGCGCCAGCTCGATTAAAGCCGGAGCGGCGGGCCCTCGCTCAGCCCCGGCTTGGGCGGCTCCCGCGAGCCCTGCCGATTTCCTGGCCGATGGTCCGGCCCCATCCTGGCTGGTCCGGGTTGGGCCGTTCCTCGGCGCTTACTTCTCGGGGCGTGCCCTGGGCTGGTGCCTTGGGTGTGCTGGTCTGCTCATTTAGCAGCGCGGCCGCTGCCTTCGGGCGACTTTTCTTGCCTCTGTTACGAAAGAGACCCATAACGCGATCGTAGACCGCCGCCTTGCGGTCCCTCGCGTTCTAACCCGCACCAGCTGGCTTTCCCGCGCCGAGCTACAGCTCGCCCGGCGAAGCACGGCACAGGTCGCCGGCCTCAGAACCGGAAGCGAGTCAGGCCGCCCGGCTCCGCGGTCAACGTCACGATCGCCGAGCGCGGCTCAATGCGATACACATTCCACGGCGGTGGTCCTTGCGACGGGGCGTTGAACGGAGCCGTGATGCCCGATCCGCTGTGGTCGAGTTCGGCAGGCCATCCGTTGTCGGCCCATGCCTTGGCGATACGCGTCATCGCGCCTGGCTCGGTTACTCGCGTGGCGTCGCCCTCGATTACGACGTCCGCGTCGCGGATCGACACCGCGATCGAACACCGCGGGTCCCGTGCGACATTGCGTCCTTTCCGCGTGCCCGCGCCCGTCTGGAACCAGAACGTGCCGTCGAGCCACAGGGCACCGACCGCAGTCACATGCGGGCTACCGTCCTCGTTGGTGGTGGCCAGCCAGGTCGTGCGGGAGTTCACCGCGTCCGTGGCGGGCGCCGACCTCGCAGCGAGCTTCTCAACAACTGCGGCCCAATCCACCGGCGGCAGCCCGTCCGCCTGACCCAGATTGATGATCTCCATAAGGCGTCCTTTCGTCGTCCAGGGGATCTTCGAGTTTTGAGGGTCAGAGGCACCATAGGTATCGCTATTGCGCCCGGCTCGTGGCCATCTCACACCAAGTTGCCACCCTCGCGTAGCGGGGCACCAGCGTCTAGTGCAACGGCAGCCGCGAGTACGAACGCGGCCGCGTCCGGTCCCGGTTGCTGCTGCGCGGCCCGGCCTGCCTGCTGTGCGAGGGCGCGCCGGATCAGTCCGGCAGGGCCGAGACCTCGGCGCAGCGCCGCTTCGCCGCCGGCGACCTTGGACACGATCTCGCCGTCGGTCAGGTAGATCAGGGCGCGGCAGGTGTTGAGCACGGCATAAGCCTCCGGCGCGTGTTCTAGCCCCCAGGACAGCTCGCCGGCCAGGTAGGAGAGGACCTGTTTCCTGCTCACCGGGCCGATGAGCTGCTGCGGCGGCGGACCGGATACGGGCCAGCCGGCTGCGCGGCAGACGGCATAGTGCATCAGCAGGTCGGTGTCCCCGCGCGAGTCCGCCCCGTGTTGGCTGCGACCGTGTTGGCTGCGACTGTGTTGGCTGCGACTGTGGTAGCTGCGGCCGAAGACAATCCGGCTGCCGCCGGGCTCTGCCGGGCCGGTCGCCACATGCAACAGGAACGGCCACGGCGGCCGGGCAGCGGCGGCAGCGGACTGAGTCACGACGCTGCACTCCAGCCCGCGCCCCGGGCAGGCGCGGTGGCTGTCGGCGAGTGCCCGGGCGACCAGGCCGAGCGCAACGTCGCTGATGTCGTCGGTGGCAATGAACAGCACGTCGACGTCACTGCTCGGCAGCCAGCCGCCGAGCGCAGCCGACCCGTGCAGATATGCAGCCTGCACCAGGTCGCCTGACGCGCGTTCCAGCTCCTCGGCAAGCGCGGCGGCGTAACTGAGCACGCTGTCCGGCGGCATTTAAGCCAGCAGCGCGATGTAGCGCCAGTCAAGGACGTCGTGCTCGGGCGGCCCGTCCGCGCGCACCACGGAACGCAGATGGACAAGTCCGCCGCCACCCGGAAGGAGATCGATCTGTTCGACGGTGATCGTGCTGCGCAGCGTGTCGCCCTCGCGCACAGGGGCAAGATGGTCACAGCCATGCCAGGCGACGACGGTCGCCAGCGCCGGCAGCGCCCTGGCTGCCTGCGAAAGCGCGAGCCCGATGGCGTGCCCGCCGTAGACCAAGCGCGCGTTCCCGCCCGCTTGAATGTCGTGGTGCACGGCCGCGATGTTCAGGGTGAGGCGGGCAAGTTCTGGCGCAGCCGACACGACATCGCCGCCAGCCACCCCGAAGCTCTGCCCGGCGCGCAGATCAGCCGGGTGCGGGCCGCCCGCGCGAGCGGCGAGCGCGGCCAGGTCCCAGCCCTGGGCCAGCATGCCCAGGTCGCCCGTGGTTAGGTCGCCCGTGGTTAGGTGGGCCGTAGTTAGGCGGGCCGTGGTGGTGTCGCGACCGACCTGGTCGAGGTCGTCAGCGTGGCCGGTCTGGCGGGTCTCGTCGCGCAACGGCAGCATGGCGCAGCGCCAGAAGTCCAGTACCGGACGATCCCGCTGATCGGTCGTGGTGATCCGCAGCGCGGCCAGCCCGGTCGGCGCGCGGCCTTCGCGCGGGCGGTTCTGCCTGAGGGCGACGACCTCTGTCGAGGTCCGCAGCGTGTCGCCGATGCGCGGTGCGCGGATGAAGGCCAGGCCGCGGTAGTACAGGTTGGCCTTGACGTGCTGCGTCACGACGGTGGACTGCCCGATCGCGACGTCCCAGACCAGGGCAGGTGAGACCAGCGGGTCACCCCCGGTGACCGCTCGGCACAGCTCGTGGTCGAGTGCCAGCGCGAGCCTGTCCCCCGTGATCGCCTGATGCGCGGCAGCAAGGCCGGTGGTCAGCGTGATGGCGGGCGCGCCGAACTGCTGGCCGACGGTCAGCTCGTCGAAGCAGGGACCCCGCCCGGCGGTGTCGGACTGCATCGGCCCTCTCCTCCTGCCCCGGCGCCGGCGCGCGGCTCCTCATTACTATGTGATCCGAACGTAATGGTCAGGCCCCTGGTAAGGGAGTGCGGTGAGCGGTCTTTCGGCGGAAGAGCGGGCGGTCGTCGAGACCGTAGCGGAGTTTGTCGACCGCGAGGTCCGGCCGGTGGCCCGCGACCTGGAACACGCTAACGAATACCCAGAAAAGCTGATCGGGCAGATGAAGGCGCTCGGGATCTTCGGGCTGGCGATCCCGGAGCCCTACGGCGAGGCGCCGGTCTCGACGCCGTGTTACGCGGAGGTCACCGCCGAGCTGGCCCGCGGCTGGATGAGCCTCGCGGGCGCGATGGGTGGCCACACGGTCGTCGCCAAGCTGCTGCTCGCTTTCGGTACTGACGAGCAAAAGCAGCGGTACCTGCCGCGAATGGCGACCGGCGAGGTGCGCGCGACCATGGCGCTGACCGAGCCGGGCGGCGGTTCGGACCTGCAGGCCATGACGACCGTCGCACGCCAGGACGGCGACGGGTACCGGATCAACGGCGCGAAGACCTGGATCACGAACGCCCGCCGGTCGCAGCTGATCGCGTTGTTGTGCAAGACCGATCCTGACGCGAAGCCGCGGCACACCGGTATCAGCGTCCTGCTGGCCGAGCACGGACCCGGCCTCGTGGTCTCCCGTGACCTGCCGAAGCTCGGGTACAAGGGCGTGGAGAGCTGCGAGCTGTCGTTCGACGACTACCTGGCGCCCGCCGGCGCGGTGCTCGGCGGGACTCCCGGGCGCGGATTCGCGCAGATGATGAAAGGCCTGGAGATCGGCCGTATCCAGGTCGCATCCCGGGCGGTCGGCGTGGGGCAGGCGGCATTCGACGATGCGTTGCGATATTCCAGGGAACGGGAGAGTTTCGGCCAGCCGATCTGGAAGCACCAGCAGATTGGGGCGTACCTGGCGGACATGGCAACGAAGCTGACAGCCGCCCGGCAGCTGGTGCGGTTCGCGGCGGAGCGCTATGACGCTGGCGAGCGCTGCGACATGGAAGCCGGGATGGCCAAGCTGTTCGCGTCCGAGGCCGCGATGGAGATCGCGCTGAATGCGGTGCGGATCCATGGCGGTTACGGCTACTCGACCGAGTTCGACGTCGAGCGCTACTTCAGGGACGCGCCGCTGATGATTGTCGGCGAGGGCACCAACGAGATCCAGCGCAACGTCATCGCCCAGCAGCTAGTGTCCCGCGGCGGGCTTGACCGCTAGCCGGTCAGCCGGGCAGGCCTGCCGGAAGCCGGTCCGGTGCTGAGGGATCGAGAAGTTCGGGGAACTCCTCAAGCTCGTCCCAGTCGGGGAAGCCCAGATCGAGCGTCAGGCCGCGCTCCGGCAGCAGGCTCCGGCCGCCGTCGGGCGGGCCTGGCTCCGGAGCAGGGTCGTCCGGCCCGCCGCCGCCCCCGCCACCACCGGGCTTCGGACCGGAATTGCCGGCGGCGAAGAGCCCGCCCCAGGCGCCAAGTCCGGCACCGAGGAGCGGGAAGAAGATCAGGACGAGCAGGTAGCCCGCAGCGGCCTGGCTGAAGCTCACCTCGAATCCAGTGACGTAGCCAGGGGTGAGCGGATGACCGCGACCCGGATCGAAGGCGTGCAGAGGCAATGTCCACTGGATACTGCCGGCGGCGCGCGGCATGACCGCGATCGTGGTGATCCCGAGTACCGAGACGACCAGTGCTGCGGCGACCCCGAGGCAAAGCCCGGCGGCGAAACCCTGCCGTGCGCGCGCATCGGCGACGGGCACCGTGCTGTCGTCGTGGCGCGAGATGCGCCGTGCAGCGGCGATCGCTGCCCTGATCGCGGCGTAGAGGACGAGCAGCACAGCGACGGCTTTGCCCAGGTCGTACAAGTCCGCCAGCCACCGGTTCGCGATGTGAACGTGGTTGGCTAGCGGCCGGAGCACGAAAACGGCCAGCCCGAGCAGCAGGCCGACTCCAGTGCCAATGGCGAGCGTGGCCGGCCTAGCCGGCGGGCGCTCGGCGGTGACGACGAGCAAGGCGGCGACGTACGCCGCGATCACGAACAGGAACACGACCTCGCCGACCCATATGCCGGCCAGCGAGGGGCCCGGGAAATGGGCCATCTCGACGCGCTCGACATCGGCCTTGACGAGCATGAGCGCGAGCACCGCTGCATAGCCGACAGTGCGCAGGAGCCGCGGCAGTCGCTTGCGGCCGGCGTGGCCGAACTTGCGGCGGACAAGCAGCGGGAGCCCGGCCATGATGAGCACGGTCGCGATCACGTCGACACGGCTGATCAAGGTGGCGGGATTGGCCGGCGCGCCCGGCCAGGCAGCCCAGCCCAGCGCCCCGGCCGCAGCCACCGACGCCACCCAGTACCTGATAGTGCGTGGCATCCGGGCCTCCCTACCGTCAGCCACACGCTCGCAGCCACACGCTCGCAGGTTCCAGGCTAAAGCAGGCTGCGCCCCTCGTGAACCTCGCCACCTGGGTAAGTTGGCTTCCTCACCTGAACTAGTTATGCGCGCCGTAGCCACTTTCTAACGGCACGTGTGCGGTCGCGGCTGCAAATCACTGCCTTTACCGCAGTGAGTTTCAGGCGGCTGCTTTCCGGGTATCGAATTAACGTTCGATTGGTGGGTGAGCGCCGTGAAGGGTGACCGCATCGAGATCGTGGTCGACGTGGGTGAGGGCACCCGCTCGTACGAGGTCACAGCGACCCGGGCCGGCCGCCGTGTCGAGGTCGCGAATCGCCGCGGGCTGGTGGAGGTCAGTGAGGTCACGCGCACCGGCACGCCGGTGCGTACTGCGCGGTTCATGGCCAGCCGCATCGTGTCGCTGGTGGAATACCCGGCAAGTGACAGAGCCGCCGCGCCCTAGCGACGAGAGCCGGTGACGCCGGGCCAGGCTCTGCTGTTGATGACCCGGTCCGCGCTGATGGCGAACTTCTCCGCGCGGTCGCAGCCGTCGCCAACCCAGTCGAGCTGGCCCGGCGCGTGGGCGTCGGTGTCGATGGCGAACAGGCAGCCCAGCTGAGCTGCTAGCTGCAGGAGGCGGTCCGGCGGGTCCTGCCGGTCCGGACGGCAGTTGATCTCGACCGCGACATTGAAGTCGCGACATGCAGTGAACACGGTCTCCGGGTCGAACTCCGACTCTGGTCGGCTCCGGCCGAGTACGCGTCGGCCGGTGCAGTGGCCGAGCACATCGACGTGCGGGTTGGCGATGGCGGTGATCATGCGGCTGGTCATCTCCGGTGCGGGCATCCGCAGCTCGGAGTGAACGCTGGCGACGACCATGTCGAGTTCGCCGAGCAGGTCATCGCGCTGATCGAGGCCGCCGTCGGTAAGGACGTCGACTTCGATGCCGGTCAGGATGCGGAACGGGGCAATCTCGCTATTGAGCCGTCCGACCAGGTCGAGCTGCTGTTCGAGGCGCTCTGCGGACAGCCCGTTGGCTACGGTGAGGCGCGGCGAGTGGTCGGTCAGCGCGAGCCATTCGTAGCCGAGGCCGCGTGCCGCCTCGGCCATCTCCAGCGGCGGGCTGCCGCCGTCCGACCAGTCCGAATGCGAATGGCAGTCCCCTCGCAGCGCCGCGCGGAGTCCGGTCGGCTCCGGCAATGGCGCCTCCGCCAGCAACCGGGTTAGGTAGGCCGGTTCCTCGCCCGCTGCGGCCTCGCGGATGGCCTGCGCCGTCGCGGGCCCGATTCCGGCGAGTTCGGTGAGCGTGCCCGCGCTGACCCGCAGCCTCAGCTCATCGGCCGCCAGGTCGGACACGACTTGCGCGGCACGCCGGAACGCGCGCACCCGGTAAGTCGGCGCGCTGGCCCGCTCGAGCTGGAAGGCGATCTGCCGGAGCGCCCGCGCCGGATCCATCCGCTACCTCGCTTGCCGGGGATCGATGTGGACCATCAGGTCGACGGTGCGCATAGCGAGAGGCTACTTCGGCGATGTACGGACGGGCAGCGGCCCGCGCCGTAGGTACGGCCGCGGGTGGCGTCGGACTCGAGTTGGCCACACGAAGCGGCCGGCTCGACCTCACACCACCCGCTCCTCGGCGTTAGAAGTCTCCGGCTGGTGCTGGCGAGCGGCACAGGGCCGATGCGGCCCACATATCACGGTTCACGGACAGACATATCAGGGTAAATGGACCGCCGAAGCGTCCGCGAGCCGTGAAAAGTCAAAGTGCTCACAGCATACAGCGCCCGCTTTACGAGTTATGGGCGATTGCCGGCAGCGGCGCGCGCCGTAGGTACGGGCCGCGGGTGGCGTCGGACTCGAGTGGGCCACACGAAGCGGCGGGCTCCACCTCACGTCACCCGCGCCCTCGGCGTTACCAGTCTCCGGCTCGTCCTGACGAGCGGCACGGGGCCGAACCCGAACGTCGGCTTGACCTCTATCTGGGGTCCGGGGTCGGTCAGCGGAAGCGATTTTTACGATTTATTTATATTAAATACTTCTTGTCACATTTAGATAACTTATCTAGACTCTAACGCTTCGCCAGTGTTAGGTACTGAAAACAATCTTTTTAGTTGTTATCGGATATTGGCATGCGGTCGCTGGTGCGGCGGCAGCGTGCTGCCTGACCAACAGATGGGGGCCTCACTTGATGAAGCGACGCCTGGCCGGGACCGTGGCTATTGGTGCGAGCGCGCTGCTCGCCCTGACGGCATGCGGCTCCTCGTCCACCGGTTCGGGAAGCAGCGGGCAGACCACGCTCACCATGGTTGTGCCTGACTACGGCACTGGGCCGGCGAACACCACGGCCAAGTACTGGCAAGCGATCATCACCGCGTTCGAGAAGCAGAACCCGAAGATCAAGGTGACGTTCCAGATCTACAACTGGGACATCATCGACAGCAAGGTCCAGACGATGCTGCAGAACAAGCAGTACCCGGACATCATCGAGGGCGAGTCGCCGCTGGAGTTCGCGCAGGACGGCATCGCCTACCCGGCCAGCAAGGTGCTCTCGGCAAGCACGTACAACAACATGCTGAAGCTGTTCATGACCGCGGACTCCTATAAGGGCACCGCGTACGGCATGCCGTTCACCACCAGCTCGCGGACGCTCTTCTACAACAAGCAGCTGTTCGCCAAGGCCGGTATCGCTGCGCCTCCCACCACCTGGGCGCAACTGGAATCGGACGCCGCGAAGATCAAGCAGAAGACAGGCAAGATCGGCTTCGGCCTCCCGCTTGGCTCGGAAGAGGCAGAAGCCGAGTCGCTGCTCTGGTTCCTCGGCAACGGCGGTGGTTACCTCAACAGCAGCGGCAAGTACGACATCAACAGCCCGCAGAACATCCAGACCTTCCAGTTCCTGAACAGCATGGTGAAGGCGGGCGACACTGAGCCAGGACCAGGCACTCAGGACCGCACGCCGCTGTGGGAGCAGTTCGCGGCGGGTCAGGTCGGCATGATCAACGGATCGCCGGCACTCATCCCGATCATCCAGGCCGCAGGGAAGCTGACCTCCTCGGACTGGGCATCAACCGACATTGCGGGCAAGAACGGGCCGCTGGCTAGCACGCTTGCCGTGGCAGACTCGATCGTCGCGCTGAACACTCAGGGACACGCGAGCCAGATCAAGCAGTTCCTGGACTTCGTCTACCAGAACAAGTACCAGGTGCAGTTCGACAAGGAGTACGACCTGCTGCCGGCCACGACCTCGGCTATCAACGCGCTGTCGTCGGACGCAACGTTCGCGCCGTTCCTGAAGCGGCTGCCGACCGGCACGCTCTACCCGTCGACCGCCAACTGGCAGCAGGTAGACGACGACATCAAGACCACGATCGGTAGCGCCATCGGCGGGAACCCGGCGTCGGTCCTCGGTGCGCTCCAGCAGAAGGCAACGTCGAGCAGCTGAGTCAGCCGCAGAGCTGGCTCAGCGTACAAGTACGGACCGTCTTGGGGGTCGCGGCAACCGCGACCCCCAAGACGCGTGGCCGCAGGCGACACCGCTGCAGGTAACCGGCCGTCAAGAGGACTAACTCGGAGATCAGCATGCAAGAGACCACCGCGGAAGTGGTCGCGGCCGGTGAACCGGCACCAAGACGACCACCGGGCGGACGCGCACCGGGTGCCGGGCGACGGCTTGGCCGCCGCTTGCTGCCCCTGGCCTGGGTAGGACCGGCCGCCGGGCTCATCGTCTTCGCGGTTATCTGGCCCGTGTACGAGATGTTCCAGACCTCGTTTCAGAACATCTCGCCCATTGGCATCGTGCTCGGCTCCAACGGCACGAAGAACTACTCGACGCTGTTCCACGAGCCGGCCTTCGGCTCCGTGGTGGTAAGGACGATCATCTGGACCGTGGTCGTGGTGACGCTCACCATGGCGATCGCCCTGCCGCTCGCGCAGCTGTTCAACCAGCGGTTCCCCGGCAGGCGGGTGGCCCGGTGGGCGCTCATCGCGCCGTGGGCCGCGTCCGTGATGATGACTGCGATCGTCTTCCGCTGGATGCTCGATCCGAATAACGGCGTCATCAACGTGCTGCTTCACCAGCTCGGCATCGTCAAGAGCTTCAACTCCAACACCGCTGACTGGCTGGGCAGGCCGGACGCCGCCATGGCGTGGATGATGGCCGTCGCCGTCTTCGTGTCGCTGCCGTTCTCGACCTACACGCTGCTGGCCGGGCTGCAGTCCATTCCGCGGGACATCTACGAGGCTGCGCGTGTTGATGGAGCGTCGCGCCTGGCCACCTACCGCTCGATAACGCTGCCGTTGCTGCGCCGTGCCGCGCTGATCGCGACATTGATCAACCTGATGAACGTGTTCAACTCGTTCCCGATCATCTGGGAGATGACGGGCGGTGGTCCTGGCTATGAGACGTCCACCACCACGGTGTTCATGTACATCCTCAAGCAGAGCGACATCGGCGAGGCGGGCGCGATGTCTGTCGTCAACTTCGCGATCGTGATCGTAATCGTGCTGGCGTTCCTCAGGACCAGCCGGTGGAAGTCGGAGGTCAACTGACATGGCAGCAGCCACGGTCAGCACGCAAGCACCAGCCGCCGCGCGGTCACCGCGGCTGATGCCGAAACTGCGCACCGCGATCGTCGCGGCAGCCGCCTATGTCATCGCCGTGATCTTCTTGCTGCCATACCTGGAGATGGTGATCACGGCGCTTCGCCCGCAAAGTGAACTGCTCGATCCCGACTACCTGCCGAGCCACTTCGTCTGGTCGAACTTCGTGACGCTGTGGAGCACCGGTCTCGGACGCAACATCGAGACCAGCCTGGAGATCGCCGGCGGTGCGACCATCCTGGTGCTGCTAGTGGCTATCCCGGCCGCGTATTACTCGGCCAAGCGTAAGTTCCGCGGTCGCGCGCTGTTCCTGGTACTAGTGCTCGTCACGCAGATGTTCCAGCCGACCGCGTTGGTGGTGGGCATCTACCGGCAGTTCAACGACCTCAACCTGATCAACTCAGTCTGGTCGCTCATCCTCGTGAACGCAGGTTTCAACCTCGCTTTCGCTATCTGGATCCTGAATGCCTACTTCAGCTCCATCCCCAAGGACCTGGAGGAGGCCGCACTGGTCGACGGCACTACCCGGTTCGGCGCGATGCTCAAGATTGTCCTGCCGGTCGCCTGGCCAGCAGTCGTCACCGCGCTCATCTTCACCTTCATCGCGGCCTGGAACGAGTTCATTGTCGCGCTCACGCTGACCACCAACAATGCGACCGCGCCACTGACCGTTGCGCTTAACAGCTACATCGGCGAGTACCAGATCGACTGGCAGCACCTGCTCGGCGGCTCGGTAGTCGCGACCATTCCGGTGATCATCCTGTTTGCATTCATCGAGGGCAAGGTAGTGGGCGGCCTCACAGCAGGCTCGGTCAAGTGACGAGCGGCTGAGCTCGCGTGGATCATTGCGGGTATGCGCATTCTTGTCACCGGCCAGCGGGGTGGTGTCGGCGCGGTGGTAGCCGCGCACCTGGCTGATCAGGGTCACGACATCGTCGGCTTCGACATTGCCGAGGGCCACGACGTGCTCGATGCCGGAGCGGTCCGGCGAGCAGCCGCGGGCTGCACCGCGATCGTCCACCTCGCCGCTCTCGCCCATGACTCGGCGGGCTCACCCGAGCAGATCATGGCCGTGAACGTGCTGGGAACCTGGCATGTTCTGCTAGCGGCGCAGTCCGCTGGCGCGACCCGCGTGGTGCACTTCTCCAGCGCCCAGGTCTTCGGGACGGCCGAGGGCGAGCGTCTTCCTGACTATCTGCCGCTAGACGACGCGCACCCGCGGCGGGCGGGCCGGCCATATGGCATGTCCAAGGTGCTGAGCGAGGATCTGTGCGCGGGCTTCAGCGGCCGCAGCGGCATCGCTACGGTCTGTTTGCGCCCCGTGCACGTCTGGCTGCCTGAGTTCTATCAGCGGACTGAAAGGCGCTGGCAGGCCGACCCTGCCGCGGAGTGGACGCCGCACTGGGAGTTCGGCGCGTTCGTCGATGGTCGCGACGTGGCAACCGCGGTTGAGTGCGCACTCACGGCACAGATCGACGGCCATGTCCGCGCAGTGCTGTGTGCCGACGACATTGCCGCCTCGGCGCCAAGCCTGGAAATGACCCGCCGCCTGACTCCGGAGGTGCCTGTTCGCGGGCTCGAGCGGTATCGCCTCGCCCCGGACCGCGCGCTGGTGGACTGCTCGGCGGCGAAGACCTTGCTGGGCTGGCAGCCCCGTTACCGCTGGTCGGGGCGCGAGGCCCTACGGGCTGCCCAGTGAGGTCGCCCGGCGCTGTTCGATGGCCTTGTGGTGGTCGTACAGCTCGGCCGGCGGTGCTTCGTGTCGCAACTCGCCTACCAGAGCAGCGATCGCTGCCATGATGTCCGCAGTCGCGGCGTGCAGCGTCGGGGCGTTGAGCGGCTGCCCCTGATAACGGCTGAGATCTACTGGCGGGCCAGCAATGACCTGGGCCGTCTTGCGCGGGAACGGATGAAATCCGGGCTTGAGCGTCTCTGCCAGACCGCCTTTCTCGCCTTTGGGATAGGGCAGCAGTTCGTGCGCTCCCCACGAGGCCAGCGGGAGCACCGGGGTACCGGTCGCAAGCGCCAGCCTCGCCGCTCCGGTCTGCCCCGTCATCGGCCAGAGGTTCGGATCGCGGGTGCAGGTGCCCTCGGGGTAGACGATCAGGCATTGCCCGGCCGCAAGCGCCTCTTCGGCAGGTTTGAGGGCAGCGGCGGCGCTAGCCGCGTCGCGATAGACCGGTATCTGCCCGGTGCCACGTACTGGCCGGCCCACGAGCCGGCTGTTGAACAGCGACGACTTAGCAAGGAATACCGGGTAGCGGCCGCTTGCGTGCAGGTAGTGGCAGAGCACCAGCGGGTCTGCCTCCGAGATGTGATTCGCGGCGACGATCAGCCCGCCCTGCCGCGGCACGTGCTGCATACCCTGCCACTGCCGCCGGAAGAGCAAGAGCATGACCGGTGGCACGACCACCTTCGTGAGGTCGCGCCAGCCGCGAGAATATTCGTAACCCATGGTCGGCATCATCCCCCAGAACTGCCCGGCTGGCAGACCCTGCCCGACCGAACAGCCGCGCGTCAGATCCGTTCTACCGCGAGCCTGGCACTGAAGCCGAGCAGCGCCGTGCCAGTCGCTACGTCCAGGCTCCGCCGCACCGACCGGCGCGAGAAGACCTGCCGGACCCGCATGAGCCCGGCGCTCACGGCGAGCAAGTACAGCAGAGACAGCAGCGCATGGCTCCACGCGAATGCCAGCAGCCAGCCTGGAGCCGTTCCTGGATGAAGAAACTGCGGGAGCACGGCCAGGTAAAAGACAAGCACCTTGGGGTTGGTGATGTTCGAGACGAAGCCCTGCCGCCAGCCGCCGAAGGCAGCGGCCACCGTGTGCTCGTTCCCGCTGGTAGGAGCGTCGTAACTGCCTCGGATCGCCGAACGCATTGCCTGCACGCCCAGGAACGTCAGGTAGCACACGCCCGCCCATTTGATGGCCTCGAAGACGGGCTGAGAGCGCACGATCAGTGCGTCCAGCCCGGCCGCGGCGGCCGTGCCCTGCACGGCATTGGAAGTACAGATCCCCAGCGAGGCCCACCAGCCCCTCCGCCGGCCGGCCATCAGGGTGTTCTTGGCGACGACCGCGAAGTCGGGACCGGGAATGAGCACAAGGACGCACGCAAGCGCGAGGAACTCGCCGTAAGACCGCCAGCTCACCATGTGAACGAAGCTTACGTCGCGGAATTATTTACTGACGTGGCTGACGCGAGCGAGTGAGTGACGCCCCTGACGTGCGAGGTTTCGGCCATGACGATGCCTTATGCCTCTTTGTTGACCGTTTCGTTATGAAGAACCGATCAATCCGGTAACCTGACTCACGGGCGGGACCACGTGCGCCGGCCATGCTGCCAAGCGCAACGGCATCAGTTCACAGGCTGGTGCCCGATACGCGAGTCGTCTCCGCAGGGGATGAGGAATGGTAGACCTACCATGCACAGGCGTTATCGCCGTCACGTCAGGTTCGAGCAGCTAGGAGACAGCAGGAAAACGGGCCGCAGGCGTACCGCCCTCATCCTGTTGGTTCCCGTCCTGAGCTTGCTGCTGCCCGCGCTTGCGGTGGTCGTCGCCCACGCTGGCGGCAAGAGCGCCCCGGTCAGGATCTCGGCCGACATCGAGCGATTCCTGCTGTTCTACTCGGGCGTATTCGCGCTGGTTGCGCTCACGGCTGCGGTAGGCGCCGGGTTGCTTGCGAGCGACCGCATCGTCGTGTCGCCCGAGACGAGGATCCTGGCGCAGGGACTGCACCGGACGATCTCCCTTGTCGGCATATCGGCGCTGGCCAACCACATCATGCTCGAGATCCTGGCGCACCGGGTGAGTCTCATCGACGGGTTCGTGCCGTTCCTGGCGGCGCGCAAGACGTTTTTCATGGGCCTGGGCACGCTGGCGTCCGACTTGTTCATCGTCGTCATCATCACCGGCATCATGCGCGCGAGGTTCGCGAACCGATCCCGGCGCTGGCTGTGGCGCGCGCTGCACGCCATCGCCTACGTCGCCTGGCCGCTCGCCATCCTGCACGGTCTGCTCGCCGGCCGGTCGGCCAAGCCGTACGTCGACTGGAGCTACGGTGGCTGCCTTGCTCTCGCGGGGCTAGCGCTCACACTCAGGATCGTGATGCGAGCCCGCGGCCGGAACTCCGCCGCTGGCCTGCCCGACCGTCTCCCCTCGCCGCTCCCGCGTCAGCCGCACGCCACCCAGGCCCTCCCGCGCCTAACCGATGGCATCACGGGAACGACCCTGCCAGCTCTCCCGGTTGGTCAGAGCGCTCGCGTGCCGCGGCCTGGTCGCCAGGCCTGGTCAGGCTCTCCGCCGCCGGAGTATGACGCGGACTGGCAGGACTGGCCGAACTGGCAAGCTGCCGGGCGGCAAGACGGATGGGAGCGCTGATGGAGCCGGCCCCCGCGCTCTTCCGGGTTGGCCAGGCGCGCATTACTGCGGGGCTCGACCGGCACTCCCGGCTCGACCTGGCCGCCCACCGGGCTGTCTACGGCACACTGCCCGCGCCGTCCGCCGCCGATCTCATCCGGATATGCGAGCAGGTCGATCTACGCGGCCGCGGCGGCGCCGCTTTCCCGGTCGCGCGCAAACTGCGCGCGGTCATGACGGCTAGCGGCGGCAAACGACGCCCGGTCGTCGTGGTCAACGGCACTGAGGGCGAGCCGGGCAGCGACAAGGACAAGATGCTGCTTGCGCGGTCTCCCTACCTGGTGCTCGACGGCGCGCTGATAGCGGCAAGGGCGCTGAACGCCCGCGAGATAGTAGTAGCGGTGGCGGGCGACGGGCCGCACGCCAGGTCAATGCTGGAAGCCGTCGCAGCCGACAGCGGGATCAGCCGGCTGGTCCGGCTGGTCTCCGTGCCGGACCGCTTCGTGTCCGGGGAGAGCAGTGCACTAGTGAGCGCGGTTAACGGCAATCGCGCGCTGCCGCCGGGCACCAAGACAAGGACCACTGATTCGGGCGTCTACGGTATGCCGACCCTGCTGTCGAACGCCGAGACCTTCGCCCAGCTCGCTATCCTCGCCATGCTCGGGCCTGCCGGCTACGCCTCGGCTGGCGCTCCGGATGAGCCCGGCACTGTGCTGCTCACCGTCGGCGGATCGGTGGGGCGGCCGGCTGTCGTGGAGACGCCGTCCGGTGAACCCCTGGGTCACATCCTGGACATCTGCCAGGCTTCGCTCGCGCACGGCGTCCTCGTGGGCGGGTACCACGGCATGTGGCTGAGTCCGGAGGCGGCCTACAACGTCCCGGTCAGCCGGGCCGGTCTCGCGGCCGCGGGCGGGATGCTCGGGGCGGGCGTAGTGCTCGTGCTCGGTGACGAGAGCTGCCCGCTCAGTGAGGTAGCCCGGGTGGCCGGGTATATGGCGGGCCAGTCGTCCGGTCAGTGCGGACCCTGCAAGCTCGGCCTTCCGGCCGTCGCCAAGTCGATGGCTGCGATCACAGCGGGCAGTGGCGGTCTGGACCAAGTCGAGGCAATCCGGCGGACAGCCGGCAATATTCGCGGACGTGGTGCGTGCAATCACCCCGACGGCACCGGCAGGTTCATCACCTCCGCCCTCGACGTTTTCGCCGCCGACCTCAGCCAGCATCTGTTCAGGGGCAGCTGCGGCCGCCCGGCGCTGGGCATGCTTCCGCTTCCGGCCGCGCATGGCGAGACGCAGCTCACCGTCGACTGGACGCGCTGCGAGGGGCATGGCTTGTGCGCTCGGATGGTGCCCGAGCTCGTCCAGCTCGACGAGCACGGTTACCCCGAGTTCCTTGACGCTCCGGTGCCGTTCTGGCTGGGCCACGACGCCAAGCAGGCAGTCGACATGTGCCCGGCTCTGGCTCTCTCGCTCACCAGGGTGAAGACGGAAGCAGGACGCCCAGCGATACCGGCGACAGGCAGCGCGTCCGTTCCCATCCTCACCAGCAGAGGTCCGAGCGCGCCGGGCCTCACTAAGCGGGCGAGGCAGGACGCCGATCTTGCCGTGACCGCCGCCTGGATCACCGAACTGGGTGACGGCCATCCGGTCTAGCGCTCCGGAGCGGACTGCGCACGCCCCCACTCGGTGCTTGCCGCAGCCTCGACCAAGTAGATGGGGATCTGGCGTGAACAACGGGCGTGGCCCAGCGGAGTCGTCATATCGGCCGTGGATCAGGAACTTTCGGAGCCCGGTCGCGCTCGCCTTGTTGTCGGCGGGGCCCGTCATCTTTATCGCGGTGGGAATCTGGTCCCTGCTGACGGGCGTCGGCATCAAAGGCCAGGTCGAGCCTGTACCCGGCTGGCGCCAAACGACGGGCTGGATCGCGGGGTTTCATACCTCCAATACCGGTCGCGAGCTCACCTACAGCCGCGTCATTCGGTTCCGCGCGGACGGGCATGTCGTCAGTTTCACGACGCCGACTAACTCCGCCGTCCCGGTGGTCGGGGCTGCAGCCCAGGTCAGCTACGACCCGAGTAATCCTGCGGACGCCCATGACCTCTCGATGGGCTCCGCCTGGGAGACGGCGTTCTACGTGGGCATCGCGGGCCTGTTGCTGGGGGTAGCGCTCATGGCTTTCTTGTACTGGCTAGTTTTCTTCCGCTTCTCGCCGACGCGCCAGGCCGGCTATTCCTTCATGGCCGGGGAAGCGGGTCGGCACGTCCGTCGCAGGTAGTCTGCCGGGGACCTGACGTGGCGCGGATACTGTGGACCGATGTACGAAAGCGACAGGAGAAGCCTGCGGGAGGCGGCGGGGCAGGTCGAGGCTATCGAGTCGCGCGTGATCGGTCTGATCGGGCTAGCCGCGGAGAGCTGCTCCGTCAAGGACCGCATGCCCCCGGAAGAGATGGCCGAGCTACACGAGATCTCGGCCAACCTGAGAGCCGCATGCACCCGCATGTGGAGTCTGTCCGAGTAATAGCAGGCGACCCGGAGAACAAATGAGTCAAGAGCAATCAGGCTCCGCCGGGGAACCGGCGCCGTGGATACGCTTCGGCGTCCGGTCTATGGTTGCGCCACTGCGACGAGTGCTGCTGCGCAGGCCGGCCACGTCCGGCGACTTCGCAGCGGCTGACTGGCGCACGCCAGACCCCGATCTGCTCGCGCGGCAGCATGACCGGCTGTGCCAGCTTCTCGCTGACCAGGGCTGTGCCGTGGAACTGGCCGACGTCGCAGACGGCATGGTGGATGCCACCTATGTGCGGGATGCGGGCATGGTCACGGGCCGCGGAGCAGTGCTGTTTCAGATGTCCAAGGCGGCCAGAGCGGATGAGCCGCCGCTGCTTGGCGCGGCGCTGGAGGCGGCCGGAGTGCCGGTCGTTGCCGAGCTGGCCGGCCCGGCAAGGGCCGATGGCGGCGACATCATCTGGCTGGACGAACGCACGATGGTGGTCGGTCGCAGCTACCGCACGAACGCCGCCGGCATCCATCAGCTGCGCGAGATCATGGCCGCCGAGGACGTCGTTGTCGGCTCAGCTGACATGCCGCACGACCGCGGACCAGGCCACGTGCTACACCTGATGTCGGTGATCTCACCCGTGGCTGATGACCTGGCCGTGGTGTATCCGCCGCTAACCCCGGTCCCCCTGATGGAGGAGCTCGCCGGGCGGAACATACGTGTCATTGCGGTTCCCGCCGGAGAGTACGAGACCATGGCCTGCAACGTGCTGGCCGTTCGTCCGGGCGTCGTGGTCATGCTCGACGGCAACCCGCAGACGCGCGCAGCGCTGAGTGCCGCCGGCTGCGAGGTCCACGTCTACGACGGCTCCGAAATATCGCTCAAGGGTGACGGCGGGCCGACGTGCCTGACCGCGCCTATCCTGCGCGGCTGAGGGCGCAACAGACATCGATTGCGGTGACGACGCAGTGACCCTGCCGACCTTCGTGGTGATCGGCGCGATGAAGGCAGGGGTCAACGCCAGTGTCCGCTTAACCGCGAACGTGCAGTAGGGAGGGCCGTGTGGCTGACGCAACGCCGCACTGGTCTCGGGACCTCAGGGATTGACCCACAGCCACAGCTCTAGCGCCCAGGTGTCGGCGTCCTCACGTGGCCAGTCATCCGTGCAGCTCAGTTCCCGGCCGTCTCCGTACCCTTCGACGACGAACGTTCGCTCAGCAGTGCGCCGCAGCAATGCCGGGTGCCATCGGATATCCAGCAATCTGCCACTCGTGAAGCCAGCAGCGAAGCCGTGACCTGTCTCCCACAACTTCCCGGCGCAGCGCACGCGTTCGGCCTGCTCTTCTGCGCCAGCGACAGCAAACTGCAAGGTCGTCCCGCACTGAACGAGGGCGGTCGGCTCATTACTGTGCGCGCTGGCGACCTGGCCGACGACTCGGCCAACAACTCGAACCGATCCGTCAGTCTCGACGCGGATGCCTTCTGGCTCATTGGTCACCTCGGCGACGCCATCGGAGGCGAGTCCCAGAGTCACAGCATCGCCGACGCGGCGGCGCTGACCACAGCACTCGTACGCCCACCGCTCGATCCAGACAGGGAGTGCGACCACCAAGCGAGAGTACACGCGGCCGACGACAAAGTTCGTGTCAATGCACCAGCACTAAGCACCCACAAGTGCTATCCAGGGCACCGACAATGGGCCCGGCGTCAGAGGCGCGTCGGCCACGCTGGAGCTTAGAAACGCACCGGCATGTGCTTGATGCCGTTGATGAAGTTTGACCGCAGCCTGCTGGGCTCGCCGTCGAGGCGGATGCCGGGCATCCGCTCGGTCAGTGCCTGCAGCAGGACGCGAAGCTCCAGCGCGGCGAGGTGCCGCCCGAGACAGAAGTGCGGGCCGCCGCCGCCGAAGCCGATGTGCGGGTTGGGGTCACGGCTCACGTCGAACTCGTCAGGCGCGGCGAAGACCGCCTCGTCCCGGTTGGCCGAGGCGTAGAACACCACGACCTTGTCCCCCGCGGCGATCCGCTGGCCGCCGAGCTCGGTGTCCTGCATGGCAGTGCGCCGGAACATGTTCACCGGGCTTACCCACCGCACGATTTCCTCGGCGGCGGTCGGGATCAAACCGGGGTCGTCGACCAGCCGCTGCCATTGCTCCGGGTGCTCGAACAGCGCGAGCATGCCGCCGGCGGCCGCGTTCCTGGTCGTCTCGTTCCCGGCCACGGTGAGCAGCAGGAAGAACATGTCGAACTCGTCGCTGGTGAGGGCCTCCCCCTCGTCATCGGGTTGCAGCAGACGGGTGACGATGTCGTCGGCGGGCTCGGCCCGGCGACGTTCGGCGAGCGCGGCGCCGTAGGCGTAGAGCTCGGCTGCCGCGTTCTGCTGCGCTCCCGGCCCAGCCTGGAACTCCGGGTCAGCGGAGCCGATCAGCAGGTTCGACAACTCGAAGATCCGGCCGCGATCTTCAACCGGCGCACCGACAAGCTCGCAGATCACCCAGAGCGGCAGCGGCGCGGCGATCTCGGTGACGAAGTCCGCCCTGCCCGCGGCCTGCAGATCGGCAAGCAGGTCGTGGCAGATGTGCGCGATGTGCTCTTCGAGGCGCCCGACCATTCGCGGCGTGAACCCGCGATTGACGAAGGCACGCTGCCGAGTGTGCTGAGGCGGATCCATGTTGAGCATCATCAGGCGCTGCAGCACGATGTGCTCCTCGGGGACCTCGCCGAACAGGCAGAGCCGCCGAGCTGACGAGAAGATCTCCGCGTGCCGGGACACCTGCGCGATGTCGGAGTGCCGGGTCACTGCCCAGAAGCCTGGCCAGCCCGGTTCGCCGCCGTTGGCGTGCCAGAACACCGGGTCGTGAGCCCGCAGCCAGGCAAACTCCGCGTGCGGCGGGCCGCCTCGCCGGTAGACGTCAGGGTCGATGAGGTTGATCTCCGGCGCCATCGGCTCCCGCCCTTCGCCGCGCAGGGTGATATCACCAACAATAAGGTCATTGCTATCGAACCAGGGAACGCCCACTGGCCGGCTCGCCGACTGCGACCCAAGATTGGCTTACGGCCTACTCGAGGCCGGACGGTCTAGCCTGAAGCCGGAGGCTCGCTGATGAATCCACTGGCCCGTATCGCGGGCGCTGCGATTGATGCCGCGATCGGACTATCCGGGGCGGCCGAGCCGTTCACCGTGCGGCGCGACGTCGCGGTGTCGATGCCCGACGGTGTGGTGCTGCTCGGCGACCACTACCGCCCGGCCCGCAACGATGCGCCGATGCCCGTCGTGCTGATCCGGTCGCCATACGGGCGGGCCGGGTTCGCCGGGGTGTTGTTCGTCGCACCGCTGGCCCGCCGCGGATTCCAGGTGTTCGTTCAGAGCACCCGCGGCACCTTCGGTTCTGGCGGCCAGTTCCGGCCGTTCCTGCATGAGCGGGCCGACGGACTGGCGACCATTGCGTGGCTGCGCGAGCAGTCGTGGTGCGACGGCCGGGTAGCCATGACCGGCGCCAGCTACCTGGGCCACACTCAGTGGGCTGTGGCTCCGTACGCGGATCCGCCGCTGGAGTCTGTCTCGCTGAACGTCACGGCTGCGAGGATCACCGCCGCGTTCTACGAGCACGGCGCGCCGGGCTTGCGCAACGCGCTGAACTGGACCGGGCAGATCGGACGGCAGGAGCGCAATCCGCTTGGCCTGCTGCCGAACCCGGTGCAGATGGCCCGCATGCGGAAAGCGCTGCGGAAGCTTCCGCTGCAGGCCGCCGACGTGGACGTGGCAGGCGGGCCGGTCGCGTTCTGGCGGGACTTCGTCGACCACGCGGGTGCCGGGGACGACTTCTGGGCATGCGCCGACCACGACCGGGCAGACCTGAGCAAGCTTCCGCCGGTCAGCATGGTGACCGGCTGGTGGGACTTGTTCCTGGCAGAGCAGTTGCGCGACTATGCGGCGATCCGGGCGGCCGGCGTGACAGCGACCCTCGTCGTCGGTCCCTGGCTGCACGGGGAGCCCGGCGAGCTGAGGGCTGCCAGCCAGCAGGACGTCGCCTGGCTACGCCGGCATTTCGACGGCGGCGCGCCCCCGTCCGACCCGCTGGTCCGCGTGTACCTCCAGCAGGCCGGCAGCTGGCTCAAGTTCGACCAGTGGCCGCCGCCAGGCGTCGTCGCGACTCCGTATTACCTGCGCACCGCCGGCCGCCTGGCGCCGGAATCCGAGCCGGGCGATCCCATGCCAGCCTGGTTCGTGTATGACCCGGCCGAGCCGACACCGTCAGCGGGTGGCCCGCTGCTGCAGGCGCCGGGCAAGCAAGTCGACAACGGCCCGATCGAGTCCCGGTCCGACGTGCTCACTTTCACGTCTACGCCACTCGCTGCCGACCAGGATCTTGTCGGGCCGGTCAGCGCGCGCATCTTCGCGCGTACCGAGACTGAGTACGCGGACGTTTTCGCGCGGCTGTGCGACGTGGACGAGAAGGGCGTCTCACGCAACATCGTCGACGGGATCCGCCGCCTCAGCCCGGACACTGTTCCTGCCGCTGACGTGCAGGCAGGGCCGGATGGCGTCCTCACCGTCGATGTCGAGCTCTATCCGACCGCTTACCGGGTGCTAGCCGGGCACCGGCTGAGGCTGCAGGTGAGCGGAGGCGCGTTCCCGCGGTATGCGCGCAATTTCGGCACCGGGCAGCCGTTCGGCACGGCCCGATCGGGACAACGGTGCCGGTTCGAGATCTTCGCGGACGCTCAGCGCCCGTCCTGTGTGGTTCTGCCGTTCTGGCGGTAGCTCAGCCTGGCATGCCTGATTTACGCCTTGACGGGCGGGAAGCGAGCGACGACGCTCGACGGTGACCCTATCCGAGTTCCCGCCTCGGCCTCGTTGCGCGCAAGCCAGGAAAGGACAGCAATCATGCGTGAAGCCAGCCAGTCTGGATTCGCTCACACCCGGCCGGGAGGCGGCGGCCAACGGATGCGCCGGTTCGGTGCCCTCTTAGCCTCGTCGGCACTCGCGGCGGGCCTCCTCGCGGTGTCGGCGGGCGCTGCGGCAGCGGCGCCGTCGGCGTCAGCGACTAGCAGCGCGCCGGCGGCCACGTCGCTCTGCCCGGACGCTAACGTCGCAGCCTTCGGCCCTGACGTCTGCGTGTTCAACCCCAGCATGAGCCAGGCGGCAATCCAGGCAGACCTGAACAACATCTCGACGCAGCAAGTCCCGGTCGCGGCCCAGTTCGACAGCGACCGGTATGCCATCTTGTTCGAACCGGGAACTTACGGCTCGAGCGCCAATCCGCTGGTGTTCCAGGTCGGCTATTACACCGAGGTAGCCGGGCTCGGCTACATGCCGCAGGACACGGTCGTGAACGGTGCGATCGACGTGTTCAATTACCTGTGCACCGCCGGCACCAACAACAGCGACTGCAATTCCGACGACAACTTCTGGCGATCGCTATCCAACCTCACGCTCAACGTGGACCTGCCGACCTCGCCCCCGGCGTATGCGCCGCCCATTCAGGAGAGCGGCGGTCCGTACTGCACCAACAGCGCTGAGATGTGGTCGGTGTCCCAGGCCGCTCCGATCCGGCGCGCGATCATCAACGGAAGCGTCGTCTTCCAGGACTACTGCGCATCCGACGACTACGCCAGCGGCGGCTTCATCGCCGACAGCCAGATCAGTGGCGATCTCGACTACTACGGCAACCAGCAGTACATGGTGCGCAACAGCGAGATCGGCGGCGCCAACGGGTGCCCGAATGGCCTGTGGAACATGGTCTATTCGGGGGTTGAGGGAGCGCCGTCGCCGGTATTCACCGGGTCCTGCCAGCAGAACACTGTGCTGGCGTCGAGCCCGGTGACGGAGGAAGAACCGTTCCTGTATACCGACTCCAGTGGCGGAGACCGGGTCTTCGTGCCAGCGGTGCAGCACAACACGGCCGGGCCGTCCTGGGCCGGTGGCAGCGAGGCCGGCACGTCGATCTCCCTGTCGAGGTTCTTCGTTGCGACGCCAAATACGCCTGTCCCGGTGGTCAATGCCGCGCTGGCGCTCGGCAAGAACCTGATCCTTACGCCCGGCGTCTACAACCTCAACCAGCCGATCCTGGTCAGCCGTCCGGACACCGTCGTCCTTGGCCTGGGATTCGCCACGCTCGTGCCTCAGCGCGGGAACGCGGCCATGATCGTCGCCGCTAACACCGGAGTCAAACTGTCGGGGCTGATCGTCGATGCCGGTCCGGTCAACTCGCCGGTCCTGCTCTCAGTCGGCGTCCCCGGCTTCGGCGCGGGCACGTCCGCCGATCCCGACACCATCCAGGACGTGTTCTTCCGGATCGGCGGCGCCGAGACCACGCCTGTCTCGGCGACCGTGAGCCTCCTCGACAATGCCGATAACTCGATCATCGACGACGTGTGGGCATGGCGAGCCGACCATGGCAACGCCGTCGGCTGGACCCAGAACACCGGCGACACCGGCCTGATCGTCACCGGCAACGACGTCACCGCCTACGGCCTGGCCGTCGAGCACTACCAGAAGAACGAGGTCATCTGGAGCGGTCAGGGCGGCACGGACGTCTTCTTCCAGAACGAGTTGCCCTACGACCCGCCAAGCCAGGCGGCGTGGATGGCGAGCCCGACGCAGGACGGTTACCCGGCGTTCCTTGTGACGAAGAACGTTAAGACGTTCCAGGGTTACGGCATGGGCAGCTACGTCGTGTTCATCGACACCTCGGCAACCTTGTTCGACGCCGAGGCGTTCAAGGCACCCGATACCCCCGGTGTGCAGTTCCACAACATATTCGGGGTGTACATCGGCGGATCCGGCGGTGATAACTCGATCATCAACGGAGTCGGTGGTCCGGTGACCTCGACGAATCCGGGGACGGTCGAGCCGGTCGACATCACCAGTTATCCCTGACCGGTTAGTAGCATCGGCGTGGCCGCCTGTTCGCAGGCGGCCATGCCGTGACCGACGAGAGGACCGCCCGATGCCAGCCAGCAGCAGCTTCACCTACCCATCGGCTGACGGGACGCAGATAACGGCGTACCGCTTCGACCCCGACGGCGCGCCGCGCGCTGCGGTTCAGATCACGCACGGCATGGGCGAGCACGCGCAGCGCTACCGGCATGTGGCGGATGAGCTGACCAAGGCCGGTTATGTGGTTTATGCCCAGGACCAGCGCGGGCATGGCGCCACCGCTAGCCCAGGGCAGCTGGGTGACCTGGGCACTGATGGGTGGACCGGGCTGGTGGGCGACATCGGGCTGCTGTCCGCTCAGATCCGCGCCGAGCATCCTGGCATTCCGCTGATCCTGCTCGGGCACAGCATGGGCTCGTTCGCTGTCCAGCAGTACTTGCTTGACCACAGCGACGACGTGGACGGCGTCGTGCTGACCGGAACCGCCGTCATCGACCTGCTGGAGCCCGCGCTCGACCTGGATCAGCCGCTGGACCTGACGATGTTCAACGCGCCGTTCCAGCCCGCCCGCACCGACTACGACTGGCTGTCTCGCGATCAGGCGCAAGTGGATGCGTACGTTGCGGACCCGCTATGCGGCTTCGGGATCGACACCCAGTCCGCCAAGGACATGTTCACCGGCGCCCGGCGGCTCGCGGACCCGGCCCAGGTAGCCGCCATCCGCTCGGGCCTGCCGGTGTACATCGCGATCGGCGAGGCCGATCCGGTCAACGGCGCGCTCACGGTGCTGCAGCCGCTCGTCGACCGTCTCGGTGAGGCCGGTCTCACCGACGTCACCGTGGTCACTTACCCGGACGCCCGGCACGAGATTTTGAACGAGACGAATTCGGCGGAGGTCATCGGCTCGCTCATCGAGTGGGCAGACAGGGTCACAGCGGCTAGCTAGCCGCAGGTCGCCAACCAGCGTTTCCCATCCGCGACGACCTGACTGGCATTGGCCCGCCGATTTTCCGACTGGAATGGTGAGGGTATGAAGCGCGATTTCAGTGGTGATGCGGCGGGCTACTACCGCCGCTACCGGCACGGATACCCCAGCGCGGCCATCGACGCGCTCGCGGCCGCTTTCAAGCTGACCAGCCAGGACGTAACACTGGATCTGGGTTGCGGCACCGGCCAGCTCACCCTGCCGATGGCCCGGCGCGTGCGGGCAGTGATAGGCATGGACATTGAACCGGACATGCTTGAGCACGCCCGGCAAGCCGCCCGCGACGCGGACGTCAGCAACGTGATGTGGATGCTGGGCGCCGACTCAGATATCCCGGTGCTGAGCCGCCTACTGGGAGAAGAGTCGGTTGGCGCGGTAACCATCGCTCAGGCGCTGCACTGGATGAACCACCAGGACCTGTTCAAGGCCGTCATCCCGCTGCTACGGCCGGGCGGCGGAATCGCGGTGGTCACCAACGGCACGCCGCTGTGGCAGCAGGAAACCGACTGGTCCCAGGCGCTGCGCGACTTCCTGGAGCACTGGCTGGGCACGACGCTGAGTTACGCGTGCGGCACCGACGAGGAGAGCCAGCGCCGCTACTCCGACGATTTGGCCGCGGCAGGGCTCCAGGTCTCAACCACCGCCGTCGACTATGTCGTCAGCCTCGACATGGACCAGCTGGTCGGCAGCGTCTACTCAGCGATGGGCACCCGGATACCGGCAGCCGGCCAACGGCCAGCTTTCGCCGAGCAGCTCCGCGCCTCGCTAGCCCCGTACGATCACTTCCGCGAGCGTGTCCATGTCGCGATACTGGTCGGCGCGCGCTAGTAACCGCCAGCAAGCCCGGCGAGCGCGGCTACGGCGCGTGGCTGATGCTGGCGCAGACGCGCTATTGTCACCAAGCCATTCTGTCGCCACCACGCCCGCCACCGCTCCAGACGATCATGGGGTGCTAACCGGGCTTTGCCGGGACTAGCTGGCTCGGCGGGGGGCCACAGCTCATCGGCGTCGCCAGGGGCCAGGCACGCGCGGTAGACGTCGATCTTGTAGTCAATGAGCTTGAGGTTCTCTTCGAGATCGGCGAGTTTTGCTTCGACGTAGGCGCGATGGGATTCCATGAGCGCCAGGCGTTCCTCTTCGTTGCCGGGTCCGGCGGCTACGAGCTCGGCATAGCTGCGGATCGACCTGATGGCATGCCAGTGCTGCGGAGTTTAGTGCAGATGGTAATCCAGTCCAGGTCGGCCTGGCGGTATCGGCGGAGGCCTGCCCGGTTGCGCTCCACGGTGGTAGCGATCAGGCCGGCCCGTTCGTGCTAGCGCAGGGTGTGGACGCTGACTCGGGCACCCGCCTCAGCCTCGGCGATGGTCAGGGCCATCCTCGCCTGGTTGTGAGGGGTGGCGTTCTTGGTGCGGTTTGACTTCGAGCACGCTCTAAATCGTACCGTCGGTGTCCATGGGCACCCGGACGCTTTCCACGGCAGTCATCGGCGAGCGCTTCCCCAGCTCGCTGCGCCAGCGTGACTTTGCTCTGCTGTGGGCCGGCCAGACGACATCGCTGATCGGCGACGGCATCTTCACGATCGCCCTGGCCCTTGCGACGCTGCGGATCAGCAATCACGCCAGCACCTTGTCGTATGTGCTGGCGGCCAGGACGGCTCCCGCGGTGGCGGCGATGCTGCTGGCCGGGGTTCTTGTCGATCGGCTTCCCCGCCGCCTTGTCGTGCTGGGCGCTGACCTTAGCCGCGGGCTCGGCGTGGCGGCGATAGCCGGGCTGACGGCGGCTCACGCCTTGACCATCCCTGAGCTGATCGCCATCTCTGTCGTGATCGGCCTGGGAGACGCCTTTTTCTATCCTGCCTACTCGGCGATCGTCCCGGAGGTCCTGCCCTCGGACCTGCTCGCTCAGGGAAACGCCTTCAACAGCGCTAGCCAGGTCCTCGGCGGGTGGCTCGCCGGTCCGGCGATCGCCGGGGCTCTGATCGCCGCCTTCGGCGCTGCGGTGGCTTTCGGCGCCGACGCGGTCAGCTTCCTGGCCAGTGCTGCGTGCCTGATGGTTATGCGGAAGGTCCCGGCGCCCGCTACGACTGGCGCTCGGATGCTCGCCGATGCCAAGGCGGGCTTGCGCTGGGTGCGGCACCAGCCCTGGTTGTGGTACGGCATCCTCGCCGTCGGGGTCCTCAACTTCGCAGCCTTCAGCCCGCTGACAGTGCTCGCGCCCCTGCTTGTGCGCGACATCCTGCACGAAGGCGCGGTGATCTACGGGCTCGTCTTTGCAGTGGCTGGCGTCGGCGGGGGTGTTGCGGCGCTCGTCGTGGGGTGCTTTGGCGCTCCCCGGCGGATCGTCACGGTGACCTGGGCGGCGTGGGGAACCGGCTGCCTCGCCGTTCTCGGCCTGTCCTTTGCCCCGGACGTCGTGACCGTCGCAGCGTTCCTCACCCTCGCCTTCGCCATGCTGACGGTCGGCAACCTGCTATGGCACACGATGATGCAAGTACTCGTGCCCGCACAGATGCTTGGACGTGCTTCCTCGGTCGACTGGCTGTTCTCGCTGTGCCTGACACCGCTCGGGGTCCTGGTCGGCGGGGTGCTGGCCACCTCTATCGGCGTGCGTGAGACCTTCCTCCTCGGCGGTGCTCTCGCCACTGCCGCCAGCTTTGTCGTTGTCTCGCCACGCGTCCGCGAACCAGACCGTTCCGGCCTGTTCGGCCGCGGCGCTGATCGCTCTTCCGATACGTCGCAGCCCACACAGCCATCACACTAGGGGGAGGAAAGGTGCAAGACCCAACTTCGATCGGACTTGAAGTCCCTCTGGTCGGCCTCGACTTTGCCGGGACCCTGGGCGGGTCAGGGCCGCGCGGTTTCGAGTGCACACTGGCCGGCTGGGTCGGCGAAGTGAGGTGACCGGATTCGCGCAGGACGGCACCGGCGTGGACGTCGAGCTCTCCAACGGCCAGCCGGTGCGGGCGGACTATCTCGTCGGGTGCGACGGAGGGCGTAGCCTCATCCGCAACGCAGCCGGCATCGAATTCCCTGGCTGGGACCCGACGACCAGCTGCCTGATTGCCGGCGTCGAGATGGACTCCGAGCCGGCTTGGGGCTTCGGGCGTGACGGTGTTGGTTTCCATGCCCCTCTTCAGGCTGGGGGATGGCGGCCTGGTGCGGGTCATGGTGACCGAACAGCAGGTCGGGCAGGCCAGGGAACCCACCCTGGGTGATGTCAGTCAGGCGCTCATCGCCGCAGTCGGGACCGATTACGGACTGCGCAGCGCCACCTGGATATCCAGGTTCACTGCGCAATACCATGGCCCAGACCGCGCTCAGCCGCCCCGGCCGCGTACTGAGGTGTTGCGGGAGACCGTGTCGGAGCTGCTGGCCATTGGCGAGCCGCGCAAGCGGATCGCCGGAATGATGTCGGGCCTGGACATCACTACAACCTTGGCCAGGGACACCCGTGTAGCGCGAAGCGGCGCCGTACGGGTCGCCTCACAAAGCCGCCCAGTCCTGATCGGCTCCGAGCTTCGGCAGGCGAGGCGTGCCACGCTGCCAGATCGCCGACCGCGTCCAGGCGGCGGTGTTTGTCGTCTGCTGAGTACCAGGCCTTGCCGTAACCAGCTGAGCGGCCGTCAAGGATCGACTTGAGGTTTGGTCCTTAGCGGCAGATTTGCACGTATCGCAAGGTGCCGCCACGTGCTGCACATTTACCCAGGTACGCGGCATGTTTGCGGTGGATTTGTGGCGGGTAGCGCTCAGTTTTACTCTCCCGTGGCGACCAGCTCGACTCGATCCGAGAGGAGCCGTAGTCGTGAGGGATATCGATCAAGATGCAATTCCGCAGGTCGCCGCCACGATCCGGATCAACGGCAGGTCCGAGCGGCTAGAGGTCGACGCGCGCGTCACGTTGCTCGACGCACTACGTGACCGGCTCGGCCTGACCGGCACGAAGAAGGGCTGTGATCAGGGCGCATGCGGCGCCTGTACGGTCCTGGTCGACGGCAGGCGCGTGCTGTCCTGCTTGACCCTGGCAGGGAAGTGTGACGGCCGCGAGGTCGTGACTATCGAGGGCCTCGCGAGCAACGGACTTCGTCACCCGGTGCAGGATGCGTTCATCCGCCACGACGCGTTCCAGTGCGGCTATTGCACGCCCGGGCAGATCATGTCAGCGGTCGGTTTGCTGGCCGAGGGGCGAGCGGGCAGCGACGACGACATCCGCGAGTTCATGAGCGGCAACATCTGCCGCTGCGGCGCCTACGCCAACATCGTCGGCGCGATCCGCGAGGTCGCCGGGCGAGGAGGTGCATAGCCGTGCGGCCGTTCGAGTACATCCAGGCCACTGAGCCTGCGCGGGCCGTCGCGACGGTCACGGCCGACCCGGATGCGGACTACGTCGCCGGCGGCACAACTCAGGTGGACCTGATGCTGAAGGACGGCATCCTCGCGCCGTCGCGGCTGATTGACGTCACCGGGCTCCCGCTGCAGTGGATTACCGCCGATGCGGCTGTGATCCGGGTAGGGGCGACTACCACCATGGAGGAACTCGCCGCCGACCCCACGGTGTCCGCCCGCCTGCCGTTTGTCCGCGAATCACTGCTGCGCAGCGCGTCAGTGCAGCTTCGCAACATGGCCACGATCGGCGGGAACCTGTTGCAGCGCACCCGCTGCCGGTACTACCGCGATCCGGCCGTCGCAGCGTGCAACAAGCGGCAGCCCGGTAGCGGCTGCGCTGCCGTGACGGGGCCCGCCCGGATGCATGCCATCCTGGGCGCGTCGCCGAATTGCATCGCGCTGCACGCCTCCGACCTGGCCGTGGCGCTGGTGACACTGGACACGGTCGTGCACATCCTCGGCCCGCGCGGGGTGCGAAGCGTCCCGCTGACCGAGTTCTACCTCGAGCCGGATGGCACGCCCGACATCGAGAACGTCCTGGCGCATGGCGAACTGATCACCGACATCGAGATTCCGCTGCTGCCCCAGGGAGCGCGGCAGACATACCTCAAGGTCCGCGACCGTACCTCTTACGAGTTCGCGCTCGCATCAGCCGCGGTGGCCGTGGTGCTCGAAGACGGTGTTGGCCGGGACAGTGTTGGCCGCGAGAGGGTGATCCGCGACGCACGGATCGGCCTCGGCGGTGTCGGCACGATCCCGTGGCGGGCCTTCGAGGCCGAGCAGGTCCTGCGCGACGCGCCGGCCAGTAATGCGGCCTTCCGCGCCGCCGCCGAGGCCGCAGTGCGCGACCCGTTCACAGTGCCCGGCACGGCGTTCAAAGTCGAGCTGGCAAAACGGACTCTGGTGCGGGCCCTGCAGACCGTGACAGCTACGTCGTGACGGGGGTGAGGTCGTGACCACCATCGAGGCTGTGCGGCTGATCGGGCCGGGAGTTGACCGGGTGGACGGTCCGCTGAAGGTGACGGGCTCTGCGCCGTACCCCGCCGACTTCGGATTCCCCGAGATGGCGCACGCGGTGCTCGTGCATGCCACGGTGGCTGCCGGGCGGATCCGCGGGATCGAGTCTGCCGCCGCTGAGGCCGCACCGGGCGTACTTGCTGTCATCACCCATCTGAACGCTCCGCAGTTGAATCGCGGTCCCGACACTCCGGTGTGGCGGCAGCCACCTCTTCCGTTGCAGGACGATCGCATCTTGTACTACGGCCAGTACGTCGGCGTGGTAGTCGCAGAGACAACCGAGCAGGCGACCGCCGCGGCGCGTCTCATCGAGGTCGACTATGAGCCGGCCGAGCCACTGCTGGACCTTGAGGACCCGCGGGCGGAAGTGGTGACCAATCCGTGGGCGATGGACAGCCATCGCGGCGACGTGCCCGCCGGGCTGGCCTCGGCCGAGGTCACGGTGGACGCCGCGTACACGACACCGGACGAGACCAACAACCCGATGGGCCTGTTCGCCACGGTCGCGAGCTGGGACGGTGACTCGCTCACGGTCCACGACTCCACACAGTGGCCGCACGGAGTCCGGGAGGCACTCGCGGCAATTTTCGGCGTCCCTGAGAGCGGGGTGCGGGTGCTCGCGCCCTTCGTCGGGGGTGGTTTCGGTGCCGCACTGCGGGTCTGGCCGCACGTCCTGCTGACGGTACTGGCGGCGCGGACGGCCAAGCGGCCGGTGAAGCTGGTCCTGAGCCGCCCGGAGATGTTCACCGGCGTGGGGCACCGGACCAGGACAGTCCAGCACGTCAGGCTCGGCGCGGACCGCGGCGGGCGGCTGACCGTGCTTGACCACGAAGCCAAGAACTCCATCGCGATGGAAGACGATAATTACGAGCCGGTCGCGGCCGACTCCGCCTGGGCGTATGCCTGCCCCAACGTGGACGTCCGGGATACGCAGGCGCGGCTGAACATCCCCTACCCGACGTCGATGCGCGCGCCCGGTCAGGCGCAAGGTAACTTCGCGCTGGAGTCCGCACTGGACGAGCTCTCCTATGCCATCGGCATGGACCCGCTCGAGCTGCGGCTGCGCAATCACGCCGAGGACCACCCGCAGCTTGGCCTGCCGTTTTCGAGTAAGGCGCTGCGCGACTGCTACGAGCAGGGCGCCGAGCGGTTCGGCTGGCATGCTCGCGACCCCCGCCCGCGCTCCATGCACGACGGGAACTGGCTGGTGGGCTACGGCATGGCAGGGGTCAGCTTCTTCTGGTTCCAGCCGCCGTGCCAGGCCAGGGCGTCGATCATGGCGGACGGCAGCGCATACGTGCGCAGCTCAGCCACTGACATCGGCACCGGTACCTACACCGTCATGACGCAGCTAGCAGCCGAGCTGCTGGGCCTGCCGCTTGAACAGGTCCGGCTCGGTCTCGGCGATACTGACATGCCGCCGGGGGCGCTGGAAGGCGGCTCCGGTCTGACCGCGGCCCTGGGCACTGCCGTGTGGGCGGCCTGTCGGGGAGTCATCCAGGCATGCCTCGACAAGGTCAAGGACGACCCGGGCTCGCCGCTGCGGGGATGCCGTCTGGACGACGTCACGACTTCCGACGGTCGCATCCAGCGCGCTGACAACGCAGCTCGCGGCGAGGCTTACTCCGACATCCTGGGCCGCCACGGCATGGCAGAACTGACTGCAGATGGAGACAGCGCGCCACCCGAGCCGCAGGAGGCCGGCATGGCACCCGCCGGTGCATTTGCCGCCCGGTTCGCCGAGGTCCGCGTCGACCCCGATCTCGGCTTGGTGCGGGTCGCACGCGTCGTGTCGGCGATCGACGGCGGCCGCATCCTCAACAAGAAAACTGCGACCAGCCAGGTCATCGGCGGCACCGTCGGCGGCATCGGGATGGCGCTCCTCGAGGAAACCGTCACCGACCCTGGCACCGGCCGCATCACCAACGCCAATTTCGGTGACTACCTCGTCCCGGTCAACGCGGACATCCCGGACCTAGACGTGCTCTTCGTCGGCGAACCCGACCGGTTCAACCCGATCGGGGTCAAGGGCGTCGGCGAGGTCGGCCTGGTCGGCATGGCCGCTGCTATCGCCAATGCGGTATTCCACGCTACCGGCAAGCGAGTCCGCTCGCTGCCAATCACCGTCGACCAGCTCCTGTAACTGCCGGGCTGCCGGAGCCGGGCGTTCCATCCACCGCTCGGCGCGCATCAGATCGCCGTAGCCGTGCCGCCGGTAGATACTCCGGCCTGGTTCGGCCATGAGGACCTGGCGGATGCCGGCGACCGCGGGATGCCCGATCGCCTGCGCGACGAGGAAACTGCCGAGGCCCCGGCCGCGGGCCGCGGCGGCCACGAATACGTCGCACAGCCAGGCGAAGGTCGCCCGGTCGGTGACCAGGCGGGCGTAGCCGGCTTGGCTGCCATCCGGTGCGTACAGCCCGACCGAGAGTGAGTGCCCGATGGCACGCTCAGTCACGTCATAGGACTGACCGGAGGCCCAGTAGCTCTCCTGGCTGAGCCATCCATGCACTCTGGCGACGTCAATCAGGCCCGGGTCGTCGCTCACCCAGTAACCATCTGGCCCGGTCACTCGCACCAGAGTCCTCCTTAGCTCTCATCGCATCCGCGCTAATTCAGGAAATGGCCGATCTCATCCCAGCCGGGATCCATGGTTATCTGAACGCTCACCCGGCCTTCCTGCCACGGAGGCAGTGAGGCGCCCAACCGCTCAGCGGTATCGGTAGCCGGGTCGGCATACAGGTGAAAGACGCGACGCTGGTCGTGGGTCTCATGCCCGGCGAGCACTGCCTGGCCGGCCAGCTGCGCCATGAGCACGTCCTCGAACTGCTGCAAACGCGCCAGGGACGAAGACTCTGGCAGCCGATCCGCCCCGCTAACGGCATAGCGTGCCGTGATGGCGACATGCTGGTCATAGAGCGGGAAGTCGATGGGGCGCAGCGGAACGGTGGTGCGGGTGACGACCGGCAGCCCGCTAGCTCCGGTGTCGTGCAGGTTCACTGATTTCGGCACGGCGTAGGCGCTGGCAAGGCCCTCGACTTCGGTAACCAGGCCAGTAGCCGGCACCGTATCGCCGCCAGAATAGGGCGAGGTGTCGATGTCGCCGATCCAGCGGAGGACTTCGTCCTCCCCCAGTGTCCGGTCGAGCGCCATGAAGACGGCCTGCAGCCGCGCATCCTCGTCGAGCGCGGCGAACTGCCGGTGGCAGACCGTCACGTGGATGCGCGCCTGGTCGAAGTCGCGAACCAGCTTGAACCTGATGTCCGCCAGGTCGACTTCGCCGTCGCCGAGCTGCAGCTTGCCGGCCAGTGCGCCACGGTCGGCAGGCCGGTGGCAATGGAACCGCCAGCCCGGGTCCGGGGCAGGTGCCGCGCGCAGCCATCTCTCGGCCGTTGAGCGGACTTGCGGATCGCCATTGGCCGTGACGACCAGCAGCCAGTCGCTGGTAGCTTTCCCGAGTTCCCAGCACAGGCGCGGATCAATCATTGCGACATCCCGGTCAAGCTGCCGTCCGAGATCGTCCAGCTCCGCGTGCCGGGCGCGCTGGACGCGGGATCTGAAGCCGGGCCACCTGTGCCAGAACCGGGCGATCTCCGGCCGCCGGTCGTCCCACTCAGACATGTCGATATCGTGTCATATCGATCCCAGCTCTCTGCCCGGCGCGTCCGCCTCGCGGCGGGCCAGGTACTCGCCGAAACGCAGGTGCGCCCCCGGCCATACCCACAAACTGCCCGGGTTGTGCATCCGGTGACTGGTCAGCGCGGCGGCGCGCCGATCAGAGCGCGCCTTTGACCGGATCGCCCGCCGGGACCTGGTGGAGCACGATGACTTCCGGCGCGCCGGACACCTTGCCGGCCAGCTTCGGATTCAGCGCTGCGAGATTCACGCCCCTGCTGTGGTTGGCCAGTGCTTCGGGGCTCGCCCATTTCTCGATCATGACCAGCCGGTCGGGCGCCTCGTTCATGCTGTACAGCTCGCATCCGTCCTCGTCGTGGACGCGCTCGATCGTCTCGGAGAACGCGGCGATGACCGCGTCGCGGTGCTCGGGCAGTGGCACGATCGTGGCGACAACGACGACGGACATGAGCTCTCCCTTAGCTTGCGAAAATCGTGCCCAGCGCGGGCGCGACGTCCTGGTAGGTCCGGATACTACGCAGCCTGCCGCGCCCAAGGCGCGCCAGGTCGCGCGCCAGATCCGGGTCCTGCTCGCCGGAGGAGTCGAGCAGGACGTCCAGCCGCGCCAGGCGGGCCGCGAACGGGCGGGGATCCGGGCCGGCGTTGTGCACGCAATCGGACAGCAGCAGCACCCGGGCGTCCAGGGCGGGAACGACCGCTAGCTCACCCGCGGCAACTTGCAACGGGAATGCGATATTGGTCAGCCCTCTCGCCGGGATGCGAAGCATGACGTCGAGTAGCTGCTCGGCAGGGACGCGCTGGCCGAGATGGCACAGCACCGCCGCATCTGACCAGAACGCGACGACGGCGAGGTCGTCGCGGGCCAGTTCGGCGGCGAGAGCGCCCACTGTCGCTGCGGCGGTCCGCACCCGCTCGCCGCGCATTGACCCCGACACGTCAGCGAGGAGCACGACACTGCGTCTGGTGCGAACTCGTTCCCGCACGATGATGTCGTCTTCTTCTCCCGCCGGATGCTCGACCAGCTGGTCGATGGTCAGGTCCAGGTCGATGTCGTCGGAGCCGCCGCGGTACCGGACGCTAGTGAGCTGACCGGTGCCGCGCCGGGAACCGGCGTCGCGGCGCGGCCGGGGCACTGAGAGCCGCGCGGCAATCTGGCGGGCGCGCCGTATGGTCTCCGGGTCTGTCGGGCCGTCGGCTGGCACCCCGGTCAGCAGCGTGCCCAGCTCTCCTGTCAGCGCGGGCCTGCCGTTGCCGGGCCCGCTTGCTCCGGTACGGCCGGGCGTTCCGGTGAGCACGAAGCCGCCCGCACCGCCGCCGGCCGGCTCGAAGAGCTGCGGTTGCTCACCGAGGACCTTGGGCTTGCGGCGCAACGGCTGCAGCGCCTGGCGCCGCCGGACCGGCGAGTCGGCCGCGACTGCTCTTCAACCAGGAGCAGCGGCGGCGGGCTCCAGGATGAAGCGGTCCTCCCAGATCTGCCGCAGCACCGCCTCGGGCGTGGTGTCGACCGTCTCGTCGAGAAAGATCCGGCCGGACAGCGCGACGACCATGGCGTCGTAAACGACCTCCGGGTAGCGCTTGTCGTCGCTTGCGGTCACATCGGCGAGCTCGAGCAACTGACCGGCGACCAGCGTCACATCGATAGCGCCGCGGACGCTGCTCCCCTGCCGGATGTCGTCGCGCTGGCGGGTGGCCCGCGTGACGGCGACCGCGTCGGCGACGAGCCGCTCGTAGAGCTCAGCCGGCCGGCCGGGCAGGGGCGCGCGCAGTGTGACGATGCCACGCTCGGCCTCGGCGTCCTGATAGCTCACCGCGAGCCGGCACAGCCGGTCGTGCACCGAGGTCGACAAGCGGGTGGTTCCGACATTGTCGTAAGGGTTCATCGACGCGATGACCCTGAATGTCGCCAGCGCAGCGACGGTACCCGCCCGCGGGACCGCGATCTGGCGCTCGGCCATGGCGGTGAGCAGGGTGTTGAGCGTGTCTTCGGGCGCGCGGTTGAACTCCTCGATGTAGAGGAACCCGCCGGACCTCATCGCTTCCAGCAGCGGCCCGTCCACGAAGTTGGCCGCGCTGTAATCCTCTCGCAGCACCCTGGCTGGGTTGTGGTGACCGACCAGCTTGGCGGGCGTCAGGTCCGCGTTGCCTTCCACGAAGACCAGCGGGATGCCCCATTCCGCGGTAATCGCGCGCAGCAGCGTGCTCTTGCTGGTGCCTGGCGGGCCTTCCAGAATGATGTCCCGGCCCGCAGCAACGGCCGCGAGCACGAGGTCAAGCTCGCGCTCGCGGCCGACGAGGTGGTGCCGGACCCGGTCCCGCACGGTGGTAATCCGGGCCACCTCGGTCCGGTCGCTCACCTGATCGTGTTACCCGCGTCGACGGTGAACTCGAGCCCGGTGACGTACCGCGCCTCGTCCGACGCCAGGAACAGCACCGCATTGCTGATGTCGCGCGCCTCCACGATCTCGACCGGGAGCGTGTTCATGAAGATCGGCCCGAGCAACTGGTCCCGCTCGAGCAGCGGGTTGAGGCCGCCGAGGCCCTCGACCATCGGTGTCTGCACGCCTGTCGGGTGCACGGTGTTGACCCGGATGCCGTGCGATGCGAGCTCGTTCGCCATGCTCCTGGCGATGCCGACCACGCCGTGCTTGGCGGCCACGTACGGCCCGAGGAACGGCAGGCCCTTGATCCCCGCGGTCGAGCTGGTGCAGATGATCGAGCCGCCGCCGGCCGCGATCAGGTGCGGGGCGGCGGCAACTATGGTGTTCCACACCCCGGTCAGGTTGGTGTCCAGAGTGTCCTGCCAGACTGCAGCCGTGACCTCGTCCCAGCTCTGAACCGTGCAGATCCCGGCGTTCGCGCAGACGATGTCGAGGCGGCCGAGCTCGGCGACGCCCTCGTCCACTGCGGCTTTCAGCGAGGCCGCGTCGCGTACGTCGGCCTTGCGAGCGACGATGCGCCGGTCCAGCTCTTCCACTGCCTTGACGGTCTGCGCCAGGTCGGCCTCCGTGGACATGCCGTAACCGACCGAGTCGTAGTCGTCGCAGATGTCGACGGCGATGATGTCCGCGCCTTCCTCAGCCAGCCGGATTGCGTGACTGCGGCCCTGGCCGCGGCCCGCCCCGGTGATGAAAGCAACCTTGCCCGCTACTCGTCCAGCCATGATGCGTTCTCCTTGGGTTACTTGATGATGCATCCTGCGTCGATGGGCAGCGTCACGCCAGTGATGTACCGGGCCTCGTCTGAGGCGAGGAACAGCAGTGCGTTGCTGATGTCGATCGGCTCCACCCATCTGACGGGCAGCGCGTTGAGCGTGCGGAACGACTCTGCGGCGTCGTCGGCCGTCGGGTTGTCCAGGTCCGGTCGGAACAGCGCGTAGGTCGGCGCGTTCTGGATCATCGGGGTGTTGACGGTCGTCGGGTGCAGCGAGTTGACCCGGATGCTGAACGGCGCAAGTTCAAGGGCCAGGGTCCGCATCAGGCCCACGAGGCCGTGCTTGGCGGACACGTAGTGGCCGATGTTCTCCATCGCCATCAGCCCGGCGGCCGAGCTGGTGATCACGATCGAGCCACCGCGGCCGCCCGCCTTGAGGTGCGGGATCGCCGCCTTGGCTGCGTGCCAGACGCCGGTCAGGTTGGTGTCGATCATGTCCTGCCAGGTCTGCTCCGGCATCTCGTCGGCCCGGCCGACCGACGAGATCCCGGCGTTGGCCGCGACGATGTCCAGCTGGCCCAGCTCGCTCACGCCGGCGTCGAGCGCGGCCTTGAGCGCCTCGTAGTCCCGGACGTCCGCCTGCGTGGCGACGATGCGCCGGTCGAGGCCCTCTACCTCTTTGACGGTCTGCTCCAGGTCCTCCGGTGTCGCCATCGGATACGGCACGGAGTCGATCTGCTTGCACAGGTCGACCGCGATGATGTCGGCACCTTCCTGCGCGAGCCGGACGGCGTGGCTGCGGCCCTGACCGCGTGCCGCGCCAGTGATGAAAGCGACTTTCCCTTCGAGCCTGCCTGTCATGTGCCTCATCCCTTTCAGCTCGAGGCCGCCGCCGGCGATGCGGCCGACGGTTCTGCAGCAAACGGCTGTGCAGCAAACGGCTGTGCAGCAAACGGCTGTGCAGCAAACGACAGTGGTGCAGCAAACGACAGTGGTGCATCTGGATTGACGATCAGGACATTGCTCTGTGCGGTGCGCAGCAGCTCGTGGCTCATGCTCTCGTCAAGCCCGGCCGACAGCCCGCGGTGGCTTGGCGCGCCGATCACGACCATGGCTGCCCGGACGGCGTTGGCGTACTGCGCGACCATCCGGCCTGCCGCGCCATGGTCGGCGGCGTGCAGCAGGATCTGGCCCTCCGCAGGGATCCGGTGCGCGGCCACTTGATCGAGGCTGCGGCGGACCAGCGCCCGGGCGGAAGCCAGGTCCTCGCCGTCGACGGCCGTATCGCCGCCCACGGCTGCCTCGCGGGCGTGCACGACGTGCACGGTCAGGCCGTCCTGCGCGGCCAGCAGTGCCGCTGCCTCTGTCACCATGCTGGCGAGCGGCGTGTCGTCGACGGCGGCCAGGATGACGCTACGTGCTTCGCCGTCGGCCAGGGCTGGCACGACGGACGTCACCGGTACGATCCGGTCGCCTGCTGTGTGCGGCACTGCTGTGTGCGGCACTGCTGTTGGCTGCACCGCTGCAGGGCTGGCCGGCACTACCTCCTGCGCCTGCACCCGCTCGGCATCGGCCAGCATCCGGTGGACGGTCGTCAGGATGACGATCCCGGCAGCGACGACGCCCGCAGCGATAAAGAAGGGAACGTGGATGTTCAGCGCGATGACGAGGCGGCCCGCGGCGTACGGGGCCAGCCCGCCGCCGATGAAGCGGACGAAGCTGTAAGCGGCTGACGCGACCGGGCGCTCGACCGGCGAGATCGTCATCACAGCCTGGGTGGTGATGGTGTTGTTGACGCCAATGAAGACGCCTGACACGATCACGGCCGGGATCAGCACTGCCCGGTCAGTGGTCCAGGCCGCGATGACGAGAATGACGACGGCGAACAGGAACAGGTTCGCGTACATGGTCCTGGCAATGCCGAACCTGGCCTGCAGCCGCGGCGCCCCGAAGACCGCGAAGATGGCGACCAGCACGCCCCAGCCGGTGAAGACCAGGCCGAGCTTGATCGGGCTCAGGTTCATCGGGAACGGCGCGTACCCGAGGACGGTGAAGAAGCCCCAGTTGTAGCAGAGCGCGGTGAGCGACAGGGTCAGCAGGCCACGGTGCCTCAGTGCCCGGAACGGGGCCGACAGCCCGGTTTTCTTGGCCGGCAGCGGCATCGGCCGCACCAGCGTGATCGTCGCGATCAGCGCGATCGCCATCAGCACGGACACGCCGAAGAACGGCCCGCGCCAGGTGATCTCGCCAAGCGCGCCGCCGAGCAGCGGCCCGACTGCGATGCCGAGGCCGAGCGCGGTTTCGTACAGCACGATGGCGCCGGCGAAGCCGCCAGTGGCTGACGCCACGATGACCGCCAGCGAGGTCGCGATGAACAGCGCGTTGCCGACGCCCCAGCCGGCCCGGAAGCCGATGATGCCGCTGATCGACGGCGCCGCGCCGGCCGCTGCGCTGAACGCGACGATCAGCACGAGACCGGCGATCAGCGTGCGCTTGGCACCGATCCGGCTGGACACGAAGTTCGTGATTAGCATCGCCACTGCCGTCACCACCAGGTAACTGGTGAACAGCAGCGTGACCTCGCTCGGCGAGGCATGCAGCTGGTGCGAGATGGCCGGCAGGATCGGGTCGACCAGCCCGATGCCCATGAACGACACAACGCAGGCAAAGGCAACCGCGAAGACCGCCTTCGGCTGCCGGAAGGGGCTGGCAACAGTCCCGCTCATCAATGCTCCATTCGAACTGCAGCCGCTAGCTGTCTGCCGGACCCGGTTGCTCGTCGCGCGGCAATCTCACCAGCGCGTTCATGGCCGGCAACGCGGCCGCGAGAGCGTCCTGGTCAGCCTTGCTGAGCTGGGAGTAAAGGCGGGACAGCCGTTCGGTCCTGATGGCACGCCTGCGGGCCAAGAAGTCACGGCCGGAGTCGGAGATCTGAACCTGGACTACCCGGCCGTCAGCGGGATCGGGGCACCTGGTCACCAGGCCGGCCTCAGCGAGGCGGCTGACCAGCTGGGTCATGGCGGGCTGGCTGACG
>Ga0335075_10000538_pt1 | contig 65638 bp, 55 predicted proteins | sample Lox_Sample_24_FD_206723 | JGI IMG/M metagenome (GOLD analysis project Ga0335075, IMG submission 206723) | Soil microbial communities from Loxahatchee National Wildlife Refuge, Florida, United States - Lox_Sample_2.4 | ecosystem: Environmental > Terrestrial > Soil > Wetlands | place: USA...
ATCGTCGATGTCAAGCACATTAATGCACAATACATGGGTGCACATCGCGCAGCAAAGCTGAGCCTAATCCGCTCATTCTTCAGCAACTTAACCTTGCTTTTGCCCCTGCTTATTGCTGGAACCTCGGTTTAGAATCAGTCATTTACGCTTCTCATAACCCGAAGGCTTTGCAGCTAAGCGTCACGTCATCAGCGCTATATGGCGCAATATGTGGGACGCGAAGCGTTATGTTGGGTCGCCGGTCGTGGGGATGAATCCGCACTGACAGTGAAAAGTTCAGAAAATGATCTGAACCGATGCTTCGAATCGAAAAAGTTCGGATCTGGCCTGTGGGAGCAGAAGGCTGATTCCCGGGAACAAGCTGGGAACAATAACCTGTTCCAGGGGCGCTTACAGGGCTTTTGGGAGCGACCAGGGCCTTGTAAATGCAGCGGTTAGCGGTTGCCCGGATTTTCACACGGTGGAAGTCGCAGGTTCGAATCCTGCTGCGCCCACCATTAAATCAACAATTTACAGCAGCACAACCATTAGAGTTTGTAGCATTTGGCAGCAAATTCGGGGAGTGACCCCACTCTGCGTCCGTTCTTTGTAGCAATTTGGCAGCAGATTCCGCGCCCTCTGCCTGCGCCTGCTCGCTTTTCGTGAGCAGTTCGTAGACGGAGCCGACCATTTCCTTGACGCTGTCCGGCAGCGCCTGCATGCACTCGTTGGCCGTGGTTTCGGCCCGCGAATACCGCAGGTAAGCCTGAATATCCTTTACCGATACACCGTGTGCGATCCCGTCGGCATCGCCGTGCTGGATCGTCGGACCGGACCAGCGTGCTTTTGCCGGTCTGACAGGCGCCATTGATCAGGACGGCAGGCGTATCGGAGAGGGCATCCCGGAGAGGTCCGACAAGGTGGCGGCGGAGCATCTCTGTGTGATCAACCACTGCGCGGATGATAATCAACCATGATCTGGATGATTATCCGTTGGGACGCCCGCCCAGAGAATGCTTCGGGCTGATCCCCCACGGCTCAGCCCGTTGGCCCACTTGGCTATATCCACCAATCTGGGTGGCAGTCAGTTTGGTAGCAAAGAGCGCAGTTTGGGCCGGTTTCTGCCCCGGCATCCGGCGTTTAACTCCTTGAATTGCTACATCCGGCTGATATGCGATCACCCTCACACGGTGGAAGCCGCAGGCTCGAATCCTGCTGCACCCACCATTATATCCATGACAACTTGAGCAGTGAAAAGCCCCATTTGGGTCCGGACGCGGGGCCGAATGGGTCCATCGGGCCTGGCACGCGCAAATTGCCGGATAGCCGACACCCAGACAGTTCTCGGCGAAATGGCCTCGATGAGTGCCGATGGGACATTGATCTGAAACCGCGGTCATTTCGTCCGGAGCCAAATCCCGGCGGCTGGCTGCAGCAGGCCTGCACACCCCATCCGATGCGCTCCGCAGCCTAATGAAGCACGGAGGCGTCGCTGGCCTCATATGCCCAGCCGTACAGAGTCTCCAGATACCCGACCTCGCGCTCCGCCCGGAGCGTCAGCAGACAGCTTTCTGCCCGCGGATCAGTGCAGCGCTCGATCTGACGATCCAGGGCCGTCATCGCCGCCATGATGGTGGCCAATCGAGCAACTGCCTCGGCATGCGTCAGTGCCGGCAGGGTCTCGGGCAGTGTTTCCTGATTCGCAAGTGCCGTTGTGCTGCACATAATCAACCTCGCTCAATTTTGGGTGGACCCAGGGGCGGATTGTCCTTGCTTCGCCGCTTGACCGTTGTATGACTGAAGCATGCGTAAGAAATCGGCCGGCAGCTCCGGCACATACGGCAGCGGCAAATGCTGCGCCGGTCGTGTGATCGTGCTTTCCATAACCAAACCTCGCTCAAAGATGAATCGCGATGAGCCTTTTACTGCGGAAAGGGCCCAAATCCGGACCCAACCCTCCATTGCGCCTGTCTGAGTCGATCGGCTGTTGTTCAAGGACCGGTGCCTCATCTCCTGCAAACCGCATGCCAAAGCTCGCACTCTGAACACCCGATTCAAACCACGACACCTGACGCCGTGCCGCATGCCGATTCGCCCGCGCTTCTGTCAGTCCGTGGTCGGCCCGCTCCCTGCTGAGTGACACCGCACAGCAGGCTGCGTCTTCTCGCGCATTTCATACTGATAGTCTCCGGGAAACCCGCACGCTGTGCGGATTGTCCATATGAGCGGCACCGTTCCTGCCCCGAATGCGGAGCGATGAGACGGTCGGGTGCTGCGGTTGACTCGCATGCGGGAATCCTGGCTCCTGTGCGGGCAACTCGCAATGGCACCGATGGGGAGTGAAGCTCAGACGAAATGGGGAGGCCGAAATATACGATACTTCCGCATTGCCGATCCACCCGTAGTCCAGCGCATGACTTCCGCTCGCCGCGCATTCCCTCCGTTGTGAGATGATTGGCCCTCCGCAGGCCATCCCTGCGGATCGCGCTAAGTGAGCATGGAGGGAACGCCTTGAGGCTGGTCGAGGCGGGCAAACCTTGCCTTGAAACTCGGCAGCGCCGCCATCGCAATGAGAGCAAAAACCACAAACACACATTCGACAGTGGCCATCTTCCTTACCGATTCAGCGACTCTCCATGACAGAACAGACCAGCCGGCGAAGCCGTCAACGGCCGTTTTGCAGGCAAAGGCCAGCCAGAACCAGCGCTGCTGGCGAATTCGTACGGCGCAGATCAGGAGCACGGATGACAGGACATGGATAAGAAGTGCCGCTGTGCGCTCGATGACAGGAAAAGGAATCGAAATGAGACCGCCGCTTCGGAATTGGTGTGTCAGTGCGTTTCGCATGGCCACCGGGAACAGACCCGGCGACACCAGGAGCAGCCCAGTGACCACCACCGATCCGGTCCCAATCAGAAAAGCCTCGATCGCGCCGAAGCCGATGCCGAAAGCGACAGCCTGGTCCCAGTCGGCACGGCTCAGCCGTGATTTCCAGATCAGCAGCAGAGGGATTGCGCACTCAAAGACACCCGTGAGCAGACCGACGTACAACCAGGTCATGGGATCGCCGCGATGCCTCACAATGAGCTTTGTGCTCGGCCATGAGGCCAGGGACTTGGCCGTCACGCTGAGAACCCAGGCGAGCACACCCCACCAAACCGCCCACCAGAGCGAGGGCTTGCCACGCTGCCACAACCAGACGCTGCAGATTGCAACCAGGACCATTCCGATCCCAGGCAGCAGGAACAGCGGCGAAACAGAGGCCATGTCGAGTCACGATCCAGGGCGATTATACAGATCACATTTGACTCTTCTGAGTGACCAGCCTCTTTCCGCAAACGACCGGGAGTTGAGTTGAAACTTCCGGAGGCCGACCGTACGGCCAGGACACCGATGGTCTGCTGTTCTCTGTGGGAATCTCGGGGTCAGTCCGGCTTCATCGGGAGCTGAAAACCATGCGAACAGACCGCGATCAGTCGGTCCCAAAGTCTCTGCCTCCGGGGGCATAAGCGATGAACCGCCAGCGGATGTTCTCTTGCACTGGTATTCGGCTGGTGCTTTGCGCTTCTGTGGGGTTCCTGCAATGCGTCTGCACCGCGACCACATTCGCGGCGTCTCATCGAATCGCTGTTTCTGATACCTGGAATAACCGCGTTTTAATCTTTGACTATCCATTGAGCACCAATGAAAGCGCCAGCGTGGTTCTGGGCCAGGCCGACTTTTTTCATGGGGCTCCGAACCGGGGGGAGAACCCTGCCGCTGACACCCTGAGAAACCCTCAGGGGCTGGCGACGGATTCGTCCGGGAATTTATACGTTGCAGACACTGGCAACTGTCGTATTTTGCAATTTCATCCCCCGTTCACGAGCGGCATGAATGCCAGCCTGATCATTCAGGACCCCGGCTTTGCCACGAAACGCTGTGACGCGGACGCCCCGGATTACCTGTCGCAAGTCAATGGACTGGCGGTTCCAGCATCAATCATGGTGGATCGCAGCGGGGACCTGATTGTCTCCGACTCTGCCAACTCCCACATCCTGGAATATGCTCCACCGTTCAGCAGCGGCATACCCCCCACGGTGGTCCTGGGACGGAGCTGGGCCGTCACCTATGATCCCCTCGGTTGCCCATATCCTGACGGTCACCCCACAGCGAGTACGCTTTGCAGACCGAGAGGAACCGCCTTCGACTCAGGCGGAGACCTCTGGCTAGTCGACGGGGCCAACCGCGTTCTTGAGTTTGCCCCGCCGTTTTCTCCCGGTATGGCGGCGAAGCTCGAATTGGGCCAACCTGCCGATTCTGACTTTACTTCCGACTTCGATCGTGCCCCCTGGTGCCAACAACATTTTGCGCCCGATGACCCAACTTACGAAAAGGTCTGCCCCGACGGCAGGAGTTCGCCATCGAGTGAGTCGCTTTCTGATCCGGCTTCAATAGCTTTCGACGCGCATGGCAACCTGTGGGTAGCGGACGAAGCTAATGGTCGCATTCTGGAGTACGTCCCGCCATTCAGCAATGGAATGGCCGCCACGAAGGTGATCGGTGAGGTAGATTTCAGGCATCAGGGCCTGGGAGGACCACGGTTCCCGCCAGTGGTGTCCGCGAGTACGCTGATCGATCCCAGCGATTTTTCTTTTGATTCCAGCGGAGACCTCCTCGTGGTGGATCACCTTCAGAATCGAATCCTGGGCTACAAGCCCCCAATCCGAAGTTCCATGCCCGCAGTCCTGGTTCTTGGCCGTGCCGATTTCAGTGGTTATGAATTTCACAGGGGCGGCGTAACCGCGAATCGATTTGATGGTCCCTCGTATTTGTTGGTCTTCTGACGCGCTGCGTCAGCGAAATGGGGTACAACCCGATGCTCTCACTGATCCGCAGACCCGTCAGAGCGGCCGGGAACACCATCGTGCGGCACGGCTCAGACAGCTCCTGCAGGAGCAGGTGTCGGTGCGTCGCCGAGCAGTTCCCAGCTTACGCAGGGGAAGCCGCTTACTCCGCAGGAACGAGATCTTTCACAGGAGCGTGCTCGGCGAAGAGGGGCTCGGTTTCCTTCCGCGGTTCCTGGTCAGGAAGCATCCTGGTTACCAGCAACACGGCGACCGCAGCGAGGAGCAGTCCGGCTGGAATGTCGACCACATAATGCCAGGCCAGGCCCACCGATGTGATCATGAACCACAGGAGAAGAGGCATAAAAAGATAGCTCAGGCGCCGGGAGATTCGCCGAAGCATCCAGATGAAGAAGGCGGCGTGGGCAATATGGAGGCTGGGCATCGCCGCTGGCGGGGCGAGGAAGTAGCCCGGGGGAATGCGCCGGGTATCCGCCAGCAGATTGAAGTTCCTCCACATGTACCGCTGGATGAAACTGGCATTGCTGCTGGCGCCGTGCCGGAATATGAAGGGCCCGACGGCGGGCGCGATCCAGTAACAGATTCCGCCCAGGGCGAGGATCCAGCCCACGCCCAGAATCACCTGGCGCTGTCCCGTCGTGGTGTCGTAGAGCGTATGCAGTCCGAAGCAGACGAAGAAGAGGGCGATGAACCAGCCATCATAGGCGGCGGAGATGCTGACGCCAGTGCGCATCATCAGTCTGGTGAGCCAAACGCACAGGGTCACGACGCCGGCAACAGAATGGCCGATGCTGTAATAGACACCGTCAAAGCGATGGGGATTGACGAGCGGCATCCAAAGCTTGCACTGAAAGTGGCAGTAGGTAACCACGAAAAGCGTGGGAATGCTGAGCGCGAGGATGACGCCGCTGCTCCCGCGGCGGACCCGGGAGCGGATGAGAAGGACAAGATGGACCATGGCGGTGATGGACAGAGGGAGGAGATAGTCATGGAGTATCGCTTCTCCGGCCCGCAGGTCGGGAGGACTGAGCGGGAGCCCGAAGGCCCGGCCGACGAGCACAACGGAGAGGGAGAACGCCAGCAGGCCAAGCTCCGGGTAGCGCCGCAGGCGCTGCCAGCGGCAGACAGCTGCGAATCTGCGAATCGAAGTGAGCATGCGCAGTCTTCCTCGGTCCAGACGGCTGTTGTGCGGAGAAAAAGCTCCTTTCCGCGGCGGGGAATACCGACTTTATATGACTTGGCCTGACTGGGTAAATGGCCCAAAAAGGGTACCGCCGAGGAATACCGGCACGATGAAAAGATTGGACGCGGTGCGAAGCGACATTTCCAAGAGCCTGCTTTCCCGAGAGCACCTCGGTCATGGGTTCCTGGCCGCTGCAACCGCAAGGCTGCCTGAAAATCCCCCGGCGAGAATACCTGACCTCTTCATAGGCGATTCAGCCGACACCTCGCGATTGCGCAGCTTCGCCGCAACGCGCTCGTCAGGCGGCAAAAGCCGCTCTTACCTGTAAAAGGCATTCTGGCTGCATCCCCGGCATACCGGAACTTCGAGGCCGAGGCGTGGCGGCCACCCCACTATCGATGGGCCTCGAAACCCGCAGGGGGCAACTGCCAAAATTCTCGCTTCGGCGGCCCGCGGCCCGCTTTTCGCCCCCCGAATTTGTTAGCCTGTCCTCCGCGGCCTCAGGATTATCCCTGCCACACGTCAGCGGATCAATCTGCATCCATGTTCCGGGAGGGATTATGCGCGTCACAGGTTTTGCTTTTCTCACCGGCCTCGGCCTCGCGCTGCTGGCCTCCGGGTGCAACAAGACGGCAGCCGGCATCGACACGGCACCTTTCGCCACTGCGCTCAACACGTATTACCAGAGTCGTCCTTCCTGTGCTCTCCCTGACCCCATCAGGTTTCCTGTCGACGCGAGCCCCGACGCCAACGTGGATCCGAATGAGATCCAGCGTCTCGACGCTCTCGCCGACGCCGGCCTGGTCGAGAAAAAGAGCCGGAAGGTGTGGAGCGCCCCCCAGGGACCTGCCCACATCCGCGTTCACGAAACCGAAAACGACTACGATCTGACCAGCAAGGGCAGGGCCGCCTGGACCGCCGATTCCAGTGGTGGCGGAAACTTCTGCTACGCCACGCCCCACGTTGTCTCCATCGACCACTACTCGCAGGAGCCGAACGCCCAGCGCTATGGCGTCAGCTACCATTTCACCGTCGGCGCTCTGCCGAGCTGGACTGATAACGCCAAAGTGAAGGCGGCGTTCCCGAACATCGCTGCCGATGCCGCGGGAAAAACGCTGACCGGGCTGGCGACCCTCACCGAAACAGCGAGTGGCTGGCAGGCCAGCGGCGTCGAATCGATCAATGCAGCGCCGATCAGCTAACGATCTTCAGCCAGCCACCGCAGAACCCGGACAGAGGCTTATTGCGCGGGCTGCGGTGGAGGCGTCGACGGGCTGGGCGGACGCGGCGGCGCAGGCTTCTTCGGCAGTTCCTTCCTGCCGGGGGCCAGGATGGCGTGCAGCGTGTTGCCTTCCATGCGCGGCATGAATTCGACTATGCCATTTTCACCGATGTCCTGGATGAGGCGGTTGATGATGGCGTAGCCCAGCTCGCGGTGGGCCATCTGGCGGCCCTTGAAGCGCAGTGAGGCCTTCACCTTGTCGCCATCCTGGAGGAAGCGGACGGCCTGGTTCTTGCGCGTCACGTAGTCGTGGTCGTCAATGGTGACGGAAAACTTGACTTCCTTGACGGTGATGACCTTTTGGCGCTTGCGGGCGGCGCGATCGCTCTTTTCCTTTTCGTACAGGAATTTGCCGTAGTCCTGGATGCGACAGACCGGGGGAACGGCGGTGGGCGAGACTTCGACGAGATCCAGGCCGCGCTCCCGCGCGATTTTCAGGGCCTCGAAGGGAGGCAGGATCCCGAGTTGCTCCCCTTTTTCGTCGATCACGCGGATCTCGCGGGCGCGGATCCGGTCGTTGATGCGGACAAACTGCTTCGCGGAACGCTTGTCGATGGGCTTTTCTCCTCGGGCGTGGCCACGGCCACGCGGCAATTCAGTATAGCAATGCTGACCCGTTTGGATGCGCGCCCGGGGGAGTGGATCGCGGGCAGAGGGGGTCTTCGTCTTTTCGAGAATCGGCTTCGACGGTACCACAGAGGCCATCGGGGGCAAGGCCGGTGAACACTGCTGTGACCATGCGATTGGCAGGCAGGTCTCCGCGAAGCTCGAGCTTGAGGAAGTTATCCGTCATGGCCAGAGTCGCGCCGCCGGGCAGCGGCTCGATCGTGACCGCCGAGAGCGTGCGATCAACGAAGCGGGTGCGGAAGGCACGGGATTTTTCCTCGATGAGGGCGCGGAGAGCATTCATGCGCTCGCGTACCGCAGGAGCCGGGACGGGATTCTGCCGGTGGAGCTCCCAGGCCGTTGTGGATGGGCGCGCGGAAAACGGAAAGAGGTGCAGATAAGTGAACGGCTGCGCGGCGATGAAGTCGTAGCTCTCCCGGAACAGCGCGTCCGTCTCGCCGGGAAAGCCGATCATGACGTCGGCGCCGATGGCTGCGTCCGGCAGAAGGCCGCGGATTTTGGCCAGCCGCTCGGCATAATGCCAGGGGCGATAGCGGCGGTGCATGCGGCGGAGGATGGCGTCCGAGCCGGACTGGAGTGGAAGGTGGGCGTGGCGAGCCAGACGAGGGTGCAGGATACGGGGTGCAGAGTGCAGGGACGGCTCGGCGTTGATTTCGGCGGAGAACTCGCCGCAGAGCGCCAGCAGCTCATCGGTCCAGTCCATAGGCTCAATGGAGCTGAGGCGGAGGCGCGGGAGCGAGGTGCGGCGCAGGATGGCGTCGACCAGGTCCTCCAATCGGCGGGCTGGCTGAATGTCGCGGCCCCAGCGGCCGAGGTTGATTCCTGAAAGCACCAGTTCCTGCCCGCCCTGCTCGACGAAGCGGCGGACGTTGTCGAGGCAGGTTTCGAGGGGAAGCGAACGGCTCGGGCCGCGCGTTGTGGGAATGATGCAGAAGGAGCAGCGATTACCGCAGCCGTCCTGGACCTTGAGATTGGGACGCGTCTGGCGGGCGTCGGCGGCGAAGGGCAGGGAGGCCAGCTCGGCGTGGGCGAAGCGATCGTCAACCAGCACGGAAAGCGGGACCATGCTGGCATCAGGCGCGGAACGGGGCCGAACGGCAAAATCAGCGGCCAGATCGGCAACGAGAGACTTATGGCTGTTCCCGACTACGGCGTCGACCTCAGCCAGCGCGGCGAGTTCCTGCGGAGCGCGCTGGGCGTAGCAGCCGGTGACGATGAGACGGGCGTCCGGATTCCGGCGGCGGACGCGACGCAGCCAGGCCCGCGCCTGCCGGTCAGCTTCCGCAGTCACGCTGCATGTGTTTACAATCACCACATGCGCCGCGGCAGGATGCGGGGCCGGCTCCAGGCCGCGCCGGCGCAGGTCGGATGCGATGGATTCGCCATCGGAGCGGCTGGCCCGGCATCCGAAGTTTTCGACGTGATATCCTGCCACGTTGCTTAGTGTATCAACCGGAGGGTACAGCCTTCCCGGACCACAGCCCCGTCCCATCGCCCTGATTTCGAGGAGTCTTTATGAAACGCCGCATTCTGCTGGTCGACGACGACGTTGCGATCCTGCTCACGCTGAAGGCCGTTCTCGAAATCAGTGATTTCGAGGTGGAAACGGCAGCCTCAGCGCGCGAGGCCAGGGCGCGCCTGCGCAACAACGAATATCACATGGTGATTACCGATCTGCGCATGGAGAGCGATACGGCCGGTCAGGAAGTGGCGGCGGCGGCCCGGAAGGCGCCGAATCGTCCGGCGGTAGCGATCCTGACCGCGTACCCGCCGCAAAACGAAGAGTGGGTTACAGACGGGGCGGATAAGTTGCTGGTCAAGCCGATGAACACTCAGGATCTGCTGCGGCAGATTGAGGCGCTGCTGGTCGCGCACGAGGACCACAAGCGGCGAACCAGCGAGAAGAAGCTGGAAGCGCTCTCCGTGCAGCCGGCGCGCAAGCCCCGCAAACTGGCCGAGAGCCGCGCCCGCTGATACCGGCTCCGCCGGAAACCCGACCCGGAATCCCCAACGCGAAGCTCCCGAATCGCCGGGAGGCTCGCGCCTTTCCCCGACGCGAACGTCAGCTCGCCTGGCCCATCACCGTCCGCCTCTGCTGGAAGCAGCTGCGGCAGAGCACCGGACGCCCCTGTGTGGGCTTGAAGGGCACCGTGGTCTCCGTGCCGCATTCCGAGCAGACGGTGCGCGTCTCGGGACGGACCGAGGATGAGCCGGAAGCCCGTTTGGCCTTGCACTGCTTGCACCGCTTGGGATCGTTCTTGAACTGCTTGTCGAAGAAGAAAAGCTGCTCTCCGGCAGTGAAGACAAAATCGTTCCCGCAGTCCACGCACTTCAGAATCTTGTCGACAAACTCCATTTCCGTTTCCCTCGCCTTCGCCTGAAGCGCCGGAGGTCCGGAGCGTTCAGCGTGTCCAGCCAGGATCGAGCCCGCGATGGGAATCCGCAACGGCTTGCCGGCCACGACACGCCGGAAGATGCACCGGCCATGGCACTTCCGATATGGATAGGAGCCCAGGCGCATTACGGCAAAACCCGGAAACCGAAGAGGTTCCGCTTTCGGGTAACGCGCAGCCGCGGCTGAAATGCGGCGAAGTACAGCAGACCGGCCCAGGGCCGGAAACGCCGTTCCGGAGAACGACCGAAAAACTGAGTGTGACTCCCCCGGCCTGCACGCCGACGCGCGAACAGGGCGCGCCACTATTCAGGTTCCCGTCCTGGCAGGAGCAGCCAAGCGCCCGCCCGGGCTGGGTCTGTCCCGAATCTGGGGAGTCAGGGCAGACCGGTGAGAGAGTTTAGTCCTGCTCTTTACGAGCCTTCTTACGATTCCGCTTACGCGCCAGTGCTTCTTTTACGCGGCGCTTTTCGCCCGGTTTCAGGTAGAAGGAGTGACGTTTCACTTCCTTGATGATGTCTTCCTGCTGGACCTTGCGCTTAAAGCGGCGCAGGGCGTTTTCAAGCGGCTCGCCTTCCTGCACGCGAACCTCTGCCAAAGAACTGCACCTCCAAACCTACCCTTGCTGGGCACTTTCAAGATTACCGTACCGGATCGGCGATTTTTCAGCAAAGCGGGCAGTGGCAGAAATTGACACAAGGGGACGAACTGTGCAACTGTAGACATCCAACAGGAGGATTTCGGGGGATGGGCGAAGCGAAAGCGGAAGTTCCGCGCCCGGCGGACGCGGCAGGACCGCTGCTGCAGGGGACGCTGGATCTGATGGTGCTGAAGACGCTGGAGTCGATGGGGCCGCAGCATGGGTACGGGATCGCGCGGCGCATCGAGCAGACCAGCGGGGACGCGCTGCGCCTGAACCAGGGAACGATCTATCCGGCGCTGCTGCGGCTGCGGCAGAGGGGCTGGATTCGCGCCGAGTGGGGCACCAGCGAGAACGGCCGGCGCGCGCGGTTCTATTCGCTGACGCGGGCGGGCCTGGCGCAGATTGGCGAGGAAACCGAGAACTGGGAGCGAGTCGCGGCAACCGTGGCCCGGTTTCTGGTGAAGAGCGAGTGATGAGGAATCAGTGATCAGCGATCAGGAGGCGCGGTGATGGCGAAGCGGGGACGCGGGGTCGATCAGCTGCGGACGCTGCTGAGCCGGTGTGCTGCGATCTTCCGGCGCGGCAGGCTGGATCGCGAGATATGTGAGGAACTGGAGGCACATCTGGCCATGGGCGAGGAAGAGTATCGGCGGCGCGGAATGAGCGCGGAAGAAGCGCGCCTGGCGGCGCTGCGCGAGTTTGGCGGAGTAACCCAGGTGCGGGAGACGATGCGGCTGCGAGAGGGACTTCCCTTCTTCGAGAATCTGCGGCGGGATTTCGGCTGCGCGCTGCGGCAGATGAAGAAGTCGCCGGGGTTTGCGGCGACGGTGATCGGGACGCTGGCGCTCGGGATTGGCGCGGCGGCGGCGATGTTCACAGTGGTGGACCACGTGCTCCTGCAGCCGGTTCCGTATCGCGACGCGGGGCGGCTGGTGACGATCATGGAAGGCGACGGGAAGACAGACGGGTGGTACCCCCCGCCGTGGCTGGACATCGAGCAGTGGAGGCAGCAGAGCCGGTCACTCGCGGAGATTGCCTATTCCGGCGGTATGTTTGGCGGTCGGAATTTTCTGATGAATCATGGAATGGCGCTGGAAGTGAACGCCGAATCGGTAAGCGCGAATTTGTTCCCGATGCTTGGTGTGCAGCCGGTGCTCGGGCGAGGCTTCCTGCCGCTGAAGCCGAGCTTCGGGCCCGACCGGAACAGCGGCACGATCCTGCTGAGCTACGCGGTCTGGAAGCAGGGGCTGGGCGGGGACCGGAAGATCCTGGGCAGGACGGTACGAATCAACAACAAGCTGTGGACCGTGATCGGCGTAATGCCGCCTGGGCTCCGGTATCCGGCAGGGGCATATTACGGCACGGCCCAGGTGTGGATGCCAACTGAGCTGGGCAGGGACGACGAGGCTCGCGGCAACGGCTCCAACGGCTACTCCACGCTGGCGCGGCTGCGGCCGGGCGTGACGGTGCAAACGGCCCTGGCGGAGATGGCGGCCATTCAGAAGCGCGTCGCGCAGGAATGGCCGGCGGATCTGCGCGAGCTTCACAGCCATGTGGTGGTGAAGAGCTATAACGGCACGCTGGTGGACGCGGACGTGCGCAAAGGCCTGCTGGCGCTGCTGGTCGCGGCTGGCGTGCTGTGGCTGATTGCCAGTCTGAACGTAACCAATCTGCTGCTGGCGCGGGGGACGGCGCGGCAGCGGGAGATGGCGATGCGGAGGGCGCTGGGCGCGAGCCGGTGGAGGATCGTGCGGCAGATGATGGTGGAAGGCCTGGTGCTGAGCACGGCGGCGAGCGTGCTGGGCATCGGGCTGGCCGTGGCTTCGGTGAAGCTGCTGGGACACGAGATACGCTCGAATCTGCCGCTGCCGGTTCCGGTGCGGCCGGATGCCTGGATTCTGCTGGCGCTGGTGGGGCTGACGGTGGCATCGGCGCTGCTGTCGACGGCATGGCCGGCGCTGGTGACGGCGCGGGCTCCGCTGGAGCCGGCGCTGAAACAGGGCGGCCTGCAGACGGGACAGAGCCGGAGGCACCACCGGGTGCGCGGCGCGCTGGTGGCGCTGGAAATCGCCCTGTCCCTGACGCTGCTGATGGGCTGCGGGCTGATGCTGCGGACGATCTATGCGCTGGAGCATGTGGCGCTCGGCTTCCGGACGGATCACATCATTGTGGCCCACCTCGATATTCCCGGCTACCGCTATGCGCAGCGCAACCTGACGGCGGATCTGTATGAGCCAGTGCTGGAGCGGGTACAGCATCTGCACGGGGTGGAGAGCGCAGGGCTGATGACGGAGGTGCCGCTGGGACAGACGTTTGATGTGGAGTTGGGATTGCGGCAAAAAGGACATATCGTGTATGGGCGGATCAAGGCCGCCACCCCTGGAATCGAGCAGGTGTTTGGGTTCCCCCTGGCGGCAGGACGCTTCTTCAACACTGACGATACGCCGGGCTCGCAGCCGGCGGTGGTGGTGAACGAGGCATTTGCGCGGGCGTATTCGCCGGACAAGCACAATCCAGCAGCGATTCTGGGAACAAAGCTCATGGGCACGGAGCGCGGAGCCAAAAAGGCCGGCTATGCGCAGGTGGTAGGCGTGCTTGAGGACGTGCATCAGACCGGCGTTGCGTCTCCCTCATCGCCGGAGGTGGAGGTTTGCCTGACGCAGACGGGGCCGAAGTCGACTTTCTATAACGTGCTGGATGAAATTGCGATGGACCTGGCGGTGCGGACGCAGGCGCCGGCAGCGGTGGTCATTCCGGAGATACGGGACGTACTGCGGCATGCCGATCCGGAACTGGCGACGGCGAATATCACGACGATGGATGAGATCGTCGAGGACTCGTATGGAAGCCAGCGGCTGGCGGCGCACCTGCTGGAGATTTTTGGCGGATCGGCGCTGCTGCTGTGCATTGCCGGGCTGTACGGGCTGCTGGCGTACGTGGTGAACCAGCGCACGCGGGAGCTGGGAGTGCGGATTGCGCTGGGCGCCCCGCGGGCGAATCTGCTGTGGCTGGTGATGCGGCAGGCGGGAGCGATGCTGCTGGCCGGGTTGGCCGTGGGAAGCGGGCTGGCGCTGGCGTCCGGACGCCTGGCGCGGGGATTCCTGTACGGGGTGAAAGCGCACGACGGCTGGACGCTGGCAGCCGCGGGGGCGGTGCTGTTCGTGAGCGGGATGCTGGCCGCATATCTGCCGGCGCGCCGAGCGGCCGGAGTGGATCCGATGGAAGCGCTGCGGGCGGAGTGAAACAGCGGCCCGCGGCCAGCTTCGAGCAGCCGGCTAATGCCTGAGCTTCCCGCGAGTGTCGACGTCGTGCATGCGGCTGGCCTCGAAGCTGACGATCTTCCAGCTGCCCCGGCGCAGGGCATAGACGCGCGTATAGCGGTATTTGCCGCTGATATCGCTGTCGCCGTTGCTGCCGACCAGGTCGGCAACGGAAGTGACCACCGCGGTGCCTCCATAAACGCGGATATGAACGTCGCTGAGGTCCAGTTTGGTGATGCTGACCGTGCCGGCGCTGCGCTGGGCCAGGGCCTGTGCCTTATTTTCGACCGTCCCATTGGACGTGATGCCGACGTAGTCGTCGGAGAGCAGGTTGTTCATCTCGCCGACGTTGTTGGTGAGGGTCGCCTGGCGCCATTCCTGCTCGAGAGATTCAATTTCCCTGTGGATTGCCTTGTTTTCGTGGCGCGGGAGCGCCCAACCGCCATGGCAGGCCGCCAGAAGGAGCAGCACGGCAAGAGCCTGCGCGGTCTTCCGCGAATGGCAAGTGCGAAGGGTTGGGCGACGCATGGCCGTACCGGATGGTAGCCCGGAGCCGGGCGGCGCGTCAAAAGAAAGCAACCGAACGGGTCGAATTCGCCGCGAATGGGGAATCATAGCAAGTGGGACGGCCTTCTTCGCCCATTACCCTATCAGACGTCCCTGGTCAGAAGATGATTGCAGAGCAGAGCCGAGACGCCAATCACCCGATTGGGCACAGGTTCTCCACCTGGCGTTCGAGCATGAGCTGATAAAGGCCGGCAACCGCGCCCACCTGGAAGTGCTTCGAGGAGCGATGGGCTTCCAGGGCCTGCTCGTCCCGATATTGCTCGTAGATGAGGACGATATCGGGTTCGCCTTCGACGGTGTGCGGCACGTACGTGACGCACCCGGGTTCCCTGCGCGAGGACGCGGCAAGAGCGGTCAGCAGATCGGCGACGCGCTGCCGGTCTTCAGGGCGGAATTTCAATCGAACGGTAAAGCTGATCATAAAGTCCTGTGCTGCGCCTCTTCTGATGCTCAGTGACTGGCGATGCGTCGCATGGCCTCGCGGAATTCCGGCAATTCGAGCGTCTGGTCGCGATCCGGCCCGGTGGATACGATGCCGATCTTCGCGCCCGATTCCCGCTCCATGAAGCGCAGATAGTCCTGAGCCAGGCTGGGCAAATCGTCGAAGGCGCGCACGCCTTCGGTTGAGGCTTTCCAGCCCTTCAGCCTCGTGTAGACCGGGCGGATGGACTCAATGCCGCGAATATCCGCTGGAAGGCTCTCGCACTTTTCCCCTTCGATTTCGTATCCGGTGCAGACGGGGATCTGGTCCAGCTCGTCGAGCACGTCCATCTTAGTGACCACAAGCCACTCCGTGCCATTGATCTGATTGGAGTAGCGGAGCAAAGGCAAATCGAGCCAGCCACAGCGGCGCGGGCGGCCGGTGACGGCGCCGTATTCCTGTCCCCGCGCGCGGAGGGTGTCAGCGGACGCGTCGTGAATCTCGGTGGGGAACGGACCTTCACCCACACGGGTCACATAGGCCTTCGTGACGCCGATAACCGTGCCAATGCGGGTGGGTCCCACCCCCGTCCCGGTGCAGGCGCCGCCCGCCGAAGCGGACGACGAGGTGACGAAGGGATAGGTGCCGTGATCGATGTCGAGCAGCGTCCCCTGAGCGCCTTCGAACATAGCGCTGTGACCTTCTGCAAGCGCGCGGTTGAGGAGCAGCGCGGTATCCGTGACGTAGGGGCGAAGGCGCTCGGCGGCGGCGGCGTACTCATCGTACATCTGCGCAGGGTCGAGCGGCTCGGTGCCGAAGAGCGCGTGGGCGACAGCGTTCTTTTCGCGGCAGGCATTCTCGATGTGCGTCTTCAGGAGATCGGGATTCAGCAGATCGACGACGCGAAGGCCATTGCGCGCCATCTTGTCTTCGTAGGCGGGGCCGATGCCGCGGCTGGTGGTGCCGATTTTCTTGCGTCCCGGCGCGCTTTCCGCAGCCAACTCGATCATACGGTGATAGGGCAAAATGACCTGGGCGCGATTGGAGATGAAGAGGCGGCTGTCCACGTCGACGCCCAGCTCGCGCAGACGTCCGGTTTCCCTGAGAAAGGCCATGGGGTCGAGCACGACGCCGTTGCCGATGACGCCGCGGCAGCCGGGGCGGAGCACGCCGCAGGGGACCAGCTGGAGGATGAACTTGTGGCTGTCGATAATCACCGTGTGGCCGGCGTTGTGACCGCCGGCGTAGCGCGCCACCACTGAGAAGCGCTCGGAGAGCACGTCGACGATCTTGCCTTTGCCTTCATCGCCCCACTGGGCGCCAACCACCACTGCCGATCTGGCCTGGGTCACCGGATTGCCTGCTTCCTTTCTGCTTCTGATTGGCACACGTTTCCTCTCGTCTACTGCGCCGTTCAACTGGAGCTGAGAGAAACCGTGGGTGGGCCGGACGCCGGAAATCAGTCCATCCGATTCCCCATGATATATCGCCCGAGCGGGAGCGAAAAGGTCACGATTGTACCTGGAGGGTCGCGACGGTACTCAGGAGATACCATGGCTGCATGTCTTTGCGCGGTGTCCCTTTTGGCCTGGTTGTCCTCGCCCTTTTCTGCGCAATGCCGATGCCCGGAGTCGGACAGCAGCAGCCGGCGCCGGCCGTCCGCGTTCCCAGAAAGGTCCTTGAGCGCTGCGTGGGCGAGTATCGCGAACAGGAAGAGCCGGCCATCGAGATTTCGGTCTTCCGGGACGGTGATCGGCTCTACTTCGAGGGACCGCGGACGTCGCGCGTCGATCTGACCGCGAAGTCCGACACGGCGTTCTCGGCGTGGGAGGGGCGCGCCACGTATGCCTTCGTGGTGGACAGCGACGGACGGGTGACCGGCATCCGCTTCTCGTCGGCCAGCGAGCAGGATCTGCTGCCGAAGGTCTCGTCGCATCCGGTGCCCAATCATTTTCGGCCCTACTCGCGGAAAGAGGTGATGATTCCGATGCGGGACGGCGTGCAGCTGCACGCGGTCATTCTGCGGCCGAAGGATATGCATCAGTCCCTGCCGATTCTGCTGAACCGGACCCCCTATGGCGTCGAGGGCAGCACCTCCGACTCCGTCAACGAGCGCTACACGACCCTGGCACGCAGCGGATACATCTTCGTGATGGAGGACATCCGCGGCCGCTACGGTTCGCAGGGCAAGTTCGTGATGATGCGGCCGCTGGCCGATGCAGTGAACGAGAGCACGGATGCGTACGATACGGTGGCCTGGCTGGTGAAGAACGTGCCGGACAATAACGGGCGCGTGGGCGTGATGGGAATTTCCTATCCGGGATTCCTCGCCGCGGAGGCGGGAATCGATCCCAATCCGCATGTGAAGGCGATTTCGCCGCAGGCGCCGATGACCGACGTGTGGCTGGGCGACGATTTCTTCCACAACGGGGCCTTCCGGCAGACGTATGGCTACGACTACGTGCTGGGAATGGAATCGAGCAGGCAGGATGCCTTCGGCCAGCTGAACGAGGATGCATATACCTACTTTCTGAACGCTGGCTCGTTCGCCGCCGCGGGAAAGCTTTCGGGCGCGGGCGATCTGCCGACGTGGAAGGCGTTCCTGGATCATCCGGCATACGACAATTTCTGGCGCTCGCGAGCGGTGCAATATCACCTGCATACCGTGGCCGTGCCCACGCTGGAGGTGGGTGGCTGGTGGGACCAGGAAGACCTGTGGGGGCCGCAGGAGGAATATGCGGTATTGGAGCCGCACAACCAGCCGAACGATCCCCGCCACCGCGTGTACATGGTGCTGGGGCCGTGGCGGCACGGGAGCTGGGCGTACTCAACGGAGCATCTGGGGCCGGCAGATTTCGGCCAGCCGACGGGCGACGAGTTTCGGCAGCAGATCGAAGCTCCGTTTTTCGCCTATTACCTGAAAGGTCAGCCGGGATTTCACCTGCAGAACACGGCGACCTTCCAGACCGGGACCGACCGCTGGATGTACTACAGTCAGTGGCCGCCGAAGAATACGGTGGACCGCAATCTGTATCTCGATGCGGATGGCTCGCTGAGCTTCGAAGCGCCGGCCAATCCTCATGCGTATAAGGCGTACGTCTCCAGTCCGGCGGACCCGGTGCCGTACCGCATGCGGCCCATTGAGGCGACGTACGCGCCCGGGTCGCACTGGTATCGCTGGCTGGTGCAGGACCAGCGTCCCTGGGCGAGCCGGCCGGATGTGGCGACCTTCGAGACCGCGCCGCTGGACCGCGATGTGACGGTGACGGGCAACGTGACTGCAGATCTGATCGCGTCCACCTCCGGCACGGACAGCGACTGGGTGGTGAAGCTGATCGACGTGTTTCCGGGGAGGCCCGATGCATGCGCGGGGTGCACGCGGATCGATCCGGCGGCGGCTCCGTACTTTCACGCCGATCCCGACGGCTACGAGCTGATGATTGCCGATGAGATTTTCCGGGGAAGGTATTGGAAGAGCTTCGAGCACCCGGAGGCGATTCCGGCCAACGCGCCGGAAGAATACAAATTCAGCCTGCACGCGGCGGATCATGTTTTCCTGAAGGGGCACCGCATCATGGTGCAGGTGCAGAGCACCTGGTTTCCGTTGTACGATCGCAATCCGCAGACCTTTGTGCCGAACATCATGACGGCGCAGCCGGAAGACTATAAGACCGTTGAGCAGCGGATCTATGCAGGCTCGCATATTATTTTGCCGATGCCGCACTGAGAGATAACGCAGCCCGCTACAGGGTCTTCAAATACGCCTTTGCTCTTTCCAGCTCGGGAAACAGCTTTTCCTCATCCTGAAACGCGCGCGAGTGAACGCAGCGGCGTCCATTGCGGTGCTTTACCGGATGCCTGAGATGGAGCATCTCGTGGTACATCAGGTACTCGATGGCGTAGCGGGGCGTGTCGCGGCGGTCGAAGACGCGGCTGACCATGATGGTGTTATGCGCGGAGTCGTAATGCCCGAGCAGACGGCGCGCGGTCACTTCGCTCCAGGTAAGCTGCGGGCGCCCGAGCAGGCCGAAGAAGAAGCGGCGGTTGAGCGACTCAAAGACCTCGTCGAGGTCGTAGTGCTGGCCGCGCGCGGTCACGATGCGTTTGCGCCCGCGTGTCTGCCGGATGCGCTCGCTCTGCCGTACCACCGCCTCGCTGGTGGTGAAGCGCCGATATCGCTGGGCGACGCGCGGGTCGATGGGCCTGCGATAAAGCTTGGCCAGCAGGATGTGAGCGATGGCGCGCAGGACGGGCTCGGGCGCGCCCTCCAGCAGATCGGAAAGGCTGACGCTGACTTTGCCCTCGCGCAGGCGGATGGTGGTGTTGAGCGAGGTGAATCGGCGGAAACGTACTTCGAGGGGAGGAATGGGCGCGCGCGGGCGCAGGGCGCGGTACTCCTCGGCAAAGATTGCGGCGACTTCGGGGTTCACTACGATCCGAGACTCGCACAGCGGCTGCGTGAAAATCAAGGCGGGCGCAGCCGAGGCGTTCATTGCCGCTCCGTTACGATAGAGGTATCCCCGTTTCCTGGAGCATCGTTTGCAGGATCTTGCTGCTGAACGCGTCGTTTTGCCCGCCCACAACATACAGGGGAGCCTTCGCCTGCCGGGCGACAAGAGCATCTCGCACCGTTACGCTCTGCTCGGGGGACTGGCCGAAGGCGTGACGCGGCTTAGGAATTTCTCCACTGGTGCGGACTGCGCTTCGAGTCTGGGCTGCGTGGCGGCGCTGGGGGCGCGCGTCGAGCGCCGGGACGACGGCACCGTGGAGATTGCGGGAACGGCCGGGCAATTCCGGCCCTCTGCGGACCCGCTCGACTGCGGCAATTCCGGCTCGACCATGCGCATGCTGTCGGGGCTGCTCGCGGCCCAACCCGGGCGATTCATGCTGGTCGGCGATGCCTCACTGAGCCGGCGGCCGATGGAACGCATTCGCAAGCCGCTGGAGCAGATGGGCGCGCGGCTGGAGCTGACCGAAGGCCACGCGCCGATCCGGATCGAGGGCGCGCGGCTCAGGGGCATCGACTATGCCACGCCGATCCCCAGCGCGCAGGTGAAGACGGCAGCGCTGTTTGCCGGAGCGCAGGCGCGGGGAACGACCACGGTGCGCGAGTCGGTGCGCACGCGCGACCACGGCGAGCTGGCGCTGCGGGCTTTCGGCGCGACGGTGGAGCGGTCGCGGGATGCGGTCTCGATCGCGGGCGGGCAGAGTTTGCACGGGATCGAGGCGGCTGTGCCGGGAGACATTTCTTCCGCCGCGTTTTTCCTGTGCGCGGCGGCGCTGTTTCCGGGGTCGAACCTGATCTTCGACGCGCTTGGGCTGAATCCCACGCGCGCGACGCTGCTGGATGTGCTGACGGCGCTGGGAGCGCACGTCGGCGTGCTGAATCTCGAAGAGAAACACGGCGAGCTGGTGGGCACCGTCGAGGTCAACGCGCCGCCACAGGGGCTGGGTGGCACTACGATTTCCGGCGCGCTGGCGGCACAGCTGATCGACGAACTGCCGGTGCTCGCCGCAATCGGGCCGTACACCCAAAATGGCATCCGCATCCGCGACGCAAAGGAGCTGCGGGTGAAGGAGTCGGACCGGATCGCGCTGGTGGCTGCGAACCTGCGCGCGATGGGCGCCGAGGTCGAGGAGTTCGAGGACGGGCTGGACGTGCCGGGCGGACAAACGCTGCACGGCACGAGCATCGACTCCGGCGGCGATCACCGGATCGCGATGGCGTTCTCCGTCGCCGCGCTGCGGGCGGAAGGCGAAACGCTGATCCGGGGTGCGGAAGCGGCTGCGATTTCGTTTCCGGAGTTCTTCGACCTGCTGGAGAGCGTCGCGGAGCGGTAGAGCGACTTGACTGAGAGAGGACCCGAGGCAAAAGGAGACCAGGCCGCGAAGCCTGGTCTCCTTGCTTTATTGCCTGCCTGCGAATCTCTGCTACTGCACCGGCGCCAGGATCGCGTCCAGCCGGTCCGGCGTGTTCGGGATGCGCTCGAGGTGCGGATAGCGCAGGCCGCCGTGGTAATCCACATCGACGTTGGTGACCTCGCCGTCCGTCTTCACGACAAAGCGAATCGGCGCGGTGTCATTTTTCGCCCGAAGGATCGCATCCTTCACTACCTCCGCGGGGTGGTCGCCATTGGCGCCCCACGCGCTGCCGTTCACAGCCAGGATGGTCGCACCCGGCGTCAGGCCGGCCTTAAATGCGGGGCTGTCCCACTGCACGCCGGCGATGGTGCCGTCGCGCATGACGCTGAAGCCGATGGAGGTGGCGTAGCTGGTGCCGTAGCGGCGGGATCCGCCGAGCTTTTCCCATGACGGCTGGGTGTCGTTGTAGACGAGCTTGTAACCGCCCTGAGTGAATCCGCCGAGAGGCACCTGCGGATGCAGTTTGTAGACAAGATCGCGAAGGAACGTCGTCCAGTCGTAAGGCTGGACTTTGTTCAGCGCCTGCACGATGTTGTTGAAGTCGTAGGTGACGGTGATAAAGCTGCCGTTGTTGATTCCGTAGAACTCCTTCGCGAAATCATCGAGCGACTTTTTACCCCCGCTCAGCTCGCGGATTTTCGTGTCCGCGTCGAGCCAGATGAGTACGCCCTCCATGTAGTAGTCCTCATCACGCGACCAGCTCACCCAGCTCACCGGGCGGCGCTCGGAGAGGATCTCCTGGTTGGTGGTATCCACCAGCGGGCGCCAGTCTCGGCCGGGGCTGTCTTCAAAGCTGGCGGCGATCCCGGCCAGGATATCGCGCGTCTCTTCGGGCGTCCTCATGCCGGCGCGCGCGGTGAGCACCTCGCCGTAGTACTGAGTGAGGCCTTCGTAGACCCAGAGCAGATTGTCCTGCTCCGGTATGTTAAAGGCAGGGCGCCACAAATCGTTGGGGCGGCGGAATTTGCCGTTCCAGGAATGCGTATACTCGTGCGCCAGCAAGTCGCGCTCTAAGACGCCGGCATTCCAGTCGGTGAAGTAATTGTCGCGCGTCCCGTCCTGGCTGGACTGATGATGCTCGAGTCCCTGGCCGCTGAGAGTGTTGCTCAGGAAAAAGAGAAAGTCGTAGTGGTTGTAATGGTGCGAGGCCCACAGCTTTTGCGCCTGCTCAATCAGGTTCTTGTGGTCCTGCAGTTCCTCCGGCGTGATATCCAGCGCCTTCGGGTTGTCGCCGAAGACGTCGAGATGGACCTGGTTATCCGGTCCGGTGGAAAGGTCCACGCGGCGGAAGTATTCACCCGTGCCCAGCGGCGAATCGACGAGCGTATTCAGCGTGGTCTCTTTGAAGTGCACGGTGCTGCCGTCCTGTGACGCGGTCTCCAGCGCGGTGGCATATTTCCATCCGTCGGGCAGAATGGCGGTGGGCGTGATGTGTATGTCGCGCGAGAAGTGACCCGCCGGATACAGGACGACCGTATTCCAGGACAGGTCAGTCATCTCCGGCGAGATCTCCACCGCTCCATCCTGAGGGCGAATGGCGGAAAGGTAGTCGAACTTCACGTCCAGCGAGGTAACGCCGTCCGGCACGTCAACGTGGAAGGCATACATATTCACGCGGTCGCGCACCCAGGAAATACTCTGGCCATTGCCGGTGATGAACAGCCCGGCGACGTCCTCGATGGGACCCTCAGGCGCGTGCTCGCCGGGAATCCACTGCGGATAGAGCAGGGTGAGCCTGCCGGCACGCACGGGGATCGTCTCGTCGACGGCGACCATGCCGTCCGTGGTGTTGGTGAGGTTCACGGTGAGGGACAGAACGCCAGGATACGGGATATCGGCGGGCGCGGCAACCGGCGGCGGCAGGGGCGCCGGCTCAGGCCCCCCGGAGGCCTGCGCTCCGGCGTAAGGGGTGAAAGCGGGAACAAATACCGCGGCTATGGCGGCGGAAAACAGGCAGAAACGGCGCATCTTTGCTGGACTCCGACAGGAAATTACGGGCCTGAAGAAGGAATTCTACAGGAGCGGATTGGCGGTTTGCCGGTCCTGGCAGGACGCGCCGGGAATTTTGCAGGCGGAGCGCCGGTGCGTGCGCAGCGGCCAGGCTGGACGGCTGCTACGCCGGTTCCCTGTGCGCCTTTTCCCGCTCGAAGAAGCGCTCCATGAATTTGGTGTCGAATTCGCCGCGGCGAAATTCCTCGTCCTGGAAGATGCGCTGATGGAGCGGAATCGTCGTGTGAATGCCCTCGATGATGAACATCTCCAGGGCCCGCGCCATGCGGTCCATCGCCTCTCCGCGCGAGGCGCCATGCGTAATGAGCTTGGCGATGAGCGAGTCGTAGTAAGGCGGGACGACGCCTTCGGCGTACTGGGCCGTATCGACGCGCACGCCGTACCCCCCGGGAACGTTGAACGCCGTGATTCTGCCGGCGGAGGGGGTGAACTTCTCGGGATGCTCCGCGTTGATGCGGCACTCGATGGCGTGGCCGCGGATGTTCATGATCTCGGGAGCCACGCTGGAGAGCTTTTCGCCCATGGCGATCTTCAGCTGCGCCTTCACGAGATCGATGCCGGTGACCATCTCCGTGACGGGATGCTCCACCTGGATGCGGGTGTTCATCTCGATGAAGTAGAGCTTGCCGTCCTCATCCATGAGGAACTCGACGGTGCCGGCGTTCTGGTAGCCGACGGCTTCCAGGGACCGCTTCAGCGTCCTGGCCACCTCCTCGCGAAGCTTCGGCGTCACCTGGAGTGAGGGCGCTTCTTCGATGAGCTTCTGGTGGCGGCGCTGAATGGAACACTCGCGCTCGCCCACCGACACCGCGGTGCCGTGCTCGTCGGCCAGAATCTGGAACTCGATGTGGCGCGGGCGCTCGACGAACTTCTCCATGTAGAGATCGCCGTTGCCGAAGGCATTGGCAGCCTCGGTCTGAGCGGCCTGGAAGAGGTTCGGCAATTCTTCGGCGGAACGCACCACGCGCATACCGCGCCCGCCGCCTCCGGCGGAAGCCTTCAGGATGACGGGGTAGCCAACTGTCTGCGCCCATTCGAGCGCTTCCCCTTCCGTCTGGATCACGCCGTCCGAACCAGGCAGGATAGGCACCTTTGCCCGCTTCATGGCCTGGCGGGCCTTTTCCTTTTCGCCCATCAGCCGCGTGACTTCCGGCGGCGGCCCGATGAACTTGATATTCGAGGCGCGGCAGACCTCGGCGAAATTGGCGTTCTCGCTCAGCAGCCCGTACCCAGGATGAATCGCATCCACATCGGCGATTTCAGCGGCACTGATGACCGCCGGCACGTTGAGGTAACTTTCCGCAGATCGCGGCGGCCCGATGCAGATGGCCTCGTCGGCAAAGCGGACGTGCAGCGAATGGCGGTCGGCCTCGCTGTAAATGGCCACCGTGCGGATGCCCATCTCCTTGCAGGCGCAAATGACGCGCAGGGCAATTTCGCCGCGATTGGCGATGAGGACTTTACGCATAATCAGGAAATTCGCAGAGCAAAGAGCGGCTGGCCGTACTCGACGGGCTGCCCATTCTGGACGAGCCTCTTTTCGATTTCGCCGGCGGCATCGCTCTCGATCTCATTCATGAGCTTCATGGCCTCGACAATGCAAAGCACCTGGCCCAGTTCGACGTGATCGCCGATCTTGATGAAGGCAGGCGAGCCCGGCGACGGCGATTCATAGAAGGTGCCGACGATGGGCGATTTGACGATGTGCAGCGAAGCCTCGTCGCTGGTTTCCGCTGCCGCCTGCGCAGCTGCTGGCGCCGCGCTCGCATGCACGGCGGGAATCGCCGCAGGAACGGAGCCCGGAGCCGCGCACGCCTGCGACGCCAGCAGATGCGCCAGGCCGGACAGGTCCGTTCCGCCTTCCGGAACGAACTTGATGCGGACCTTTAGGTCGCCCCGTTCCAGCTCGAACTCGCCGATCTTGTTTTCCTTCAGAAACTCGATTAGTTCCTTCAGCTCTTTGGTCTCTTCTGCTTTCATCGTTTCGCTCGTGCGCGGCCCTCGCCGGAGTGAATCTCAATCCAGTCCTTTGTCACCGGCGTCAGAACCCGGCGGCCAGTTGCGGTTACCGCGACCATATCCTCGATGCGAATGCCGAACCTTCCCGGAAAATAAACACCGGGCTCGATGGTAATCGCCATGCCCGGCTGTAACTTCGTCTCCTGCCGGGCGGCCACGCGCGGAGACTCGTGAATCTCCAGCCCCACTCCATGCCCGGTGGAGTGCGTGAAATGCCGTGCCAATCCAGCCCGGCGGAGGACGGAGCGTGCCGCTTCGTCCACTTCGCCACACCTTGCACCCGGCTTCACCGCGTCCACTGCGGCCTGCTGCGCCTGCAGCACCGCATCATACGCGGCGCGCTCCTCCCGGCTCGCCCGTCCCATGTGCACGGTGCGCGTCATGTCGGAGCAATAACCCTTGAGGATAACACCGAAGTCCAGCGTTACGAAGCCGTTGCGCGGCAGGAGCGCCGCGGTCGCGCGACCGTGCGGCAGGGCTGAACGCGCGCCGGAAGCGACGATGGTCTCAAACGACATGCCCTCGGCGCCCAGCGAGCGCGCCCGGTACTCCAGTTCGGCGGCCAGACCAATCTCCGTGAGGCCGCTGCTCATCGCCGGGACGATTTCTTCGAACAGCAGGCACCCCAGCTTCGCGGCCTGCTCCATGGCCGCCAGCTCAGCGGCGTCCTTCACCATGCGCAGATCGGAGAGAATCGGGGACCTCAGCGGCCGAAAGAATCCGCGGCGGAGTTTCGGACTCAGCGCGTAGCGCATCATCGCGAGATCCGCCACGCTGGTGTGGGCCGGGTCGAAGGCCGCGTGCTTCACCCGGTCGCCGAGCAGGGCGCAGGCCTCCTTCAGCGCAGAGTGCCTGGCGATGACCACGCGCACGCCGCGCGTCTCCTGCCGGGCCTGCGCGGTGTAACGGCCGTCGGTGAACAGCACCGCCTGACGCGCGGTAACGGCCAGAGCCGCATTCGATCCTGTGAATCCGCTGAGCCAGCGCACATCCGGCAGATGTGTCACCAGCAGCGCTTCCATTTTTTCTTCCGCCAGCGCGCGCCGCAGGCGAACCCAGCGGCCCGCGACACCATCCTCAGTTCGTCGCATCACGATTGATAGTAACGTCTGGCGAAGCGCACCTGCCATCCCGTAGCGTGCAGGCGCCCCTGGGCGGGGGTATACTTCGGCTCGCAACCCAGCGAGGCACGTTATGAGACGCAGAACCCGCAGAGCTTTTCCCGTTCTTTTTGCGGCTTTCGCCGCTTTGTTCCTTCTGCCCCCGGTGGCGCGAGCCCAGGCCCCGGCTCCGGGCATTCTGGGCGCCGCACAGGCCGGCAAGCTGATTCCCGCGTCGGTCTACTTCGCCGGCCTGACCACGACCACCCAGTTGCGCAACTCGGCCGGAGTTCGCTTCGCCGACGGCCAGTTGGCGCTCGCAGTCCTGGTGGACACCTCGGGGTATTCCGATGCGGTCCAGCAGAAGTACCAGGGTTATCTGCTCACGGGAGTGGCGCTCGATATCGGCGGTCACCGGCTGCCCCCTGGCGCGTACGGCATGGGAGTGGTTCACGGCCGGTTGTACGTCATCGACATCGGAAATCACGATCTGTTCCATACCGCCGCGATGCATGACGCAAAAATGCATCGCCCCGTACCGCTGCAGATTCTGGCCGGCGCAGCGCCGGGCTCGTACCGCCTGTGCCTGGGGCGCGACTGCGTCCATTTTCAGCGGTCGCAGTAAGACGCCAGGCAAAGGAAGCCGCGTTCTGCCTGGCGGCATCCGGCTGAGACTATTCGCCCTGCAGACCATCTAACTACCGGGAAGACCCGGCGGCGGCACAGGTTGTTGTCGCTCGAGCCGGAAGGCTGTTTTCCGGCGACACGGGTCTTTTGCGTCACGGGAAGGACAAACTTTATGAAGATTCGATCGAAATCCATGGCACTCGCCGCAGCCGTGTTGCTGGCGACCGCTCCATTGGCCATGGCACAGAACGAAGGCCAGGGACAGGGCACGGCCACGGTGACCGTCCTGCCCAGGAACAACGTGGCAGTCGCCGCTGTCCCTCAGGACGCTGTGCATGTGCAGGTGGACGGCCGCAGCGCTTCGATCGCGCAGTGGCAGTCGACGAAAGGGACCAGCGCTCCGGTGCAGCTGGTGCTGATGATCGACAACGGCGCGCGCTCAAGTCTGGGACGCGAAATGGGCGACATCCGTAGCTTCCTGGAGAAGCTGCCGCCCAACGTAAATGTGACCGTGGCCTACATGGAGTATGGGCGCGCCGCCCTCGCCGGGCCGCTGACAGCCGACCATCGGAAGGCCGTCGCGGAACTGCACCTGCCCATGGGTGCGCCGGGCATGAACGCGAGCCCGTATTTCTGCCTTTCTGACCTGGCGAAGCACTGGCCGTCGAACGACACCTCAGCGCGCCGCGAAGTGATCATGATTACAGATGGCGTGGACTACTACGACCTGCACTACGACCCGGAAGATCCGTACGTCCTGAACGCGATGCAGGACGCAGTTCAGGCACATCTGGTGGTCTACACCATTTACTGGAAGAGCACCGGCCGCGTCGACCGCACCTGGTATGAAACGAATGCAGGCCAGAACCTGCTTGGCGAAGTGACGCAGGCCACGGGTGGATATTCCTACTGGATCGGTTATGGCAATCCGGTTTCACTCACGCCTTATTTCGACGATTTCAGGCAGCGCCTGGAGAACCAGTACGAACTTGGCTTCCTGGCGCCGTTACCCGGGAAGGCGCAGGTGGAGTCGCTGAAGGTGAAAGTCACTGCGCCCAGCGTGAAGACAACGGCTCCGAAGGAGACATACGTCGTTCCCGCGGGGGCCAGCCCCGAATAGCGCGAAATTGCCTGAAGAGATAAGAGCGCCGCGGGTCGGCGTGCTTAGCGCCCGGCAACCATCTGGCCGGCAGGCAGGCTTTCCACGTCATCGGATTCTGTACCGTCGTTCAGGCCGCCGAAGCGCCGCTCTCGCCGCTGGTAGTCTTCGATGGCTTCGAGCATGTGGATGCCGCGGAAGTCGGGCCAGAGCCGGTCGGTGACGAAGATCTCGGCGTAAGCGATCTGCCAGAGAAGAAAATTCGAGACGCGCATTTCGCCTGAGGTGCGGATGAGCAGGTCAGGATCGGGCATGTACGCGGTGTAGAGGTGCCGATGAATCTCCGCCTCGTCGATGTCTTCGAGGCGCAGGCCCTTGCGCTGGACTTCGAGCGTGAGCGCGCGGAAGGCATCCACCAGCTCGGAGCGGGCGCCGTAGTTCAGCGCCACGGTGAGGGTGGTTCCGGTGTTGTGGCGAGTGGCGTCGGCGGCCCAGTGCATCCGCTCGCAGACTTCCTCGGGAAGATCGGCGGTGCGGCCGATGTAACGAATGCGGACATTATTGTCGTTCATGCGCTGCACGTTGTTGGTCAGGTAAGTCCTGAGCAGGCGCATGAGGAAGTTCACTTCCGCGCGGGGCCGGCGGAGATTGTTTTCGAGCGAAAACGCATAAAGCGTGAGCCAGGGCAGGCCGATGCGCGAGGCGGTCTCCATGACGTAATGCACTGCTTCCGCGCCCTGCTGGTGGCCGACGAATCGCTTGAGGCTGCGGCGGCCGGCCCAGCGGCCGTTGCCGTCCATGATGATGGCGACGTGCTGCGGGAGCCGCTCCGGATCGAGGCGGCGGTAAACAGCAGCCTCATCGGCCGGCAGCTCGTGAACTCGGCTGGAACTCAGTGACAATGCTTCCTTTCGAAGCGCCCCGGACCGAACGATGAGGTGGACACCACGTGCCTCACGGATTTCGCGCGCCCTCGCCGGGGGAACGGGATATTCGCTTTCCCTGCCCGATTATACCAGGCGGCAGGACGAGCCTTCGCACCCCCGGACGCGTTCGTGTACGGAAAGAAATGTTGCCTTCGCCAGGACTACGCCGGACGGCGCCGCACGCAGGCCAGCTCCCGCACCTGATTCAGGAACATCGAGCGCTGGAAAGCATCCAGTCGACCGGCCAGCGAGGCGATCTCCGCCAGGAATGGATCGGACAGCACCGATGCGGTTTCGCGCGCGCGGCGGCTCTGCCCGTCCCGCAGCAGATCGCAGACGCCAACCTCCAGCGCCGTGGCCAACCGCTCCAGCGAGGACAACGTGGGCACCGCCTTGCCATTCTCGATTTTGGAGATGTAGGTGCGCGGCACCTGCATCCGTCCAGCGAGCTGCCTCTGGCTCAGGTTGCGCTCGCGCCGGGTTTCCCGCACGGCCCGCGCCACGTCGATGCCCTCCGGCTGCTCGGCAGGCTGCGTATCCGCGGACACCAGTTGCGGAGCCAGCGGTTCGGGTTCTTCGATTTCGAGGGGCTTGTGGCAGCGCCTGCACAGGGAATTCGACGTGCGGAATTGCACCAGACTACAGTAGTCGCAACGCAGTACCTCGCGGGCCTCAACGGTTGCTAACGTAGTTGCCATAAGTTGTGCGGTCACGCCAGAGCGGGCGGTCCCGGGATTGCAGCAGCGCCGCGATTGTAGCCGCGCTGCTGTCAACCCTGCGAATACATTGCAGGGAGGGTATTCTTCTTGTCAAGTAAAAATCGCAAGCCTTCCGGAAAATTACCGGGAAAAGCCCAGGAAAAACCGCAAAGGAGCAGCAGTCATCGATGATCGCATCCGTTTACTCCCGCGAACGCGCCTGGACGCTGCTGAACGAGCACACGCAGTCGCCGAACCTGATCAAGCACGCGCTGGCCGTTGAGACCTGCGTACATGCCTATGGTAAGCGCGAGGCCGACGCGCGTGGCTTAGCCGGTTCAGAGCGCGAGGCGCTGCTGGAGCTGTATTCGATGACGGCGCTGCTGCACGACTTCGACTACGAGAAGCATCCGTCGATGGGAGAGCACCCCTTCGTGGGCGTGAGGATCCTGGAGGAGCAGGCCTGGCCTGAAGAAATTCGCATTGCCATTCTCGGTCACGCTGAGTACTCCGGCGTACCTCGCGAGACCCATCTGGCGAAGGCGCTCTTTGCCTGCGACGAACTGGCCGGCTTCCTGACCGCGTGTTCGCTGGTCAAGCCTACGAAGTCCATCCACGACGTAGAGGTGGCGGGTGTGAAGAAGAAAATGAAGGACAAGGCCTTCGCGCGCGGCGTCAATCGCGAGGACATCGTGACCGGCGCCTCCGAGCTGGGCGTGCCGCTCGACGATCACATTGCCTTCTGCATCGCCGCCATGCGGAGGAACGCGGAGGCGCTGGGGTTGCAGGGAACGGCGCAGCGAGAGTGATCGAAGCGCCCTGGATGAGATCCCTGCCCAGCGCCAGCGATCTTGCGTCCTGATCGCCGCTCAGCTAGAGTCAACGCGGTGCTTACGCTTTCCACGCTGAACGACGTGTTTTTCGCGCTGGCTGACAGCGGCCGCGAGCGCGCGATCCTGTACCAGGACGCGGCAGGGGCGTGGCAGCCCATTTCCACCGCGCAGGTGTACCAGCGAGTGCGCGCGGTGGCGGCGGCACTGCGCGCATGGGACGTCGGGAAGGGCGACCGCGCCGCCATTCTGGCCGAGAATCGCTGGGAGTGGGCCGTCGCCGATTTTGCCTGTCTGGCGCTGGGCGCGGTCGACGTGCCCATCTATCCCACGCTCCTGGCCGACCAGATTGGCCCGCTGCTGGCCGACTCCGGCTCGCGCATCGTCTTCGTATCGACGCGAACGCAGTACGACAAAATCGCCGCCGTCCGGGCGAGCACTCCGCTCGAGCGCGTCGTCATCATGGACGAAGAGAGCGTACCCGGCGCGGTGACGTTTTCCTCGCTGATCTCCGGAGCCGACGCACGCGGAGCCGGGCGCGATCCCGCGTTCGACGCGGCGGCGCAGGCGGTGCAGCCGGACGACCTGGCCACGCTGATCTATACCTCCGGCACAACGGGCGAGCCCAAGGGCGTGCGGCTGACACACGGCAATATCGCCAGCAACGCAAACTTCTCAACAGCGGGGTTCGGATTCGTTCCCACCGACTCCTGTATCTCCTTCCTGCCGCTCTCGCACATTACGGCGCGGCACCTGGACTACGCGCTTTACGCGCAGAGCGTGACCGTCGCCTACTGTCCGGCCTTCGACAGGCTGCCACAGACGATGCAGGCGATCAGGCCCACCGTCTTTGTTGCCGTCCCGCGCGTGTATGAGAAGGTTCGCCAGGTGGCGGAGCAGACCGCGGCGGCTTCCGGCATAAAGCGCCGGCTGTTTGCGCGGGCCATCGCGGCCGGCAACCCGCATGTCGAGGAAGTGGCTGCGGGCCAGACCCCGTCGTCGCTCGCCTGGAAGCTGGCCGACCGCATCGTCTATCAGAAGGTTCGCGCGGGATTCGGCGGCCGCGTGCGGTATTTCCTGGCCGGTGGCGCGCCTCTGGGCCTCGACACGGCGCGGTGGTTTGCCGGTGTGGGCATCCGCATCCTTGAAGGCTACGGGCTCACGGAGACCTCGCCGGTGCTGGCCATCAACACCCCCAACGCAAACCGCATGGGTTCGGTCGGGCGTCCGCTGCCGAACGTGGAATGCCGCTTTGCCGACGACGGCGAGCTGCTGGTGCGCGGCCCGAACGTCTTTTCCGGTTACTGGAAGCTCGAGAGCGCGGCCGGCGCCGCCGAGAGCCCGTTCGACGCGGAGGGCTGGTTCCGCACTGGCGACATCGGCCACGTGGATGCGGACGGCTTCCTGTACATCACCGACCGCAAGAAAGAGCTGCTGAAGACCTCCGGGGGCAAGCTGATTGCGCCGCAGCCTATCGAGAACAAGCTCAAGGCCAGCTACCTGGTAGCGAACGCGGCGCTGGTGGGCGACCGCCACAAGTTCGCGTCTGCGCTGATCGCACCCAATTTTGCCGCGCTGGAACCGTGGGCGCGCGAGCACGGCATCGCCGCAGCTTCGCGGCAGGAATTCGCGGCGAACGCCAGGGTTCGAGCCGAATATCAGGCGATGATCGACAAGGTGAACGCAACGCTCGCGAATTTCGAGACCATCAAGCGCTTCCGCCTGGTTTCTGATGAGTGGGCGATCGATTCCGGCGAGCTGACGCCCAGCATGAAGCTGCGGCGGCGCGTAATCACGCAGAAATATGCGGCGGAGATCGCGGAGTTCTACGCGGACGAGTCGACGGCCCACCGCTGAACCTTCACGGCGCTGCACCCTGTACCCTGAACGCTGTACCCTGATCTTTCCGAGGAGAAACCTTTGCCCGAAATCCCTCCCTTTCCGCTCACGCTCGACGGCTCCTGCGTGCTGCATCAGATGTTCCGCTTCGACTGGCCCGCATGGCGCCGGATCGACAGCGCCACGCGCAGCCGCGCCGGCCTCGAGTTCGGGGGGCTCCTGGCTGCGATGGAGAAGCGTACTGCCCCGGAATCAGGTCCGGATTCGCCCCATCCCAGCCAGAGCGCGCTGTTTGCGCAGCTCGGCCACAAGGGCGACCTGATGCTGATCCACTTCCGCGACACGGTGGAGCAGCTCGCGCGGGTGGAGCGCGATCTCGCGCGGGTGGAGCTGGGCAACTTCCTCCAACCGACGCATTCCTATCTGTCGATCGTGGAGCTGGGGCTGTACGAATCGTCGTCGAAGACGTATCCGGCGCTGACCAGCGAGGGCATCGAGCCTTTCAGCGAAGAATGGGACCGACGTATCCAGGAAGTCGTGGATCGCTCCGCAAAGGCCATGGCCGTGCGCCTCTATCCGTCTATCCCGGAGACGAAGTACCTGTGCTTCTACCCCATGGATAAGCGGCGAGGCGAGCAGGTGAACTGGTACACGGCGACCATGGCCGACCGCGCGCGTATGATGCAGGATCACGGTCTGATTGGGCGGCGCTTTGCCGGCACGGTGAAGCAGATCATCTCCGGGTCGATCGGACTCGATGACTGGGAGTGGGGTGTGGACCTGTTCGCCGAGAGTCCCAATGTCTTCAAGCAGCTCATCTACGAGATGCGCTTCGACGAAGCCAGCGCGCTCTACGGCCTTTTCGGCGCGTTTTACGTGGGCGTACGGCTGCCTGCGGCGGAGCTGGGCGCGTGGCTGACCATCGGCGGATCCGGTGAAGGGGCCTGGAATCGGTGAGAGTCTTCGTCACCGGGGCTACGGGCTTTGTGGGCTCGCATGTGGCCCGCGAAGCCGCTGCGCGCGGCGCGGATCTGCGCCTGCTGGTGCGGCGGACCAGCAATCTGGCGAATCTGGAAGGGATGAATGCCGGGACGGTGACTGGCGATCTGCTGGCGCCGGAGAGCCTGCGCACGGCCATGCGAGGCTGCGACGCGGTGCTGCACGTCGCAGCGGATTATCGGCTGTGGGTACGCGATCCCGATCCGATGTACCGCTCCAATGTGGAGGGTACGCGCGCCCTGCTGCGCCTGGCTCGCGAGGAGCGCGTGCCGCGCTTCGTCTACACGTCGAGCGTGGCGACGATGGGCTTCAAAACCGATGGAACGATTGTGGATGAGGCCACGCCGGTTTCGCTCAGCGACATGGTCGGCCATTACAAGCGCTCGAAATTCATGGCCGAGCAGGTGGCGATCGAAGCCGCGCAGGCCGGCCAGTCGGTGCTGATCCTGAACCCGACGACGCCGATCGGCTCTGGCGACGTGAAACCGACGCCGACGGGTCGGATCGTGGTCGATTTTCTCAACCGCAGGTTTCCTGCTTACGTCGACACCGGGCTGAACCTGGTGGATGTGCGTGAAGTCGCCCGCACACACGTCGATGGGCTGAATTCATCGCTGGGACGGCCCGGCGAGCGCTACATTCTTGGCGGCGAAAACCTGACGCTCAAGCAGATTCTGGATAAAATGTCGGCGATTACGGCTCTGCCCTCGCCGACCGCGAAGATTCCCTTCGCCATCGCCGCCGGCTACGCGTTTTTCGAGGAGCTGATCACAGGCCGCATGCTGGGCAGGGAGCCGCGCGCCACGCTGGAGGGGGTGCGGATGGGCCGCAAGAAAATGTTCGCGTCGTCGGCGAAGGCGGAACGCGAGCTGGGCTTCCGCATCGTGCCCGTATACCAGGCGCTGCGCACGGCGATTGACTGGTTCTGTGCGCACCGCTATGCGCCGGCGCCGGAACAAATGACGGTGGCAGGATGAGCCGCATCGGCATTGTCGCTGCGCTGCCGAGCGAACTTGCCTCGCTGGTGCGCGAATGGGAGAAACGCGGGAGCCTTTGGTTCAGGCGCATTGGAGACCATGAAGTTGTGGCCACCTGCGCGGGGATGGGTGCTGCCGCCGCAACCCGCGCCTGCGAACTGCTCGTCGCGAGCGGCCTGGAGTGCATCGTCTCAATCGGCTATGCGGGCTCGCTTTCCTGCGGACTGCGGCCGCCACAGGCCTGCGCCATTCGCGAGGTGATTGACGCCGGGACAGGCGAGCATTTTGCCGCAAACGCTGAAGGCCAGCGGCTGATCACGCTCGACTGCGTGGCTGGCCCCGAAGAGAAGCGCCGGCTGGCCCGGGAGCATCAGGCCGTTCTGGTCGACATGGAAGCCACCGCTGTGGCGCGGTTTGCCCGCGATCACGGGCTTCGCTTTCTATGTTTCAAGGCGGTTTCCGACGGGCCGAACGAGAAACTGCCGGACTTCAGCCGCTTCACCGGACCCGATGGTCAGTTGCACCTTTCGAAACTCGCCATCTGGGCTGCTGCGCATCCCCGATACTGGAGCCCGTTTTGGCGGCTCGGGCGGAACAGCCGGCGCGCCGCTGCGGAGTTGGCAATTTTAGTCTCGCGTTCGCTGGGCGGTTCGCAGTAGATTAGACCTTCGGAGCATTCATGGCCACGGCAATCAGCAACGACTTCCAGGAGCAGGTCCTAGGACCGATCCCCGCCACCATGCACGCTGCGGTCTATCGCGGCGTCAACGACGTTCGTGTCGAGACGGTCCCCGTGCCGGCGATCAGCGCGGGCGAGGTACTGATCCGCGTGGCGTGCTGCGGCGTGTGCGGGACGGACCTGAAGAAGATTCACCTGGGGTCGCACTCCGCGCCACGGATCTTCGGCCACGAGATCGCCGGGACCATTGCTGCCATGGGCGAGGGCGTGCGCGGATTCGAGGTTGGCAACCGGGTCATCGCGTATCATCATGCGCCTTGTGGGCACTGTTATTACTGCCGTAAGAAGACCTTCGCGCAGTGCGAGATCTACAAGCGCGTCGGCTGTACGGCGGGTTTCGAGCCTTCCGGCGGCGGATTCGCCGAGTACGTGCGGGTCATGGACTGGGTCGTGCGTCAGGCGCTGATCAGAATTCCGGACGACATTCCGTTCGAGCAGGCCGCCTTCGTGGAGCCGGTGAACACGGTGCTGAAGGGGGTGCGACGTCTGGAACTGGCCGCGGATGAAACCGTTCTGGTCATCGGACAGGGTCCCATCGGAATTATGCTGGCCGCCCTGTCGGCCCGCAGCGGCGCCAGGGTGCTCACCTCCGACCTGTATGCCGAGCGCCACGCCATTGCAGCAACGTTCGGCCTGCGGCATCCGATCGATGCGGGCACGGAAGATGTGGTCGCTGCGGCGAAAGCCGCCAGTGAGGGCCGAGGCGCCGACGCGGTGATTCTTGCCGTCGGAGGCAATGCGCTCATCCGCACCGCCATTGACGCCGCTCGTTCCGGGGGGCGGGTGCTGTTTTTCGCCCAGACGCAGCACACGGAAGCCGCGTTCGATCCGGCCGTGGTCTGCATGGACGAGAAGACGCTGATGGGGTCCTACAGCTCGTCGTTCGAGATCGAACCGGACGTGGAGGCACTGGTTTTCGGGGGCTATCGCAGCGGGTTTGACCTCGCGCGGCTCATCTCGCACCGCTTTCCGCTGGAGGAGGCGGTGGAAGCGATTCGTGTGGCTTCCGCGCCATCTGCCGCCAGCATGAAGATCTTCATCGAGCCGTAAGGGCCCAATTCTGAGAAAATGACAGAGATGGCAGCGCAGATGACAGCCGCCGTCCTGCATGGCCGCGAAGATTTGCGGATCGAGCAGGTCCCCATGCCCCGGGCTGGCCGGGGCGAAATGGTGGTGCGCGTCCACGCCGCGCTCACCTGTGGCACCGATCTGAAGGTCTACCGGCGCGGGTATCACGCGCGGATGCTCAAGCCGCCCATCCCCTTCGGGCACGAGCTGGCGGGGACGGTGCATGAGGTGGGGCGCGGGGTCACAGGGTTCCAGCCCGGCGACCGGGTAGTGGCGCTCAATTCCGCGCCGTGCGGAAAGTGCTACTACTGCCTGCACGACCAGGAGAATCTCTGCGATGATCTGCTGTTTAACAACGGCGCCTACGCGGAGTACCTTCTGATTCCCGCGCGGATCGTGGAGAAGAATACGCTGCGGATTCCCAGGGGCATTGCCTTTGAGCATGCGGCGCTGACGGAAGCGCTGGCCTGTGTGGTTCACGGAGTGGATGAGTGCCAGCCGCGCTCCGGCGATACGATTGCCGTGATCGGTGCGGGGCCGATCGGACTCATGTTCATGCGCGTCGCCCAGCTGGCAGGCCTGAAGGTGATCGCCGTGGTCAAGCGCGACGAGCAGGTAACAGCGGCGCGGCAGTTCGGCGCGGCCAAAGTGGTGCAGATCACTGAGGTGGCCGACCCCATCGCCGCGGTGCGCGCGTTGACGCCCGGACGCCGGGGCGTGGACATCGCTGTGGAGGCCGTGGCGACGCCGATGGCCTGGCAATGGGCCGTGGACATGGTCCGCAAGGGCGGCACGGTAAACTTTTTCGGCGGATGTGCGAAAGGAACCAAAGTGGAACTGGATACGAATCGGCTCCACTACAACAACATCACGCTGCGCTCCAGCTTCCACCACACACCCGTGGCGGCGCGCAAGGCTTTCGACCTGATCGTCAGCGGGCGTTTCCCCTGTAGTGACACCATTACCAGCCGGGCGCCGCTGGCCGACCTGGAACGGGTCTTTCGCCGCCTGATGAACCGCGCCGGCGACATCAAGACGGCTATCATTCCCTAAGACCCCCGGCAATGATGGTCGAACCCGCACAGCACGAGCTGATCGAACGCGGCTGGGCCGCCCTGCCCGCCGAGTACCGCATTCCTGCCCAGGCGCCCACGCTCGATGAAGCCCGTGCGTGGTGCCAGCGGCTGGCCGAATCGCACTATGAGAATTTTCACGTCGCCACCTGGTTCCTGCCCAGGCGCCTGCGTCCGCACTTCCATGCCATCTATGCCTACTGCCGCGTCTCCGACGACCTGGGCGACGAAGTCGGCGACCCCGCGGCGGCGCTGGCTCTGCTCGACCTGTGGGGCGCGGAGCTGGACGCCTGCTACCGCGGCGAGGCGCGGCATCCGGTATTTGTGGCGCTGGCGGAAACTGTCTGCGCCTGCGACATTCCCAAGGAGCCGTTTGCTGATCTGCTGGTCGCGTTCCGCCAGGATCAGACCGTCAGGCGCTTCCGGACCATGACCGATGTTTTGGGCTACTGCCACTACTCGGCCAATCCCGTGGGGCACATCGTGCTCTACGCCTGCGGCTACCGCGATGATGAGCGCTTCGCGCTTTCTGACGAGACCTGCTCCGCGCTGCAGCTTGCTAATTTCTGGCAGGACGTGCGCGGGGACTATGCCAGGGGGCGCGTTTATCTGCCGCTGGAAGACATGGAGCGCTTTGACGTGAGCGAGGCCGATATCGCGCAAGGCCGCTGCACCCGGCAATTCCGCGAACTGATGCGCTTCGAAGTGGACTACGCGCGGCAAATGTTCCACCACGGACTCCCGCTTATCGGCAAAGTCGATCGCGAGCTGGCGCTTGATCTCGACCTCTTCTCGCGCGGTGGGCTCGAAATTCTGCGCGCGGTCGAGCGCCGCGACTTCGATGTGCTCAGCGCCCGCCCAGCCATTTCCAAACCCCGCAAAGCCGCCCTGCTGCTGCGCGCGCTCGCCGGGCGGCTGTTTGCGGAGCGACTCGCTTGAACCCTTCCGCCTCTGACCTGTCCGCCGCGTACCGCACCTGCACGCAGATCGCTCGCCGCGAGGCGAAGAATTTCTACTACGCCTTTCTGGCCCTGCCCAAACCCAAACGCGATGCCATCTGTGCGGTCTACGCTTTCATGCGCCACGCCGACGACCTTTCCGACGACGAGAGCCGCAGCCGCCAGCAGCGCCGCGCTGACCTGGACGCGTGGCTGGAAGCGTGGCACAGCACTGCCGCGGGCGGGGCGACGGCCGATCCCGTTTTCACAGCCCTGGCGGACGCGCGCCGCCGCTGCAACATCCCGCTCGAGCTGCTGGATCATCTCGTCCACGGCACGGCCATGGATCTCGATGCGCCGGCCGCCGGCGCGTACGACACCTACGCCACGTTCGACGATCTGCGCCGCTACTGCTATTACGTCGCCTCGGTCGTGGGTCTGGTCTGCATCCGGATTTTCGGCTACTCCGACCGGCGCGCCGAGGCGCTGGCGGAAGAAACCGGGTTGGCGTTCCAGCTCACGAATATCCTGCGCGACGTGCGCGAGGACGCGGTGCGCGGCCGCATCTATCTGCCGCTCGATGAGCTCCAGGCCCACAGCGTGGGTGTGGAGGAACTCACCGCGTTGCGCAGCGGTGAGCAAATTACCCCCGGCCAGCGCGCCCTGCTCGCTTCCGTCGCGCAGCGGGCCGAGCACTTCTACCGTTCGGGCCAACAGCTTCTGCCGCTGATCGCCGCTGATGCGCGGCCCGCGTTGTGGGTGCTGGTGACGATTTATCACTACCTCCTGCGCCGCATCGAGAGGCGCAATTACGACGTCTTCTCTGAACGCGTGACGGTTCCATTTTTCGCGCGCGTCGCGATCCTCCTGCGCGGGCTCCTTCAGGTACTGCGCAATCGCCTGCCGGGGCGGGCGTAACCATGCCGGACAGAGCCCACACCATCACGGTCGTCGGCGGAGGTCTGGCCGGCATTGCCGCGGCCTGCGCGCTGGCCGACTCCGGCTGCTGCGTGCAGCTCCTCGAGCGCCGCCCGTATCTTGGTGGTCGCGCTTCCTCCTACGAACATCCCGGAACAGCAGAGGTAATCGACAACTGCCAGCACGTGCTGATTGGCCGCTGCACCAGCCTGATCGATCTGTACCGCCGCCTGGGCGTGCTGGACGCGATCCGCTGGTACGACCGATTCACGTTTCTCACCCCCGGCGGACGCCCCACCATCCTCCAGCCAGGCTCTCTGCCCGCGCCGTTTCATTCCTCCGCGGCCTTTCTGCGCGCTCCCGCATTCTCGTTCGCCGACAAGCTGGCCATCGCGCGCGGAATCTCGCATTTTCTCCGCGGCCTGCCTCCGGATACAGACGAGAACTTCGCCCACTGGCTCCGACGCCATCACCAGACGGGGCGAGCCATCAACCGATTCTGGCGACCGGTGCTGGTCAGCGCGCTGAACGAAGATCTCGACCGCGTTTCCGTCCACTACGCCGCCAAAGTCTTCCGCGAATCCTTCCTGTTCTCGCCGGGATCCGGCCGCATGGGCATTCCGTCCATCCCCCTCAGCGAGCTTTACAGCCGCGCCATCGACTACATAGAGGCGCGCGGCGGCCGGGTCCGCCTGCGTGCCAACGTCGAGAGCCTGACCCCGACGGAGTCCGGCTGGCAGGCCGCCGGCGGCGGCCAGGTGCTCGCTTCGGACGCCGTGGTGCTCGCCCTGCCCTTTGAAGGTATGGCCGCGCTGCTGCCCACGCTGCCGCACAACGCGCGTGCCGAGGAGCTCGCCGCGCACCTGTCCCAGTTTGAGCACTCGCCGATCACCGGCATCCATCTCTGGCTCGACCGCGAAGTCACCGGTCTCGACCACGCCGTGCTGCTCGACACAACCATCCAGTGGATGTTCAACAAATCGCGCCTGCAGCCGGCGCATCGCGGCGCGGAAGCCAGCTACCTGGAGCTGGTCGTCAGCGCCTCCCGCTCGCTTGTGCCCATGAGCCGCCAGCAGATCATCGATCTTGCTCTGCGCGAGCTGGCTTTGTTCTTTCCTGCCGCGGCCTCTGCGAGCCTGCTGAAGGCAACCGTGGTCAAGGAAGTTCGCGCCACGTACTCCATTCGCCCTGGCCTCGATCGTCTGCGGCCCTCGGCCGCCAGCCCGTGGCCAGGCGTCTTTCTGGCCGGCGATTGGGTCGCCAGCGGCTGGCCGGCCACCATGGAGGGCGCTACCCGGAGCGGCTACCTGGCCGCAGAGGCCGCCGCCCGAGCCTTGGGACAAGCGCGCACCTTTCTGGCTCCGGAGTTGCCGCCCGCCGGGCTGATGCGCTGGGTCCGCCCATAACCCTCGTATTCTCAACAACAGCCAGTTGAAACCCGCCTCTCCGGAAAGGAATCGATGTCTCCCCCTTCTGTCCGGGCTTGCTTCCACTTTCGTGGCAGAGCCCACATTTTTCCGCGCATCGCCGCCCGAAATTTGCGATGATGATGTCGCCGCTCCAGATTCAGCAAACCTGAACCATTGTTCATGGTTCTTACCATCAGGAGTTTGGGCCATGGGAATTCTGAATATGCACGAACTGCTGGCACACATTTCGGGATGGAGCAGCTACGCCCTGGCGACGATCATCATGCTGGGCGTTGCCATTCTGGTCTGCGCTGCAGTGGGCTGCTGCACTTCGTGCGGGGAAAAGGACGATCTCTTCCACCGCGAAGTCTACTGACGCTTCACTTTTCCCTGACATTCCTCCTGGGAGCTCGTGGTTACGCGCGCTTTCCGCATCGCTTTTTCACCGTTTGCGCTGTGGTAGCCTGGATGCAGATGTGAGCTCGTAGCTCAGTTGGTAGGGCAGCGCCCTTTGGGTCCGAATATGCCCTAAAATCGAGGATTAAGCGAAACAACCGTATACACTGTTATATTGCCTATTTTCAATTAGATAGGATCTGGAGAGCACAAGAGCAGGTTTTGAACATGGGGATCAATTCCGGTTATCTGGGCGTCGATTCCGGTTATGTTGATTCCGGTTATATTGTTCTCAACCTGTTCGACCGGCCCAGCAGGGATTGCGATGTGCTTGTCCCCCGAACGCACCCAATCCGTTGCCGTTGTTCTCACCTGTGCGGTCGTGATCCTTCTGATCATCGCGTTTGTTCGTTACCGTACTCGGCGGCGGATCGACTCAGACAATGCCGGCTCGCTCTTGCGTCGTGCTGACGGTCTCGCATGGAATGGACGATGGTATGCCACCGCGCCAATCTTCCATCAAGCAGAGATGAAATGCGCAGCCAATCCCATCGACCGGCGCGAGGACTCTGCATCGGAACGTCCTCGCCAGTCTTTGGAGACCTGTTCTTTCGACTGTGCCGCGACAATCCCTTCGATTTGCGCTCGAACTTCCTTCGCTGAGCGTCCCTTGTCGAGAATTTCGACCCCTACATCCACTCCGAGGTGATTGCCCCATTCGACGAACGCTGTGACCGCAGCTTGCTTACTCCTCAGGTCGACAGCATCCTATTCGTCACAGATTATGTTTTGAAAGTGCTGATACGAGTCGTCGTTCCTCATGCCGTATGACCCCCTGAATCCGTCCAGATCGGAATACGATTTGGACCAAGGAAAGGGGAAGGACGGATGAGCCGAGGCAGGCACACGGAGGCGCAGATCATCACTGCGCTGACGCAGGTTGAGGCGGGCCGCACGACCGACGATGTGGCTCGGGAGCAGGGTGTCAGTAAGCACACGATCTATGCCTGGAAGGCGAAGTACGGAAGCATGGAAGTGAGCGAGGCCGAAGAGGTCAAGCACCTGCGCGATGAGAACGCGCGGCTGAAGAAGCTGGTCGCCGAGCTAAGCCTGGACAAGGACATGCTGCAGTCGGTGATCTGAAAAAACTCCCTCGGCTCGCAGAGCGGCGATCGGAAGTGCGGCGCTTGCTGGCGGAGTTTTCCTCCAGCGAGCGCCACGTCTGCGGGCTGATGGCGGTGCCGAGATCGAGTTGCTGGTACCAGAGCCGGAGGGACGACAGCCAGATTCAGGAGCGGCTGGGGGAGCTGGCGAGAGAGCATCCGCCCTTCGGCTATCGTCGCCTGCATTTGTACCTGCGGAGGGAGATGGGATGCGCAAGGTCTCCAGCCGCATCGCACACGCACTTTCAGGCTGTCGAGCGATAAGCAGTTTGCAGAGAAGCTGACCAATGTGGTGGGCCTGTATCTGAATCCGCCCGAACAGGCGATGGTGCTCTGTGTGGACGAAGAGCCAGATTCAGGCCCTGGATCGCACCCAACCCGGCTTGCCCATGAAAAAGGGACGCTGCGGGACCATGACCCACGATTCCAAGCGCAACCGGACCACCACACTGTTTGCGGCGCTGACCGTTCCGGAAGGCAAGGTCATTGGAGAGTGCATGGCCCGGCATCGCCACCGGGAATTCCTCCGGTTTCTGCGCCGCCTGGACCGCGAGTTGCCCGCCAGCCTTGACCTGCATCTGATCGTGGACAATTATGGAACCCACAGGAAACCGGAAGTCAGGGCCTGGCTGGCCCGGCATCCGCGTTTTCACCTCCGCTTCATTCCCACCAGTTCCTCCTGCGTGAATCTGGTCGAGCGCTGGTTCCGGGAACTGACTGTAAAATGCATCCGCCGCGGCAGCTTCTACAGCGTCCAGGAACTCGTCAACAACATCGAAGAATACCTGAAACAAAATAACCGGCAGCCGAAACCCTTCGTCTGGACTGCCAGCGTCGAAAAGATCCTGGAGAAAATCAGCCGCTGTAAAGCCATTTCTGTATCGGTACACTGATTTCGTATTCAGTCAAAGCGCCGTCCACTCCACCAGCGAATGTGCCGTTGGGGGATGGCAAATAAATCCCTGGCGAATACGAGAAGATTCCCCTGGTTCTTATCCTCAGGTTCGGGGGGAATCTTTGCGATATAAAGGAAGGAGGGAGACTGCTCCCCCTTTTGTCGTCATTTTTTCCTCGAACCCCACAGCTTGCCGGGGCCTCCGCGAGTGGCGCCGGTCTGGAAATTGCGTGCCGTCTTTGAGGATTTGGTTTTCGCTGCTTCTCGCGTCGCTGCTGCCTCTTTTTTCCGTTTCCGCGGCCGCCTGCGAACATCCGGTCAACCGCATCGCTGATTCTGCGGGCGGCGGCGGAGTCATGCTCGCGCCTTCGGGCCCGATTGTCATTCCCCACCTGAACTCGGCGCCCATGCTGAAGGAGTTTCTGGATCCTTCGGCCATTTCCGGCGTTGCGCGAACCATGCTGCGGGTGAACCGGTTCGTCGAGCGGTATCCCGAGGACGGCAACCCTCCCAGCGAACGGACGGTCGCTTATCTGGGCTATACGCACGACGCCTTCTTTGCTGCATTCATTTGCCACGACAACGACCCGAAGCTCATCCGCGCCCACATGCTGCAGCGCGACGACCTCGCGTCCGACGACGACGTCGAGATCATGCTGGACACGTTTCACGATCATCGCCGCGCGTTTTTCTTTGCCAGCAATGCCCTCGGCATCCAGGCGGATGCTCTCTACACCGAGCAGAGTGGGTACGACTATTCCTTTGACACGGTTTGGGACACCTGGGGCCGTCGCACCCCGTACGGTTACGTCGTCCTTTTCCGTATTCCCTTTGCGAGCCTCTATTTCGCGAAAGCGGCGGCCGGCGAGCTGCGCACCTGGGGCGTGATTCTGGGCCGCGGCATCGCGCACGCAAATGAGTCCGACTTCTGGCCGCCCATCAAGCACAATGTCGCCGGGTATCTCACGCAGGACATGGCGGTGGAAGGCTTCGCGGACGTCGAACGGGGCCGGAATATCCAGCTGGAGCCGTACGCGCTGGGCCGCAATATCCGCCAGCTCAACGTCATCAATACGCTGAATCCGTACTTCGAGGACAAGCACCTGCAGGGCTACTCCGGCATCGACGGCAAATTTATTCTGCACAACAGCCTGGTCCTCGACACGACGCTGAATCCCGATTTCAGCCAGGTGGGCATCGACAACCCGGCGACGCCCAATCAGCGCTTCCCGCCGTATTACCCGGAGGTGCGGCCGTTCTTCATCGAGAACGCCAGCTACTTCGATACGCCGATCAATCTCTACTACACGGACAACATCGTCACGCCGGAGATGGGAGCGCGACTGACAGGCAAACTCGGACCGTGGGCGCTTGGCGTGCTCGGCGTCGACGACCGCAGCCCCGGCCAGGCAGCCCCTGCAGGCGATCCGGAAGCCAACACGCGAGCGCACTTTTATCTCGGACGCATCGACCGAGATGTGGGCTCAATGTCGGACGTCGGTCTCATCTACGCCGACCGCGAATATCTGAATTCGTATAACCGCGCCGGAGGGTTCGACTACCGCGCGCGCCTGCATACTCGGTGGACCTTTACCGGTCAGGGACTTGCGTCCGAAACCAGCAACATCAGCGACAGCACGGCCGGCGAGCAGGAGTGCCTGTCGCTCGCTCTCTACTGCAGCGGCCAGGCGTGGTATCAGCAGGCCGCCTACTCATCGCTGCACAACAACGGCTGGATCGCCTACACGGACACTGCGGCTGGATTCGTGACCGACACCGGCTATTTCACGCGTCCCGACGTGCGCGAGATCAACGGCTCTTACCAATACGATTTTCGACCGCATAACAGCCTGATTCTCGAAGATACCCCGCAGATCTACAGCGAGCGCATCTGGGACCACAACGGTCTTCCGCTCGACTACTACTTCAATCCGTCCTGGAATTTCAATTTCGCGGGGCGAACCTCGCTGTCCGCCAACCTTTCGCTCGGCGAGGACCGGCTGCGCCCCATCGACTACCCCGCGCTCACGCATGACGTGGAGTACCCGAACAACACAGCCGGCGTGAATTTCTACACTTCGCCTCTGCCCTGGCTGGCACTCGGCGGCGGCTACTACCAGGGAAGCACCATCAACTATTCACCGCCCAATGGCGCCGGCCCCGGTCCTGTCAACGTCGCATCGCCCGATGTGAACCTCAATCTGAAGCCCTTCCGGGACGTGTACCTGCAGAACAGCTATGTCTACACGCGCTTTACCACCCCGACCGGCAACGGGGATGTCTATGACAACCACGAGCTGATCTCACGCTGGAATTACCAGCTGACCAAGGCGGCGTCCATCAACCTCATCGGTCAGTACATCTCCTATCTGCCCAGCGAGCAGTACACCGATCAGAGCAATTCCAAAAACCTGTTTGCCGACTCTCTGTTCACGTACATGCCGCATCCGGGAACCGCCCTGTATTTCGGCTACATCGGCAATTTCGCGAATATCGACCGCGCCCTCTGCACACGCGAGAGCGACGGTCTGTGCAACGCCGCCGATCCCATCCTGCCGCCGACCTATTCTTCCCTCATGAACGATGGCAAGAACCTGTACATGAAAGCCTCGTACCTGCTGCGCTTCTAGAGGTCTTGCAGTGTCTCACAAATAGCTTGACAACAGGGGCTATGGTATAGTCCTCCGATGGTGTGGACCGTGCCCGGCGCACTGGCGTTAACTGAAGAAAAGCGGGAGACCCTGCACAGCTGGGTAGCTGCCCGCAGCAGCCCGCAGAGGCTGGGCTTTCGGGCACGCATCGTGTTAATGGCTGCGGAGGGAAAGTCCAACAACCAGATTGCTCGGCAACCGGGAATCATCCGGTCGAGTGTGATTTTGTGGCGGCGGCGATTTCCGGAGGGGGAACCGCTGCCCTCACCGCGGACGCCCCCGGGCGCGGGCGCAAGCCCGGCATTTCCGCCGCTCGGGTGAAGCAAATCCTGGAGCCAACCCTGCACCGCCGGCCGCTGGCGGCCACGCACTGGAGTGTGCTCTCGATGGCGGCGGCGCAGGGAGTCAGCCCGGCAACGGTCGGGCGCATCTGCGAGTGAACCATGAGAAGGTGCTGGGGGGGGGTATCACGAACTGGGACTGAGCGTGAAGCGTGCGCGGCGCAGGCATCTGCAGCGGGCGCTGGCGCCGCGGCCCGTGCTGACGGCGCCCAACCAGGAGTGGGCTCTGGATTTCGCCAGCGATGTAACGGCTGCCGGACAGCGATTTCGGGTGCTGGGCGTGAGGGATAACTTCACTCGGCAAGCCCGCGTTCTGGAAGCGGCAACCGGCTTCCCCAGCCGGCGGGTCACGCGAGAACTTGAACGAGCGATCGCGGCATACGGCAAGCCCCATGCGATTCGCTGTGACAACGGCCCGGATCTGACTTCGCGGCACTTCTTCGGCTGGGCCATCGAGTGGAAGATCGATCTGGTTCACGTCCAGCCGGGAAAACCAACCCAGCACGGAGGTATGGAAAGCTTCAACGGAATGCTGCGCGACGAGTGCCTGAAGGTGAGCTGGTTCTGGAATCTGTTCGACGCCAGGCGGAAGATCTCGGATTGGAAGACTGAATATAACTCCCGCAGCCCGCACAGCGCGCTTGGTTATCTCGCCCCGGACGAATTTACGCGGCGATGGCAGCAACAGGGCCGTTGGAAAGACGCGGGTTGCGCCCGCTTGGAAAACGCCTGCAGCGTTTCCCACTTTCCCGCCGCCCCGACGACGACTATGAATCCCGTATAGTCAAATGGACGAAAAACGGGGCAGGTCACAGCGTCGAGCACGTGAGACCCCACGGCGCGAATGCTTACTGCGCCGCGAATTCACGCCGCTCCGATAGCCGGAAACGCACCAGAGACAGCATCTCATGTTGCCTAGTTGCTTATGTGGCCTCCGGCCTTGAAGGCACCGTCATGCCCGGACACGTTTCAGTGTCGACCACCATTCTTTGAAGATGCCGGCGTTGGAATCATCAGAGTTATCGTCACAATCGCTGATTCATACAAGCGAAGAGCGCGACGGCGTGATGAACTCCGGTATGGAACAGGCCCCCTGCAGAGTCCTGCAGTTCTGGGCAGTATCCTCGCCGCATCCACTTGAGGCCCGATGAGTGGCCATTGGTGCACTTCACGCTACATCGTGCCCGGTTTTGTACCGGAACCGATCCCACCCTGCCTGACATGCCACCGTCGCTCCAGCATCGGGTACGCAGCGGCACGCTGAAAGAGGCGCTGAAGCCGCTCGCTCGGCACCTGCACAAGCGAAGACACTTGGATCTGACAGACGCGTTCGTGGATGCCAGCTTCACCAGCGCAGAAAAGCTTCGCTGTACCCTGACCTGTCGCGGTAAGGGCATCGAGAGTTGTCAAAATCCCACGAGAACTCCCGGCGACATGCACGCAGAGAACTAACATGGATGAGGAGTAATCCCGAGGATTGCGCCTGACTGATGCTCAATGACTGCTTTGGTCTTTCATCAATCCACATTCTCTGACCTCCGCGCTCTTGGGAACCTTGCAACTAGCGGGAACGCCATCTATTAGTCGAATTAGCCTCATCTTCCCTATTAGCCTCGTTTTCCCTTGACATCTAGGGCAGGCAGGTTATACGCTCATTTTTACCCTCGACATCTAGGGTAAAGGTCTATGGCGAAACATGACCTGCAGGGCGCGCTCGATCTTCTGATCCTCAAGACCCTCTCGCAACTGGGATCCATGCACGGATACGGAATCGTAGTGCACATCCGACGAGTTACGGACGAGATCCTCATTGTGGAAGAAGGCTCACTTTACCCCGCGTTGCACCGGATCGAGCAGAGCGGATGGATTCGCTCGGACTGGAAACTGACGGACAAAAATCGCAAAGCGAAATATTACCGGCTGACGGCTGCGGGCCAGAAGGAATTGCGCAAGGCCGAAGAAGGTTTCGAACAGATTGTGAAAGGCGTGCGCGCGGTGTTGCGCTACGTGCAGGGATAGGCCATGTCCATTCTTCGCCGAATCACGAATTTATTTCACCGTTCAGAGTTGGACCAGGAGATCGAGGCGGAACTCGTCTCGCATATCGAAATGTGCACGGCAGACAACATTGCGGCGGGAATGTCGCCGGAAGAAGCGCGGCGCGATGCGCTTCTGCGCTTCGGCAATCGAGCGGTTTTGAAGGAACGTGTGACAGCAGCCGACGCGCATGTGTTTCTTCATTCAGTCTGGCAGGATTTGTCTTACGGCTTTCGCATGCTCCTTAAGTCCCCGGGATTCACCGCCGTGGCAATCCTCACTCTCGCTCTCGGCATCGGCGCTGACACCGCCATCTTTAGCATCGTCGACGCAGTTCTGCTTCGTCCGCTGCCATTTAAAAACCCTTCGCGTCTGGTGATGCTTTGGGAAGGCATCCCGGAAATGGGCTTTCCGAAAATCACCGCCTCTGCACCGGATATCATGTTCTATGAACGTGCACAGAAATCATTCGATTCCATCAGCACGTTCCAGAACGAAGCGCTGGACATTTCCGGCGGCGCGGGGGAGCCGGAAATAATCGGTGCCGCGCGTGTTTCCGCCTCCATGTTTCCTATGCTCGGCGTTTCACCGCTGATCGGGCGCACGTACACAGAGGCCGAAGACAAGGCTCGCGCCAACGTCGTTCTGCTCAGCTACAAGCTTTGGCATCGCCGTTACGCTGCAAACCCCAAGATCGTCGGCCAAACAGTCGATCTCAATCGCGTCCCTTACACCGTCCTCGGTGTGATGCGCAAAGGTTTTTTGTTCCCATTGAGTGGTCCGGATGGGAACGACAGTCCCGCGGATCTTTGGGTGCCCATGGCTTTCACGCAACGAGAGCTCACTGGCTGGGGCGATTTCTTCAACAACAGCGTCCTCGGCCGCCTGAAGCCCGATGTCACCATCGCACAAGCGCAAGTTGAAGCGAATCTCATCGCAGGACGCCTGTCGCAGGCCTATCCCGTCGGAATATTGGGTGCCTTTCCGAACGCCCACGTCCGCATCATGTTGTCCCCGTTTCACGAGGAAGTCGTCGGCTCGGTCCAGACGCTTCTGCTCGTGCTGATGGCTGCGGTCGGGCTCGTGCTGCTCATTGCATGCGCTAATGTCGCTACGCTTCTTCTTTCGCGCGCCGCGTCGCGCTCGAAGGAAGTCGCCATTCGGACCGCTCTCGGCGCCTCGCGAAGTCGGCTGATTCGGCAGATGCTGACCGAAAGTCTTGTGCTTGCTTTCGCCGGAGGAGCACTCGGCGTTCTCATCGCCTTCTGGGGCACGAAAGGTTTGCTCCACCTCGTTCCGCCGAATATCCCCCTTCCACCAACGGTGCCGATGGGAGGCTCGGTACTGGCATTTGTTGCGGGGGTGTGCTGCGTTACTGCTGTTGTTTTCGGCGTCGCGCCGGCATTTCAGATTCCCGCCACCTCGGTCCAGGGGTCTCTGCAGGAGGGCGGCCGCAGCGGAACTCCCGGCCATGCGCATCGGCGTTGGCAAGATATCTTCGTGACCGCAGAGTTCGCGCTCGCTCTGGTGCTATTGATCGGCGCAGGTCTCGTGTTGCGCAGTTTCACGAAATTGCTCGCCACGAATCCTGGTTTTCGCCCCGATCACGTCCTCACCTTAAACGTGCCGCTTCCTTCCGAGGCCTATCCCAAAGCCGCGCAAGTTCGCGGATTTTATGAGCAGGCTCTGCAACGGATCTCTGGGCTTCCGGGGGTGGAATCTGACGGGATCTCGAGCGACCTGCCGTTTCATGCCAACGAAACGGATGCTCTGCAAGTACAGGGCAAGCCCGGCAAAACGCCTTCCGTCAGAGTCAGCATGGTGTTCGGTGATTATTTGTCGACAATGGGTATTCCGCTCGTGCAGGGACGCGGCTTCACGGCCGAGGACCGTGCTGGCTCGCAACTCGTGGCGCTAGTCAGCGAGGGCGCGGCCAAAGTTTTGTGGCCGGGGCAAGACGCTATTGGCAAGCGCCTGACCGTTCTGGGCCAATCGGAGATCGTCGTCGGCATTGTCGCCGACGTCAACGGCGGCGCGCTTGCAGACAAACCCCAGCCGCATGTCTACGTTCCCTATTTGCAATTGCCGGCTGTCTTCTTCGGAGGTGACAATCAATTGCGCGCCATGAACATCGCGGTGCGCACGGCACAGGATCCCGCAGCAAGCACTTCCGCGGTGGCCAGCCAAATTCATTCGCTCGACCCCGCTGTGGCCATCACCAGGATCCGCACCATGAATCAGGAACTGAACGAGTCCGTCGCCGGGCCAAGGTTCAACATGTCTCTGTTGGGGATTTTCTCCGTCGCTGCGCTTTTTCTTGCCGCGATTGGAATTTATGGGGTCTTAGCATACAGCGTCGTACAACAAACGCACGAAATCGGCGTTCGGATGGCTTTGGGCGCGCAGCGCCGCGACGTCATGGGCCTGGTCCTCGCACACGGAGCCCGCCTCGCGCTCGCGGGCATTGTAATCGGTTCGATTGCGGCGTTTGGTTTGACGCGTCTGATGGCCAGCTTGCTCTACGGCGTCAGTGCCGGTGACCCGCTTACTTTTGCCGCCGTTTCCGCCGTGCTTTTCGTTGTCGCCATGCTCGCTTGCTACATCCCGGCCCGTCGCGCCGTGCGCGTCGATCCCATGGTCGCTTTGAAGTACGAATAGCTCGAACGTTGCTAATCCCATAATCCCTTTCCTTCACAACCACTGACAACCCGAACATCTGCCCCGTTTATGACGTGTGGTCGTTGTCGGTTTTCCCAATCGGTTTGGCATGAGCGCGTGGCTCTCGGTCAAGCGCTACTGCTTCGAGTGTGCCCGCATTCGTCGCGGTGCCCATTGTGCTTGCCAGCGTGACCGTGGTCGCGGTCTGGCTGTCCGCCACCCGCGCATCAAAACTGGGTCCGATGCAAGCGCTACGCGAGGAATAACCCAATCCGTGAAACCTGCCCGCGGCTCAAGACGCGAAGGCCACAACCGATGCATCGCGGGGGACCTGGATTTGCGACGACGACATCATCTCCGCCCAACCGCAGATTGAAGCAAGCCGAAATCGGAGTCCGCCCGATCCCGAAGAAGCGGTTTGGCTCTCAGAGAATGTGCGCTATGGCGACAGCCATGAGAGTCGCACAGGCTTGTTGCCGTGATCTTGAATGCAGGTGATTTCATACCCGATCTCACATCAATATGTGAGGCCGAACCCATTCTTAAAACGCGCTCCTTATGGCCGGATTTGGAATTACGATCATAGTGGTCCACGGCTTTCCCGGATCCACCAGAAAAGGCGCGATCGAAGCATAGCCCAGATCCTTCCCGGTCATATAGGGGGCATAAAACATGACGTGGGCTGGAAAATGGACGGTTCCACCGTCAGGAGTGGGACCCAACCGATTGTCGCTCGACAGCATATAGAGTACACCGGGCTTGGTGGGCGCCCTGAAGCGGCCTTCCTTGTATCCTTCGACAATGTCCACCTTGATCTCTGCCTCCGCAGTTCCCTTTGACCGGAGCTTTTCCGCGTATAGGTAATCGAGCAAAAGTGTCCGGCTGCCTTCGGGGTCGTAACACATTGGTTCGATCGTCGTTTCGGTCGGCCTTACAAAATGCCGGCCCACAAGGCAGCTCACACCATTGGTTCCCTCGCGGGCTTTCTCGTAGCCCGTCCGGCCAAGAACATAAACGGTGGCGTTATCTCTCACTCCTGCCGGGCCGGCACTCAACGCGATTGAGATCTGCTCGCTGCGTGGCACGGAAGCGCTGAAGACTTCTGGCAGTCGATCAAATGGGACTTGTGCGGCAGCAACGATGGACAGAGCGCCGATTGACAAAGCACCCGTAAGAATCGTCATCATGCATCTGACGTGCTTCATATTCGCTCCCTTTCATTCCGGCAAGATAGTCCTGACTTGCGGGAAGGGTACCCCGAGAACGTGGCGTCTGGTTTGCCCTGTCTGTAACAAGAATGCCTTTTGCGGCGAACCGAGGGTTTTGAGCGGCAGGCAAAGGGCGGCACCGTGGCACTTGTGAGCTAGAATACGGCTTGTGCTGAAGCGCGACGATCTCGGCTTTCCTTCATTCTGGACAGTCCAGATCTCCAGCTGGATTTGTTTTTATCTGTGGGGATCGATCTCCCTCCTTCCTTTTCTGCGGCAGCCCGGAGCGCTGCTCGCTAACACTGTATTTTTCATTTCGCTGTTCACGGCCAGCTCTCTGCTGCGTCCCGTTTGCCGATCCCTGATGAGTCATGCTTACTCATGGATTGCACTGGAGACGAGGGCATTTGTTTGGTCACTGCTGGGAGGGATCATCGCAGGCTACGTAATTGAGCGGGGGTCATCTCTTCACTATGTGGTGAGTTGGGCCGACTGGCTTGGGGACGCCGTGCGGTCCACGTTCATTCTTTTTGTATGGTGCAGCCTGTACTTCAGCATCAAACTGTGGCAGCAGTCGATGCGCGAAAAGGAACGACTGCTGCGCGCCGAAGCCGAAGTGCGCGATGTCCGGCTCAGCGCCCTGCGCTATCAGCTCAATCCACACTTTCTGTTTAACTCACTCAACGCCGTCTCCACACTTGTTTTGGAAGACAATCCTCCAGCTGCAACCCGCATGCTGGCGCAGATTGGCGAGTTTCTTAGAACGATCCTGGACAATGAGAGCGTGCCGGAGACGCCGCTCTCCCAGGAAATTGCCTTCGTCGAACAGTATCTGGCGATCGAGCAAACCAGGCTCGGTTCGCGGCTGCGGATTGCTATGGCTATCTCTCCGGAAACTTTGGATGCGCTTGTACCGAGTATGTTGCTGCAACCACTTATCGAGAATGCGGTGCGACATGGCATAGCCCCGCTGGTGGAGGGCGGGACGATTCGCGTTGACAGCAAAATTCAGGACGCTCAGGTACAGATCAAAGTGCACAATTCAGGGCCCAGCAACTCTGGACTTACGGCGCCAAATGAGTCTGCGAGCGGCATCGGGATCAGCAATACAGCAGAGCGTTTGAAGACGCTCTATGGCGCTGATCACAAATTTGTGCTGCAATGGCTCGAAACTGGCGGTTGCGAGGTCACAGTGGAACTGCCTTTCAGGAGGAGCGTGCAACCACAAGAGGAACAATCGTGCGGGCGCTGATTGTTGATGATGAACGACTGGCCCGGCGCGGCGTTCTTCTGCGGCTGCGAAAATTTGAGGACATCGAACTCGTCGGCGAGTGCGCGGATGGCTTATCCGCAGTCGGAAAAATCCTCCAGCTTTCACCCGATGTCGTTTTCCTCGACATACAGATGCCCGGCATGGACGGCTTTGAGGTGCTTCGCGCCTTACCTAAAGAGAATCTTCCTGTGGTCATTTTCTTGACGGCCTACGAACAGCATGCTCTGCGGGCATTCGAAGTTCACGCTCTGGATTATCTACTCAAGCCTGTCGATGACGAACGATTGGCTACAGCAGTGGAGCGTGCCCGTATACTTTGCGATTCAACTTCGCGGATTCGCATGACTGAGCGAATTCTGCAAATGCTTGGAACGGACTCCGAAAAATATGCCTCGCGCCTTCTCGTGCGCAGAGGTTCAAGAATTCAGATCGTGCATGTAGAGGATACCGACTGGATCGGCGCGGCCGGAGACTACGCGGAACTGCACGTTCGTGGCCGCTCGCACCTCTTGCGTGTGACGATGAATTCGCTGGAACGACAACTCGATCCGGAAAGGTTTCTTCGCGTACACCGTTCTCGAATCGTGCGGACTGCTTGTATCGTGGAACTGACGGCCATTGACAACCGGGAGTATTTGATCAAGTTGACCGATGGATCATGTCACCGATCCAGCCGGACCTACGCTGAAAAGTTGGATAAATGGCTGAACAGAGGGCGAGCTGGTTGAGATTCGTCGAATATGCGGAGAACTGGTTTCATAGATGCCTGAGCCACATGTGCTTTTCGGGGCAGGTCGCATTTCGAAATGTGCTGAGGTCTGATGGCGCTGGCTGGTTACATGTCCACGTGGATGCGGGGAAGGCTCCCGATCAATCTCGGTCCACTTGCGGGACCGGCTCGGACTCTCTACAGAGGATCTCACTTCGGCAAAGGCCTCGATTCGTCACTCTGGAGGGAGAGCCGTTGCCTGAGCCACTTTATCACCTGGTCCCCGATTCCACGACCCGACGAGGACGTTGAGCAATGGCTGGCACAGAAGCATACCGCCTCCTCGCGGCCCGGATCGGACAGAGTGTCAGTTGCTGAATTGAAAACGGAAACAACTGGGCTGTCGCAGTGAGGTCGTTACGAAGGAAGCGGCGAGTTGGATCTAAGTATTTCCGTTGGAAGCCCCGGCGGCACGCCAACACGGCCGTGAGAAACTATCTCCGTGACCTTCAAACTTCACGCCCGCGTCAGCCGCTCCGACGCCAAAACCATTCGCCAGGCACTCGCCGACCTCGCCGCCAAGGCCAATATCACCCAGGAGGGCGACGAATTAATCATCGACGCCGATCTCGACGGTGAATCTGCAAAAGACCTGAACCGCCGTTTTCTCTCCGCACTCAGAAAAGTCCACAAGCGCACCACGCTCCGCGCTCAGTGGACCTCACCGGCCAACCTGACCGAATCTTATTTCGACTACGTCCTCAAGAAAACCCTCCAAAATTGATCGTTGCTCTCTCACTCCTAAAACCTCTTGGTCTCCGAGGCTTATGCGACGCGCAGGTGGTCGCCGCGGTAGACCTCGGCGCCGGGCACGGCCATCCGGTTTTGAACAGCTTGTTTGATGGCCTCGTTGCTGGGTGATGCGCCCTGGACCGACGCGACAAGCAAACGCCCCATCTCCTCCGAAACGCTCTCGACTACCCGTTCCCACAACGGTCCATCGATTTGGGCGCCAATAGTCCGATAGCGCATCGGCACCTGCGTTTCGTCGGTCAATCGAACCGAGTCCTGACCGTCCTTCTGCATCCGGAGAGCGAACTCCCGGCCTTCAATCTTCCTGAGGTCGCGGCTTTTCAGGTAGTACATGACCATGCATTTGGTCTGCGTAGCCTTTCGCTCACTACTGCGTGCACGTTCCTGCAATCGAATTGCTTCGCTCCGGCAGTACTGAATTCGCGCCTCCATTTCCGCATCTCCGCGTTGGAGCGGAGTTCCCGTTATCCGCGGGGGCGATGCGGATCGTCGATGCGGCGGATCCCCATCTGGTGCATTTGCCGCTCCTGGGGGACCCCTTCTCTCCCGCAGCAGAACCGGGAGTGATGGATGGGGCAAATCCGGGTGCAACGGAGCCGCCTGTGAGTTCCTCCTTAGGGTCGGCGACGATTTTCTCGAATCGGACATTCGGAGCCGTATTTTGCGATTGCCGCTTTCAACGGTCTGGCGCGGTAAAAGCTGAATCGCGCAGAAAGGCCATCGACCCGCGCCCCAATTCCTGCGGATCCCGAGGGCAGGCTGTTGAACAAGTCGTTAGCCTGGTGGTGCCTGCCGACCGTGCTTATACTGCCCTCAGGGAGAACGTATGCGGGCTTCAGAATTGATCGCAGCTATAGATGAGGAGATCACCCGCCTCGAGCGGGCGCGGGCATTGCTCGCCGTCAGCGGAACCGGTCCGGTTCGTCGCCGGCGTCCGCCTGAAGCACCCTCTGGATTTGGAGCCAGCGGTACTCCACCCAGAAAACGGCAAACCATCAGCGCTGCCGGCCGGGCTCGCATTGCGGCCGCTCAGAAGGCGCGCTGGGCCAAAGTCAAGAGGGCCGCTAAGCCCGCAGCTGCGGAAACTTCGTCCAGGGCGACTGCCACGCCAAAGGCCCGCAAAGCGGTGAAGAAGGCAGCCGCCTCGAAGGTGAAGAGCAAAAGGAAAGCCGCGCCCAAACGATCCCCGGCGAAAGCGGTTGCGCCGACGAGTCCGACACCTGCTGCGGAAGCCTCAGCATCCTGACTGGCGGCACTGAGACGCCCCGGTCAGTGACCTCGCTCGCAAGCCCCGATAAACCCTGATCTCCCGCGCGCCCCGGTGTGCCGGTTGTGTGCCCCATTGCAGACAGGCGGCTACCCGTGCGCCTCAACCTCGTCCGGCAGGAGAAGTTGTTCGAGATCGCCAAGCGGGCCAACATTTCGAATACTTGTCAACAATGGTCCAAACACCCTTCGTGCTGGATTGGATGACTACCGAGATGAGGTTTGAGCAGGACGCTCTGCCGCTGTTTCTCAGCCTGACGGCGAGTTTAACCATTGCCATAATATTGTACTTATCAACATCCGGTGCGAAAGCGTTATTTCTCTCTGCCGTCAGATAACTGATGAGTCAGTATTGCGGGCAACTTTGGCAAGGCCTGGTCCTGCCCCTCTGATTTTATGAGTTGCGAAAAAGGGCAAGCCGGGTTAGTATCGGGTCTCTCGATCCGATTAGTGATTTGCAGCAGGCACTTTGCCTGTAAGTGCGGGCACTGACTCAGTGAAAATCCGCTGGGCCTGCGGAGGCCACACGCAGGGCCGGTATCGGATCGGAGTCGGGCGGACCCTGGCTGGGCGTTGCGCCGCTTCCTTCAGAGATCAGCCGTCGACGAGCGCACACCCAAATTGGGCCCGAACATCCGGCCTGCAGAGTGGGCTCGCGGAGGTGTGGCGTGGGAATTGCCGAGAAAATACGCGAACACGCCCTGCAGTTTGTCCGGCAGGAGACGGACCCCGTTGCGCTGCGCGAGCTGATTGAGAAGCGCGCCAACGCTGAATTCTGGAACGCCGAAGAACAAGAGAAGGTCAAGTTCCTTACGAAGGTGCTGGAGGGCGACCTCGGGTTTGCCGTGGAACTGGCCGATGCGCTGGGGTGGGAGCAACCGCAGGAGGACAGCGCGCGACTGGCAGCAGAAGCGCTGCGAGCGGCTGGAGAGGACCGAGACATAGACGATGCCGATCTGGCCAGGCAGCTGAACTGGAAGCAGTGGAAGCTGGAGCCCGATCTGCCGGGTCTTCAGAGGTGGTTCGAACAGGATGAACCGCTGAGGAGAGCGTATGCATGCTTCACCGGGTTGCGACCCGGACGGGTGCATCTCCGGGAAGTTGCCGGGCAGGCGATTGCTCATGCTGCGAACAATGGCAGTCCTTCCGATCCGGTGCGGAAATGCCTGGAGCGCCATCTGCTGAGCTGGAACGCACTGCGGGTTGATCCGAAGCATCCGGCCTTCCTGCGTGCGCTGCAGGAGAACTTCGCCTTTCGCCAGGAGGTTGCGAGGATCACCGTCTATCTGGGAGAGGAAGCGAAGGAACTGGCAAGCCTGGCGATTGAAATGCTGCGCGTGATGCCGGCGCGTCTGAAGATCGATGTGGCGATCAAAGGCGCGGTGGCGGCCGTCAATGTTGTGCGGTCGCTGACGGGCGAAGCGGCGAAACCGTTGCGGATGAGGGCACCGAGGGAGTGGGTTGGTTTTTCCCGCAGCCGTCTGGTCGAGGATCTGGACAGCGGTGACGACGGCGAACCGCGGACAAAGCTCGCACAGTTGCTGAGTTCTCTGGGACGCGACCCCGACAAGCATGCCTGGGAGGAGACAGAAAGCAAGCTGGCGCAGATGTTCGCGTGTCACCCCGCTCTTCCCCTGTTGCTGTGGAAAGAGGCAGAGTGGCCTTATCCATTTTCGCTGGTGCTGCGTGAAGAACTCATGGAGATTGAGGCCCGGCGCGCGAAGATGCAGGCGCCCGCGACGGCACCCCTCGCCGCTTCGCAGCAGGAGGAGAAGCCATTGGCGGAGGCTGCGTCCGCAGCCGGCGAACCGCAGACTGAGAGCGCCATCGATGTATCCGATCTCGCGGCCGACATGGGCCTGACGGGCGTGGCATTTTCGGGAGGCGGAATTCGCAGCGCAACGTTCAATCTGGGCGTACTGCAGAAGCTTGCAGAATTCGGACTGCTGCGCAGGATCGACTACCTCTCCACGGTCTCGGGAGGCGGCTATATCGGATCGTGGCTGGCGGGGTGGATCCGCGACAGGAAGTTCGCTCACGTAGAAGCGTCTTTGTCGCCGAAGACCTCGCCGGATCCCCGGAACCAAGCGGTGAAGCCGATCCAGTTCCTGCGGGCGTTCAGCAATTATCTGACGCCCAGAGTGGGCGCGTTCAGCTTCGATACATGGACGATGGTTGCGGTCTATGTGCGCAATGTGCTGCTGAATCAGGCGACGCTGTTCGCACTGCTGGGGACGGTCCTGCTGATTCCGCGGTTCGTGGCTCTGCCCATGTATCTGCAGAGCAAGGGGGAAAACTGGACCCTCTACGTCGCGATTGGCCTGGCGGCGACCGCAATCATCGGAATGGCATGGAACATGCACCGGGCGACTGCCGTTGCGGGCGGCAAAGCCACAACGGCGACCCAGTCCGCAGGCAATCCGGATACAGCCGATGCCGGGGATCGCAGGCGGGCAGAGACGCGAAGCTGGCTGTATGGCCCGGTGGGGATCCAGATGACGGTAGTCAGCTGTATGCTGTTCGCCGTCTATTGCGGATCGCTGTGGTTCTGGAGAAATGTCGACGTAGCCATCTACCCGCTGAACCGCACGCATTTCCCATGGTGGATTGCGTTTTGTATCTTTATGGCGCTGGCAGCCACGCTGGCGATCGGGGGCGGATTCTGGCAATCCTTCGGCAGGCGGCTGAAGGGCGATCCGGGCCGTTTCTTCCTGTGGCGGAGTGTGGTAACCGTTGTGGTTGTGGTGGGGGGAGCTGGAGCGAACCTCGGACTGCTGTGGGTTTATGCGGGAGTGATGCACTGGCTGCGCGGAGTGAAGAACGATGCCGGCTTATGGAATGCCGAGATGTGGGGACCCATCCTGCTGCTGATGGTATTTGTCCTTCCGGGAATCCTGCAGACCGGGCTCATGGGGGTCGATTTTCCCGATTCCGGACGTGAATGGATGAGCCGCTTTCGCGCCGTGTGCATCGTGTACACGCTGATGTGGATTGGCGTGATGAGCGCAGCGATCTATGGCCCGCTTTTGGTGTTCCGGTCTGCTGTGCATGCAAAGGCGTGGCTGGCGGGGGTGAGCTTTACGTGGGTGGTTACGACGGTGGGGAGTTTCCTGGCCGGCAAAAGCGCGCAGACGGGAGTTGACAAGGAAGGCAAACCGAAGGTGTCGGCCCTGCAGATCCTGGCCAAGGCTGGTCCGCCGGTGTTTGTTGCGGGTCTGCTGGTGCTGATCGCCACCGGGGAGCAAATCCTGCTTGTCTGGCGAAGCTGGCCGGCCAGTCAGCCTCTGAGCTTCGCTGAGCTCAGCGACCATCACTTCCTGATGCTGAATCCATGGATGGGGCTTCATTCGTGGTGGGGAGTGTTGATGAAGGTTGCCGCAGCCCATGTTGCTGTGGCCCTGGTCCTGGCCTGGCGGGTCGATATCAATGAGTTCTCAATGCACAACTTTTACAGGAACCGGCTGGTTCGCTGCTATCTGGGAGCCTCGCATCAGGAGCGGAAGGCCAACCCGTTTACGGGGTTTGACGATACGGACGATTTTCCGCTGAGCACACTCACCGCGAAGGAAGCGGACGCGGAGCAGGGAGCGTACGAGGGCCCATATCCGATCCTCAACAGCACGCTCAACCTTTCGACAGGAGAGCCCCTGGCGTGGCAGGAGCGGAAAGCCACATCGTTTATGTTCAGTCCCTGTTTCTGCGGCTTCGACCCTGCGACGATGAACGGGGCGGATGGCCACGTTACGAATTCACCGGCCGACATCAGGCTGCGGCCCTGCGCGTATCGGCGCACGCCGTTTTATTCGAGGCAGCAGGGACCCAGTCTTGGAACTGCGTTTTCGATCTCGGGGGCGGCAGCGAATCCAAACCAGGGCTACAACACCTCGGCGGCAGTGGCATTCCTTATGACGGTGTTCAACGTCCGACTGGGCTGGTGGCTGGGCAATCCGCGGCGTGACAAGGAATCTGAGCGGCCCAGCCCTCGCTTCGGGCTAGCCGCGCTGGTCAGCGAGCTGCTGGGGAGAGCCGACGATCGAACCCACTTCGTGAACCTCTCCGACGGCGGGCACTTCGACAACATGGGGATTTACGAGCTGGTGCGGCGTCGCTGCGCGCACATCATCCTGTGCGATGCCGAGCAGGACAGCTCGTACAAATTTGGGGGTCTGGGAATGGCGATCCGCAAGTGCCGAATCGATTTCGGTGCGCGCATCGACATCGATCCCAGCCGCATCGTGCCCAATCCCGACACCGGGCGAAGCGAGACGCACTGCGCGGTGGGCACCATCGACTATCTCGACGGCAGCCGCGGGACACTGGTGTACATCAAGTCGTCGGTCACGGGGGATGAGCCGGAAGACGTGCTGCAGTACCGGGCCAGCCAGGCGCAGTTCCCGCATCAGACGACGGCGGATCAGTGGTTCGACGAATCGCAGTTTGAAAGCTATCGGGCTCTGGGCTATCACGCCGCCGACCAGACTCTGTCGCCATCCGAATCGTGGCACCCATGGACCTCGACCATGGATTCCGTCAAGCCTCTCTTCACCGCGCTGGGAGACCACTGGTATCGGCTGAACCCGAAACTGCGCGGCACCGCTTCGAAGCATACGGCCACACTGGCGCGGTTGCTGGACACGCTGCGCAAGAACCCGGGCCTCCAGCATCTGGGGGGGCAGCTGTTCCCCAATAGTGGCATCCCCCCCGCGGAGACAGCGCGGAATACCGTCGAGGAGTTCTATTTCTGCATGGCGCTGATCCAGCTCGTCGAAGATATTTACTTCGAATTTGAGCTGGAGCGGAAGGAGTGGTTCGAAGATCCGCGGATCGGCGGGTGGCGTCATTTATTCCGCACGTGGAAAGATGTGCCGATCGTAGCTGCGACATGGGCAGCCGAATACAAAACGTTCCGCGAGGACTTTCAGAGGTTCTGGAACGACACGATCCAGACAGGAAGAACAGGCTGAAATTCAGGGGCGCCAGCACCCCGGCAGGCCAAGTCGCGCGAGAATGGGTAGATGAAACCGGGAAAGATTCTGAGAATCGGGCATCGCGGGGCCGCCGGCCATGCGCCGGAAAATACGCTGGCTGCGGTTGAGAAAGGTATAGGACTGGGGGCGGATTTCGTTGAAGTAGATGTGCAGCGCACGCGCGACAACCACCTGGTGTGTATCCACGACAAGTTCGTCGATCGCACGACGAATGGAAGTGGAGCCGTTCAGGACTTTCGCCTGGATGAACTCCAACAGCTCGATGCGGGCCGCGGCGAGCGGATTCCTGCTTTGCGCGAGGTGCTGGCTGCAGCCAGCGGGCGTACAGGGGTGCTGCTGGAAAGCATCTCCCCAGGAACGGGGCCGGAGATTCTTGAGGCTGTAAAGAGCTTCGGCCTGCGAAGCCCGGTGATCTTTTCCTCGTTCCTTCACCGCGAGCTTGCCGACATTCGCCGCAGAGATTCAGGGGCGAAAACAATGGCGCTCCTGGAGGGCATTCCGCTGGATATGCCCGGCTTTGCGCTGGAAGCCGGGGCGACGCACGCAGGGTTATCGATCGATTCGATCAGCAAGGAGTTTGTGGAAGCCCTGCACGGCGCGGGCCTTCAGGTGTTTGTTTACACTGTCGATGACGCAAAGTCGATCCAGATGGCCAGAAGCCTCAACGTAGATGGCCTAGTTTCCAATTACCCCGAACGGCTTTGAGGAACGAACTCTGCCGGAGCGTGCAACATTTCGACCGGGGTGATGAATCGCCCCGTTCGAGAACGCTCCCGGGATCTGATCGGATTCCGGCTCGCAGACCTTTGTAGCCGGGAGTCGCAGCCGACGTATAGCGCATACCGAAGCCAGGCTCTTCCTCGAGAAAGCCGATCTCCCATGGGCGGCACAGAACAGGCCCGAGTGCGCGAAGGCTCTGCTGGAGCTGCATTACTCTTGCCCATATCCCTCTCTCCTGAATCCGAAAATCATACCCAGTCATCGCTGGGGAAGGGTGAGGACTCGGAAGCGCAGGCCCGGGCAACCGGCTCGGCACGACAGGATACAGTCGCGCCCGAGCCTCGGAGGAGACCGTGCCGAGTACCGACCTTGTTCTCCCGATTCCTTTGCTGGAAGGTCAAATCCTTCGTCCGGGGGGCCACCGGTGGCGGCGCCCCCCCGGGTTCGGGAAGCGAGAACAACTCTCCCCGGCGCAGGGACGAAGTCCATTTTGCTGGCGCAGCTACGCCTGCACGGCAAGTCCAACAAGGCATCAAAAAGAGTCAAGCGAAGGAGCGAAGGTGGCGGTGTTCGCCAGCTGAGTCCCCGGATTCCAGGCTTGACCATAGGGGGGCTGGTGAGGCCGAAATTTCGCAAAATGTTCATCAAGTGGTAGTTTCTGGAAGGCCGACAGAACATTCGAAGCCTCGGAACGCCTACGGCCCGGCCCGGCGCGCAATTGCCAGGTATCACCTGCGTGCTGTTCTTCTGTGCATCGGTCTCCGCCAGCACACGAACCTTGCTGATGCCATTCGACTCGCCGACTACGCCCGCTTGCTCAGGCCAGGCTCTTCCCTTTCTCGCTCCCCTGTCCGGTTCAGTGCGGTTCGTTTTCCATGGGTTCGAATCCCGGCAGCATCCTCACGCTTGCCCGGAACATGCGGTAGCGGTCGAAGGTGAAAACCTCCATGCTCGTTTCCTCCGGTCCCGACGTGCGAAAGCTCAGGTTCCAGTTCTGCAGGACCGCCATGACCCGCCCTCGCCAGAGGGTCACGCTGGGCTGCGGCAGGATGTATGTGTGCCCGCCAATCGTCACCGGCCCGTACGCCACCATCACTGCCGACCGCTCCGCCGTAGCGAATCCCGCGAGGTCCGCCTCCACCTGAATCCGCAGAATGGCCCCGGTCTCCGGATTGATCGCCATCTCGCCGTGATATCCGGGCAGAAGCTGGAACAGCACATCGCCGGCACGATCCGGCACGCAGCACTCAGTGACCGCATACTGGTGCGGAACACTGTTCGGCACTGCGAACGCGAATACCGCCTCTCTTCCCGTCGTCCCGTTCTCCCATCGGCTCCAGAAGACGCCCTGCGCGTAGCCCAGCGCCGACCGCAGCGTGAACAGCACTGGTCCGAACACTCCATACGTCTGCAAAGATTTGTTCGTCATATCGCCCGCAGGCGCCTTCGCCAGCACCACCTCCTTGCCTTGCCGGTACAGCACGTTCGCCGTCCAGGCTTCGGTCCGGTGCAGCGGCGCCGCCGCTATGCTGGTAGACATCTCGTGAAACGCCGCCGTCGAGGCGAAGCGCTCCGCATGGCGCACGGCATAAAAGTCGGGCAGCCTCGGGATGGTTTTCTCGAGATACTGCTGCGCCCCCTCCAGCGTCTGCTGCTGCTCCGCCGCACTCGGAGTCGGATCCGCAAGTACCTCGCTCTTCGGCGGCGGCTCGAATTCGGCTTCATCCGCCACCATCTCCAGCGTCTCCTGCGGCTTGCCCCCATGGACGTCGGCGCGCACCTTCGCCCGCGCGGCCTGCGTCAGGCGCTCGGTCAGCGCCACCCCTTCGAGCGTCTGGAACTGCCCGTCGCCGCCGCGCGCAACCTGCAGCAGCACCTCCAGTTCGGCCACCGTCACCGGCCGCGCACCGCCGTACGGCGGATCGTTATAGTACGGCTCGTCATAGTACTCACGAACCGTCTCAGCCGTCAGCCCCGGCGGCCGCACCTTCACCTCGAGCGGATGCAGATCGTCCGCATGGGCGGCCGGCGCAGGATCGAAGGTGAGGGTGTAATAGGTATCCGCCGCGCGCACACATTCGGCCATCTGCTGTGCGATGTCGTTCTCATCCGGCAGGACCTGCCCACCGCTCTGGACCGCCAGCGCTTTCTTGTACAGATCGATCTCCCTGGCGTGGTCCGGCCCGTCCAGCCCGTCCTCATAGGGCTTCCAGGCGTCCAGCAGGTGCAACCATCTCGCCTTTTAGTCTCCGCCCTCGATCCCGCTCATAAACTGCCGGCGCCACTCCCGTTCGCCAACGGAAAACACGTCTACGGTCATTCCCGCCTGCCGCAGCAGAGTCAGCAACCAGTGCGCGTCCTCGAAGATGGCCTGGCGCACCGACGGCTCGGTCACTTCCGGCGGTGTATAGTCGCCGACTTGCCGCCCAGGGCGCTTCAGGCTCCGCACCAGCTTTTCGTATGCCTTGTCCGGGTACGCCCCCGTCCCCTTATCGTGCAGCCCCGGGCCCACCCATAACAGCACTTTCCGTCCCGGCACCCCATCCTCGGCCGCCGCGATGGTCGCCAGCGCCTGCAACCCCGTGCTCAGCGACGAAACTTCTTGATTGAGCTGGCTGAGCTGAAAGTACCTCCGTACCTCGTCCACCGTATACGGGGAAAACGCCGGAGCCGGCGTCTGAAGAACCAGCGGATTCCTCTTCGAGTCCGCCGGAACCGCTTCCGCCAGGCCATTCCCGTCCCGCGACGCCTCCGCCGTCCGATAGAATCCGCTGCCCTCGAAGGTGTACACGGTCAGCGGCCAGCGGAGCCGGCCGCCGTCGGCCCGGAGAAAGGCCACCACCTGCTGCCGCTCCTCGGTTGCCAGTTTCGGCGGCAGAGCCAGCGTGTCCAGCAGGACGACGACGGAGACATTCGGCGATGGCCCGCCGGGGGCTGGCGAATGCCGGAAGGCCACGATACTCTCCGGTTGTCCGTTATCCAGTACCGTGAAGTCCTCTTGCCCCAGTCCTGGCACCGCCTCGCCCGCCGCGTTCCGCACCGTCACCTCGAGCCGGATCAGCCCCTTCAGGCTCATCGCCGCGTTCGGTGCTTCCCGCCAGCCGTCCCCCAGCGGTACAAATACTGACGCTGCCTGCTCCCGCTCGCCTCCTGCCGCCTTCGTTCCCGAAACCTGCTCTATCCCCCGGGCACCGCTCCAACGCGCGAGCACAGACTGAGGCCCGCCAGCCCAAGCCCCGCCGCCAGCGTCCACCTCAGAGCAGCCCTTTTCATGCGCGGCCCCTCGATCCGTTCGCAACGTCCGTCGCCGCCCTCCGGCGCCCGAACCTTTATAGACGAGCCGCAGCTTCCCTGGTTCCCCCCTGATTCACTTGCTGGAAAATTCGTCTCTGAGCACGTCACCGGTCTCCGCGTGGTCTTAGGGGAGCTACTCCAGGAGGTTTGTCCGGGGTTCGCGGGATCGCTTCTCAAGAAGGGATTTGTGCAGGGAACGGCGTCCTGGGTGGGTGACCGGATCCCTGGACATTCGGGGTCTGGACCCGACAGGAAGGGCTGAAGCGCCCAAATTGCCGGGATGCCGACAACCCGCTCAGCATGCGGGTAGTGGTGCAGTTTGAAATTCTGGACTCAAACGAGGCCGTCATTTATGGAGAAAGTAAAACAGCATCGTGAGAATGAAAACAGTGGTAGTCCAGAACATGACGGTGCGAGCGAAATCAGGCGATTTTTCCTTCGACAATTTGGGTGTCATGGACAAATGATGGCATGGATTGAAGACTATGGCCAACGACAAAGGCGCCGCGCGTTGGGTTGGGTCACGGAAGGCACACCAATCCGGCCAAATTGCCGGATTGCCGACGTCCAGAAACCACGTTTTCGTATACTTTTGACGACCCATGGCGGACAGATCGGCCCCCACACGAGAGGAACTTCACGCAAAGCTGATCGAAAACGCAGCTGAGATTAACCGCCTGCATAGCCGCGTTCATGAGACGTTCAAACGTATCCGTCTGGCCAAGTACAGGGTTGACGGCGGCGCGATGGGGATGAGAGATGTTTTCAGTCTTGTGTCTTTGCGGCCCAGGCTGAGGGCGTGAGCTGGGCGACGCGCGGGATGGGTGTGTCGGC
>Ga0335075_10000539_pt1 | contig 65584 bp, 62 predicted proteins | sample Lox_Sample_24_FD_206723 | JGI IMG/M metagenome (GOLD analysis project Ga0335075, IMG submission 206723) | Soil microbial communities from Loxahatchee National Wildlife Refuge, Florida, United States - Lox_Sample_2.4 | ecosystem: Environmental > Terrestrial > Soil > Wetlands | place: USA...
ATCATGCATACCGACTACCGGCGTCCGCTCAGCACATTTGCGACCACTATCTCAGCGGTAATTGGCCTTCACTTCTACAGGATGGCCTGAATAACCCTCAAGGCCTTGGTGATGTTCGGCTTGGAGGCGTCCAGAGCGTGGGCCAGAGCACCCCTCTGGTCAAAAGGCGTCATCAGTAATCACCAGCAAAGTGATTGGCAGACGGGACACGGCCGGTGTTGGCCGACCGTAGTGAGCGCCACGGTGAGGGTTGGGGTCATCCCTGCCCGGGTGCTCAGGGCTTCCACTGACGCTACGAGGGCCCTGCCCTGCGGACAACTACGTTGCAGGAAGTTGCAGAAGAATCTGCTCTTTGCCCGTCCGAGCCGTAATGAGCTCCGAGCCAGCTGCGACTGGCATGATCCCATGCCAGAGCCGCTGTAGCCAGATCTCTCCCAGCCTGTTACGCTGCCTGATAGCGCAATAACACGCAATTGCAAGCGAGGAGGAGTTATGCGTCTGACGCTCGTCGCCAAGGATCCAGAGTCGCAGCCGCAGGGATCACCGACGCTGTACCGCACCGACCGGGCAAGCTGGGTGGTGCAGGGATGGGCCATCACCGATCCAGAGGTACTCACTCAGATGAACATCCCCGAAGGCGAGATCGCCTGTGAGATCCCTGACCGGATGGTCCCCTTCTTCCAGGAGACGTAGTTGGAGCTGAACTACGAGGAGTTCACTGCGCTGTTCACGCAGTTCGATCGCGAGGCGATCCACCTGGAAATGCGTGACAGCTATGGCACGGCCGTCGAACTGCCGCACATGGCCAAGTGGGCGGCCGGAGAGACGGATGACCTGGACTGGCTCCGGCCCTGGTGCGATGAGGTCCGCGCCAACGTGGCACAGGGAAAAGCCTACCGGCGGGTCCACGTCGTCTCCGAACCGCTGTCGGACTATCAGCGCTGGTCTCACAGCATCATGCAGCCACACGTCGACGCCGGCACGGACATGCGGTGGATGCCACGCCGCCGCGTGTCGTCCATCGCGTTCCCCGGCAACGATTTCTGGCTGTTCGATGGCCGCCTCGTGGTGTTTCACCACTACGCGGGCAACGGCACCAACACTGGCTTCACCACCTCCGCTGACCCCGGTGACATCAAGCTGTGCACGTCGGCCTTTGACGCAGTATGGAACCTGGCCATCCCGCACATGGACTACCGGCCCGCGTGACAGGCGGCTTGACCAGTGACGCGCAACGCGCCAAGGAGGCATTCGGCAGCCGGCTCCGCGAGATCCGCCAGGACGCGGGTTTCACCGGGCGCCAGCTCGCCGAGCGGACCGGCTTCCACTTCACGAAGGTCTCACGGGTCGAACACGGCGCCCAGGGATTGTCAGATGCCGATATCCGTACCTGGTGCCTGGCCTGTGCCGCGACCGATGAAATCCCCTCCCTGATCGCCCAGGCGCGGGCCGCTGATTCTCTTTACCGGGAGTGGAAACGGCAGGCGCGCAGCGGATTGCGGCGCCTGCAGGAAACCATCGGCCCCCTTTATGAGCAGACCAGGCTGTTCCGCGTCCACGAACACTGGAGCATTCCCGGATTGCTGCAGACCGCAGCGTACTCGACCGAGAGCATGGCCTACTGGTCACAGCTTCTCAAGCTGCCCGACGACCGCACGGCCGCAACGGCAGCCCGGCTTGAGCGGCAGCGTGTCTTGCGCTCGGGCGATCATCAGTTCGTGTTCCTGCTGGCCGAGCAGACGCTGCGCACACGTATCGGCACGGCCGAGATCATGGTCGAGCAGCTCGACAGAGTCCTCGGCGCGATGGCACTAGCGAACGTCTCCATCGGGATCATCCCTGCCGCCACCGGTCTGGGCGCTCACACTCAGACCGCATTCTGGATATTTGACGACGAACTAGTGAAAATCGAGACCCTGACCGCTGCGCTAGACATCACCAGACCCGACGAGATCGAGATCTACGTCACCGTATTCGATCAGATGCGCCGGGCCGCAAGGTACGGCCGCAGCGCCAGGGCGCTCATTCTCAACGCCCGCGACGAGCTGCTGCAATAGTCCGCGTGGTGCACCTTCCCTGGCCTCGATCTTTCGCGCCTCTTATGTGGTTGCCTGAAGGGCTGGCTGGGTGCTGTTTTTAGCATATCGCCGTTATCCTGTTGGGTTGGGAAGGAGAAACCCTGGGCCCGCGGAACCCGCCCACCCCGGCGCGGCAGCCGGGTAGCCAGGAAGTCTCAGATGGGCGTTCCCGCGGGGGAGACCGCCGTGGAGATCCCAGACAGGATGATCCAAGCGCCTCCGGGTCGGTGACGTGCCATCCTTGCACAATCCAGGTCCCATGGTCGGTCCGATACACCGCGGGGAGAGCACCGATGTGCTCGAAGGCGTTGCCTACGAGACTGCCATCGGGCTTCTGACGTGGCAGCTTCGCCAGAGCCATCCCTCCGCTGCCACCGGCCGGTTCGAGATCTATGGCGCCACCTACGGCAGGCCGGTCATCGACCAATGGCACCAGACGCTCCAACCGGTGCACAGAACGGTCTTCAGCAGACGGCGCGTGCGACGGTTGCTCAGGACATTGGACCGCGAGGATCTGCTCGAAGTGCTGCGCGGCCCCGACAGCATGCACGTCGCGGTACTCAAAAACGACAACGGCGACCTCTACTTCAACGCCGAGTGGCCGCACGATCCGCTGCAGGGCTGGAACGAACGGACCATCATCGCAGCGGACCGCGACAGCGCCGGAGCGGTCTTCGCCCTCACCCCGACCGCCGCCGGGGCCGGGCCAGCCGAGATCAAGAGGGCACTGTGGCAGGTCATCGCCACCACCAATGGCCCGCTCCGGCTTCCCTGGCCCACGGTCTTGCAATGGGCACGCGCCGACGCCGTCAAGGCCGACTACACGGGAAACGCCTGAGACAGTCAGCGTCAAATCATCTGCGGCAGTTCTGGAAGTCCCGGCGGCGATACTGAGGTCGCCCGGGGGTTAGCGCGGAGCGTGGTTCCTAGACAAGATGACGGTGGCGGCGCATGGTGAATCCATCCTTACTCTCGGATTTCGGCAGGAGGACGTGATGGACGAGGTCTCGGTTGTTGTGGAGGCATTGGCAGCGGGATCTGCGGCCGGGCTGAAAGACACTGCGTCGTCGGCCGTCAAGGACGCCTACGTCACCCTTCGGACACTCGCAGTTCGGCGGCTCAAAGGCCGTCCGCACGGCAACCAGGTGCTCGCCGAGCACGCGGATGATCCGGAGATGTGGGCGGCGCCGCTCACAGAGGAACTGGCGGCGGTGGAGGCGTCGGCCGACCCTGAACTGCTCGCGGCAGCGCGTGCACTCCTGATGCTGACTGGTAAGGCCGACCGGAAGCCCACGAAATACCACGTCGAGATTAAGAACTCTCAGGGCATCTACGTGGGCGACGGCGCTATTCAGACCAACTACTTCGGTAACCCGCCCGGGCGACGCGGCCGACGATCCGGACACCGGCGGTTAGGAATGGCGCGTCTGGCGGACACCAAAGGGGGAAGCCGCTGAAATAGACGGACAGGGGATCATGAGATCTTGCCTATAGGGATACTTACGTACGCAGAGGTGCGGTATGGAGTCCGACCAAGGCGGGTCACGGTCATCCTCGCCAGAGGCCATCTACGGGCCAGCCCGGGTGATCTTGATCGAGCGATGCAGTGCGATGCAGGTAGGCAGGGACAACCAGCAGTCCTCCGTTTACCGGATCACACTTCCGCGGGCGGCATTTCGGTCTTCGCAGGCGCTGGCTGAGACACTACTGAGCCGCGATAGCCCGTGGTCACGGGATACGTTTAGCCACGATGCCCAGCCGCACCTCCGCGACGTGGCAGGACGCGGTTACCGCTCCTCCTTCAGTGACATCATCGAGGACCCGTGCGGGGACACGCTGATCATCGTCCGGGACTCACGCAGCGTGCAGATCGGCGATCGCAACGTTCAACATAATGAATTCCGGATCCGGGTCAGCGACACCGCTGTCCACGCGGACAGCGTGGGCATGACCAGGGAACGACAGAGGTGGATTTCGCGGCTGCGCGAGGATCCCGGTGACCGGACTGCCGCGCGTCGGCTGGCTGAAGACCTGGAGCGGGCAGCCCGCACCGAGCTCATGGCCGACCTCACTGGCCAGGTGAGGGAACTCGTAGCTAAACCGGGGATTTCCCGCTGGTCGGGAAAGTTCCGCGGCCAGGTCGGCCGACAGATAGGCGGACCCGGCAACCGCGCCCGCGTCCAAATACGTGTCGATAGAGAATCGAAGTTTGACACGCGTGCCCTGGAACGCCACCTCCGGGAAATCGCAGCACGCCTGCCTCGGCCGCTGACACGCGGCCCCCGCCTACAGCAGTCCGGCCGCGACGTGACCCGGGTTGGCGATGTCGGCCATCGGTCTTCCAGGCCAGGTCGGGGATTCCGGTAGTATCCGCGGGATTGCAATAGCTCCTGTTCGGATGACGACATCCTGACCTTCTTAAGAAGGTCCGTAACCCGGTGGCGGGTGCAGTCAACCTGGTGCCAAGCTTTCCGGACTCGCCTCCTTGCCCTGTGCCCGTACCTATGCCTGCGGATGCGGCTCCGGTACGTAATGAATCTGCTGAGCCGCAGTCACCTTACGTCATCGCCGCCTCGGCAATAAGGCCGCCCGACCCGCCGATCTGCTCGCCGGGTCCTGTATTGGCTATCCACGCACTAGGCGAGTGCAGATCAGGAGATTCTGGTTGCCGCGCCGGTGAACGGGCTTCGTCGACTGCAGGCTTGCCGGCTTTCCGGTTACCTTCTACGAGCGGACTGGGCATGGAAGGCTAACGGTCACGCTACTTTTTGTCACCATGACAAAAAGTTAGGCTGCTCGCGTGGGTACCGATGAACGGCAACCGCCGAGCGTGCTGCTCGCGGTCGACCTGGTGATCTTGACCTTGCGGAGTTCGGGGCTGAATGTCCTGCTGGTGGAGCGCGGCGTCGAACCGTTTTTGGGGACGATGGCGCTGCCGGGTGGTTTCATTAGGGATCTCCATGAGGACATCGCGGCAGCGGCAAGTCGCGAGCTGTCCGAAGAGACGGGTCTCGACGCCGACACGCTGCACCTGGAACACTTGTGCGTCTACGGCACTCCAGGGCGGGATCCGCGAGGTCGCGTGGTCTCGGTGGCCTACCTGGCGATCGCCCCCCGGCTGCCGGAACCCGTGGCCGGTACGGACGCGAGCGGCGCCTGCTGGGCGATGGCCGATGACGTGCTCGCCGGGCGACGGGCGCTGGCCTTCGATCATCAGCGCATCGTGGCGGACGGCGTGGAACGCGCCCGGGCCAAGCTTGAGTGCTCGGCGCTGGCCACGGCGTTTTGCGGGCCAACCTTCACTATCTCTGAACTTCAGCAGGTCTACGAGGCCGTGTGGGGTGTCCGGCTCGACCCGCGCAACTTCTACCGGAAGATCCAGGGCGCCAGCGGCTTCGTCGTTCCGGTGGGGCCGGTGCGGAAACCGGAGACTGGCCGTCCAGCCCGGCTCTTTCGGCCCGGGCCATCTGCGGCCCTATTTCCGCCGATGACACGACCCGGTGGCCCGGCCGTGACAGACGCCGCCGTCATGCCTGGCCACGAGGAATCCGCCCTGCCTGCAAAGGAGGCATCCACCATGAATCCCCCGCCCGGAACGACCGTCGCGATCCTTACCGCATTGGACGTCGAGTACTTGGAGATACGAGCCAGGCTAACCAGAATCCGCGTCCGGACCCATGCCGCTGGCACCCGGTTCGAGGTCGGGTACCTCGGGGATCACGGCTGCGTGGTGGCCCTAACGCTCGTCGGCAAGGGCAACCTGCCCGCCGCGGTCCTGGCCGAACGGGCTATCGCCGAGTTCGGTCCGGCCGCCGTGATGTTCGTCGGGGTTGCCGGGGCGCTGTGGCCGAAGGTCGCGCTCGGCGACGTGGTGACCGCGACGCATGTCTACGCCTATCACGGCGCCACTAGCGAGGACGACGGGGAGAAGGCCCGCCCGCGCACGTGGCCGATCTCGCACCGGGTGCTGCAGGTCGCCCAGCACCTTGCCCGTGATGGGGGCTGGGCGCGCGGGCTGGAGTTCGGCGGCACGCCGCCGCGCGCTCATTTCGGGCCGATCGCCGCCGGTGAGGTGGTTCAGGATTCGGCGAAATCCGGCAACGCTCGCTGGATCCGGGAGCACTACAACGACGCGCTCGCCATCGAGATGGAGGCCGCTGGCGTGGCGCAGGCCTCTCACCTCAACGATTCGCTGCCGATGATCGTGATCCGCGGCATCAGTGATCGGGCCGACGGCACCAAGACGACGACAGACCGGGCCGGATGGCAGCCACGGGCGGCAGCGAACGCCGCGGCGTTCGCCGCCGCCCTGGCGACTGCGCTGGCCGAGGACCGCGCCTTCAGCCAGCACGGCCCGCATCCCGCCGCGCCAGGGGACGATGACACGACCGGCAGGCCTGTGCAGGAAAACACCAACATTGCCAAGGGAAACGCGCGGGTCGGCATCCAAGCGGGCCAGATCTTCGGGGACGCCCGGCTCGGACCGGACGCCGGACCCGGCGCTGGTGCCCTCATGGCTCCGGCCATCGCGGTGATAAGCAAAGGCAGGCTCATGGCGGCCGTGCGGCGCTTGTGCGAGTTCACTGTCAGCGCGGCGGATCTCACGGTAGAGCTGGCTGCCGCTATCGCAGCGGCCCGGGGCGTGACATGACCGCCGGGTTCAGTACAGGGGCGAACACCGCGAGCGACGAATCACAGGTCGCCGTTCAGGCCCAAATTGTTTTCGGCGACGTTACCGTCTACCAGGTCCCGCCGGGCGCCTCACCCGAGGAGAAGTTCCAGGTCGGTGTCGAATGCCTCAACGCCGGCATGGTCACCAGGGCGCGCGAGCTTATCGGGGCTGCCACCACGGAAACGCAAGAGACCTGGAAGATGCGCTACTACTGGCTGCTCGCGATGCTGAGCGGACGGACGCTCTCCCAGCTCTCCCCGGAAGAACGAGGACAGCTGAGCGCCACTGAGAACCGGTACCTTCTCTCCTCGGGTGACGAATGGGTGCGCTGCGTACACGTCATCTTCAGGCTGCTCGCCGCGCTGCGGGCCGCACCGGAACCGGGCGGGGCGGATGCTGAGCCGGATGTCGATGCCGTCGTCAAGGAACTCGACGAACTCGGCCCGGCACGGTGCGAGGAGATCCTCCGCCATCTCGATGTGCTTCTCAGGGGACCGCTTGCAGACGCGATGTGGCGCCGCGAACTGCAGATCGCCAGGGACCGGCGGCCAGGCGATGATCGTCAGGATCGCACCTGGATGTTCTTCCAGCCGACACCGGCCAAGCCGGTGGAGACACAGGTATCGCCACCTGCGATTACCATGGCTGACCGGCTGGCGGTGGGCGTCGGCATGGCGGTGTTCTCCCTTGCGTTCGGCGACATCGGCTTGCAGTTGCTACTGCACGGTAACGGCTGGGGACTGATCGGCTACCTGCTCACCGCAATCGGCTGCTACATGGGTGCGGTCAACGGCCCGGAGTGGCGATACAGGATCCAGGGGCGGCGCGCGAAAGACCGGAATCAGCCAGCCAGCGCGCAGGCGGGCAAGCCCCTGACCAAGTTCGCTTCCGGCGTTGATCGGGCGTTCAACCACTACTTCGCTACATACGTGCCGCGCGGGACGGATCGCGACGCGTGGCTCCTGGCCACCAGGGGAATCCGTGAGCAGCTACGGGATGAGCTAGTCGCCACCTACCAGGGCTACGTGGGGGATGCGGACCGGCTTGCGTGGCTGATACGGCATCAGGTCGGCGTGACGCGCAAACGCTGGGAGGCCGGAACACTGTCCGACGACTCCGGGCAGCCGGGCGCGTCGGCCAAGATCCGGTGCTATGTCGGCCTGGCCGCGGTCGCGCTCGGCAGCATCTGGGTCCTCGCCGCCGGGCCAGCCGACTTGCTTGCCGTTATAGTGGCCGCGGCAAGCGGCTGGTGGGCGGCACGCGGCTGGCTGCGCATCACCATGGAACGAAGAAGATCCGCCGTCGGCCAAGAGGAGGCCCGGCGGCGGAAAGCGGACAGCGATACGGCGTACGCCCGTTGGAGTGAGAAAACGGCGCGCAAGCCCAAGGATGCCGAGATGGCGGCCTGGCTGGACTACGACCGGAAGCTCCTGATGGACCGCGCGATCCGGTCCTGTCGGCTTGCCCGCAGCAGCGTAATCGCCCACGCGTTCATCGAGCGGCCAGGCGACCATCCCAGGCGCGCCCGGGTCCGCAACGGCCCGTGGCGCTATACCAGCTACAAGATCCTGCTGTTCCTGCTGACCAGCAACGGAGTGCGGCAGGTGACAGCGGACCTCGACTTCATGGGGCTTACCTTCGATATCAGCGACGAGATCAACTACGGGTTCGACAAGATCGTCTCCGTGCGTGTCACGAGGATGGATGAAGCCGAGCGGCCAGACAGCGAAGGCAAAAAGCGATTCATCCTCACCCTGATCACCGGGAAGCCCCTCAGCTTCGTCGTAACCAATCCAGGCCAGGACGAACTGCAGCAGGGCGAGGACGCCGACACGGTGTCCGCCGCGACGCTGGACGCGACCGGCGTCACGAACGCCTTCGAGGTCCTTCAGGGGATCGCCGCCGACGGGAAAGACTGGTTCACCACGCGAAATAAATAATCGCAAGTGGCTGGCACGCCGCAGGATCGCCATATGGCGAGGTCCCCAGCTCAAACAGTGCCGAGATTGCCCCGAAGATTCCCGTGCCACCCGGCATAGGTGTCGACGACCCCAGTGCCCATCGGTCTGGACGTCCCCGAGGGGTAGCTCTATGCTCTGAGCTGGGCGAACGGATCGATCGCGACCCCGGAATCGACCAGTGTCACGACACGGCCCGGTAACGGTTTGGTGTATTTGCTTCGGGATCCGGGTCGATCGGCCCGATCCCGGCCAGCTCACCGGGCCGGTCGGCGAAGCGGGTGACGGTGGTCAGCGGGACGGTCAGGTTCACCCGCCCGGCAAACCCCGGCGGGATAATCCCGGCCGGAGCCGGGAACCGCGGCCCGGGCGGCCCGTCCGGATCCGGCCCGCCGCAGCCGTCCCCGTCCCCGCCATTCCCGCCACCGTGACCGCCGCCGCAGACGTCACCGTCCCCGCCATGGGCGTCGTCCGGGCCTGGGGCTGCGGGCCGGGAATCGACGCCCAGCATGATGTCGAGGAAGGCCCGGGCCCGCAACTGGTCCATGTCGCCCTCAAGCCCGGCCTTGCGCAGCTCCCTCGCCCAATAGGTGATCCGCTGATCCGCCGCGAGCACCTGGGCCGGGGGCAGCTCCCGCCCGGCCAGCCCGCCGTTCCCGGAATCCTCAAACCACCGCTCCACCCGCGCCTGCTTCGCCGCATGCTCGCGCCGCTTGCGGGCCTTATCCGGGGCCACCGCCATCACCGCCCGGGCGATCGCGGCCTTCAGCCCGCCCGGGGTCAGCGACCCGGCCCGGCCCAGCACCATGGCCTCGGCCGCCCGCGCCTGGCCCGGATCACACAACCCCGTCGCCGCCGCGATGATCCCCGCCTTCTCCCGGTTCACCACCCCCGACAAGAACGCCGCCTTGGTACCCGGCAAGCCGACCTCCAGCCCCGCCGCCACCCCCAGCATCAGCTCAGCCGCACCCGACCCGATCCCCAGCGCCGGACCCAGCTCCCGCCCGGCAAACTCATCAAACCCCTCCGGCATCCCCGACGCCGCATCCACCCCGGCACCAGCCGCCGGACGGCGCCGCCCCACCTCGGCCAGCGCGGTATGCTTGCGGGCACTGGCATAGGACTCCACCCGGTCCCACGCGCACACCGCGCCGAGCAGCTCGTCGTCGGACGCGCCCGGGTACCGGTCGTCGTCCCCGGCCGCGTCCTCGGCGAACTGGCCCAGCACCAGGCAGCCCGGCGCGGTATCCAGCGGCTTGCCGGACGCGAACCCTGAGGCCCGGCTGGTGTACTCGCCGGGGAACGTGTGCGCGGACCCGGGCATCCCCGGGCCCCGCCGTCCGGCCAGCCCCGCGCCGACCGCGGCCAGCACCCCGGTGTGCCCCAGCCGCGCCGCCTGCTCCGCCGCGCGGGCCTGCTCGGCGGTGACCTCGCGGGCCTCGGCGATCAGCGCGGCCAGCTGCGCGTCATCCAGCCCCGGCGGCGGCGCGTTATCCGGGTCCTCGTCCTGGTCCGGGTCACCGGGGTCCTCGTCCTCCCAGCGGGCCTGGTCCAGCCAGTCCGGCCAGTCCGCGCTTTGCGGTACCAGGGTCCAGTCGGGGGATCCGAGCCAGGGCAGGTCACCGGGGCCCGGCGGCGTGCCGGGCGGGTTATCGTCCTGCCCGGGGCCTGGGGAGTCCGGTGTTTCGCTCATGAACCACGGCCCGTTCTGAATGAATGATCTTACTGCGAATATGATAGCGAAAAAGATGCCTTGAAGCTAGTCGACACGCTGTCTTTCACGAGGAAAAGTGGCGCGCAACCGACCCAACACGGGGCTGTCGGTGAGGAAACCGGGAACTTCCCCGATCGCGACCCGGTGCGGTCCCGCCGCTGTGGCGGCTGGCGATTACCTCGCCGAGCAGGCCGCTAGGCGTGGGCTAGTACGCGGTCAAGCGGGCGGGGGACCTTTGTCAGGTCGAGCGCCTCGGCCAGCACCCGGCCGTAGCGGGCCTTGCGGCCCGAGCGGGTTCCCATGAAACGCCTCAGCTGCTGTTCGCGGGTCCGGTCTCGCTGGGCGGGCTGCCGGCAGAAGGTCCGGAAGGACCCGAGTTCCCCCTCGGCGGCGATGAGCTGCTCGATCGCGGTGGCACCGAGCGCGCGGATCATCTCGTCTTCCAGGTCGGCGACGCACACGTAGAAACCGAGCCGCTCCAGGTCAGCGCGGGCCAGCCCGGGAAGCAGGCCGGCTCTGGCCAGGCCGCGCCGGAAGTCGGGCTCTTCTGCCTCGTCGCACAGGCCCGCCAGCCTGGCGCCCAGGCCACGCGGGCCGAACAGGCCGAGGAAGGACCCGATGTTTGTGGCGCCGCCCATCGGCACCACGAAGACGCCCTCGTCGCCCAGGTTCCGGCCCTGGCGCGCGGCCAGGGCTTGAAGCGCGGCCCGGTCGCTGATCCCCTCCACCAGGATGACCGCGGACGAGCCTGGCGCCGCCTTCCGCACGGACTCCGCGGCCGCCGCGAGCGCGGCATTGCTACTGCCCGCCGGACCGGTCACCGCGACCAGGCGGGTCAGCCACTGGTCGTCCACTTTCCCTAGTCTCGCAGCTATCCGGCGGCGCCGGGGATGACAAGCTGGGACACACCCGAGGGCAGGAGACCTGTCATGCTGCGCAGCACCGACCGCATCCGTACCACCCACGTCGGCAGCCTGGCCCGGCCGCCGGAGCTGCTCGACATGATGAGGGCGGCGGCCGAGGGCCGCCCGGTCGATCCGGCCGAACTCGCCGAGGCCGAGCGCCGGGCGGTCGAGAACGTCGTGGCCAGGCAGCGCGCGGCCGGGCTGGACATGATCACCGACGGCGAGCAGACAAAGACCGGGTTCTACGCGTACATCAGGCAGCGGCTCAGCGGTTTCGAGCCGTGGCCGGGTGGCGACCCGCTGGCGGGGTTCCGGGCCGAGATCGACAGCTTCCCCGAGTACTACGAGCAGTACCTCAAGGGTGCGATGACCGGCGGGATGGCGGTCCCGGCCGTGCCGGTGACCTGCACCGGCCCGGTCACCTACACCGGGCACGAGCGCCTGCGGCGCGACTTGGACCTGCTCCGGGCGGCGGTCGGCGACGCGGGGCCTGATCAGGTGTTCGTCTGCGCCGTGGCTCCCAGCGGGGTCGGCGGCAATGAGTACTACCCGTCGCAGGCCGACTACCTGAACGCAGTGGCCGACGCGCTCCACGTGGAGTACGCGGCCATCGTCGGCGCCGGCTTCACGTTGCAGATCGACGACCCGTTCGTCACCGACGTGTTCAGCTACGGGCCCGGCTCGGCCCGGGAGAAGCTGGAGGTCGCGCGCGGGTATGTCGACGCCATCAACCGCAGCCTGCGGGACATTCCCCGGGACCGGGTACGCCTGCACACGTGCTACGGCATCAACGAGGGCCCGAGGGTGCACGACGCGCCACTGGCCGACCTGATCGACACCCTGTTCGGCATCGAGGCCGGAGCTTTCTCCTTCGAGGCGGCTAACCCGCGGCACGAGCATGCCTACCACGTGTTCGAGACGGTCAAGCCGCCCTCGGACACGGTGCTGCTGCCCGGCGTCATCAGCCACGCCACCAGCATCGTCGAGCACCCCGAGGTCATCGCCGACCGGATCGTCCGGTTCGCCGAGCTTGTGGGCAGGGAAAACGTGGTGGCCAGCGCCGACTGCGGCTTCTCATCCCAGGCCACGTACACCCCGGAGATCCACCCGACGATCGTGTGGGCCAAGTTCGAGGCGCTGACCGAGGGCGCCCGCCGCGCCACGGCCAGGCTCTGGTGAGCTTTGGGGTTCTTCGGGCGTCTTCGGGCTGGCCGGGCCCGGTCAGCGGAAGGCGTCGGCGTTGGCCGCGGCCCAGTCGGCGAAGCTGTGCGCAGGTGCTCCCGTGACGTCACGGACGGTGGACGTGACGGACTCGGGGTGGGTCACGAACTGCTCCCACGTGTCCAGGGCGGACGCGGCGAACGCTGCATCGCCCCAGGCCGCGGTCAGCGCCCGCTGTGCCTCGGGCCGCGGCATTTCCTCCCAGGTCAGGTCGCGGCCGATAGCTTTCCCGATCGCCGCAACCTGCTCGGCCTGGGTAAGCACGGCCGGGCCGCTCAGCACGTAGCTGGACCCGGCGTGCCCGTCCCCGGTCAGCGCGCGCACCGCGACGGCGGCGATGTCCCGCTCGTCGATCAGTGTCCGGGCGGCGGCGCCGAACGGCCACCGGACCACGTCACCCGAGTGGATCTGATCGGCCCACATCAGTGTGTTCGAGGCGAAGCCGGTCGGGCGCAGGAAGGTCCAGTCGACCCCCGAGTCCTCGACGGCCCGCTCGACCAGGGCCCAGAAGGAGCCTGGCCGCTCCCCGGCGGGCTGTGCGGACAGGTACACCACCCGCCCGACCTGCCGGGCCGCCATGGCCGCCAACTTCGGCGCCAGGTCGGCGGTCATCTCGGCCGAGGTGAACGGCCAGAGCAGGAACAGCGCTCCGGCGCCGTCCAGATGCGGCTCGATCGAGCCGGGGTCGGCCAGGTCCGCCTGTACCATCTCGGCGCCGGAGGGCGCTTGGCCTGGGCTTATGCCGCGACTCAGCACCCGGACCTGCTGGCCAAGCTCGGCGAGCTTGGCCACCACTTGCCGGCCGACCCGGCCCGTTCCGCCCGTCACCACGATCATCGCAATTTCCCCGTCCGGCCTGGCCGCTCGCTGCGGCCGCTCGGTTACGAGGCTAGAACCTCAACTATGGTTGAGGTCAAGGGCGGTTACAGCTTCCCCCTGTTGCGCGAGCCGAGGATGATCTGGGTCACGGTGTAGGTGCTCAGGCCGAGCTTGCGTGCGATCTCCTCTGGGCGCTTGCCCTGCTCGTTGTACAGCAACGCCAGGCGCTCCTGCGACTTGGTCCATGGGGTGCGAGGGGCCTGACGAGCGGCCGGGCGAGGAGGGACGGGACGGCTCCGGGCAGGCTGGGTCCGGGCGGGCTGGGTCCGGGCGGGCTGGGTCCGGGCCGGGACGGCGGCGACCGGGGGCCCGGCATCGGCCGCGTCCTGGTCGGACGAGGGGACCGACGTGCCGAAGTAGCCCCGGCGCTGATCGGCGAACTTCCCCCGGGCCAGATCGTCACGGGTCTGGTCATCGAGGAGCATGTAATACTCGGCCGACTTGTTCACCCCGATGGCCACCATGGTCTGGCCCTTGAGGTTCTTGCGCTGGCACTCCGGCGCCATGCAGTAGTTGTACTTCTTCGCCCGGTCGGGATGCAGTTCGCTCCCGCACGTAATGCACTGGGCCATTGACCTTCTTTCCTCCGCGCGCGTCAGCGCGAACGACGCGCATAAGTAGAACACTTGGTCGGCCCGGGGTGTTCCGGGTGCGGCGTGCTCCCCAACCGTAATGAAACCCCTGGTCGGACCAGGGGCAGGAACACGTTGTCGACGATCTCGGCCAGGACGCGCTCGGACGGCGGGGTGCGGGACATGAACAGCTCGTTGCGGAACAGGTCGGTGGGCAGCGTGGTGATCCTCGGCTCGACGTCGGCGCGGGCTTCGCCCCGGCCGGCGGCGCGCTTGAGGATGGTGGTCATGACGTCGGTGCTGATGTGCAGGACCTGATCCTGGCTGCGGGCGAAGAACTCGGCGTCGCTGAGGTAGTCGCCGAGCAACCCGTAGACCGTCTCGGCGCCGACCTCGCCCAGCCGGGCGGACATCCGGCCCAGCAGGGCCAGGACGTCGCCGCGCAGGGTGCCGGTGTCTGGGATGTCGCCGGACAGCAGGGGCCGGTGGCGGCGCATCGCGGCAATCACCAGGTCGGCCCGGTTGCGCCAGCGCCGGTATACGACGGCCCGGCTGGTACCGGCCCGGTCGGCCACCGCCTCGATCGTCAGGCCGGCGTACCCGGTCGCCTGGAGTTCGGCCCAGGCCGCGTCGAGCAGCGCGTTCTCCAGCGCCTCGCCGCGCCGCCTGGTCTTCCCGCCGCTGTGCGCTGTCGCAGCTGCGGCAGACGAAGCGGCAGACGAAGAGGCCGCCGGGGAAGGCAGGGACATGCTCACTCCTTAAGGGACACTTGCATCTTAACAGGCGGCCATTTAAGATACGAGCGTATCCAATTACGATACGACCGTATCTTAGCTCTGGAGGCCTGCGATGCCGCCCGTTTCGCCCGTGGAAAGCCAAGTCCAAGCCGCTCCGGCCGGGGGCAAAGCCGGCTGGTGGCCGCTTGCCGTTATCGCCTCGGCGCACCTGATGGCGGTCCTGGACACCACGGTCATGTTCGTCGCGCTGCCGTCCGTCCAGCGGGGGCTGGGCATGACGGTGACCTCACGGCAGTGGGTGGTCACCGCCTACACGCTCTCCCTGGCGGGCCTGCTGCTGCTCGGCGGGCGGCTGGCCGACCGGTTCGGGGCGAGGAACACGCTGCTGGCCGGCGTGATCGGCTTTGCCTGCGCGTCGGCGGTCGGCGGCGCCTCGGTCGACGGGGCGATGCTCATCACCGCCCGCGCGGTTCAGGGCGCGTTCGGCGCCTTGCTGATCTCGTCCACCAAATCGCTGCTTGTCAACGTGTATACCGACGCGGAGACCCGGGCGCGGGCGATCGGGATCTTCACCGCCACGCTCACCGCCGGCCTGGCCGCCGGCCTGGTGCTTGGCGGCGCGCTCACCACCGGACTGAACTGGCGGTGGTGCCTGTACGTGAACGTGCCGCTGTCGGCGGTGGCCATCCTGGGCGCTCCCCGGATGCTCCCCGCCCTTCCCGGCCGGCCGGAGATAGGGATCGACGTGGCCAGCGCGCTGCTCGCCACGGCGGGCATGGTGGCGCTCATCTACGGGCTGGGCGAGGCATCCTCGGCCGGCTGGGGCTCGGCGCAGGTGGCCGGGTCGCTGAGCGCGGCGGTGGTGCTGCTCGGCGGCTTCACCGCGCGCCAGATCGGCCATACCAGCCGGCTGCTTCCGCTGCGGGTGGTGCTCGACCGCAATCGCGGCTGGGGGATGATCGCGATGATCGTCAACGCCCTCAGCACGTTCGGGATGATGCTCATCCTGACCTACCAGCTCCAGTCGGTCATGCGCTACTCGGCGCTGGCGACCGGGCTTGCCCTCGTCCCGTTCGCGCTGGCCGCCGGCTTGGGCTCGGCGTTCGGCGCACCCTGGCTCATGGCCCGGGTGCCGCCGCGCTGGTTGTTGACCGGCAGCATCGTGATCGAGGCTGCGGGCCTGCTCCCGCTCATCTGGCTGACTCCGCGCAGCGGCTACCTGCCGCTGATCTTCCTGGCCACGATCGTCGAGGGCCTGGGCACCGGCCTGGCCGGGCCCATCGCCCTCGCTACCGCGCTACACGGGGTGCTGCCGTCCGACACCGGGGCGGCCGCCGCGGCCACCAGCGCGGCCGGCCAGCTCGGCTCGTCGGTCGGTGCCGCTCTGCTCAACACCATCGCCGCCGCCGCGACCAGCGGCTACCTCGCGGCCCACGCGGGCGCCGGGGCCGCCGCGGGAACCGTCCACGGGTTCGCGGTCGCCATGGCCTGGGGCGCTATCCTGCTCGTCCTGGCGGCGATCCCGGTCGCCATCTTCACCAACGCCCCAGCCCAGAGGGCCAGGGCCAGGAAGGCGCGGGCGTTACCTGAGGATGTTGACGGCGCGCGCCACCACCAGGGCGACGGTCACGATCGAGACGGCGGCCTGGGCCGTCATGCCCATCTTCGCCCAGCGCGACATCGGCATCACGTCGGTCGGGCTGAATGCCGCGGCGTTGGTGAACGACAGGTACAGGTAGTCGCCGAACGCGGGCTCCCAGCCCGGCGGAGCCAGTCCCGGGCTGACCATCTGCACGAACTGGAAGTCCGGGTACTTGCGGTCCGCGTTCGCCCGGGCCACCGGGCCGCCGCGGTCGAACTCCCAGTACCACAGGGCGAAGACGATGACGTTGGTGAGCCAGATGACTCCGCCGGTCACAAGCAGCGGTCCGGCGGTGTTGCCCATGGTGCCCTGCACCAGCCCGATGACGAGCCGGACCACCGAGAAGGCGTTGGCCAGGCTGAGCAGGAAGGCGAGGATCAGGCTCAGCAGGCGGACGGCCCGCGACTCGGTGTTGATCCGGCGCGGGTTGGCCACCACCAGCGCCACTAGCAGTAGGCCCTGCAGGGCCGGCAGCAGCCAGTCCGGGTGCACCAGGTCGAGCCGCCCGGGCAGCGGGAGCTGCAGCGCCACCGCGGCCGCGACTGCCACTGCGACCTGCCAGCGGGTCTCGCCCTCTGTTGGCCGTCTCCACGCCGGGATGACATCAGGAGCGCTCCCCTGGTGTCCGGGACCGTGGCCTTCCTGGGGCGCGATCCGGTCCTCGAGCCCATCCAGCCGGGCGTGCAGCGCGCGTAGCTCGTCGAGGATCAGCGAACTGTCGGCGGGCGGGTCACGCTGACCATCGGGCACGTGCGTCAGCTCGCCGGGACCGTGGTCGGGCCGGGCGTGCTCGTCATCCTTGCTGGGTCCAGGCACAGGACCAGTGTTACCGATCCCGGCGCTTGACCTTGACCCAGGGGAAAGCGACAGCATGGGGCGGCCGGGCGGGTGCCGGGCAGAAGGAGGTCAGCGACCGTCATGGGAATCCGGGCAGTGGTATTCGACATCGGCGGGGTACTGGAGATCACCCCCGACCTCGGGGTCACCCGGCAGTGGGAGGATCGGCTCGGGCTGCCCGCCGGGGGCCTGAACGAACGCATGTATGAGCCCTTCGCGGCCGGCAGCATCGGCACGATCACCCTGGACGACGTGCACGCCGCGCTGCGGGACCGGCTCGGCCTGGACGACCGCCAGCTAGAGGAGTTCATGGCCGACCTGTGGCGCGAGTACCTGGGCACCGCGAACACCGAGCTGATCGAGTACGCCCGCGGGCTACGGCCCAGGTACCGCACCGGGATCATCAGCAACAGCTTCGTCGGGGCCAGGGAGCGGGAGCAGGCGGCCTACGGGTTCGAGGATCTGGTCGACCAGATCGTCTACTCCCACGAGGCGGGGATGAGCAAGCCCGATCCCCGCATCTACGCCCTGGCCTGCGCCCGCCTGGGCGTACGCCCGGAGGAGATCGTGTTCCTCGACGACTCAGACCTTTGCGTTGCCGGTGCCAGGGAATCGGGCATGTACGCGGTCCGCTACGACGGCAACGCGCAGGCCATCGCGGAGATCGACCGGCTGCTCGCCATGCCGTGCCGGGAGGGATAATGGTGCCATGCGGGTTGCCGGCGCCTGGTTGTCAGCACAGGAGCCCCGGCAGGATTACCTGGTATGAGGCCAGACGATCCGTACGACCTTGAGCGGTTCGTGGCGGCGCAGGATGCCCGCGGCACCTACGAACGGGCGGCGGCCGAGCTGCGCGCCGGGCGCAAGGAAAGCCACTGGATGTGGTTCATCTTCCCGCAGGTCGCGGGCCTGGGGTTCAGCCAGGCGTCCCGGACCTACGCCATAAGCGGGCTGGAGGAGGCCCGGGCCTACCTGGGACATCCGGTTCTGGGCCCGCGGCTGGTCGAATGCGCCGCGATCGTGGCCGGGCTGCGCGGACGCACCGCGGAGCAGATCTTCGGCGAGCTCGACGCGCAGAAGCTGTGCTCGTCGGTCACGCTGTTCCGGCACGCCGACCCGGATCAGCCGTTGTTCGGCCAGGTTCTCGAGCAGTATTTCGGCGGGATCCCCGACGCGGCGACCGAGCAGCGCATATGAGGCCGAGGACCGCCGTTTTCCCTGCCGACACCTCTCGTTAGCGTTCACCTGCGAAAATGCCACACGGACAGTCGACGTTAGGGAAAGCCATGGAACAGTCAGAATACGAGACCGTGTCCGGGCTACCGGAGCCGCCGGGCCGGCCCGAGGTGCGCGAGGAGGCGGTATCCGGCGCGGCCGGCGCACCCGTGTTCGATACGAAAGGCGTCTCGATCTACTACGGCTCGTTCAAGGCCGTCACGGACGTAACGATGACCATCTACGAGAACCAGATCACCGCGTTCATCGGCTCATCGGGAAGCGGGAAGACGACCGTGCTGCGGGCCTTCAACCGGATGAACGACCTTGTGACCGGCGCCCGCGTGGAAGGCGAGATCGATTACCGGGGGACGAACCTGTACGGCGCCGGTGTCTCCCCGACCGCGGTGCGCCGTCGCATCGGCATGGTCTTCCAGAAGCCCAACCCGTTCCCGAAGTCGATCTACGAAAACGTCGCGTACGGGCCGCGCATCAACGGCGAGCGCAACCGGCACCGGCTTGATGAGATCGTCGAGCATTCGCTGCAACAGGCCGCGCTGTGGGATGAGGTCAAGAACCGGCTGCGCTCGTCGGGCCTGAGCCTTTCCGGCGGACAGGCGCAGCGGCTGTGCATCGCCCGCACGATCGCCGTCGAGCCTGATGTGGTCTTGATGGACGAGCCGGCTTCGGCCCTTGACCCGATCGCGACGGGCCGGATCGAGGACCTGATGCGAGAGCTCAAGTCGCGATACACCATCGTCATCGTCACCCACAACATGCAACAGGCCACCCGGGTCAGCGACCGGACCGCCTTCTTCTCCGTGCTCACCGACAGCAAGACCGATGTCCGCACCGGCGTGCTCATCGAGTCCGGCTCCACCCAGCAGATCTTCGAGGACCCCCATGACCCCCGCACCCAGGCCTATGTCACCGGCCGGGTCGGCTGAGCCTGCGGCGGTTACGGCGGATCGACCGCCCGGCGCCGCTGCGCCAGTTCCTCGCGGAAGGAGCTGAGGTCGGCGTCCGAGAGCGCCTCGGCCAGCGGCACCGTATCGGTCAGCAGGGCCTCGGCCGCCTTGATCGCCGCGGCGGCCGGGCCCGTGGCCAGCAGGTCGAGCCGTTCCGCCAGCCCGGCGGGAGCCACCTCGAGCCCGGCGATGAGGGAGCGCTGCCATTTGAGCTGGCGATGTGGCAGGTAGACGCGGTTCAGCGCCAGGACCGCGCCGACCACGGCGTGCCCGGCCCGGATGAGCAGGTCGCGGAGCGCGAGGTTGTCGCCGCGGTCGGCCAGCGCGTCGCGTGCCGCCCAGCCGGCCAGGGCCTGCGGGTTCAGCGACCGTTCCACCATCGCCGAGACCAGCGCGTCCGGGTAACCGGAGGCCCGTGCCCGCCAGGCCGCGATCAGTTCCGCGCCGAGCAGCGGGCGTGCCCGCTGCGCCGCGGCCAGGCGCATGTGCTTGACCGGATCGGTGTCGGCATTCAGGACGACATCTTCAAGGAAGCGCTCGATCGTGTCGGCCAGGAAGTTGCTCACGGTGACGTCGAGTTGGCCGAGCCGGTAGTCCTCACTCCATTCCTTTTCGTCCTCGTCGTAGTCCCAGAGCTGTGTCAGCTCGCCGCCCAGCGCGTAGATCGGGCCGGTGCGGTCGGTGTCGCCTGGCGCGCTGTGCCAGTAGCAGTCGAGTTCCAGATCGGAGTACCGGTCGGCGAGGCCGGAGCCGACCGAGCCGGCCACGGTCAGCGCGGCGAGCTTCGGGTTCTCCGCGTAGGCCAGGGCGGCCCGCCTGGCCACACCCATCCGCCATGCCGCGTGGACGTTCACCCGGCCGTGTTCCATGCCGACATGCTGTCAGGGCGCGGTGTCCGGCCGCGAGTCAGGAGCCCTCGGCCGCACCCTCCGCAGCACTTTCCGCAGCACTTTCCGCAGCACTTTCCGCAGCACTTTCCGCCAGGGCGGCGAGCCGGTCCAGGGACGCCTGCAGCTTGGCGGCCGTGGTCGCCCGGGCCACCTTGAAGCGGTTCTGGTCGGTCAGCTTGGTCCAGTCATAGGTGTGGGTGACCCGCGTAAGTGAGGCGCCGGCCGGCTCGAGCTCCCAGCGCCACAGGTGGCCGGGCGGCTCCCGGCCTGGCTCGGCGGGCTTCCAGGCGATCCGGTGCCCCTCCTCGAACTCGACCACGTGGTTTTCCCTGACGGCGCCGTTGTGGGTGAGCGTCATCGTGAACACGTCGCCGGTGCCGTGCACGCGCTGCCCGGCCGGAGCGGAGGCCAGGTTGTCGTTGGCGTCCCAGGCCGGCTGCGTGGCCGGATCCGCGATCAGCTCGAAGATCCGGCCCGGCTCGGCCGCGATCTCGCGGCTGGCGCTGACCACGCGCGGTACTTCCTGCTCGGTTGTCATGCGCCCATGCTGCCCTACTCGGCGCGCCCTTACCCGGCGCACCCCGTACTCGGTGCACCCCTTACTCGGTGCACCCTTACTCCGCGCGCAGGGCGAAGGCAGTGCGCGTCCGCGCCGCCCACCCGGCCGGGCCGAGAGCCCCGGCGACCGCGATGACCAGGCCAGCCAGCCCGAGCAGCGCGAGCTGCCACGGGGCGTACACCGAGACCAGCGAGAGCGGGTAGCCGGAGTTCGCCGCGTGGGCCATGATCGGTACCACACCGTGGTGCAGGTACACCCCGGCCGGGATCGCGACGATCCCGGCGATGAGCCCGACGAAGGCGACCGAGCACACGATCATCGCGAGGGTCTGCCGCGGGGTCATGCCGACCGCCTTGAACACTCCGATATCGTGTGCTCGTTCCCTGATCTGCAGCGCGATCGTGTTCAGCACGCCGAGCCCGGCGACCACCGCGATCAGGATCGTCAGCATCGCGACCAGGGTGAGCACCGCGTCCAGCGCCTTGCTGCCGCCGGACGCAGAGACCTGGTACGCGCCGCCAAGCGCCGAGGACACGGCGTTGGCATAGGACGGCGGGCTGATGCCCGGCCGGATCGCCACGTCGTACTGCTGCGGCTCGGTGGTGCCCGGGTCAATCGCGGCCAGCGTGGCAGGGCTCGTGTAGATGTCCAGGTTCTTGCCGGGAGCGAACACCTCGCCGACGATCCGCACGGTGAACCGGTGGCGGCCAGAGCCGAGAGCGTACGCCGAGCCGACCGAGGTGCCCGTGTCGGTGAGGAACAGCGTGTTCACGTCGACCTCGGCCGCACCGGGGGAACCCGAGTACCAGCGGCCGGAGATCAGCACGTAGCCGGTCCAGGCCGGGTTGCCGCCGCCGTAGGCGGTGACCGACGCCGAGTCGCTGAGCCCGGCCAGGCCCACCTGGCCGTCGGCTTGTGTCAGGTAGTGCAGCGTGCTGTCTTGGGCGGCCAGTACCGAGACCACCGAACGCTGCTGCGCCGCAGCCATCGAAGGCTGCCCCTGGCCGGCCTGGCTGAGCGACACAGATACCGGAAGGGCCGTATCCGGATTATCCAGCACCACCCGGTCCAGCGAGAGCGCCAGCCCGGCGCCGAACGTCACCGCGACCGCGCCGAACAGTACCGCGGCCACGGTCATCATGGTCCGGGCCGGGCGTGCGAACGGGGCGGCCAACCCGAGGGTGACCGCCCGCGGCAGCGAATTAACCCGCGCAAGCAGGCGGTGCGCGAGATAACCGTGCGACGACCGCGGCGCCCTGCCGCTGGCGATCGCCTGGATCGCGCTCATCCGCCCGGCGCGCAGCGCCGATGGCACGGCGCCGGCCACGGTCAGCGCGAGCGCGGCCAGCGGCACCGCGACGTCAACCCAGTCGGGGACGCTGAGCGCGCCCACCTGGTATACATGCGCGTTCGCGTTGAGCAGGGGAATCGCCAGCAGGTTCCCGGCCACGGCCCCGGCTGCGCAGCCCCCAAGCGCGGGCATCGCGACCAGGAGCACATACGAGGCCACCAGCTGCGCCGGGGTGAAGCCGATGGACTTCAGCACGCCGATCCTGGCCGTGCCTGCCGTCACCGCGCCACTGACCACGTTGACCACGATCAGCACCGAGATCACCAGCGCGATCAGGCCGAACGCGATGATGAACGGCACCCAGGGTGCGATGTTGCTTTCTTCTGACTGGCGCACGCCCAGGTAGGACACGGGGCTGTTCACCAGCGCGCCGCGGGGCAGCGCGGCACGCAGCCTGGCGATGTCCCCGGCGATCTGCGGCGTGCTCCCCGCGCTGGCGAAACGGTAAAGCATCTGTGCCTGTGCCGGATTCGACCGCCCGGCCAGCGCGGCGACCTCCGAAGGAAGCACCCAGCCATCCGCGGTGTTGGTGACCGATTCCGCGATGCCGACCACGGTCAGCTTCTGCGTCCCGACGGTGACGGTCGATCCCGGGAACACGCCCGTGCCGCGGGCCATCACGAGCTGCCCGTCATTGGCCGGCCAGCTGCCCTGGTCCAGCGTGAGGTCGTCCACCGGGCCGCCCGGCGAGGACCGGCCCACCAGGCGCAGCGAATCCGACGACGAGCCCGGGACTCCGGGCACCGTGACCTGCGCGGTGACCGAGACGGCGGGATATGGTCCCGCGGCGGCGGTCACGCCGGGCAGCCGGATCGTCGCCGTGGTCTGCGACAAGGTGGCGACCGACGGATCCACGACCGCGGTGACGTCGGCACCGTTTTGCCGCGCGAACGCGCGGTCGAACGGGCCGTTCGCGTTGGCGAGCAAGCCGAGTGCGACCACCGAGGTGGCGGTGGCCGCGAGCACCACGACAGCGATGATCACGGCCTGTAGCCGCCGACCGCGGATTCCGCCGTGAGCCGCGGCGAAGGCTCCGCTCACCGGCGTGCTCCTGACGGCGCGGGGGGGCTCGGGGGGGTCGTCTCCCCCGAAGGCAGCACCGTGTCTGAGGCGATCCGCCCGTCGGCGATCGCGATGACCCGGCGGGAGTACCGGGCGGCCAGGTCCGGGTTGTGGGTGACCAGGATCAGCGTCTGGCCGGAATCGTTGAGGTCGCGAAGCAGTTCTCCGATCGCCTCCCCGGTCGCGGTGTCGACCGCCCCGGTCGGTTCGTCGGCAAGCAGCAGGGCCGGCCGGTTGACCAGCGCCCGGGCGATCGCCACCCGCTGCCGCTCCCCGCCGGACAGCCTGGCCGGGTACGCGTCGCGGCGGTGAGCGATCCGCAGCGTGGAGAGCAGGTCACCAGCGAGGTCGCGGGCCCTGGCCGCGGGTACCCCGGCCAGGCGAGCCGGCAGCAGCACGTTGTCCAGCACGGTCATGTCGTCAAGCAGGTTGAAGAACTGGAAGATCATCCCGACCTGACCTCGCCGGAACCGGGCGGCGGCGGTCTCCGACAACGCGTCCACCCGCTCGCCGCCGACCAGGACCGTGCCGGCGGTCGGCCGGTCCATCCCCGCGATGAGGTTGAGCAACGTCGACTTGCCGCTGCCCGACGGGCCCATGAGCGCGACCGCCTCGCCGGGCGCGACCGCGAGGCTCACGCCGGCCACCGCGGGCGCGGCCGCGCCCTCGTACCGTTTCGTCACGTTCTCCAGCTCAACCAGTGCGTCCATGCGCCCCACTGTGGCCGCCCGGCGTCCCGCCGCGGTATCGGCCGGAAGTCTGCTTTGCGGCCGCGCGGTGATTCGTACTTTCGGCCGGCGCGGCCGAGGCGGCGCGCCCGTAACCTGGCGGTATGAACCTGGTCAAGCCGCTGGCCCGGCATCTGGGGGCCGGGCACCTGGGGACCGGGGACTTGAGGACCGGGCGCTTGGGGACCGGGCGCTTGGGGACCGGGGCTGATGTCGCGATCGGCGTGTCGCTGGCCACGGTGATCACCCTCAACACGCTGCTGGACGCCAGGGTGGACCGGGCCTGGCCGTTCGGCCTCGGAGTGGGCATCGTGATCTGCGCGGCGGCCCTGCTGCGCGGCCGGAACCGCGCCGCGGCGGCAGCGGCCGGACTGATCTTGTTCGCGGCGGCCGGGCTCGCGGTCGCGCAGGGGGTCATGGGCGCGGGGCCGCTGTTCGGCGGCGGGCTCGCGGGCCTGCTCGTGCTCGGCGCCGCGGCGGTGCGGACGCTGCCGCCGCGGCCGGCCGTCGTCATCGCCGTCGCCGGCACGCTCGTCATCGCGGTCAGCGAGACCGCCGGGCCGGCCGGCCTGTTCGAGCACCGGGTCTTGTGGGCGGTGACCGGGGCTTCCGTCTGGTCCGCCGCACTGGCCGCCGGCCTGTATCTCCGCTATCTGGACTTCCTGCACGGCCAGACGCTGGATACCGTCCGGCGGCAAGAACGCCTCGAGCTGGCCAGGGAGCTGCACGACGCGGTCGCACACCACATCACCGGCATCGTGGTCCAGGCCCAGGCCGCACGGTTCGCCGGGAAGGACCATCCCGAGATCATGCTGGCCGCGCTGGGCAGCATCGAGACCGCGGGCGCCGACACGCTGGCCGCCACCCGGCAGCTGGTGGGCCTGCTGCGCGATCCGGATGACACCGCCGGCGTCTGCTGCGAACCCGAGCCGATCAGCCGGCTCGTGCAGCGGTTCGCCGAAGTGGGCCCGGCGGTCGACCTGCGGCTGCCGGCCGGCCAGGCGGCCTCCGGGTGGCCGCCCGCCGACTGGCCGCCCGAGGTGGCCAGCACCGTGTATCGGGTGGTGCAGGAAGCACTGACCAACGTGGCCCGGCACGCGGGCGGCGCCCGCCGCGTCACCGTCACGGTCACCCACGACCCGCGGCAGGTCAGCGTTGAGGTCACCGACGATGGCCCCGCCGCCGTCTCCCGCCGCCCCCGGTCTGGTGGCGGCTACGGGCTGGTCGGAATGCGTGAGCGTGTCGAGGCGCTCGGCGGCACGGTCGGTGCCGGTCCGTTGCCAGGCGCCGGCTGGGCGGTCCGGGCCAGCCTGCCCGTCCCCGCGCCCGGCCGGCCGTGAGCCTACCCGCGCCCGAGGCCGCCGAGGCCGCGGGCCTGCGGGTCCTGCTGGCCGACGACCAGGCCATGGTCCGCAGCGGCTTCCGGCTCATCCTGGAAAGCCAGCCCGGCATCACCGTGGTGGCGGAGGCCGCGGACGGCATCCAGACCGTGACCCTGGCCCGGGAACTGCGCCCGGATGTATGCCTGGTCGACATCAGGATGCCGGGCCTTGACGGCATCGAGGTCACCCGCGCGCTGGCCGGGCCCGGTGTTGCCGACCCGCTCCGCGTCGTGATCGTCACCACCTTCGACACCGACGAGTACGTCTACGGCGCGCTGCGCTCCGGCGCGGTGGGCTTCCTGCTCAAAGACGCCGGGCCCGCGCTGCTCATCGAGGCCGTCCGGGCCGCCGGCGCGGGAGACGCCCTCATCTCCCCGTCGGTGACCGTCCGTCTCCTCAGGCAGTTTGCCTCAGCCCGCACACCACCTGGGGCCGGGAACCAGCTGTCGGAACGAGAGCTCGACATCGCCCGCAGCGTTGCCAGGGGCCGCACCAATTCCGAAATCGCGGCCGAGCATTTCATTTCGCTTAGCACGGTCAAGACCCACATCACCCACATCCAGACCAAGCTCGGCGTCCGCAACCGGGTGGAAATCGCCGCCTGGTCGTGGGAGAACCGGATCACCGACCAGTAACCCCGCGCATCGCGCACCCGGTGACCGCGAGGCCCCTGCCGCCTCCGGTCACCACGCAGGATCTGTTCACGTCAGGAAACCTAACCGGGTTGCGGTTCGCGGGTAAAGACGTAATATCTCAATTATGGCCCAGTGGTGGTCGATCGAGGTCCTGCACGGTGCGGTTTCCGCCTTCCGGTGGCAGGAACAGCATGACTCGGCCCTCATCGAGGCGGCGCTGACGAACGGGGTCCGCGACGGCGCGTGGCACGCGGACGCGTGGGGTGTGGTGTTCGAGGTGCTGTTCGACACCGAGGAGCAGTGGGAGGCGTTCCGTGGCCTGCCGGTCGTGCGCGCGGCCCTGGATGCCGTCCCCGATCCGGTCAACGGGCTGCTCATCTACCCAGGTCGGGGCGGCGGAGCGGGGGCCAGGGAGCCGCGCAGGCCGCAGCCCGCGCCGGCCTCGGGTGCCGTTTCGCTGCCCGTGGCCGCGGACGATCCGTACCTGGATCTGTCCGCCGCCGTGATCAGCCGCTGACCAGGCCCGACCGCCCAGACCGCCCGGACCGCAGCCGGTAGGCTGAGCGGCACCGAAGGCGGCAGGGATGGTATCGACGCTGGTCAGGACCTGGGAGAGTCCGGCTAGGACCATGCGCGCTTCGCTTCGCGGCGGCGGGGTGGTCGGCGCGGCGGTCGGGCTCGGCCTCGGGTTGCTTGCGCTCGGGCCGGGGCTGCGGCGGGGGTTCCTGCTCAGCTACGACATGGTGTTCGTGCCTCGCGAGCCGTTCTCCGCGGCCCTGCCTGGCCTGTCGCCGCCGCGCGCCGTGCCAAGCGACCTGGTGATCGCCGCGCTCTGCCGGGCGGCCCCCGCCGACATCGTGCAGAAGATCGTGCTGCTGTCGATCTTCGTGCTTGCCTGCTCGGGGGCGGTAGCGCTGCTTGACCGCGAGGCGCTGGCCGCCCGGCTGGCGGCGGGGGTGTTCTACGCGTGGAACCCGTACGTCGGCGAGCGGCTCATCATCGGCCAGTGGGCGCTACTGCTCGGCTACGCCGGCCTGCCCTGGGTGCTGCGGGCGGTGCTGGCCGGCGATCTGGCCTCGCGGCGCGGGGCGGCCCGGCTTGGCCTGGTCCTGCTGCCGGCCGTCATCGGCGGGTTCGCCGCCATGGCAATCACCGCGCTGGTGGCGGTGCCCGCGGCGGCCCGGCGGGGGCCGGGGCGGGGGTCGGGGCAAGTGGCTGGGCGCCGCGGCGACCGGGCCGCCGGGACGCTGGTCACGCTGGCGGCGCTTTGCGCGGGCAGCCTGCCCTGGCTCATCCCGTCCCTGCTGCACCCGGTGCGGGTCGATCCGGCGAGCGTGGCGGCATTCGCGGCGCGGGCGGACACGCCGTTCGGCAGCGTCGGCAGCCTGCTGATGCTGGGTGGCGCATGGAACGCGCAGACGGTCCCGAAGGGCTACGGCGGGGCGTGGTCGGCGCTGTGGCTGGCCGTGGTGCTCGCCGCGCTGGCCGGATACCTGCTGCTTGGGTGGCGAAAGCGCCGCTGGCCGGGGCTGGGACTGGCCGCCGCAGCGGGGCTGGTAATCGCGTGCCTGGGCGTGACCGCGGCGGGCCGGGAACTGCTGCGGGCAATGATCGGCGCGTGGCCCGGGTTCGCGGTGCTGCGTGACGCGCAGCAGTTCGTCGCACCGCTGGCGCTGGCGCTGGCCATGGGATTCGGACTCGCGGTGGCGGGGGCGATGAACCCGGGGCCGTTCGGTAAAAAAGATCTTTCAGCCGAACGGGCCGGGGGTTTTGACGCGGCCGGAACCATCTACGGCGTCGTCGCGGTCCTCGCGCCGCTGTTGCTGCTGCCCGGCCTGGCCTGGGGAGCCGCGGGGCGGCTGCGGCCCGCCTGGTATCCCGCCGGCTGGCTGGCCGCGGCGCGGGCCCTCGACGCCAGCGCGGTGCGCGGCAACGTGCTGCTGCTGCCGTTCCAGACCTACCGCACGTTTGCCTGGAACCACGGCGAGGTGATGCTCGACCCGTGGACCCGGCTGCTGTCGCGGCCGCTGATCTGGAACGACGGGACGCGGGTGGGGGACGTCGAGCTTGCGCCTGACGATCCGAGGGCGCGGGAGCTGGCCGGGACCATCGGCGGCGGCGGGCCGCTGACCGGGGTGCTGCGGGCGGCGGGGGTTCGGTTCGTGGTGGACGACGGGCCAGACGCGGGCGTGCACCGGCGACTGCCCGGCGCGGTGACGATCGTCGACCAGCCCGGGCTGACGGTGTACCAACTGCCCGGGTTACAGGACGTCGCCCTGGCCCGCGGTGATCGCGGTGACCTCGCCGCGCCGCGCGCACTTCATCAGGCGCTGGTGCTCCTCGTCCGGCACCGGGACGGCCTGGCTGGCCAGCATCAGCGGGACGCCGCCCTCGATCCGGTACAGGCGGCGCAGCCGCGGGTTGTAAAGCACGGCGTCGTCGGCGAAGTAGAGCAGGCCGCGCTTGTCGATGGGGCACACGAGGATGTCGAGCAGCGCGTCCTCCAGGGCCATTAACGCCTCCTCGCGCCGGCCAGGTAGCCGGGGGCCGGTTCGGGTTCCCGCCGGGACAAGGTGATGACCACGAGCCCGGCCACGGCGATCGCGGCCAGGCGCAGCCCGAGCTTGCCCGGGCTGGCCGGCAGGTGCTCGTGGAACAGCCAGGTTCCCGCGATCAGGAAGTACACGCTGCCCGTGACGGTGGAGACGGGGATGAGGATGGACGCGCGGCAGGACTGCAGCCCGACCTGGTACGCCAGCATGGCCGCCGCCGAGCAGCCGCAGAAAACGTACAGGTAAGGGGATGACACCAGGCCCGCGGCGCTCTGCCCGCTCAACAGGTGGTGGCCGGCCATGATCCCCGATAGCGCCTTGATGGCCAGCGCCGCGACGCCGTAGAGCAACCCGGTGCCGATGCCGAACCAGACCGCCGCCGTTTGCCTGACCGGGCGGGCGCGCAGCGGGCTGGCCGCGACCAGCAGGCCGACGACGACCGAAGGGACCGCCACCACGGCCATCCAGCCCGGGTCGGCGTGGTGCCCGACCCCGGTGCCGGTCCCGCCGGTCCCGCCGGCCGAGGCGGCCAGCAGGACCACGCAGACCGCCATCGCCGCCACGCACCAGGTCTCCAAGGCGCCGAGGCGCTCCCGCAGGACCAGCCGGGACAGCACGAGCACCAGCGCGACGCCGGAGGCGAGCACCGGCTGCACCACGCTGACCGGCTCGAACGTCAGCACGACGACCTGGCAGGCCAGCCCGACGAGCATCAGCGCGAACCCGGCCAGCCAGGCCGGATCGGTCACCAGGCCGGCGATCAGCCGCGGCACCCGGCGCAGGTCGAGGGCGGGCATCCGGGCCAGGGCGCGCTTCTCCTGGATCAGCCCGACGTTGTAGGCCGCCGCCGCCAGCAGCGCCAGCGATATCCCGGCCAAAGGTCCGGCGCTCATCTGCCCTCCTCTCTGTCTTCCACCGGCGTCGCCGGTTGCCCGGCGGCGGGCCGGAGCCGGGACGGGACGGGCACCGTGGGCGTCAGCGCGGCGGCCAGCGCGACGAGCGCGCAGGCTTGCGCCAGCGAGCCGAACGGGCCGAACAGGCCCTGGCCGAACGGCCGCACCGCGGACAGCAGTCCCGACGCGATCATGGCCGCGAGAGCGATCCAGGGTAGCCATGCCGCCGGATCCGGCGCCCGCCCGGGGCGCCGCAGCGGCAGCCAGGCCAGGCAGGCCAGGACCGGAACGGCGAGCGCCACCGGGCCGCCGGCCACGAAGATCAGGGCGGTCACTGCGAGCACACCCGGCCAGGTCCTGGTCGCACCTGTCCCGAATCGGTGGGGAGCCACATCCATTGATGCGACGGGGCGGCGGCGGGCAGTGCTCCGGCGGGCAGTGCTCCGGCGGGCAGGGCGCCGGCGGGCAGTGGTCCGGCGGGCAGTGGTCCGGCGGGCAGGGCGCCGGCGGGCGGGGAGGAAGGACCAGGCGGCCAGGGCCAGGAGGAGGGCGCCGACGAGGATGGAGACGGCCAGGACGAGGTGATAGGTCGCGGCCGGGCGGAAGGTGATCGTGATCGTGCCGCCCGGGCCGTTCGGAACGATGAAGGCTTGCTGCCAGCCGTCGAGGTTCACCGGCGTGAGCGGCCGCCCGTTCAGCGTCGCGGCCCAGCCGGGGTTGTAGTTCTCGTGGACTTCCAGGTAGGAGACCATTCCCGGGCCGACGCTCAGCCGCTGGCTGTCCGGCCCCCAGCTGCGGATGGTCACGGCCCTGGCGGCGGTGTTTTCCGGGCGGGCCCCGGTGGCCGGGGTGTTTGTGCTGGTGAGGCTGAGGTCGGTGACCGCGAACGGGCCGGGGGTCGCGGCGGTCAGCGTGTGCGATCCGGCGCCAAGGCTCAGCGCGCCGCCCGGGGCGCACAGCCGGACCCGCACCGGCAGGTACTGGGTCAGCTGGCCGATCGTGCCGCTGACCGACGTCTGGTACACGCGGCCGTCAACGGTGAGGGCCGGTCCCTGGCCGCAGGCCAGGGCGAATGTCTTCTGCTCGTCCGGTGTGACCGCGCGCAGGCCCGCCAGGGCCGGCACCGCGAGCCGCGACAGCCTGACCGGGAGCGTCTCCAGCTGGCCGGTCGAGGTGACGATGGTGGCCTGGCGCACGCGCGGGAACGACACGTCGATCCGGTCGGTGGTCAGCGGCGGGAACGTGACCAGGCCGCCGGGCCCGATGCCCGCCGTCCGGATGCCGTCCGGGCTGGTGATCTTCACGGTCAGCGGCGTGGACGGCAGGCCGGTGGCGGGCCGCACGATCAGCGACGCGATGCGGCGCTTGCCTTGCCAGCTCAGGTGGATGACCGGGCTGGGGGCATCGGCCGTCCACGGCATGCCTTTCGTTCCGCTGATCAGGCTGGCCGGGAATCCGGCGGGCAGCTGGCCCGGCGTGGCGGCGACGGCGACCTGGAGCTGGCTCGGGCCGGGGGGCTTGATCTTGTCAAGCAGCGCGTCAAGGCCCGGGCCGGGCAGGGCGAGCGCGGAGGCCTGTAGCCGCAGTGTCGCCGCACTTGGGACGGTGAACGTCCGGGCCATCGGCGCGACCTCGGTGGGGTCGGCGTCGGCGAGCGGCGACGGCACCTGCTGGTGGAAGGAGAAGACGGTCGATGCCGCCTGCTCGCCCGCCGGGTCCTCCGCGGGCTGGAGCAGGCGGGTCACCTTGACTCCAGGGACCAGCACGTCGGAGATGCCTGCTCCCGGGTAGCCGAGGGTGACTCGGCTGGCGGCGGCGATCGTGATGCGCAGCCAGGCGGTGCGGCCGGGGACCACGTTCAGCGGCTGGATCGCGCCGGTGGCGGCGACGTGGCTGGTGGCGGTGCCTGCCGCGGTGGACACCCGGAGCACGCTGGCGATCTCGCGGTCGGTGCTGTCATCGAGCAGGCGTATCCCGATCCTGGCCGGCAGGTCCAGCTGTCCGGTGAAGCTGATCTGGATCCACTGGCCCACCGGCGTCCGCTCGTTGCCTTCTGCCCATGCCGTCGCCGGGTTGCCGTCGAACGCGTTGACCGGGTCGTCCTGCAGGGTGTCGGCAATCCAGGAGCCGTAGGACGATGCGGTCACGCTGGCCGCGCCCGACAGCACGGCCACCGTCTGGTGCCCGGCGGCGGGCACCGGCAGCAACTGGCGGGGCGGCCCGCCGGCCCGGCCGAGCTGCCCGGCGCCGGCCGGGTTGGTCTGCGTCGCGGTGTAGGCATAGGAGACGTTGTTGTTGACCAGGCCGAACAGGGTGTCGGCGCGGCGCTGCCCGTCGGTGACCGCCCACTGCGCGGGCGTGGCCGGCAAGGGGTCACCTGCGATGATGGCGGGCTGGCCGGGGCCGAGCAGGCCCTGCCCGGTGAGCTGCAGCAGCGAGTCAGGTCCCCCGTTTACGAGCACGGTCTGGCTGAGCGGCAGAGTGGTCACCGGGCTCGGCGCCTTGGTCCCTGCGCCGGCCGGGGCGTAGATCTCGACCGCCGGGTAGCTGGGCAGTGCCGCCTGCTGCGCGCGGGTGGACCGGGGTTCGATCTGCTTGCCGCCTATCAGCGGCCCGAACGCGGCCACCCGGGTGTACCCGGACAGTTCGAGCGTCTGGTGCACCAGCGCGGCGGACGTGTAGCCGACCTGCCGCGGGTCCAGGTCGTTTCGCACCACGACGTAGCGAACGCCCGCCCGCTGCAGGTAGCCGGCCAAGCCGGGGACCTGTTCGCCCGATTCGATGGCGTTCTCCGCCGTCTGCAGCAGGACCTGCGATCCCGCCCCGCCGTAGGGCACCAGGCCGAGTTCGGCCCACGGGGAGGTGCCCAGCGCGACCAGCGGGTCGTCGATCGGGTCGCCCCAGAGGTAGTCGCCGTGCGCGTCCGCGGGGGTCACCAGCGCGGTGGTGTGCGGCGAATGGGCGGCCAGGAACGCGGCGGCCTGGTACCAGTACCGTGGCACGGCGGAAAACGAGCCGGGGTTCAGGACCTGGCCGGACAGGTACGGCAACATGAGCCCGATCAGCACCAGCCCGGCGGCCGCCCTGGCCTCAAGGGCGAAGATCCGGTGGACGCGGTGGGCCTGCACGGGCTGGATCCGGGCTTGCTGCGTCCGTTCCAGCCAGGTCGCGGTCGCGTGCGCCAGGCCGAGGACCAGCGCGGCCGCGATGACCGGTTCGAGCTTGTACACGTTACGGAACGGGGCAAGTGCGCCGTCGAGCAGGCGATCGATCGGCCCGTGGAAGGGGCCGCCAAGCGCGCCGCTGTAACCGGCCAGCGCGCCGGCCGCGGCGATGGCGACGCAAAGCCGGAGCCAGGCCGCGCACGGCATGTTCCGCATCGCCAGCCCGTACAGGCCGCCCGCGGCCGCGATCGCGCCGGCGATGATCGCCATCGGGGTGCTCACCAGGGACCAGCCCGCCGGTAGCCACGGCGTGCCGAGGTTGAGGTAGGCGGTCCAGTTGCCCGCGCCGCGCAGCGCGGCGGCGGCCGACATGGTGCCGGTCGTGGTAGGCGCCTGCTCGATGTAGGGCAGGAAGTTGAACGCGTACTTGCCCTGCAGCAGCAACGGCAGGGCCCACCACGCGGTGGCCGCCGCCACCGCGCCGGCCCAGCTCGCGGCCAGCGTGATCAGCCGCCGGCCGCGGGCATAGGTGAGGATGAACAGGCCGGGCAGCAGCAGTGCGTCGATGGTCACGGTGGCGTTCACCCCGGACATGAGCACCACCACCGCCCCGGAGCGGGCGGCGGGCCAGACCACGCCGCCCCGCCCGCGCACGGCGCTGGTCAGCGGGAGGACCGCCCACGGGGCGAGCATGCCAGGCAGCGCCGCGGCCGAGGTGGACCCGATCACGATCGTGAACGTCGGCCACGCCGCGAACACAAGACCGGCCAGGAACCGGGTGGGCGGGGACCCGATGGCCAGCGCGTCGGCCAGCATGACCAGCCCGGCGAAGCCGGCCGCGATGATCAGCGCGAGCCACAGCCGCTCGATGAGCCAGACCGGCAGGTGAGCGAGATGGCCGGCCAGGTAGAACGGTGCCATCGGCACGGCGTAGCCGATGGCCTGGTTGTTCAGCGCGCCGAAGGAGTTCAGCGGGTTCATCAGATGAGGAAGGCTCGCGAAGTAGCCACTGGGATCAAGGTCGACGCTGAGCTTGGTGTCGAAGAACATCCGGCCTGGGTCGTTCGCCAGCAGGATGACGAAGGCGCCCAGCCATACCAGGGCGGACCAGCGCAGCACCCGGCTACGCCGCTGCTTGCCATCCTCGGCGACCGAGTCCGGCCGGCCCGTGCCGACGGGCGTCGCCGGGCTGGCCAGTCGCACGCGGGGGGCCCGGGCCGTCAACCGACCCGCCTCATGATCAGCATCAGGTTCCAGGTGGCGACCTCGCGCAGGCCGGGCAGCCGTACCAGCCCGCCGCACCAGCGCGGGTAGTACCTAGGCCGCGCCTCGACGATCTCGACGTCCGGCCTGGCCCGCATCGCCCGCAGCACCGGCCCGATGTGCACCCGGAACAGGTTGACGCCGCACCGGTGCTTGGGCTCGCGCCGGTGGCGGCGCAGGTACCTGCGTTCGGCGTACCCCGGTCCCAGATAGTGCCAGGGGGACATCTCATGCCCGCCCCACGGCGAGTACCAGTTGCAGAACGACACGTACACCAGTCCGCCGGGCCGGGTGACGCGGATCATCTCCTCGATCAGCCCGATCGGGTCGGGAACGTGCTCAAGCACGTTGGAGGAGAACGCAACGTCGGCGCCGCCGTCGCGGACCGGCAGCCAGTAGCCGTCCGCGATCACCGCGCCGGCCGGCGCAGCGGTCCGCAGGGACAGTTCGGCGGGATCGGGTTCGAACACGTAGCAGTGCGCGCCGCGGGCCCGGAACGCGGCGGTGAACCAGCCGCCACCGCCGCCGACGTCCACCACCGTCCGGCCCTCAAGCGCATCGTGCTCGGCGACCTGCCGCACGGCGTCCTCGGCCAGACTCGCGTAGAACTTCTCAGGATCGATCTGTTCGGCCAGGAACAAGCGGAACAGCCTGAGGGACCTGAGCACGCCAGAGCGCGCCGCCTCGTCACGGCGGCGGCGAATCGGTACCAGCAGGTTCATGCAGGTCCTCACCAGTTAGCGTGTTGTATGGTATCGGTTGCCCGGACGCCGGCGCCGGCCAGTGTGTGCGGCCATTATGACGGCGGCACGCCGCCGGGTACGCCGATCCGGCGCCTTGACTACCAGCCGGTAGCCACCGAATAATGCTGCAATCTTCACAACCGAGATGACGCGGCTGCTGACAAGGCGCAGGCGACGCGTCAGCCAGCGACCTGGAGCCGTGACGTGAACGATGATCCAGGCGCCTGGTCCGGGACCACACGCAGCATCCTGTTCATCGCGTGGCGGGATCTGGCCAACCGGCGGGCCGGGGGATCCGAGGTGCTGGTCGACCAGCTGGCGACCGGCCTGCTGGCCCGCGGCCACCGGGTGACGCTGCTGTGCGGCGGCGCGGTGGACGAGCGGCCTTACCACGTGATGCGCAATGGCGGCACCTACAGCCAGTTCGTCCGCGCGCCATTGGCCTACCTGCGAAACTTCAGGGACGTCGACCTGATCGTCGAGGTCTGCAACGGGATGCCCTTCCTGGTGCCGGTGTGGTCAAGGCGGCCGGTGATCTGCCTGGTGAACCACGTGCACACCGAGTTGTGGCCGATACGGTTCCCCGCGCCGGCATCCACCGTGGGCCGGCGGATCGAGAGCACGGTCATGCCGTGGGTGCACCGCAACAACCTTTTCCTCACCGTGTCCGCCTCGACGGCGGAGTCACTGAAGGGGATGGGAGTCGGCGCCGACCGGATCCGGCAGATCTGCAACGGCGTCGTGCGGCCCGACCCGCCGAGTGCGCGCTCGCCTGACCCGATGTTCCTCGCGCTCGGCCGGCTGGCCGACTACAAGCGCGTGGACCTGCTGCTGCGGCTGTGGGACCGGGTGCGGCACGTCGTCGGCGGGACGCTGGTGATCGCCGGTGACGGGCCGGAACGAGCGCGGCTCGAGGCGCTGGCCGGACCCGGCGTCGTGTTCACCGGCCGGGTGTCGGAGCAGGAGAAGCACAGGCTGCTTTGCTCGGCGTGGCTGCTGATGCACCCGGCGCTGATCGAGGGCTGGGGCATCGTGGTATCCGAGGCGGCGATCCGCGGAACCCCGGCGGTAGCATTCGACGTGCCGGGTCTGCGTGACTCGGTGGTGCACGGCGAAACCGGGATGCTGGTGCGGACCGAGGGCCAGTTCGCCTCGGCCTGGGCATCGCTGGCGATCGACGCGCGCCGGCGCGAGACGCTCGGCCGGGCGGCGCGCACGCGGGCGCTGCGGCTGCACTGGTCGGCCGCGGTCGAAGGTTTCGCCGAGGTGGCCGAGGAGGCCGTCAAGCGCAGTGTCACTAGGCACGGGGGCCGTCGAGCGCGGAGGGAGCGATCATGGCAGTGACCTCCCCGTCTGGTGACGCGCTCAGGGAGTTCTATGACCGGCCGGACGTCCCGCTCAGCTCGGGACCTGACCGCGCCGTGCGCCAGGCCGGGATGCTGGCCGGGATCTTGCGTGGTGTCACCGGCCGCGCGGTGATCATCGACGTGGGCTGCGGCGACGGCTCCGCACTCGCGGTCGCGGTCGCGGCGGGACAGAACCCGGCGCATCGGTTCGCCGGGATCGACTGGTCCGGCCATGCGCTGCGGCGCGCGCATGCCCTCGGCCTCACGGTGGCGCGGGCGGCCGTGACCGCGCCTGGCCTGCCGATCGCGGACGGCGCCGCGGACGTGGTCATCATGAGCGAGCTGATCGAGCACCTGGTCGATCCCGACCAGGCGGTGGCCGAGGTCCGGCGGGTGCTCCGGCCCGGTGGCTCACTGCTGCTGTCCACGCCGAACCTGGCCGCCTGGTACAACCGTGGTCTACTCGCGGCCGGGATCCAGCCCGTGTTCTCCGAGGTGAGCCTGCGCGGGGTGTTCGGCCGGCCGGGCAACGTGGTGGCCGGCCACCTGCGCCTGTTCACCCGGCGGGCGCTGACCGAATTCCTGGCCGCAAGCGGGTTCCGCTGCGTGACCGTCACCGGGGCGCGGTACCACGACGTGCCGCCGCCGCTCGGCCTGCTGGACCGGGCGTTCTGCCGGTGGCCCTCGGCTGCGTCCATCCTGCTGGTGCACGCCAGGAAGGAATGATCCCGGCGATGACGCGGGTGTCCGGCAGCAGGACCGAGGCGGGCGGTACCGCCCCCGGCAGTCCCCGCCGACGGCGCCGGCGTCGGCTCGAGCTGGCCGGCCTGGCCATCGGGATCGTCGCCGGGGTAAGCATCGCGCTTGGCTGGCTGGTCCCGGCGGTGGACCACCCTTCCCGGCCGGTGGCGCTGAGCGTCAGCCGGCCCGTTCTGATAAAAAATTCTTCGGCGGGACCGGATCCGGCCGCCCTTGACGCGGAGTGGCTCGCCTACTCCGATGATTCAAGCTGCGCCGACTGGGCGGGCGCGGACGGGGTCTCCGCCATCCGGCTGAATTCGTCGCAGCTCGCCTGGTTCTTCAACGACACGACCATCGGCCCGGCCGGGCCCGCCATCGGCTTCACCGATCTCAGCGGGTTCGTGCACAACTCGCTGGTCATCCAGACCGCAACCAAGCGGGGCAGCACGTTCGTCACCATGACCGGCGGCGGAGCCTGTACCGGCCCGGGCGGCCCCGGCAACGCCGCCCCGGTGGTGGGACCTCCGCCGAAGGTCCCGGGCGGGCCGTCCGCCCGGTACTGGGAGGAGGACGGCATCACGGTCGGCGGCACGATCGTCAAGTTCTACAACCAATACCTGGCCGGCATCGAGCCGTACATCCCGGTGGGAACGGTGATCGCGAGCTTCCCGGTCAGCCAGCTGAGCTCGGCCGGCCACGGCTCGCGATACGGGGCGGTGGCACGGCCGCACCTGGTCACGTTGCCGTCCTACACGCCGCGCGGCGGCGGAACGCCGATCCTGTGGGGCGCCGCTGTGCTGCACACGGGGAAGTTCGTCTACGTCTACGGCACGCAGAGCCCGGACGTGTCGGCCCCGTACCGCCGGCTCTACCTGGCCCGGGTCCCGCCCTCTGCGCTGACCGACTTCTCGGCCTGGCGGTTCTATGCCGGTGGCGGCCGGTGGTCGGCCAGACAGTCGGCGGCCCGGCCGGCGCAGCCACGAGGCAGCAGGCTGTCCGTTTCGTCCGGTTTCAGCGTGGTCAAGGTCGGGAACCGCTACTGGCTGATCCAGGCCGGGGCCGAAGTCGGCAGCCCGGACATCGACGCCTACCCGGCCAGTGAGCCGTGGGGCCCGTTCGACTTCGCGCGCGGGAGGCTGCTGTACCGGGATCCGGCCATCGGGCTTAACGAGGCGGACGAATACCGCATCATGTACGAGGCGCGGGCCGAGCCCGCGCTTTCCACCCGCGACACGCTGGTGATCAGCTACAACGTCAACTCCGAGGCGGTGACGGCCGGCTGCCAGCCGATGTCCTCCTTCACCAACACGACGATACTGCCCCGGTTCATCTCCGTGCCGCTGACCGTGTTCGGCAAAGGCGCGGCTTCCTCCCTGGCCAAGAGCGGTCCGGCGCCGTATCCGCCAATCGTGCAGAAGGACCCGTCGCAATGGTTCGACGCGTGGAGTTACCGGGGTGACTGCCCGCCGGTGCCCGCTGTGACGTCGGTGCTAGCCCGGCCCGGCGCGGGTAAGGTCGGGTTGAGCTGGCCCGACGGCGGCCTCGACATCACCTACCGGGTTTACCTGGCCGGGCCGGGCGAGACGGGTGGCGCACCGGTGGCCACGGTGACGTCCGACGGCGCTACCATCACCGGGTTGCGGCCAGGCACCTACCGGGCCAAGGTGGTGCCGCTCAACATCTATAAGCACGCCGGGCCGGCGGCCGGGGTAACCTTCACCGTCCCCTGACCCCGGGCCGGCCTGACTCCGGGCCGGAGGGAGGAGCGTCGTGCTCCGGTTGATCATCGCCATCGTCGTGGGGCTCGCCATTGCGATAGGCGGGACGCTCCTGGTAGTGAACGTGCTGACCAGTCACGGCAACGGCACCCCCGGCAACTCCTCAACCTACAACTACGGCTCCCGCTAACCCCTCCCCCCTCGGCACGCCTCCCCTTTCACCACTCCCGTCACCCGCGTAGCTACAGTTTTCGAGATTTCATGATCGTGAAGACTTGGGTATGACATAGCAACCAAATGTCTTCGCGATCATGGGAAAAGGGAATTAAGCTGGGCCGGGCTTAGGTTGCCGCCGCTGCACACGATCGCCACGTTCCGGGAGGCGAAGCGGGCGGGCGCGCTCAGGACGGCCGCGAGGGAGGCCGCGCCGGCCGGCTCGACGAGGTTGCGAGTCTTTTCGATCATCAGCCGCGTCGCGGATTTCAGCTCCTCCTCGGAGACCAGCACGAAGTCGTCAAGCGACTCCCGCAGGATCCGCTGCGGCAGCTCGAACGCGGTCCCGGTGGCAAGCCCCTCGGCAAACGTGCTGTTGGCCGCCTCGACCAGGGTGCCTGCCTGCCAGGAGCGGTAGGCGGCCGGGGCGGCCTCGGACTGCACGCCGATCACCTCGATCGCCGGCCGGACGGCTTTGGCCACCACGCACGCCGCCGCCGCCCCGCTGCCGCCGCCGACCGGGACCACGATCACCTCGGTGTCCGGCCTGGCCTCGATGATCTCCAGGGCGCAGGTGCCCACCCCCGCGATCAGCGCGGGCTCGTTCCCCGAGTGGATGTACCGGTACCCGTGCTCGATGGCCTGCTTCTCGCAGTATCCGCGCGCCTCGTCGAAATCGGCGCCGTGGAGGATCACCTCGGCGCCAAGGCCCCGCATCGACTCGACCTTCACCGGGTTGGCCTGCTCCGGTACGTAGATCACCGCCCGCACGCCGAACAGGTTCGCCGCATACGCGACCGACTGGCCGTGATTGCCGGTCGAGGCCGCGGCGACGCCGCGGCCTCGCTCATCGGCGGTCAGCTGGCTGACCAGGTTCACTCCCCCGCGGACCTTGAACGCGCCCACGGGCTGATGGTTCTCGTGCTTGACCCACACCTGAGTACCGGCCGTCGCATCCAGCGCGGGATAGCGGTACAGCGAGGTCGGCCGCAGGTAGGGCGCGATGCGCTGGCGTGCCGCAAGCACGTCAGCGAGGTCCGGCACCGGGAAGCTGGAGGGCTCGGTCATGTCTTGTGTCTATCACGGGTTGCCGGCGCGGGCACGGGCTGGCACGGGCTTCTACCTCGTCCCGTACCAGGCGATGAACGTGTTGAGCGTCGCGGTGCATTCGGCCTTGTCGCTGTCCGGCAGCGTGCACGTTTCCAGCCAGCTGCCGTCCGGCGCGTTCTTATGGTAGGTCATCACCGCGTTGGCCGGGTACTTCCCGCCCGAGGGCATGCCGTCCCCGTGGACGCCAGGGGGGTCCTCGAAGCTCAAGATGCCGCTGTTGATCGCCGTCACGCTCTCGGCCGCGGGCCTGGTGCGGCACTCGTGGCCCAGGTAACTGCGGAAGGTCTTGGCCGCGGCGGCAAAAAGCGGGCAGGCCTGGGCGAGGGTACAGGTGTAGCAGGCCGAGCTTTGCGTCCCGTAGATGCCCATGGCCGTGGTCTGGCCAAGTTTCCAGACCGAATTCGGTGACTGCGGCTTCGGCGCCCCCGGGGGATAGATCACCAGGCCGCCGCTGCCGTCGGCCGCGTAGGCGGCGGCGCAGTCCCAGCCCTTGGGACCCACGAGCGCCATGATCCCCTGCGTGTCGGCGTAGATCGCGAGCCGGGCCTCGTCCGTGGCCGGGACCGCCACCGGGCGCGACGAGGGCAACGCTACCGGCGTCGGCGTCGCGGCGATCGCGAGCGTGGTCGGGCAGCTCACTACGGGCAGACTGGCGGTCACGGTGCTGGTGGCGGTCACGGTGCTGGTGGCGGCCTCCGGCGCGGATGATCTCGGCGCTGAACCTGGTGCCGAGGGCGTGCCGCGCGGTGCGGCGCACCCGGCGGCAAACAGGGCAAGCAAAACGACTGTCAGCAGGGCGACGCGCTTCATTGGTTAGCTCCTCGCGATATCCGTCTTACTATCCAAGACAGCGCGAGGCGCTAGCGGTTGCCCCGAGGTCGCGAACGCGCCGCGATGAAGTAGCGTGCCCGGTGATGCCCACCGCCGCATTCGTCGTCAACCGGGAGCGGATACGCCACTTCCCGCATCTGATCCGCAGATCAGAGTCGGCCGCAGCCGCCCGCGGCTGGCAGACGCGGGTGCTGGAGACGCGGTCGGCCGACGCCGGGGATGGCGCGACACGGCGGGCGGTCGCGGAAGGTGCACGGCTGGTGTTCGCGGTGGGCGGCGACGGCACGGTCCGGGCCTGCGCACAGGCCCTGGCCGGCAGCCAGGTCCCGCTGGCCATCGTGCCGCGCGGCACGGCGAACCTGGTGGCGACCGCGCTGGGCATACCGGGCGCGCTTGGTGCTGCCCTCGACGTCGGCTTCGGCCAGCACGAGCGGCAGATCGACCTGGCCGTCGCCGACGGCATCACGTTTGCCGCGATGGCGGGTATCGGACTCGACGCCGCGGTGGTGGGCGCCAGCGTGGCCGGGTTGAAGGGAGCGGCCGGCTGGCTGGGATACGCCGCGGCCGGGGTCACGCGGCTGGCCGGCGCGCGTACCGGATTCCGGATACGCCTCGACGACGGCGAAGCCATTCACTGCCACGCCCGGTGCGTGGTGGTCGGGAACGTCGGCCTGCTGCCAGGCGGGTTCGTCCTGCTCCCGGCGGCCAGGCCCGACGACGGCCTGCTCGACGTGGGGATCCTCGCGCCTGCCGGACCGTTCGGCTGGCCCCGGGTGGCCTGGCGGGTGCTGACCCGAAGTCCGCATGACGACGCCCCGCTAGAGCGCCACCAGGCCCGGCGGGTGGAGATCACGGCCGAGGCGCGGCTGGCACGCCAGGCCGACGGGGAACTCATCGGGCCGGCCACCTCGCTGACCGTCGCGCTCGCTCCCGCCGGGCTGCTGGTACGCGTTCCCGCCGCGCCCCGGATGCGCGGCTGGCCAGCCGCTTAGATTCGATATGCCAGAACGACCCGACCGGACCGGTCGGCCTGGGATCGGACGAGTCCGAGCGTTTGCATGTCCTTGACGCCCGCGAACGGCGACTTGCCGCCGCCGAGGATGATCGGGTGAACGATCAGCCAGAGCTCGTCCACGAGCTGCTCGTTGATGAGGCTCGATATGAGCGCCGCGCCCCCGATGACGTAGAGGCTGCCACCCGGCTGCTCCTTAAGGGAGCGGAGCTCGGTGACGTCACGCATAAGGCGAGCCGATTCCCAGCCCACCTTGTCCAGGGTGGTGGACAGAACGTAATGCGGAGTTTTCTGCGTCCACCGCGCATATTCGACTTCACCCTCGGTTGCCTCGCGTCCCAGCATCGCGGTGCCGCTTCGCGGATCGGCCGCGATCGACCCCCAGAGCTGTTCATAGCCCGGGTACGTGCCGCCTCCGATGACAGCCCCGTCGACGCCGGGGATCAAGTCGAGCGCCTCATTCCACCCATCGACCCAGCCGACCTCGCCGTTGGCTCCCTGGATGTAGCCATCCAGCGATATCTGCAGCGCCGCGATGGCGGCCCGAGACCGTTCGGTCACCTTGCTCACCGCCCTTTCCCCTGAACCAGACCCGTTACCGGTAAGGCGCTAGTTCTCGCCTCGCAGTGCTAGGTCTGCCAGTCGACGCGATGTTCGGGGGCGTAGCCGCACCAGGTGCCGGTGCGCACCGACGCCCGCAGGTGGCGGCCGAGTTCCGGGTGCGCGTCGGCGATCCGGGCTATGGCATGGCGAATGCGGTAGGTGACCGCCTTGCGCATCCGCTCGGTCGGCGATCCGGCCACACGGTGCCGTCCGCCCAGCCCGGTCGCGGCCGACAGCTCAGCCAGCAGCGCTTCCCGCTCGCGGTTCAGCACCGAGGATCCGGCGGCGCCGGCATCGGCCGAGTCGAGTTCAGCGTCGATCCGGCGCAGCCGCTCCCGGTAGGCCGCGAGCGCTCGCCGGTCAGCCAGCGGGCCGGCGTCGGACCCGGGGAGCCCGGCGGCGCGGGCCAACTCGCTCACATGGGTCTGCTCGCCCGGGCGGGCCAGCAGCACGGCCAGATCGCGTAGCCCCTTGCTGTCCCGCAGCCGGACGGTCCGGCCGGCGTAGCGCAGCGTCCATACCTCCGCGTCGCGGCGGAAGGAGGCGACGTCGCCGGGCGTCCGGCCGTCGCCGCGCGCCCATTCCCTGGTCCGGGCCGCCAGGGCCGCGCCCGCCTCCGCGTCCAGCCTGGCGGCCAGGGCGAAATGCGCGTCTGCCTCGTCGGCTCGGCCCAGGCAGCGGGCCAGTAGCCCGAGGTGCGCGGCCACCGAGCCCCAGCTGCCGGCCAGGATGCCCTCCACCGCACACTGCCCGGCATGCGGCTTCAGCAGCTGGTAGGCCACCTCGGCCGCGGTCCGGTGGCCGGCCAGGACCGCCGCCACCGAGACCTGCACGTACTTGGGCAGCCACTCTCCGTCGCGGGGCACCGTCCCGGCCACCACCAAATCCAGCTCGGCGCGGGCCTGCGCGAGCTGTCCGCGGTGGGCACTGAGGAACGCGCGTGCGCCTGCGGCGGCCTGCGGATCGTCTGGGATCAGGCCCACTATCTCGGTGAATTCGCCGGTCAGCTCGTCGGCGCGGCCCTCGCCTACCAGCCGGACGAACCGCTGGACCAGGCCGAGCAGCCGCGCGTTGACGCTGCCCGCGCGCTCGGCTAGCTCGGCCAGCTCACGGGCATGCTCGTCGGCCAAGGCGAGATCGCCGCGCATGAGCGCCCTGGCGCCTCGCCACAGGGGCACGTACCAGCTCAGCCTCGGCTGGGCCAGCCGCTCCGCCGCCCGGGCGTAGGAGGAGATCTCGGCATCCACCGCCGCCCACTCGGCGGCTTCGGCCAGCGCGACCACAAGCAGCCGCCGTCCGAGCAGCTCGCCGGCCCGGTCCCGGCCAGCCCGGGCCAGTTCGATGATCTCCGCCGCCGCGGCGCGCCGTTCGGCGATGTGGTCCGGGCCTGAGATCGCGTCGCTGCGGGCGGCCAGGGCCGCGGCCAGCACCGCACGATCGTCCAGCCGCCTGGCCATCGCGACGGCCTCGGCACTCAAAGCTTCCCGCCGCTGCGGCGCGGCGCCGGTGAACGCCAGAGCCAGCGAAAGCCGCCCGAGCAACGCGGCCCTGGTTTTTGAGTCCCCGTCCGGTTGAGCCCCCAGCGCCTCGGTGAGTACGGCCACTCGGTCAGGGTCGCGCAGGTCGATCTCGAAACCGCCCTGGCCGCCAGCCATCCCGAGGGCAGCGGCGCCCAGCAGGTCCGCGCGGCCGGTCCGGCGAGCCAGCTCGGCCGCTTCGGCATACGCGGCCCGCGCCCGGAGCGGGTCTCCGGCAGCCAAAGCCGCCTCACCAAGCGCGCACAGCAGCTCCCCCCGGTCGAGGTCGGAGCCAGCGAAGGCCAGCGCGGCGGACAATAGCCGCACCGCGTCCTCGTAGCCGGCCCGGTGCACCGCGTCCGCCGCCGCCAGCCTGGCGAACTCCACGGCCGGGCCTGGCTCCGCTCCCAGCTCCGCGGCGGCCAGCAGGTGCCTTGCCGCGGCGGCCGGGCCTGCCGTGCCCGCCCGGTACCGCCTGGCTTGCAGCGCGCCAGCCCGAGCGTGCCAGCGCGACCGATCGGCTGGGCCAAGCTGGGCCTCGAGCACCTCCCTGACCAGCGGGTGCGCGAACCGGTCGCGGCTGACCACCCGCGCGGCCCCGGCCGCCGCCAGCGCGGACGCCACCTCCGCCAGCGGCTCCCCGGCCACCTCCGCGAGCAGCGGCGGGTCGAGCTCGTCACCGAGCAGCGCGGCCATCCGCAGCAGCTCGGCGACAGGTGCCGGCAGCCGGGCCAGCCGCCGCTCAAGCACCGCCCGCACGGTGGCGGGCAGCAGCCCGGCCGGAAGCTGGGCCGCGGCGGCCAGCCGGCCCTCGGCTCGCAGCAGCCGGACAGCCTCGGCGGCGAAGTAGGGGTTGCCCGCGGTGCGCGCGTGCAGCATTTCAACCAGCGCATCAGGCATGGCGGAACCCGTGGCCATGCACACCGCGGCGGCCAGCTCGCCGGGAGCCAGCCCGCCGAGAAGGAGATGGCGCTCCGGGCCGACCTCGGCGCACAGTACGTCCGCGCCCGGCTCGGTGTCCCGGTAGGTACAAAGGATCACCACGGGCAACGTGGCAAGCGCCCCCCTGACCGCCGCCAGCAGCCGCCTTGAGCCCGGGTCCGCCCAGTGCAAGTCGTCCACCACCAGCAGCAGCGGACGCTTCACCGCCGCCTCCCGAACCCCCGCCGCCACCGCCTCGAACAGCAGGAACCTGGCCAGCCCGGGATCGGCCTCACCAGCTGCCCGGCGCAGCACGTCGCCGACGCCGAGCTGGTCGAGCAGCTCGCCCCACACCCAGAACGGCGGCGCGCCGCAGTCCTCCGGACAACTCACCCACGCGCAGCCGAATCCGTCTTCGGTCAGCCGGGCCGCGCACGCCGCGGCCAGCCGGGTCTTGCCGATGCCGGGCTCGCCGCCAACCAGCCCTACCCAGCCGCGTCGTTCCGCCGCCGCGCGCACTGCCGAGCCGTGCAGCTCGCACAGCTCCGCGACCCGTCCGGCCAGCACAAACTCCGATCCTGCCAGACCAGCCGACCGATTCCAAGCGAACCGGCCGGGTCAGGAAATGGGGTCAGGGGATGACGGGAATGAGCAGCCGGGCCTGGTGCTGCGGGCCGAAGTGCAGGGTGCACCGGCCTTTGGGGCTTTTCTGGTAGGCGGCGGGGAACTGGCCAGTGAGCGGGTTGACCGGCCAGAGCCAGCGCCCGGCGATCACCAGCCGCAGCCGCTCCCCCTCCCGGAACAACGTGGCAGACGGGCCAAGTGAGATATCCACGGCCACGACCTGCCCGGGCGTCAGCGGCTGACGACGGGCACAAGCGGGCACGGGTTCGCCGGGCCGGGAGGCCTGCTGGTCGAGCTCGCGCAGGGAGGCTTTCAGCCAGCCGGTGGTAATCCGGTCGCGGCCGAACCCGTAGGAGCCCTCAAAGCCGACGTAGCTGCGGCCGCGCCATTTCTCCACTCCGGCGAACAGATTGATGTCAGCGGCGCCGCGGGCCTCGACCCACAGCCGCAATGCCATCGGCCCGGTCACCTCCGTGTCGGCGGCCACGGCCCAGTCCCAGCACAGGCCCTGCGAGCGTAGGTCAAAGGTGATCTGGCCAGCCGCCGACGACGGTGTGACGGTCAGCCCGGCGGCGCCGGTCAGATACAGCGGCGTCCACCGGGTGCGCTCAAGCGGCCAGCTGTCCTCGTCCCGGACGCTGGTGATGGCAGAGCTGCTTTCCCTGACTTCAAGCCGCACCCGCGGCGGTGCCGGCACGTCGGCCCCGCGCAGGTACCGGTCGAAAAACGCCAGCTGCACAGCGCGGGCGCCGGGTGAGTAGAAGGTGGCCCACTTGCCGCCGCGGTGGGTGTAGAGGAACTTCTCGGGGCTGGCGATCTGCTGCCAGCCGCGGAACGACCCGCGGCTGTGCAGGCAGTTGTCCGAGAAGCTGCCGCACACCAGCGCCGGCACGGTAATCCTCCCCAGGTCCGGAACCAGGGCTTGCCACCAGTCATCGCGCAACGGATGCGCCCGCTGCTGCTCGGTGAGCCGGTAGGCCTGGCGGACTTTGCGCAGGCCTAGGCTCCACACCCGGGTGAACCCTTGCTCGCGGATACCGCCGGGGAAGACAAGGTCGCGGTAGGCGTCGGTGAACCCCTCCCACGGGCAGATCGCCTTCAGGTGCGGCGGCCCGAGGGCAGCGGCCTCCCATTGCGAGATCGCCAGATATGACACGCCGAGCAGGCCGACCGCCCCGGTGCTCCACCGCTGGGCAGCAGCCCATTCGATGAGGTCATAGACATCCTCGGCTTCCTGGTGCGAAAGCACGCTCGCCTGTCCGCCTGAGGTGCCGGCGCCACGCAGATCGCAGTTGGCGACCGCGTAGCCTTGCGCCGCCCACCAGGCCGGGTCCGGCGCCTCCCACCCGGTCAGCGACGAGAACCGTACTCGGCCGGTCTGCCGCAGGATGCGGTACTGCGCCGACACCCGCCAGCGCCGGCCTCGCCGGGTGGGGAGGTTGTCCTTGCCGTACGGGTGGGCCGACATCAGCACGGGGAACCGGCCGCCCCCGGTCGGCAGCACCACGTTGACCCGCAAGACCGTGCCGTCCCTGACGGCCACCGGCAGGTCCCGCAGCATCTCCACCGAACTCGGAGCAGGCTCGTACACCTCCACCGGCGGGCGCAGCAGCCCAAGCAGACGGGCCGGCACATACCACGCCGCGCCTGGCCGGTGCCACGGCCGATCCAGCCCGGTCAAGCCCGCTTGCCTGCCCATGCCCTACGTGTCTTTCTGGCGGTACCGGAGCCGCTTCCGCGCCATTTCACAGACGCCATTGCGCTCGTTTTCCGCTGCGGCTTGCCTGGCATCATCAAGATCGGCCGCGGTGAGCAGGCCGTTGGCCAGCAGGAAGTCGGCGAGATCACGAGCGTGACCTCGTTCTTTCCAGATGAAGCCCTGGAGCAGTTTCTTATAGTCGGATACCGCGCCCTCTCCGCTCAGGTCCAGGGCGATGACCACGTTCATCATCGGCACCGTCTGCGGGGCGGCCAAGCCGAGGATGAACTCCTGATAGTAGAAAGCCATGGCCAGACGGGCGGTCGCGTTGCGCTCGAAGTAACCACGCACCCGGGCGACCGCGTCCTCCCCCGGCTGGCTGACGCGCCGAACGATCGTCCCGGCTTGGGTGGTCGGCGTCTTGTCGCGGTCAGGGATGGAAGGATCGGCGAGGGTGTGCGCCGAGATGTCCAGCCGCAGTCGCAGCACCCAGGAGCCGACGCTGACCAGCCACGAGCCCTCCTCGAGGGTTATCGGCAGCGCCTCGTAGCGTGCCGGGGCGGCCGGCAGGACCTGAGTTGCCGTCCCCCGCACGGCTTCGGCGCGCACCGGTGTCTGCGGTGATTGCGGCGCCAGGTAAACCCGGTAGGTCGTGTCACGGCTGAACAGTTCCCAGCGGTGGTGGACGTAGCGGATACCCGCGCAACGCGGGGCACGGTGCAAGGTGAGGTCCTCGTCGCCGCTGAGCAGCCGCCGGTCCAGCCACGTGATCTCGTCAGGCCGGCAGCTCACCCACTCGTCGAGCGCCGCTGACCAGAGGAAAAGCCGACCCGTCGCCACTCAGTTGCTACTCCCGAACGACGGCCCGCCCGCGCGCGGCCGTCCAGTGTTGCCATGTCTGGAATAACAATTGTCGCAGATCCCCGGCATCAGCCGATCTTGATGCGGGACAGCAGCGCGTCGGGGCTCGCCCCCCAGCGGATCGTATCGCCGTCGCTGAGCGGTTGCTCCCCCGCGACCTTGGCACCGTTGAGAGTGAGCCCGTTCCTGCCCTGGTTGGTGATCCACCAGCGACCGTCGGAAAATGTGAACGTCGCGTGCTCCCTTGACACCGTCAGTACGTCAGGGAGCACAAGCTCAACCGACCCGCGCCCGGCGCGGGCCCCTGACGTCCTGGTTTCCGCTACCGAGGAGCCGGTGACCAGCCGCAGAACCGGGATGGCGGGGCTCGGTTCCATGATCGTCACCATGCCCCCGCCGACCGTCAGGTCCACCTCGGGTTCCCCCTGTGCGTGGCGGCCAGAATCGGCGTAGGCGTAATGCGGCCCCGAGTAGGCCCACTGCGGCGCGGCGTTCGCGTAATGCCCGGACTGGCCGTTGACGCTCACGGGATCTCCCTGCCGCAGCCGGTAGCGGCCGGGCGGGACGGATCCGGCCGCGGTGACGTACACCTCGGCCCGGCCCGCCGCGGCCAGGCGGGCCCCGTACGCGGTTACCTGCTCTTCGTAGACCTCGGTCATGCTCGCGCTGATCACGCCGAGTTCCATCCGCTGGCAGAGGAAGTCGAGATCATCGGGGTTCAGCTGCAGCTCAACGAGGTTCGGCGCGAGCAGTGAGCCGCTGGGCGTGACCACGAACACGTCGGCCAGATGCCGCATGGCGACCTTCAGCACATCCTCACCGTCGCGCCACGGCCGGGAGGCCATCCGCTGTATCCACGGATGATCCCTGGTGACGCCCAGTGTCCGCAGCGCGCCCGCGCCCGCGGCCACGAGGGCCGCGATCACGACCAGCACTATCGTGGCGGAGACGATGGAACCCGTCACGACCTCCAGCGCCAGCCAGCACGCCGCGACGCCGCCCGCGATGGCCCAGCGCTGCCGACTCCGCCGCCGCAGCGGAGCGCGCGCCGGCCGACGCACCGCATCCCTGCCTCCCGCCATCGGGCACCGTCCTTCCTCGAGACCGAGGATGGCGGCCAACGCCGCCGCCAGTCAACCAATCACCGGCAGCTTCCAGATATCTGGAAGCTGCCGGAGGGTCCAGCTTCCAGATTTCTGGAAAATTCATTGGACTAGCCGGCAGCGGACTTGTTATCGCCACTGGCGGGTATGCTTCACCAACATATTAACGCAATGGCGCTGAGGAGGTCCGGATGCACATCGGATCGGCGATTCTTGTCATCTGGCTGATCATAGGCGGCTTCGCCGCCGGACAGCGCGGCGATTACACGGGACCCGTCAACTGCAGCACCGCAGCCACGGCCACCGTGACTATCCTGGCCGGTGCCCTCAATTATGTGGGAGTGAACCCACGCATAAATTGCTCCACGCCAAGCCCCAGCAATTAGCTGTCGGAACGAATAGCTAAATGACTGGCCTGGCGTATGAGAGCAAGGTTGCGACCCGCTTCGAGTGATTTTGTGTCGCCTCCCCCACGGGCCAGCAGGTCTGCCGGCGCCCGGCTTGACACCACGGTCCGTTCGGAAGATAAAGAATTTTGGGCGCATTCGGCGGCGCCGATCTTCGGCACGATATTATTCCTCTTTGCCGTGGTAGGTAACGGCAACGATGTGACATTGGTGTTGCTATCCGGGCTGTTGCGGGGCGAGAGCCGGGGCGGCTAACCCCAGAGAATTTTTTCCGAACGGACCGTGGCGCGTGCCGCCTGCCGGTCCCAGCTGATGGGGCGAAAGGCGTAGCTCGGGCCGAACGGCCCGCGCGACCAGGACATAGGGCCCGGGCGCCCCGCTGCCGCCGCACGATAAGGCTGAGAGAGCAAACAGCCCGCGAATGGCGGAGGTGAGGATTATGCGTGTCCTTCGGGCACTCAGCCCGGCCGAGTGCTGCGGATTGCTTGAACTTGGCGGCGTCGGCCGCGTCGGGTTTGCGTCCGCCGACGGGATCATGATCCTGCCGGTCAACTTCGCCGTGACGGGAAAGACCATCATCTTCCGCACTGCACCGGACACGCTGCTGGCCGTGCATGCTGATGGCCCGGTCAGCTTCGAAGTCGACCGGCTCGACCCGGCGCTCAGCGCAGGCTGGAGCGTCCTGGTGCATGGTCACGCGCACCGGGTGGCAGATGAGCGTGAAGTGAGGCGCATTGAGGACTGGACGCCCCTTGAGCCGTGGGCGGGCGGCGCCCGCGACGTTTACGTCCGCATCACGCCGGCCCAGATCAGCGGGCGGTGCATCGAGCCCTTGCCCGACCGGCCCGGTACCTCAGCCTTGGCCGTATGAAACCTCGGTCGCGTCCCGTGCCCCGCCGGTGTCTTGTTGCGGCACGCCGACGCTGGCGCGTTCGGTCTCGGTTGCTGGTGCTGCCTGTGGTGCCTGGGAGCTGGCCTGTGGTGCCTCCGCGCTGAGCTGTGGCGCCTCGCTGGTCAGTTCCTCCACCACCCAGTCCATCATGACAGCCATCAGGCACGAAGCCGCGGCTAGCAGCAGCCCTATACGTATTTCCCGTCCCATTACTGGCCTCCCCATCCCCGGTAACGGCGCCCGAGGGCACTTCCACGAGTTTACGCAGGTGACTTTTTGGCCCCGACGGCTCCTCGGTGCCGAGGTCAGGACTCCTTGGCGCTACCCGATTCGCGGGCCTCCGCGGCAGACGGCTGGCGACCCACGGTAAATATGAGTGGCAACCTGTCCGTCGTGAACGTCGGGCGGCCGGACAAGACCGGCCACCAGTGGCGTGAGCCGGCCGGGGGGAAGGGGTGACGGATGGCCATCCCGGTGCTGCTTGACTGCGATCCGGGTCACGACGACGCTGTGGCGATTTTGCTGGCCGCGGCCAGCCCGGCGATCGACCTGCTCGGCATCACGACCGTGGCGGGAAACCAGACGCTGCCGAAGACCACGCTGAACGCCCGTCGCATCGCCACCGCGGCGGGAATCACGTCTGTCCCGATCGCAGCTGGCCGGGCGCAGCCGCTGCACGGCCAGCTGCGGCCCGCGCCCGACATCCACGGGGAGACCGGCCTGGACGGGCCGGCGTTCGGCGAGCCCACGGTCAATGTCGAGCCCGTCGGCGCGGTCGAGTTCCTGCGCCGGGCGATCCTCGATGCCGACCAGCCGGTCACGCTGATCGCGACGGGCCCGCTGACCAACATCGGGGCGCTGCTGCTCGCCCATCCGGAGGTGGCCGGACGGCTCCGTGAGATCGTCGTGATGGGCGGCTCGACCGAGCGGGGCAACGTCACCCCGTACGCGGAGTTCAACATCTACGTGGATCCGGAGGCAGCCGACATCGTGGTCGGCAGCGGCCTGCCGTTGACCATGTGCGGGCTCAACGTGACGCACCTGGCGCTGGCCACGGGTGAGGTGCTTGACCGGATCGCGGCGCTCGGCACGCCGCTCGCGCGGATCTGCGTCGACCTGCTCACCTTCTTCGCCGGCAGTTACCGGAGGGTGTTCGGCTTCGAGGCGCCGCCGCTGCACGACCCCGTCGCGGTCGCCCGCGTCATCGACCCCACCGTGGTCGCCACCGTGGAGACCAACGTCGCCATCGAACTGGCCGGCCCGCATACCAGGGGCGCCACCGTCATCGACCTGCACGGGGTGACCGGAAGGCAGCCGAACGCACGGGTCGCGACCGGCCTGGATGTCGATCGTTTCTGGCAGCTGATCGTGACCGCGATCGCGGCACTTGGCTGACGCGAGCGTCGCTCTTGCCCCGCTCCGTGGCAGGTAGTAGAACGAAACCGTGGGAAGACAGGCAGCGGTCGTGCTTTACGTGCTCCTGATGGTAGCCATCGTGGTCGGCGTGGACGTCCTGTTCCTCAGGCACCACTTCTGGTGGCGGCTGGGCTCAAACATCGGAATTGTCCTGGTATTCGTGGTGATCTATCTCAGGTTCATCAAGCATCCGTGAGCGCAGCCGCCGTCGTCCCTTTCCTCTCACGCAGGGCAGCAGGGAGCACTGCCAGCACCAAGATGCCGGTCAGGGCGAACGCCGCCGGATAGCCGGTGCGAGCGGCGAACAGGCCGAAGACGACGGGTCCTGCGCCGTATCCGGCGTCGTAGGCCAGGTTCCACAATGTGCTGGCCTTGGCCTCCGGCAGCCGCTCGATCAGCAGCGCGAATGTCGCGTTCTCGATCACTCCGAACCCGGCGCCGAACAGCACCATGCTGGCGAAGATCAGCCCTGGCGACGCCAGCCACATCATCGCGGCCAGGCCGAGCGTCGCCGCGATCAGCGCCGGAGCGAGCAGCCTGGCGTGACCGTACCTATCGCCGTACCGGCCGGCCTTCCAGCGGCTAAGCGTCGCGGTGATCGCCTGGACGAGCAGGGCGGCCGAGGAGAGGCTGCTTGTCACGCCCTTGGCGAGCGGAAGGAACGAGTCGAGCACGCCCGCCGCGACCGTGCAGGCGGCGAAAATCAGCGACAGCCGCAGCCCGGCGACCGGCGACCGGCGGTCGCGCGCGGCCGGCGGGGTGCTGTGTGCCTGGCCGCGGCTGGGCAACCAGCGGATCGTCGTCAGTGGCAGCAGGCCGGCTGCCGCCGCCATCGCCGCTACCGCCGTGGCCTGGTGGTGCCCGGCGAGCCAGATCCCGGTCGGCAGCGCGACCACGGCCGGGATGCCGGAGACGACGCCGAGCAGGCCGAGTCCCTCGCCTTGCCGCCCGGGAGGAAGCAGCGTGGCGGTGAGCGCGCCGATCGTGACGCCGCACAGGCCGAAGCCAAGCCCGCGCACGAAGCTGACGGTCATCATCACGGCCTGGGGCTCGCGCGGGAGCAGGGCCAGGGCCGGGGCGCCGAGCAGCGTTGCGCCGGCCGCGAGCATCGCCCGGTAGCCGAACCGCCTGATCCCGGGCGCCGCGGTTACCTCCGCCGCCACCGTGCCGAGCAGCAGGGACCCGGTGAGCAGACCCGCGCTTGAGCTGCTGGCGCCGGCCGCCGCGGCCAGCATCGGCAGGACCGACACCAGCAGCAAAAAGCTGGTGAGCGAGCTGAACTCAGCCAGGAAGGTCAGTGCGAGCGGCCGGCTGAGGAGCCGGGTTGGTGCGCCGTCCTGGGTAGCGGGCCGCGGCTGCGGCAAAGTGCTCATGCCAGGACAGTAGGCGGCAACCGGCCCACAGCTAAGGTCCGATTTCACGGCGAATCAATGATCCGGTTTGGGTCGGGAGCCGCTCTGGCGGCTGGGCGCATCCGGACCGTTACCGTAGGTTACGCCGCGGGATTCCGGGGTAGCCAGATGGTGGGTTCAGTCAACATCTCCGCCTGGGGACAACCGATGACCACGCAGACCCGGCCGATCCTACGCAGCCAGCGGCTGCGCCTGATCAATCACCAGGGTGACGCGCTGCGCCTGGGAATGAACTGGACCGAGGAGGACCTGGGCAAGCCGCAGGTCTTGGTGGACAGCGTCTACGGGATGGGTCACCCCGGCACGTTCCACTTCCGCGAGCTGATCGAGGAGGTCAGCAACGGGGTCTATGAGGCTGGCGGCAAGCCGGCCGTGTTTGCCGTCAGCGACATCTGCGACGGCGTGATCCAGGCCACCAGCGGGATGAGTTACTCGCTGGTGTCGCGCGACATCATGGCGGCGATGGTCGAGATCCACGCACTCGGCCATCCCCACGACGGCATGGCGCTGATCTCAGGCAACGACAAGTCGGTCCCCGCCCACCTGGTCGCGATTGCGCGCTGCGACCTGCCGGCCATCCACTTGCCTGGCGGCACCCAGCTGAACGCCCCGGACTACGTCACCTCGGACAAGCTGTGGGAGATGGGAGCGGAGGTGGAGCGCGGCGACCTGCCCCGGCAGGACCTCGAGGCCGCGCAGCGGAACGCCTGTCCGACCTGCGGGGCGTGCCAGTTCATGGGCAGCGCCAGCACCGGCCAGGTTCTCGCCGAGGCTCTCGGCCTGGCGCTGCCAGGGAGCGCGCTCACCCCCGCACCGCTGACCAGACTGCTGCGCTATGCCCGCGCGACGGGCAAGCAGCTCGTCACGCTGATTGAGGAGAATCTCACGCCGCGGCGCATCTTGACCCGCGATGCGTTCGAGAACGCGATCGTTCTGCATGCCGCCGTCGGCGGCTCGACCAACGCGCTGCTGCATCTGCCGGTGATCGCCCGCGAGGCAGGGGTCGATATCGGCATCGACGACTTCGACCGGATTCACCGGCGCGTCCCGGTACTAGCCAACGTGAAGACGACAGGCCGCTATCCGGTCGAGTACTTCTGGTACGCGGGCGGCGTTCCCGCGGTAATGCTCGAGCTGCGTGAGATGCTGCACCTGGACTGCCTGACCGTTACCGGCAAGACAGTGGGCGAGAACCTCGACGAGATCGAGCAGTCGCCGTTCTTCTTCGCCGAACGGCTCGCCTACCTGCGCAACGTCAAGATCGAGAAAACGGAGATCATCCGGCCCCGGGATGACCCATTCGGCACCGACGGCGGCGTCGCCGTGCTTTACGGCAATCTGGCACCCGGCGGGGCGATGATCAAGGCGTTCTCTGTGCCCCCCGAGATGCACGTTCACACCGGCCCGGCCCGCGTCTTCGACTTTGAGGACGAGGCCGTGCATGCGCTGGTGGGCCGCAAGGTGGCGCCGGGCGACGTGCTGGTCATCCGGTATGAAGGGCCACGCGCGAACGGCATGCCCGAGATGTACTACGCGGCCGCCATCTTGTCCGCCGACGCCGTCCTGAACACCACCACGGCGATCGTCACCGACGGCCGTTATTCCGGTGCCATGCGCGGTCCTTGCGTCGGACACGTCGCGCCCGAGGCACTCAGCGGCGGTCCGATCGCGCTTGTCGAGGAGGGCGACCTCATCGAGATCAACATCCCGGAGCGGCGGCTGGCGATCGTCGGCACCGGCGGTGAGCACCAGCCGCCGGAGGAGGTTGACGCGACCCTGGCCCGGCGCCGCAGCATCTGGAAGCCGCCGAGGCGCCGCCATGACACCGGCATCCTGTCCTTGTACGAACGGGTCGCCAGGGACGCCGGAGAAGGCGCGTCGATCACGTAAAGGCAGGGCCGCGTAGGTCCCTGAAAGGTGAACCGAAATGGCTGACGACACCAGGCAGAAGACCGTCGTGATCGCGGACTACGACTACGACGATATCGCGATCGAGCGCGCGATCATCGAAGGGGCGGGCCTGCGCCTGGCGACGGCGCAGTGCAAGACCGAGGACGACGTCATCTCCGTCGCACGGGACGCGGACGCGATCATCGCTCAGTACGCGACCGTCGGCGCCAAGGCGATCGGCGCCCTGACCAGGTGCGAGGTGATCGCCAGGTATGGCACTGGCACGGACATCATCGACATCGATGCGGCCACCAGGAACGGCATCCTGGTCACGAACGTGCCCAGCGACTGGTGCGAGAACGAGGTCGCCGACCATGCCATGGCGCTCCTCCTGGCCGCCGCGCGCAAGATCTGTAAATATGACCAGGCGACCAGGGCCGGCATCTGGCGATGGCAGACCGGCGAGCCCATCTACCGGCTCAGCGGCCGCACGCTCGGGCTAGTGTCGTTCGGCGCGATCGCGCAGGCAATCGGCCGCAGGGCGGCCGGGTTTGGCCTGCGGGTTATCGCCAGCGATCCCTACCTGCCGGCCGAGGACATCGCGGACCGGGGTGCGGTTCCCGTCTCACTGGAAGAACTGCTTGACCAGGCGGACTACCTGGTCATCCAGGCGCCGCTGACCAAGGAGACCCATCACCTCATAGGTGAGCCAGAGCTACGCCGGATGAAGCCCACCGCCATCCTCATCAACACGGCCCGCGGGCCGATCGTCAGCGATCAGGCTCTCTACCAGGCGCTCACCGAAGGCTGGATCGCCTGCGCCGGGCTGGACGACATCGAGGAAGAACCGGCCAAACACCACGACTGGACTCCAGTCAACCCGCTGTTCGGGCTGGACAACGTGATCATCACGCCGCACGCCGCCTACTACTCCGAGGAAGCCATCCACACGGTCCGCGACTTTGCCGCCGCTGAAGTCGTCCGCGTTCTGCGTGGCCAGCCACCGCTGTCCCCCGTCAACGCGGCCCAAGTTGCCAGCTCCCGGCGCACAGCGGGCTAGCGGTTAGCAACGGCCATCGAGTAGGGGCCGCCTAGCCGGGATCGCGGCGCGGGCGTGATGTATGCCCTAGTGTGCGACGCTGCCGACCGGGTAGGAGTGCCCGGCGGCAGGGCAGGAGGCTGTATATGGATGATCCGCTGGCTATCAAGGTCCGCCGCGAACGCGGCTGCGTGGTCGTGGCGGTCACCGGTGAGATTGACATAACCACCGTGGCTGGGCTCAGGGAGCGCCTGTTCGAGCTGGCTGATGACGGCCGGCCGCTGATCGTTGACCTGGACCGAATCACCTTCATCGATTCGGCCGGGCTCGGGGCGCTGGTCGGCGCGGCCCGCCGCGCCGAGGCGCACGGCGGCAGCTTGCACGCGGTTTGCGCACAGCCCCAGCCCCGCAAACTGTTGTGGATGACCGGAGTGGACCGGCGGATTCCGCTGGAGGCCTCCGTGGAGGGAGCACTCGCGTCCGTGGCGGCCTCGCGCGAGGATCCCCGCTAGCAAAACCTGTTGGCCGACCACGCGCTAGCTCGAGGGCGCGGGAGCCGGCGTCTGCTCTGGCTGGCCCTGCTCTCGCTGGCCGAGCGCGGCGGCGAACTGCTGGATGCACCGGGTTAGCTGACTGGCCGACATCTGCGCGGGGTTACCACCGCAGTTGGCCGGGCCGGCGGGAGATGAGCCGCCGGCTGCGGCGGAGCCCGAGGTGGCGAGCTGACCGGACAAGGAGTACAGCATCGGCGTGATGTTGACATTGCCTGACATATCGATGTAGTCCTGCGTGACTCCGTCGATGTCCACGAAGCCACGCCACATCCCGTTGCCGTACGGGATGACCTCCTTTAGCTGGCCACCGGCCCCGGAGGCAAGCAGCGCGGGCGCGACCTGGTTGATGTAGGCCGTCATCCGGCTGACCAGGACCGTCATGCTGACCGGGTTGGTGGCATCGCTCTGGACGTAGATGGTGAGCGGGTTGAGCCCCTGGCCGGTCTGGTCGGCGGGCTCCACTGCGTAGGCCACCACGGCCTGGGAACCGCTGTTGCGCGGAGTCAGCGGGGTGACGAAGTAAAAGCGCCCGCTGGCATTGCTGTGCAGCACGTACTCACCCGGGTTGAACGAGTTCGTGCCCACCGACGTCGTCTGGTAGCCGAAACCCGCGTTCTCCATGTTGCCCCGGCCGGCGGCCCACTGGGCGGCATCGACCTGGTCCACGACAATGGACTCCGGGTAAACCTGGACCGGGTACTGACCCGGCCGGACGGTCGGCTGGTAGGTCATCGACGGGCGCCCGCTGGGAGATCCGCGCAGCACCAGGATGCCGGCCGGCTCGAGCACCGTGGTGTTGTGCCAGGCGATCTGCCGGGTGACCGGAATCACGATCACCGGCCTGGCCGCCGCCCCGGTCCCCTGGCAGTAGCCCGAGATGTCATCGTCGTCGTAGGTCAGGGCGGGAAACTTCTGCGCGATGAGATTGCCCAGGCTGTCCCCTCCCTGCCCGCTGAAAGCCCGGTCGAACGAATCGGCGCCCTGGAACTGGCAGATGCTCGCGGTGTTGGACTGGCCGTCCCACACCGCCACGCCCTCAGCCGGGCGGGTTCCCGATCCGTCCAGGATCCCCGTCCACACGCCGCGTCCGCCGTCGCCGTCCGGCAGGTAGTGGACCGACGCCTCCATGAGGTTGACCTGGGAGGCAAGCGCCGAGCTATCGGACATGACCGTGCCGGCCGCGAGAAAGTGCTTGATCACCCAGATCAGCACCGCGCCCACCGGCATCCACAGCCACCAGAGCGCCAGCACCATCACCAGGCGCCGGGGATCCGTATCGTCGTAACGGTATGCGGAGCGTTTCGCCACGGTCCCTCCCCGCGCGATGCGGCCCCCAATCAGAATCGTAAGCCGCACGGGAGACACGGAGAATACGCCTCAGTTCGCGCTCTCCCGCGGGCACCACCGCATCATTGACCGCACGCTCCAAGCCACGGTCCGTTCGGGATAAAAGCGCTTTTTCAGCCGAACGGACGGTGGTTCCTCGCCTGCGGAAACCGGCGACGGTCCGGTCAGGGGCGATAGCCGCGGCGGTCGAAGCTGAAGCCACCGCGCTCCTCGACGGACAGGGCGTAGCGGGGGCAATGGACCGGCGGGCGGCGCAGGTACTGGGTGAACCCCGGAGCGCCGAGGCTGATCGTGATGCCGTCGCCGTCAAGCGTCCATTCGTAGTTGCCGCGCTCATCCGGCGCTGACCGCGTGATCTCGGTGAGGAACAGCTCGAGGCTTGCCCTGGTCCGGTCGATGTTAGTGATCAGGTACCACGCGCGATCGAAGACCAGGGTGGCCGGGCTGATCCAGAAGCTGAACGTGGTGACCGGCGGCTCGGGCGCGACCCACTGCAGGATGTAGTCGATGTCCAGCATGAGTCGCCCGGGATCGCGCGGCAGCGGCTCCCAGGCGACGGCGTGGACCGCGTTGTCGTGCCAGCCCATCGTGTCGAAGTCGGCGTCGGTCCAGGTCGTCTTGGCCACCACGGGCTGGGTGTTTTCCACAGCGGGGACAGTACGGCACCCATGCCCCATCTGGATAGATCCGCGGCGCGGCCAGAACTCACCGGGGCACACGCGTTGATTCCGGCTTCCGGTGCGGGAACTTGGGATCGACCAGCGCGACGGCCGGGAGGATCCCATCACCCCGCCGAATCGGCCCGGTCACGATACCCATGAACTCGATGATGCCGATCGTGGCGTCTCAGAGCGACCCGATTTCTGCTTTCGCGCCGCGCTGCCGTCCAACGCGTCTCGGAGACCCTAGTCCAAGCCCGGGTGCTCGCTATGACGGAGACCGGATTGGCCGGTAGCAGCGCAGCCACATTTCGACTCCGTTGTCGACGATGTTTCCGACCTCGGCTTCGGTCAGGTTCCGCCTGCCGTAGGCGGCGCGGGTCAGCGCCTCGGTGATCACGACCAGCAGCAGTTGGTCGACGGCCAGGCCCACGTCGGCGATGTCCAGGGCGCCGCGTTCTGCTTGCTTGCTGATGGCCCCGCGCAGCGTCCTCTCTAGGGCGGGCCGGGGCTGCTGCCATTCGTCGAACAGCCAGGGGTGGCGATCCTGTTCGGCGATCACCAGGCGGCGCAGCGCGGCGACGTCTTCCTGGAGCACCGCCGCCACCCAGCGGCGGCCAAGCTCGCGCAGATCACGACGGAGGTCGTCGGAGGCAGCCAGCCGCTCCTCCAGTCCGGCCTCATGGAAGTCATCGGCGAAGTCGCTTTGCACGGCGCGGACGACGGCGCGGAACAGCGCCTCCTTGTCGCCGAAGTGATTGTAGATCGTCTGCTTGGACACCCCGGCGGCAGCGGCAATGGCGTCCACGCTGCTGCCGGCGAAGCCCTGTGCCAGGAACACGCGCTGGGCAGCGTCAATGATCGCCTGCCGCTTCGCGGGCTGCTTGCGCCGCTGCGGGTGCGCGGCGTCAGCGGTGGGCTGCGGCGACGCCGGCTGGTCCTGCGTGCCGCCGCGCTGCTGTGTGCTCACGGCTGCATCCTATCAGTGGACTAGACAGTCCAATCCAAAAGTGATACAGTCTTGGACTGTACGGTCTAGTCCAAAAACGACCGCCGGGACTGGCGGTCCCTCCGGGAGGAGCTGCGATGTACGTGCTGACCAAACTGGACGCCGACTCGGCACAGGAGTTCGCGCGCGGCTTTGAGGACGTTTTCTACCAGGGCGATTACCGGAGCATGGCTGCGGTGTACACGGCGGACGGCAAGCTGTTCGCCGAGGGCGCCCCGGTCGTTGAGGGCCGGCCCGCGATCGAGGAGTTCTGGAAGCAGGGCTGCGAGCGCGGGCGGCTAGCTGCCATGAAGCGGTCGATTGAGATCCACGAGGTCCGCGCGTCTGGCGACGTCGGGTACACCCAGAGCACGGTAACCCTCCAGATCGGCCGCCACCCCGGCAAGATCGTAATCCGGGGCGTCTGTGTCTGGCGGCGGGAGCCCGACGGCATCTGGCGGATCGCCCACGACATCTCCAACCGCGGCGAGCAACTCCACCCTGGCGAGCAGCCCTACGGAGTCACCATCAGCCAAGAGTGACATCACAGCGGGTCAGTTTCCGTCACTCGACCGCAGGCCCCGCTGGCCATGGTCGGGCTTGGCACAGGCCGCGTAGGGGCGTGTTGCCGGGCGTTGGTATATGAGACACCTCACGTTAGCCTTCTTGATGAAGTTGATCTCTCTGACCGGTATCGTCCTCATTTGTGGAGGATGTGATCCCGGCCGGAGACGTCGACGTCGGCGACGTGATCGTCCTGCCGGACGCCGATGACCCGGTTCTGGTTAACAGGGTGCGTCTTGGACAGGGCGGACTCATCTTCACGGTCACCCCAGCCAGCGGCGACGCGCCCGAGCAGGACCGGCCAGTGAAGCTGACGGCCGAGGTTCGCCTGCGCAGTCGCGGCCGGGACGCCGCCCTGTAGGAGCTGGCGCAGGCCGATCCTTTACCGCGTCGGCTGGCGGTGCCAGCCTAGACGGGTGAGGCCGAGGATCCGGTATTGCGTCACGCCCGCGGGTCGTGTCGCTTACTCGACGTCGGGTGTTGGCCCGGCACTGTTGTGTGATTCGGGCTGGATCACCGATTTGCGCGGGCAGGTGGACCTGTTTTCGTTCGGCAGCTTCATGGGGCGGCTGGCGGAGGAGTTCACCGTGGTCCGCTATGACAAGCCCGGGTGCGGCTTGTCGGACCGGGACGGGGTCGACCTGTCGTTCGACGGGCAGGTGGCCGCGGCGCTGGCGGTGGCCGACGCGGTGGGTGCTGACCGTTTCCGCTTGTTCGGGGCCTCGCAGGGCGGTCAGCTGGCCGCCGCGATCGCGGCCAGGTACCCGGAGCGAGTCGAGGCGCTTGTGCTGTACGGAGTGTGTGCCAGTGGCAGGGATCTGGCGCCCGCCGAGGTACGCAGGTCGGTCGTGGCGCTGGTCAGGGCCCATTGGGGCCTGGGGCTGAAGGCGCTGGCCGGGGCGTTCGTGCGGTGCTCGGTTTCCTGTGCGAGCCCGCGAGCCCGGGGCCGCGGCTGACCGGCCGTGAGCTCGAGGTGGCCGAGTTGATCGCCGAGGGGCTGACCAACCAGGCCATCGCCAGGCGGCTATCGGTGGCGCCGCGGACCGCGGAGGCGCACGTGGAGAACATCCGGCGCAAGCTGCAGGTGCGCTCCCGCGCCCAGATCGCGGCGTGGGTCACCGAGCATCGGCTGCGCCGCGGAGCGGCTCGGTAGTTCGCCCGAGGCATTAACTGAGTACCACCGCGCCGGCCAGGGAAAACGGCGGATTGGCCGGCAGTTCACCCGATAGCCGCAGCGGGCTGGGCGGTCATAGCGTCAAGGCATGTCACACGCCACCACGCCGGCCCGCCCTACAGACTCCCTGGTGATCCCGTCCCGCTTCTGCGGTCCCCCGGGCAGCGGCAACGGCGGCTACGTCTGCGGACGCGTCGCCGCGTATCTCGACGGCCCGGTGACCGTCACGCTGCGCCGGCCAGCTCCGCTGGCCGCACCCATGGCCGTCCAGCGGGACGGCGCCAGCTCCGTCCGCATCTGTCTCGGCCAGGGGCTCATAGCCGATGCGACCTCCTCGCCAGCCGGCCCAGCCTTGGAGACAGCGGGCGCGGTGTCGATGGCCGAAGCGCGGGCGGCGGCCGGCCGCGCGCGGTACTACGCCGATCCGGTCTTCCCTGACTGCTTTGTCTGCGGGACGGGCCGCCAGCCCGGGGACGGGCTGCGGATCTTCCCCGGCCCAGTGTCGGGCCGCCCGTTGTGGGCGGCGCCGTGGACACCGGACCCCTCGGTCACCGACACAAGCGGGAGGCTGCTGCCTGAGGTGGCCTGGGCGGCACTGGATTGTCCCAGCGGGATCGCCGCCGCTGAGGCCGCCGGCCTGGCCCGGGACACCGTCATCCTGCTCGGCCGGATGACGGCCAGCCTGGCGGCGCTGCCCGCGGCCGGTGACCAGTGCCGGGTGATCGCCTGGCCGGGCGAGCGTGACGGCCGCAAGCTGCTGGCCGGGTCCGCGCTGCTCGGACCAGGCGGGCAGGTACTCGCCGCAGCCCGGGCCGTGTGGTTGACCGTGCCGCGATCAGGTCCGGCGCAGGCCACCGAAGGGGCGTCGTGACCTCCGGCCGGCGCGGCGTGGCGCTCACGCCACTGGAGACCAGGCGGGATGTCATCGTCCGCACCGCCATACTCGCCGAGGAGCTTGGCTATGAGATCTTCGCGCTGCCGGAGGGCTGGGGACTGGACTCGGCCCCGGTGCTGACCGAGATCGCGTTGCGCACCTCCATGATCCGCCTCGCCTCTGGCGTCCTGTCGGTCTGGGGGCGTACCCCGGCAACGCTGGCGATGACCGCAGCCACCCTCGGCCAGGTCGCCGGCGGGCGCTACGTGCTGGGCCTTGGCACCAGCACCAAGGCACTGGTTGAGGGCTTCCACGACACGGCATTCGAGCACCCGGCGGCCAAGCTGCGTGATGTCGTGACCAAGGTCCGTGCGCTGCTGGCGGGCCAGCCCGCCCATCTCAGCCAGGCCCCGGCCGCGCACCCGCTGCGCCTAGGCCAGCCGTCTGCTCCTGAGATACCCATCTGGGTCGCCGCGCTGGGCCATCACACGACCCGGGTGGCCGCCGAGCTCGGTGACGGCTGGATTCCCGCGCTGGTGGCCCGCGACCGCCTGCCCGTCTGGGCGGCCCAGCTCAACACGCTGCGCAAAGCCGCCGCACCACACGCGCGACCCCTCACGGTCGCGGCCGGACCCATCACCGCCGCTGACGAAAATGCCGGCGCGGCCCGGGACATCGTCGCGGGCTGCACCGCCTGGTACCTGAGCGCCATGGGCGAGGTCTACGCACGGTCGGTGTCCGGCCAAGGGTACGCGGGCCAGGTTCAGGCGATCATCGCCGCGAACCCGCGCCCCAGCCCACGCCGCGGGATCGTCCCTGCCGAGGCCGAAAGCGTCCTTGACCAGCTGGCCGCCTGCGGAACCTACGATCAGGTCCGCGAGCAACTTCAGCGCTGGGACCACGCAGCCGACATCGCCACGATCCTCCTGCCGCCGGGCATGCCCTGGCACAACATCGAGGCGACACTGCATGCCGCGGCGCCGAGCGCCCGGCCGGTGAGTTCAAGCCGAGCGCGTGAGCCTGTACTATGACGTTTGTCATAGGAGGTCTCATGAACCGTTGGGCCGCCCGGCTACGGTGGACCCGGCCGTGAGCGGACAGCCGGCCGAAAAGCGTTCTCCAAGGGAGCGCATGGTTTACAGCGCGGTCCAGCTCATCCGGATGCAGGGCGTGTCGGGCACCGGGTTGCGTGAAGTGGTGGCGCGGGCGCAGGCACCACGCGGCTCGCTGCAGCACTACTTCCCCGGAGGCAAGGAACAACTGGTCGGCGAGGCGATCAGCTGGGCGGGCGACTTCGCCGCCAGCCAGGTGGGCCGGTTTCTCCAAGCCTCGCCGCGGCGTACCCCTTCCGCGTTGTTCGAGGCGATGGCCGACCAGTGGCGACGGGAGTTCGACCGGATCGGCTTCGGCCGGGGTTGCCCCATCGTCGCCACGGTCGCCGACGTGGCCGCCGATGACCGGATAAGGGAGACCGTGCGGCAGGCATTCGAGCATTGGCAAGAACCGGTCGCCGCCGCGCTGATCGAGATGGGAGTCCCGCCGCGCCGCGCTCCGGCCCTGGCCCTGCTGATGCTCAGCACCCTGGAGGGCGCGATCGTGTTCGCCCGCGTGCGCCGCGACAACGGCCCGCTGGACACCGCGGTCGCCGAGCTCGGCCCGCTACTGGATTCCGCCGTGGCCGGGCGGCTGCAGGGGAACCAGCCATAGCAGGAACGCTCAGTAATCATGACAGCCGTCATACCTTTCGCGTACTATGACGACTGTCATGAGAGGAGCGTGGTCGTGCCGGTGGGTTTTCTTGGGCTGGGTCTGATGGGCCAGCCGATGGCACTGCGACTGCTCGGGACGGGAACACCGTTGGTGGCCTGGAACCGTACTCGAGCTAAGACGATGCTGCTCCGGGAGGCAGGTGCCCAGGTCGCAGCGGATGTAGCGACGGTATTCGCCCGCGCCGAGATCGTGCTCGCGATGCTGGCCGACGAGGCCGCGCTCGACGCGGTGCTCGCGCGCAACACTCCGCAGTTCGCCCGCCTGGTGGCTGGCCACACCCTGGTCCATATGGGCACCACCGCGCCCCAATACTCGCGCGCGCTGGCGGCCGACATCGCCGGGCAGGCGCATCGACGATGAAACTGGCCATCAACCTGTACCTGATCACGGCCGTCACCGGGCTGGCCGAGGCAATGCATTTCGCCCAGCAGAACGAATTGGATCTGCATCAGTTCGCGGGCGTGCTCAACGCAGGCCAGCTCGCTAGCCCCGTGGCCCGGGTCAAGTCGGGCAAGGTCCTCAGCGGAGACTGGAGCGCCCAAGCCGCCGTGGCCGATGTGCTCAAGAACACCGACCTGATCGCCGGCGCCGCGCGCGCCTCCGGTACCGCCTCGCCCCTGCTGGACGTCTGCCGCACCCTGTTCCAGGAAACCGTCGAGCTCGGCCACTCCGGATTGGACATGGTGGCCGTCCAACATGCGATCAATGCCCGCACGCGCAATGGGCGTGATCACCACTCCGGCCTGCGGTGAGGTGACACTGGTGATCAGGACCTCGATCGCGGCAGGGTCGATGTCGGCGGTGACCACCAGGTGACCACCGGGATGATGATCGCGTCGCAGGCCACCCGCTGGGCGCGCGGGGGCACCACGTTCCGTTCAGAGAAATTGTTTGAAATCTTACCTTTACCAGCACAGACAGTTGGCTGACAGCGGGCGGCAAGCTCCCTTCTTGACCCTTGAGGACGAAGACATCGTTTAGTCCGCCAAGGAGATCCAATGGACCCGACCAGGAAAACCGCCCTCGTGGTGGGCGTGCTTTTCATCGTCACCTTTATTACGTCGATCCCGGCGCTCGTCCTCTACGGGCCTGTTCTGGACCACGCCAACTATGTCCTCGGCCCTGGCGCGGACACCCGCATCTTCGTGGGCGCGTTGCTCGAGGTCCTCCTCGCCATCGCGGACATCGGCACGGCCGTCGCGATCTTCCCCATTATCAAGAGGCAAAACGAGAGCCTCGCCCTTGCGTACCTGGCCGCCCGCATCGTTGAAGGCACCATCACCGCGGTCGGCATCATCAGCCTGCTGGCAGTCGTCACGCTGCGGCGAGAATTCGCGGGAGGCAGCGGTGCCGACGCCGCGATGTTCGTCGTCGCCGGCAAGGCGCTCGTGGCCGTCCACAAGTGGACATTCCTGCTCGGTCCCGGCTTCTGCCCCGGAGTCGAAAACGGACTGATCCTCGGCTACCTGATGTACCGGTCCCGCCTGGTGCCACGGCCCATCGCCGTACTTGGACTCATCGGGGGCCCGCTTGCGATCGCCACCGGGGTCGGGGAACTATTCGAGCTGTTCTCACAAACCTCCGCGACGGCCGGCATCCTGACGCTCCCGGGCGAGGGTCTCTTCGAGCTCGCCATCGGCATCTGGCTCATGGTCAAGGGATTCAGCCCGTCGCCCATC
>Ga0335075_10000540_pt1 | contig 65525 bp, 55 predicted proteins | sample Lox_Sample_24_FD_206723 | JGI IMG/M metagenome (GOLD analysis project Ga0335075, IMG submission 206723) | Soil microbial communities from Loxahatchee National Wildlife Refuge, Florida, United States - Lox_Sample_2.4 | ecosystem: Environmental > Terrestrial > Soil > Wetlands | place: USA...
TGCGCATACCAAGTGCCGTAGGTGCCATGCTTTTCGAAGATCCGGGTCAGCCGGTCGGTGTAATCAGCCAGATCCTCGAGCCGCACTGCGCAATCTTCGAGAAACGAGATCGGCTTCCCGTCTCCCTTCATCGACATCATGATATTGAGGCCCTGGGCGCGCACCTCCAGGATCGCCGCCTGGAACGCCGGGTCGATCGCCTCGACGACGCCATCGGGATAGCCGAGATCGCCCATCAGCTCGCCCAATGCCTTCAGCCGCCGCAGGTTTTCCGTCGGGTCGTCGCCGGCGAACTCGGTCATCAGCACCGCCGCCGGCTCGCCCCGCACAAACCGGTCCACAGTGGCGCGGAACATCGGGATGTCGCGCGACAACTCGATCATCGTGCGATCGATCAGCTCGACAGCGCTCGGGCCCAGCTCGACGATCCGCCGGGTCGCGGCCATCGCGCTGTAAAAGGTCGGGAAATGGCAGATGCCGAGCACCCGGTGCGCCGGGATCGGCTGCAATTCGAGCTCGATCTCGTTGAAAAAGGCGAGCGTGCCCTCGGAACCGACCAATAGCCGGGCCATGTTGTGGCCGGCCTCATCGATCGCATCGATGTTGTAGCCGCCGACCCGGCGCAGCACCTGCGGAAAGCGCGCGGCGATTTCGTCGGCCTCGCGCCGGTGCAGCGCGCGCATCCGCTGGACAAGGTTGCGATAGCGCTCGGGCATCGCGACATCGGGCTCGGCCGGGAAATTGCCGGGAACCTCGCCGAACCAGGCGGTCGTGCCGTCGGCCAAGAGCGCGTCGATGCCGCGCACATTGTGCACCATGTTGCCATAGCGGATCGAGCGCGAGCCGCAGCTGTTGTTGGCGGTCATGCCGCCGATCGTGGCCCGGCTGGCGGTCGACGGATCGACCGGAAAGAACAGCTTGTGCGGCCGCAACTGCCGGTTCAGCCGGTCGAGCACGACCCCCGGCTCGACCCGCGCGCGTCGCCCGTCGAGATCGACCGAGACGATCCGGTCCATGTGCCGGCTGCAATCGAGCACCAGCGCACGGGCCACGGTCTGTCCGCATTGCGAGGTGCCCGCACCGCGCGGCAATACCGGCACGCCCTCGTCGCAAGCGATCGCGATTGCCGCTGCGGCGTCGGCGCGGTCGCGCGGCACGACCACACCCAGCGGCTCGATCTGGTAAATCGACGCATCGGTCGCATAGCGCCCGCGGCTGAAGGCGTCGAACAGGATTTCGCCGCGGATCTCGCGGCGCAGCCGTGCCTCCAAGCCAGGTGCTGGGTCACTGTCAAACGGCATCGGCAGCCCTAGGTCGCGGCAGGGTTTGGACCGCCGGCAACTTAGCGATCCCAACCGGCGGCAAACAACCTCTATCGAAGCGCGTAGCGCGCGCCTCGACCGGTCACCGGCAGCCGCGCCCGGGGCCTAGGGGCGGAACGGGTGATTGAAGATCGCCTGCTGCGCCGGGGTCAGCGCCTGGTAGAACGCCTCGACCGCGGGCTTTGCCTGCTGCAACGCATCGAGCCGCGTCGACAGGAATTGCTGCGCCCGGTCCAGGCGATCGAGCACGGTCAGTTCGGGGCCGCGTTTCAGTTGCGCGCAGAGCTGCCGTTCCTTCTGCTGCTCGGCATGGGCAATGCCCTGCACCTTGTCCCACAGCGGCTGCTGCTGCGCCGTCAGATCGAGCTTGGTCTCGACAAAGGCGGCCCTTGCGGCCCGCCAGGCCAACCGGTCGATGCAGCGCTGCTGCGGATCACCGCGCCCCATCCAGATGCGGCGCATCATCATCTGCCGCAGCATCGGCTGGCCGGCCATTCCCCACCCGCCGCGGTGGTGCATCCATCCCCCGTCCCGGCCCTGTTCCGCAGCTTGCGGTTGTGGCGTCGCCGGGACACCGCTGCCCGCGCCTGGTGCGGCGGATGGTGCCGCTTCGGCCGGCGGGGTTGTCGGATTCCCGGCCGGCTGGGCCAAAACCGGCATCGCGAGTGCCGCCGTGGCAACGATCACACCGGCGAGCAGCGTCCTGTTCACGAAACCCTCCGTCGTGCCGCGGCCCGCTGACCGGACCGCATCCGACCAGCAATACGCGGCCGCGGATCGAATGATCCCCGTCCCCAGGGAAACGTGATCAGCTGTCGAGATGACGCAGATATTGCGCGACGAAATCGCATCCGACCAGTTGCTTGTAGGCGTCGGTCAATTTGCGGGTGAGCGGTCCCGGCATGCCGCCGGCACCGAAGGCCCGGCCATTCAGGCTTTTGACCCCGCAGATGCACAGGCTGGTCGAGGTCAGAAAGCATTCTTCGGCAGTGTAAGCATCGTAAAGGTCGAGATCGGCCTCGGCGCAGGCGATGCCGAGCCCTTGGGCGAGGTCGATCACTGCCTGGCGGCTGACCCCGGGCAGGACAAAGCGCGCCCGCGGCGTCAGCAGGCTGCCGTCACGCACCAGAAAGATATTGCTGCCGTTACCTTCGGCGAGATTGCCGTTGACATCGAGCAATACCGCCCAGGCTTCGGGGTTTTGCGCCTTCACTTCGCGGTCGGCGAGAACGAGGTTCAGGTATTGGTGCATCTTGGCGCGCGGCGACAGCGAATCGGGCGGGGTGCGGCGCACCGACGGGGTGACGACATCGATCCCGTCGCGGAACAGCCGGGCGCGCTCGCGCAACGGCAGCGGCACGCATTCGACAATCACATTCGGACCGTAATGGTCCCAATTGTCGCCGGCAACCGGGTGGATGCCGCGACTGACCCGCTGCGCCAGCCAATAATCCCCGTTCGGGCCCAGCAGATGCCGGTTGCGCGCCAGCACATCGGCACTGATCGCCGCCATCTCCGCCGGTGACAGCCCGGGATCGAGATCGAGATATTTGAGCGAGCGGTAGAGCCGGGCGACATGCTCTTCGAGGCGAAATGCTTCGCCGTTGAAGCTGCGGGTCATGTCGAACACCGCATCGCCGCGCAGGAACCCCTGGTCGCGGAACGGGATCAGGACTTCGCTCTCGCGCACGATCCGGCCGTTGAACCAGGCCACCCGTTCGTTTGTCAGCGCCATCGGCCGGCCCCTCGCACGATCGTCTGCGGCAGTCTCACCAAGGCCCGGCGAAAACGCAATCGCCAGGATCGCGCCTGGCGCTGCGTCCGGCGGGTCCCTGGTCGAAACGCGGAGTAATTCAACGATGTTGCCGGCGGATTTCGCGACCTTGCGAGAGCCGATCAGCGCGTATCCAACACCGCGGCACGACGCGCCGGGATCGCTCGACCTGGATTGGCTTCATTGCGATCGACAAACGCCTCGACCTGTTCGCGGTAGGTATAGCGGAATGTGCTGCACCGATTTTCATATTGGAGGCGGTCCATCGCATGATGGGCGCAGCCGCCCATGCAGACCGGCAGCGCGATGCAGCCCCGGCATTCGGGATCGTCGAACGGATCGAACTTCAGCCACTTTTGCAGGCGGCGATCGGAACTCTGGTAGTCACTGACGTGACCGATGGTCTCGTGGTCGTTGCCAACCGATTCCCAGCATTTGTAAAGCTGCCCTTCGCTGCCGATCACGAGTTCGTTGGCGCGCACCGCCGTGCACGGCGCACCGCTCGGACCCGGCAGCGACGTCGTCGCGAAGCCATGCGCGTCCGCCAGCTTCTTGAACGCCAATTCCGCCTTGGCGAATTCGGATCGGGTAAAGCAGCACGCGCGGTAGGTAGCGGAGGGTGCGGGCGCGCCATCATCGACACCGACCAGCTGGCCAGGATAGACCGTCAGCTTGCCGGCAAAGCCGTTCGCGGCCAGGATCTGGAACAACCGATCGGCATGGGCGAAATTTTCCGCGTCGATGTTGACCCGCACCGCGACATCGAAGACTTCGGCCGCGTGGTGCAGGTTTTTGAGGATGCGGGCAAAGGAGCCGCGTCCGCTGACCAGCGGCCGCATCCGATCGTGGATTTCAGGCGGTCCGTCGAGCGTGACCTGCACCAGCGCGACACGCCGCTGGCGCAGTTCGGCGCAGGCGGTATCGTCGAGCAGATAACCATTGGTGATGATATCCGCCGCATAGGTGATGCCGGCCCTGTCGCATCTGGCGATAAACGCGTCAGAGAGATCCAGTAGAGATTTCTTTCCGAGCAGCGGTTCGCCGCCAAACCACGACACGTGAAGCGTCGAAATTTTCGGCAGCTGGTCATCGACCAGCTTGAGAATCTGCAGTTGAACATCCGGTGCCAGGATCGAAGGATATTTGGCTTCGAAGCAATAGGGGCAGTCGAAATTGCAGCCGAGACTAGAGACGATTGTCAGCACGAGACGATCATTGGCTTGGCGGCTGGTCTCATAGCGGCGCTGCAACGTCAGCAACTCGTCGGCGTCGTCGGGAACCAGCATCCGGCCGACCGCCAGTTTCGCGAGCAGATCGGCCGAGACGTCCCGTGTTTCCGTGTTGTCCAGGTAGCGACGCAACGCGGCATGATCGTGTGCGGGCATCCCGAGCAGACTGCCGCTCATCCCGTTATAGACGTAATATCGATCGTCCCGCCTTGCCCAAACATTATAATTCGATTCTTTCATGGGCTGATTCCCAGCACCGTCCGCAGCTATGCAATGGTGACCGGCTTCTTTGGTCCAACCGTCAGATTGCAAATGGTCACCCCACCGCAGGAGAGCGGATTACAGACGACGACCGGATTGCATTGCTCGCGAAGCAAGGCTTGCACTTCCCGCTCCTGAAGTTCTTTGGCGAGCGCCTCGATCGCAGCTTCGAGCTTTGGCGTCAGTTGCGCGCGTGACCCGATCGCCAAAGTGATCTGCATTTCGCCAACATTGGGAGGAGAAAGAACGAACCGAATATCTTCGAGCTCGTCTGCTTCGCTCTCCGGGCCTTCAGATACGCGATGCCGGTCGGCCGATTCTGCCATTTTGATTGCTCCTTGGTCGGGGCGGCGAGAAGGCGCCGCGCAGGCAACGGCACTTGTGCGATCCCGTTGATCGCCCCGCTCGCGGCACCGGGACGGCCGCACGCGATGCGTCAATGGGCTTACATCAAGATGAACTTACGATAACCTTAACTCTAAACGGCCGTCAAGACCTTACAACCCCGAACCCGCGCGAACGGCGGCCGGGATGGCCTCGATGAAATTACCGAGCGGCCTCGGCCATCGGCCGTCGCCGAGCATCGGCGCGAACTACCCGCGCAGCGTGCCGCCGGTAGCCTTCTCGACCTGGGCGACGAGCCGCTTTGAAAAGCCTTCGATCTCGGCATCGGTCAAGGTGCGTTCCTGCGGTTGCAGCACCGCGGTGATCGCCAGCGATTTCTTGCCCGATGGCAGGCCGGCACCCTCGTAAATGTCGAACAGGCGGATCTCGGCTACGAGCTTGCGATCGACCCCGCGCGCCGCGCGCAACAGTGTTTCCGCCGGCAATTCGCGATCGACGACAAACGCGAAATCGCGCTCGATCGGCTGGAACACCGAAAGCTGCAGCGGCACCCGGGCTCGGCCGGAGCGCGGTTCCGGCACCGCATCGAGCAGCACTTCGAACGCGGCAAGCGGCGGTTTCGCATCGAGCGCGCCGAGCACCGCCGGATGCAATTCGCCAAAACTGCCGAGCAATTTCGGGCCGAGCCGCAAGGTGCCGGCGCGGCCGGGATGGTACCAGGGAGGCGGGTCGGCTGCCGCCTGGACATTCCCGGCAGGCGCACCCATCGCCGCAAGAGCGGCGAGCGCATCGGCCTTGGCCTCATAGAGATCGACCTCGCGCGGCTGGTCGCGCCAGTGCCGCGGCCGGGTGTGACCGGCCCGCAACCCGGCTGCGGCCAGGCCCTGGCCCTGCGGCGTGTCGTCCACGTAGAGCGGCCCGAGCTCGAACAGCGCCGCATCGGCCAAGCCGCGATCGGCGTTACGCCGCGCGGCGGCGACCAGACCCGGCAGCAGCGATGGCCGCATCGCGTCGAGATCGGCGCTGATCGGGTTGACGACCCGCAATTCGGGCTTGCCGCCGCCAAACAGCGCCGCTTCACGCGCAGCGATAAACGAGAACCCGACAGTCTCGGTCAGACCACGGGAAGCGAGCGCGCGACGGACCAGTTCGGAGCGGCGTCGCGTCGGGAGCAATGCCGGGCGCGGCAATGGTGCGGTACGCGGCAACGGCAGTGCTGGAATATGGTCGTATCCCTTGACCCGCAGCACCTCCTCGACAAGGTCGGCCTCGCCCTCGATATCGCCGCGCCACGAGGGCGGCTCGACCGCGAGATCGCCGCCGGGCAACGGCTCGACCGTGCAGCCGAGTGCGGTGAGGATCGCGGCACTCTCCTCGGCCGGCATGTCGAGACCGCCGAGGCTCGCCGGTCGCGCGACGCGCAGCTGATAGCGCCGGCGCCAATCCGGCACCGCACCCGCGGTCACGATCTCGGACGCCTCGCCGCCGCACAAATCGAGCATCATCCGGGTGGCGATTTCGAGCCCGTCGGTAACAAAAGCCGGGTCGAGGCCGCGCTCGAAGCGGTAGCGTGCGTCGCTCGCGATGCCGAGCCGGCGGCCGGTTGCGGCGGTGCGCACCGGATCGAACAAGGCTGCCTCGACAAACACTTCGGTCGTCGTCGCGGTGCAGCCGGCCGCCTCGCCGCCGATCACGCCGCCGAGGCTCTGCACCCCGTTGCCGTCGGCAATCACCGTCACCTCCGGGTCGAGCCGGTAATCCTGGCCGTTCAGCGCCGCAAGCGTTTCGCCCGCGCGCGCCAGCCGCACGACGAGATCGCCCGCGAGCCGGCCTGCATCAAAGACATGCAATGGCCGGTTGATGTCGAAGGTCAGAAAATTGGTGATGTCGACCAGTGCCGAGATCGGCCGCAGCCCGATCGCTTCGAGCCGGCGGACGAGCCAGTCCGGGCTCGGCCCGTTGCAGAGCCCGCGCAGATGGCGGCCGAGAAACAGCGGGCAGGCGATCCGGTCCTCGATCGTGATCGCGATCGGCGAATGGAAATGGCCCGCCACCGGGGTCGTGTCGAGCGGCTTCAGCCGGCCGAGCCCGGATGCGGCGAGATCGCGGGCGATGCCGTGGACGCCGAGGCAATCGGCGCGGTTTGGCGTCACCTTGATGTCGATGACGGGGTCGGCAAGACCGATCAGCTCGGCATATCTCGCGCCGACCGCCGCGTCCGACGGCGCCTCGATGATGCCGTCATGGTCGTCGCCGAGCCCGAGCTCGTCGGCCGAGCACAGCATGCCCTGCGAGGCGACGCCGCGGATATTGCTCTCTTTCAATACCGCCCCGCTGCGCGGGATCACCGTGCCGGGGCGGGCGAAAACGCCCTTGATGCCGGCGCGGGCATTGGGCGCACCGCACACGACCTGCACCCGCCCCTCCCCGGTATCGACGACGCACAGCTTTAGCCGGTCGGCATTCGGATGGCGCTCGGCCGAGACGACCGCTGCGATCGTGAACGGTTCAAGCCCCGCGGCGCGGTTCTCGACCGCTTCGACATCATGGCCGAGCATCACCAGCCGCGCGACGATCTCCGCCACCGGCGCTTCGGTATCGAGATGAGCCGCGAGCCAGGCGAGGGTGGTTTTCACGCCGCTCCTCCTCCGGTCAACGGGCCGCGCACGAGGGAGGGAATATCGAGCGGCAGGAACCCGTAGTGATGCAGCCAGCGCAAATCGGCATCGTAGAATGCGCGCAGATCGGGAATGCCGTATTTCAGCATCGCCACCCGCTCGATCCCCATGCCGAACGCAAAGCCCTGATATTCCGCCGGGTCGATGCCGCAATTCTTCAAGACGTTCGGGTGGACCATGCCGCTGCCGAGAATTTCGAGCCAATCGCCGCCATTGCCGATCTCGAGCCGTCCGCCCCGGCGCGAGCAGCCGATATCGACCTCGGCCGAAGGCTCGGTGAACGGGAAATAGCTCGGGCGAAACCGCACCGGCAGATCGTCGAGCCCGAAAAACGCGCGGCAGAACTCGATCAGGCAGCCTTTCAAATGGCCCATATGGGTGGTCCGGTCGATGACCAGCCCCTCGACCTGATGGAACATCGGCGAATGCGTCGCGTCATGATCGCAGCGAAAGGTCCGCCCGGGCACGATGATCCGGATCGGCGGCTGCTGCGCCAGCATCGTGCGGATCTGCACCGGCGAGGTGTGGGTGCGCAGTACCAGCCGGGTGCCGTCGGCCCGCTCCGGCAGGTAGAAGGTGTCGTGCTCCTGCCGCGCCGGATGCTCGGGCGGAATGTTGAGCGCAGTGAAATTGTAGAAATCCTCCTCGATATGCGGCCCTTCGGCGACGACAAAACCCATCTCGCCAAAGATCGCGACGATCTCGTCGATGGTCTGGCTGATCGGGTGGATGCGCCCCTCGCCGGCAAACACGACCGGCAATGTGACATCGGCGCGCTCGGCGAGCAGGCGCTCTTCGAGAGCAGCGCGGCCGAGCCGTTCGCTCGCCTCGGCAAGAGCAGCGGCGATCCGGTCCTTGGCGGTATTCAGCTCGGCCCCGGCACGACGGCGTGCCTCGGGTTCGAGGGCGCCGAGTTCGCGCATCGCCGTGGTCAGGATGCCGCGGCGGCCGAGATATTTGATGCGCACTGTTTCGAGGATTTCGGGCGACCTCGCCGCCTCGATCTCGTCGGTCGCGGCATCGCTCAGCTGGCTGGCATCTTCCATGGCGGGTTCTCCTGGTGCCGACCGCGAATCAAAAAGGGCCGTGCATGACGGCCCCGGGTCATGAAAGCGCTGTTTGCGGGGCCTCTTCTAGCCTGACCCCGCGGTAAATCGGCAAGTGCTCGGCTTTGCTGCTGCTCGTCTCATCGGTGGCGCCGCTCAGGCTGCCGCTGCCGGTGGCATGGTGCTCAGCGCGGTGCGCGCGGTGCCGACGATCGCGGCGAACGCTTCGGGCTCGCGAATGGCCAGATCCGACAACACCTTGCGGTCGAGTTCGAGGCCGCTGAGCCTGAGACCGTGCATGAACTGCGAATAGGTCAGCCCGTGCTCGCGGACCCCGGCATTGATCCGCTGGATCCAGAGCGCGCGGAAATCGCGCTTGCGGTTGCGGCGGTCACGATAGGCATATTGCAGCGCCTTCTCGACCTTCTCGATCGCGACCCGATACGCGGTCGAGCCGCGGCCGCGATAGCCCTTGGCGAGACCGAGGATCTTCTTGTGGCGGGCATGCGCCGTCACACCGCGTTTGACGCGCGCCATCGCTCACCCCCGCAGATAAGGCATATAGGTCAGGACGAGCTGCGCATCGCCCTTTTCCAACAGCGTCGTGCCGCGCCGCTTGCGCTTGCCCTGCTGCGGCTTGCTGATCAGCCGGTGGCGTTTGTATGCATAATTGTGCTTGATCTTGCCGGTACCGGTGCGGCCGAACCGCTTCTTGGCACCGCTCTTGGTCTTCAGCTTTGGCATCCGTAACGATCCATCAGAGGCTGGCCGGTATCAGCCAAGACCGGCCGGAACCCGCTCGCGGTGCGCGCCGCCGCTCGGTCGAGCCGCGCCTTATAGCGACCGGCCCCCGCGAACGCAAGCCGCGCTACAGGGTTGGATGACCCCGCCCTCGGCCGTATAGGCGACGTGATATAAAGGATCGTCTGGCCGCCCGAAATCTTGACCGCCTGGCTGTAAGCGGGCGGGTCGAACACGCCTTTTGCCGCATAACGTTCGATTTTCGCCATCAGAATTTTCCTTTGGGCGGGGATTTTCCTTTGGGCAGGCATTTTGCTTTGGGCGGGCCGCTACGCGCGGCCGTGCGCGTTTGGGTCCCGACCGAGCCTCTGCCGATCCGGCCTGCGCCGCCGCGCCGCTTCCCGTGATGATGCTGGTTCTCTTAACGATGCTGTTGCTGGTTATTTCGGCGACATGACCATGGTCATCTGCCGGCCTTCCATGCGCGGCATCTGCTCGACCTTGGCGACTTCCTGAAGGTTGTCGCGAACCCGCACCAGCACGTCCATGCCCAGTTCCTGATGCGCCAATTCGCGCCCGCGGAACCGCATCGTCACCTTGACCTTGTCGCCTTCCTCGAGAAACTTGACCATGCTGCGCATCTTGACGTCGTAGTCGTGGTCGTCGATGCTGGGGCGCAGCTTGATCTCCTTGACCTCGATGATCTTTTGCTTTTTGCGGGCTTCGTTCTTCTTTTTCTGCTCTTCGTATTTGTACTTGCCGAAGTCGAGCATCTTGCAGACCGGCGGATCGGCATTGGGAGCGATCTCGACCAGATCGAGGCCGGCCGCGGCGGACATCGTGAGCGCCTCGTTGCGCCCGACTACTCCCACCATGTTGCCTCGGTCGTCGACCAGCCGCACCCGCGGGACGCCAATCTCCTCGTTGATCCGCGGCCCGTCACGGGTCGGGGTCAGGTTCATCGGTGGTCTAGGTATCTAGAATCTCCTCTCCATGGTTGATCAGCGCCTTCCCGGGCTCGCCTCTTCCGTTAGGGCGACGACGGCACTGCCGCCTCTCGCTTCAATCTAGCAACCGCTTCGTCGAGCGCAAGAGCTTCTTGCGCGTTGCCGCCAAGCCGGCGCAGCGCGACCGCCCGGTTCTCCGCTTCGCGCCGGCCGACGACCAGCATCACCGGCACCTTGGCGAGGCTGTGCTCGCGCACCTTGTAGGAGATCTTCTCGTTGCCGCGATCGAGCACCGCCCTGAGCCCGGCCGCGGCGCAGGCCTGGGCGACCGCGGCGGCGTAATCGGCCGCTTCCTCGGTGATCGAGGCGACGACGATTTGCACCGGCGCCAGCCACAGCGGGAAACGACCCGCATAATGCTCGATCAGGATGCCGATGAAGCGCTCCATCGAGCCGAGGATCGCGCGGTGCAGCATGACCGGGACATGGCGCCCTCCATCCTCGCCGACATAGGAGGCGCCGAGCCGTTCGGGCATGTTGAAATCGAGCTGCAAGGTGCCGCACTGCCAGTCGCGGCCGAGCGCATCACGCAGGTGGAATTCGAGCTTGGGGCCGTAAAACGCGCCCTCGCCCGGCGCCAGTATATAGTCGAGGCCGGCGGCCGCGACCGCGTCCTTCAGGCTCTGTTCGGCGCGGTCCCAGATCGCATCGCTGCCGGTGCGCGAGGTCGGCCGGTCGGCGAATTTGATCGCCACCTCGTCGAACCCGAAATCCCGGTAGACCCTCAGCAGCAGCCGGCAGAACGCGACCGACTCGCCGGTGATCTGGTCCTCGGTGCAGAAGATATGCGCGTCGTCCTGGGTAAAGGCGCGCACCCGCATGATGCCGTGCAATGCGCCCGACGGCTCGTTGCGCGTGCAGCTGCCGAACTCGGCGAGCCGCATCGGCAATTCGCGATAACTCCTGAGCCGGTCGCGGAAGATCAGCACATGGCCCGGGCAGTTCATTGGCTTGACCGCGAGCACCCGGTCATCGCGGCTTTCGGCGATGAACATGTTGTCGCGAAAATTCTCCCAATGCCCGGATTTCTCCCACAGGCTGCGGTCGAGGAGCTGCGGTCCCCTGACCTCGAGATAGCCGGCGGCATCGAGACGATGGCGCAGGTAGTCCTCGATGATGCGGAACAGCGTCCAGCCCTTGGGATGCCAGAACACGCTGCCGACCGCCTCCTCGCCGAGATGAAACAGTTCGAGCTCGCGGCCGAGCCTGCGGTGGTCGCGGCGCTCGGCCTCTTCGAGACGGTAGAGATACTGGTCGAGCTCCTTCTGGCTGGCCCAGGCGGTGCCGTAGATGCGCTGCAATTGCGCGTTCCTGGCGTCGCCGCGCCAATAGGCGCCAGCCACGTTCGTCAGCTTGAACGCCTGGCCGAGATGCCCGGTCGATGGCAGATGCGGTCCGACGCACAGATCGACGAACCCGCCCTGGCGATAGAGGCTGATCTCCTCCGCTGCCGGGATCTCGCCGATCCATTCCGCCTTGTAGTGCTCGCCGATGCCGGCGAAGAACGCGACTGCCTGGTCGCGCTCCCACACCTCGCGGGTGATCGGCTCGGCGCGGCGCACGATCGCGCGCATGCGCTCCTCGATGCGGGCGAGGTCGTCTGGAGTAAACGGCTCGGCGCGGGCGAAATCGTAATAGAAGCCGGTGTCGGTCGCCGGACCGAACGTGACCTGGGTCTCGGGGTAGAGTTCCTTGACCGCCTCGGCCATGACATGGGCGGCGTCGTGGCGCAGGATCTCGAGCCCTTCGGCGGTGTCGCGGGTGATAATCGCAACCGCGGCGTCATGATCGATCCGGGTGGCGAGGTCGCGCGGCTTGCCATCGATCCGGATCGCGATCGCCGCCTTGGCAAGACCTGGGCCGATCGCGGCGGCGATGTCGGCGCCGCTGACCGGACCGGTGAATTCGCGGCGCTGGCCGTCGGGCAGCGTGACGACGACCGGAACCGGCGGCCGATCACTCCGCTGTTGGCTCTCAAGGGCGTTTTCTGCACTCATGACCGACCGGGATCCTGAACGATGAGTTCGGCGGCAGCGTCGCCCTGCTCCACCGAGGTTCGAACGTAGTACGACGTAGCCGAAGCGCAAGCCGACGGCAACGCTGTGTTGGCAAGCCGGTCGCCGCCGTCCGTCATCCGCCGGCAGGATGGGTCCCTTTCTTCGAGGTCGACGCATAGCAGATGCGACTAACTCGCATTTGCCTTGTTGTTACGAGTCACTCGCATTATCAGCCGTGCAAGGTTGAACCTTGAAAGATGCAACTCGCCGAACCGGCAAGCGTGGCGAGCCGTCCGACGCAAAGGGGAGCTTGAATTGACACTGCGGCATCCGCCATTCCCGCCGGCGCCGATTGGGTCGCGATTTACCGCTGCATCGATCGGTTGCGGACTGGCCGGCGCCTGGCTGGCAACCTCGCTGTGGACGGCTCCCGCCGCCGCGGCACCGCCCACACTGCTGGTTCCGGGCGGTGCCGGAACGCCCGAGACCACCCCAGCCGAAGGTTTCCAGCCGCTCGGGTTTCTGACCGGCATCGAGAAAAGCGGCAATCTGGTCGGCGACATGTGGGGCCTGCGGCCGCTGCTCGCCCAATACGGAATTTCGTTCGCCTTGTCGGAAACCAGCGAAGTGCTCGGCAATGTGACGGGCGGCGTCCGGCGGGGCTTTGAATATGACGGCCTGACCCAGATGGCACTGCAGCTCGATACCCAGCAGGCCTTCGGCTGGTATGGCGGCACGTTCCACGTCAGCGCCTTGCAGATCCACGGTCGCAACCTCAGCGCCAACAATCTGTTGAGCCTGCAGACCGCGAGCGGCATCGAGGCGGATGACGGCGCCCGTCTGTGGGAGCTGTGGTATCAGCAGAAATTTCTCGACCAGGACCGGGCCGATGTGAAGATCGGGCAGATGAGCCTCGATCAGGAATTTATCGTCAGCCAGAACGCGCTGTTGTTCGTCAACACGATGTTCGGCTGGCCGATGGTGCCGTCGGCCGATCTGCCGGGCGGCGGGCCGGCCTATCCGCTCTCGGCGCTCGGTGTGCGGCTGCGGGTGCGCCCCACCGACTCGCTGACCGGGCTCCTCGCGGTGACAAACGGCAATCCGGCGCCCAACAATATCGGCGACCCGCAGGTGCAGAACCCTTCGGGCACGAGCTTTCCGCTCAATGGCGGGGCGCTCGTGATCGGCGAAGTACAATACACCTATCCGGCCCTCGGCGCGATGGTCAGCCCAGGGCAGGAAGAGGTGCATCAAGGCACCTACAAGGTCGGGTTCTGGTACGACAGCGAAAGCTTTGACGATCTCGAATACGACAATACCGGGTTGTCATTGGCCGATCCGCTCAGCGATGGAATGCCGCTCGAGCATCACGGCGATTGGAGTCTTTATGGCGTCGTCGATCAGCTGGTCGGGGAAATGCCCAATGGCGGCACGCTGAACTTCTTCACCCGGATCATGGGGACACCGCAGGGGAACCGCAATCCGATCGTCTTCGCCCTCAATACCGGACTGACCCTGCACGGGCCGTTTGCCAGCCGGGAAAACGACACCGTCGGGCTCGCACTCGAATACGCAAAGGTCAGCGGCTACAGCGCGGCACTCGACCAGCAGACGGCGCTCTTCACCGGCAGTTTTGTCCCGATCCAGACCGGGGAGACGGTGATCGAGGCGACCTACCAGTACCAGTTGACGCCGGCGGTGCAGCTGCAGCCCGATTTTCAATATGTCTTCAATGTGGGCGGCGGCATCGCCAATCCCAACGTTCCGAACCAGTCGATCAAAAACGAGGCAGTGCTCGGCATGCGGGTCAACCTGACCTTCTGACCAGCGCATCTGCCATGCGCACCGCGCCGGGATCGTCGCTTGACGGTGATGTATCGGCGGAGTAATCAGATTGCGACTTAATCGCACCAACGTCGGGCCTGCCACCGGCGCGCGAGAGGAGCGGGATTGATGACACGTGATTTGTCGGCGAAGCTGCTGCGAACGGCTGTCTTGTTCGCATCGTTGACGGCGCTGGCCTTGCCTTCGGCCCAGCCCGCGCGAGCCGCCGATGCATCCGGCCTGCTCGACACGATCCACCGGCACGTGACCCAGACCACCACCGTCACCGACAATGGCGACCTCAACCCCTATGCCGTCGTCGTCGCCCCGGTGACTGCCGGGAAGATCCAGAAAGACGATGTGCTCGTCGACAATTTCAATAATTTATCTAATTTGCAGGGCACCGGCACGACGATCATCAGCTACAACCCGGCAACCAGAAAAACCGCCTTGTTTGCCAGACTGCCGCAGAAACTTGCGCAATGCCCTGGCGGGGTCGGGCTGGGCACGGCAATGGCGGTGCTGAAAAGCGGCTGGGTCATCGTCGGCAGTACCCCCAGCACCGACGGGACGACCCGCACCAAGGGCAATGGCTGCCTCTTGGTGCTCGATCCGAACGGGCGGCTGGCCACGGTCTGGACCGGCCCGAATATCGACGACCCATGGGGGAACATGGCGACGGTCGATAATGGATCGAGCGCCACCTTGTTCGTCAGCATGGCCGGTTTTGGTGTGCCCGGCCCGCAGGTTCATGGCGCCGACGGCGCGCCGGTGGTCGTCAACAAGGCAACGGTGCTGCGGCTCGATCTGGCGATTGCGCCGGGCCAGCCGCCGCGGATTGTGCATGAGACGGTCGTTGCCAACGGTTTCGGCCAGCAGGCTGACCGGGACGTGTTCCTGATCGGCCCGACCGGATTGGCGCTTGCTCCGGATCACACGCTCTACGTGTCGGACGCGATCGGCAACCGGATCGTCGCAATCCCTGACGCGACGACGCGCACCACCAGCGCCGGCACCGGTCGCACGGTAACCAAGGATGGTCTGCTGAAACGCCCGCTCGCGCTGGTCATGACCCCCGAGGGACACCTGTTGGCGTGCAATGCGCTAAACGGCCAGGTCGTCGAGATCGATCCGGCCACCGGCAAGCAGCTCTATGCCCAATGGATCGACACCAACCAGGCGCAGTCGCCGCCGGGCAGCGGCGATCTGTTCGGGCTGGCGATGGCGCCGGACGGCAAGGGTTTCTATTACGTCGAGGACGACATGAACACGCTGGTCGAGGCAACCCGATGAGCGGGCGGGACAATCGCGGACCACGCCCGACCCGGCGCGGTCTGGTCCGTGCCGCGGCCGGCCTTGCCGCCGTCGCCGGCTCGGGGCTGGGTCTGGCCGGGACCGCCGGGGCTCTGGCCGGGAGCGGAACGCCTGCGGCCGCGGCGGCTGACAGCAAGAGCCTGGTCGAGCCGTTTCTCGGCAAGCACCAGGGCGGCATCGCCACACCGGCGCAAACCCACAGCTATTTCGCGGCACTCGATCTGGTCACGACCCGCCGTGACGATGTGATCGGGCTGCTGCAACGCTGGACCGACGCGTCGCTGCGCATGAGCCGCGGGCAGCCGGCGCAGCCGGTCGGGCAGGATGTGGCAGAGCCCGGACCCGACACCGGCGAGGCTTTGGGGCTGCCGCCGGCGCGGCTCACCATGACCTTTGGTTTCGGCGCCGGGCTGTTCGTCAAGGACGGCAAGGATCGCTACGGCCTCTTGGCGCAGCGGCCGCCGGCGCTGGTCGACCTGCCGCGCTTCAATGGCGACGAGCTGCTGGCGAGCCGCACCGGCGGCGATCTATCGGTGCAGGCCTGCGCCGACGACCCGCAGGTGGCCTTTCACGCGGTGCGCCAATTGGCGCGGCTGGCCGGCGGCGCTGCCGAGGTGCGCTGGGCGCAGACCGGCTTTTGCACGCTTGCCGACGGCACCGGCACACCGCGCAACCTGATGGGCTTCAAGGACGGCACGATCAACCCGTCGGTCGCCGATCCCAAGGTGATGGAGCAGTTCGTGTGGGTCGGCGACGAAGGCCCGGATTGGCTGCGCGGCGGCAGCTATGTCGTCGTCCGCCGCATTCGCATGGCACTCGAACACTGGGACCGGATGAAAGTCGAATTCCAGGAGCAGACCTTTGGCCGGCACAAATATTCGGGCGCACCGCTCGGCGAGAAACGCGAGCGCGACCCGCTCGACCTCGCCGCCACCGACAAGGACGGCAACCCGGTCATTCCGCAGAGCGCCCATGTCCGCCTCGCTGCCGCGGCCAGCAACAACGGAGCGCAGATCCTGCGGCGGCCCTATTCGTACAATGACGGGGTGGATTTCACCGCCGAGCGCTGGCCGCCGTGGCGCCAGGGCATGGAATACGATGCCGGCCTGTTCTTCATATGCTACCAGCGCGATCCCCGCACCGGCTTTATCAAGATCTTCGACCGGATGTCGAAATTCGACATGCTCAACCAGTTCGTGACCCATACCGGCGGCGGGCTGTTCGCCTGTCCGGGCGGCATCGGCGCCGGCGAATTCATCGGCCAGCGCCTGTTCCGCTCGGCTTGAGCGCGGGCGCGGCACCGGCCGCTGGCAACAGCGCTGCTAATGCGCCGCCCCAGCCGCCGGGCTCCGCGCCCAAGAACACGCCGGCTCCGGCTTACATGCCTTGCGGCTGCGCTGCCGGGCCTTCCGAGCGGCGCCGGCGCTCGGCCATGAACTCGTCGAACTCGGCCTTGTCCTTGGCATGGCGCAGCCGATCGAGAAAATCCAAGAACTCGCGCTGCTCCTCTTCGAGCCGGCGCAACGTCTCGGCACGATACTCGTCGAACGCGCGGTTGCCGGTGGTCGCAGCGGCATGCCGTGCGGCCCCACCGCAGCCCCAGCGCTCGGCCGTCCGTTGCATCCGGCTCATGCGCTGCTGCATTCGTTCGATGCGCCGTTGCCAGCGCGCCCCACCGCCATCGACCCAACACGCCATTCGTCCACTCCCGATCAGAAAGCCGAGGATCACGAGGCCGAGCGGCCACCACACGACAAAGCTCAGGATGGTCAATCCGAGCCATGCCGGTCGGCCGAGATCATCGAGATGCGCCGCCAAGGAATGCATGACCGCACCATGTAAATGTATTTAACATTTACATAGGAAAGCTGCGTCCGATTGTCAAGCGCGACCCGCATGGCCCGGTCGATCGCGGGCGCAGCCGGCTGAATGCACCGCCGGCCCAGTGCCAGCCGGTTCAGTGTTCCGGCGCAGGCGGCTCGGCGATGACCCCGAGACCGCGTAGATAAATCAGCATCGCCGCTTCGAGCAGGTCCTCGGCGGTCATCGGCAAGCGGCGCCGCCCGCCATCGCCGCGCGCAAACAGCGAGGCGATGCCATGCGACAGCGCCCAGACATGCAGGCTCATCATCAGCGAGGGCGGCCGGCGTTGCGGCGGCAGACGGGCACACAACAGTTCCGAGGCGCGGCGCAGCACCGCGAAGCTGCGGTCGGCGGCCTGGCGCAATGCCGGGTCGTCGTCGAACGACAACCCGGCCTCGAACATCGCCGAGTAATAGGCCGGTTCGTTGCCGGCGAAGGCGAGATAGGCGCGGCCGACATTCTCGAAGGCGCGGAACGGGTCGGGCGCGCCGTCGTTCCAGGCGCGATCGAGATGTGCGGCAAACAGCTCGAAACCGCGGCGGGCGATATCGGCGATCAGCGCATCGCGGTCGCGGAAATGGCGGTAGGGTGCGGCCGAGCTGACCCCGGCGGAGCGCGCCGCATCGGCAAAAGTGAACCCGGCCGGTCCCTTCTTGGCGATCAGATCGAGTGCTGCCTCGATCAGCGCCTCGCGCAGATTGCCGTGGTGATAGCCGCGGCGTCCATCCGGACCCCGCCCAGACCAGCTCATTGGCCTGCCCAGCTCATCAGCCTGCCCAGCTCATCAGCCTGCCCAGCTCATCAGCCTGCCCAGTTCATCGGCCCGGCCGCCCTTTGGCCCGACCTGCTCGATCACCGGGCCAGACCGGGCAATCGAGCGATCGGGCGGCGACTGTTATATCGGCCCGCAGCGACCGCCGGCCCCGGGCGCTGGGCCGACCCCAGCCGCCACCGCAGCGCGAGCGGTTCAGTCGCGCAGCTCGGGCACGATCCAGAACGGCTTCTGGCCGCGCGCGACCCGCTCGAAATTGTCGAACGCGTTGCGCCAGCGCTTCCAGTGATTGTCCCAGGTCGGGCCGGCGGCGTGCGGGCTGAAGGTGATGTTCTTCAAGGTGAACAGCTCGTGGTCGGGCTTGGGCGGCTCCTCGACCATGACATCGAGCCCGGCGCCGAGGATCTTTTCGTCGCGCAGCGCGTTGTAAAGCGCTTTCTCGTCCACGACCGGGCCGCGGCAGGTGTTGATCAGGATCGCGGTCGGCTTCATCGTCGCCAGCTCGCGCTCGCCGATCAGGTTGTGTGTCGACAGATCGAGCGGCACGTGCAGGGTCACGATATCCGATGTCTTCAGCAGCTCGGTGAACAGCGCGAACCGCACGCCCAGCGCGTCTTCCTGGTCGGTCGTCAGCCGGTTGATGTCGTAATACTGGATACGCATGTCGAAGGCGCGGGCCCGGCGGGCGACCTTTTTGCCGATATTGCCGAGACCGATGATGCCGAGCGTCTTGTCTTCGAGCTCATAGAGTTTGGTCGCGTTGAAATCGTTGCCGCGCCAGCGTCCGGACGACACCCCTTCATGCGCCCAGATCAGCTTGCGGCTGACCGCCAGCATCAGCATCATCGCGTGCTCGGCGACCGCGGTCGAATTGGCGCCGCCATTGTTGCAGATCGGCACTCCCGCGGCGCGAGCCGCCTCGAGGTCGTAAGTGTTGTAGCCGGCGCTCAAGGTCTGGATGATGCGCAATTTTGGCGCGCGTTGATAAAAATCGGGGCCGTGCGGAAATTGCCCGCCGCCGATATAGTACTCGGTATCCTTCAATATATCATAGAACTCCGGGCGGCCATGCGAGGCCATGACCAGTTCCCAGCCGGGTGAAAGCAGGTCATACGCGATCTGCAGCGTTTCCTCGGAGTGAGTGGCAGGGGTCAGGATGCGGGGCATCGGCGTCTCCTGTTGGGCGGGATCGTCGCGCAAGGTTGAACCATGGGCCGCCATCGTAGCGACTGCGCCGGGCAAGACCAAAGCGCAAAACACCGAAGAGCGAGGCCGTGCCGGCGGAAAACCACCAAACAGAAGAGCCGGGAAGCCGCGCCGGGGAGCCGATTGCCGCCCCTTCGAGAGGGCAAAGGCGAGAGCCGCGTCTGCCTGTTGCTGGCAGGCGTCACCGGCCGATCCGGCATCGCTCTGCGGCACTCGCGCCGTCGGGGCGCGCCGTGGCGCGGCACCCAGGATGCTCGTGTCGTGGGCGCAGAGCGCACCTCGTAAGCGCCAACATTGCCCCGGTGCGGGTCACTGGCCAAGGCGGCGGCCGCTACCATATAAGGCGGCCAGGCCGGACAACGACCGGCCGCCAGCAAACTGCCGGGGATCGCGATGGGCTGCCAGGGTTCGGCAACGGCGCGTCTGTGCCTGCGGCTCGCGCTGTCCGCTCTTATTGCGCCGGGCGCGCTCGCCATCAGCGCACGGGCGCAGCCCGCACCCGGCACGCCGCCCGCGGTTGGCGTGGTGCGCGCGACACCCGAAGCGATCACCCAGACCAACGAGTTCATCGGCCGCATCCAGGCGGTCGGGCGGGTCAGCCTGGTGGCGCGGGTCACCGCGTTTCTCGAAAAGCGGCTGTTTGTCGAAGGCGACGAGGTCAAGGAGGGCCAGCTTCTCTACCAGCTCGAACAGGGACCGTTTCAGGCCCAGGTCGATTACAGCAAGGCCACCGTGGCGCAGCTCGAGGCGCAGCACCGCAATGCCGAGCTGACCCTCGAACGCGCGCAATACCTGGTCAAGACCGTGGCCGGCCAGCAATCGAAGGTGGACCAGGCGCTGGCCGATGAGCGCTCGCTCGCCGCCCAGATCGCCGGCGCCCAGGCGCAGCTCCGACAGGCCGAGATCAATCTCGGCTACACCCGGATCTGGGCGCCGATCAACGGCAAGATCAGCCGCACCGCGGTCACCGAAGGCAATGTCGTGTCGCCGACCAGCGGGACGCTGGCGACACTGGTCAGCCAGGACCCGGAATATGTGATCTTCCCGATCTCGTTGCGCACCGGGCTCGAACTGCGCGACCGCTACGCCAAGATCGGCGGCTACCGGGCGGTGGTGATCCGGCTGCGGCTGCCGACCGGAAAGATCTACGACCAGGTCGGGCGGCTCGATTACGTCTCGCCGACCGTCGCCGAAACCACCGATACCGTGACATTGCGCGGTGTCATCGCGAACCCGGTGCTGCCCGGGCTCAAGGCCGGCGACCCCGGCTCGCGCGAGCTGACCGACGGCGAATTCGTCACCGTGCTGCTGCAAGGGGTGCGGCCGGTGTCGGTGCTGGCGATCCCGCGCGCCGCAGTGCTGGCCGATCAGCAGGGCGACTATGTCTATGTGCTCGATGCGCAGGACCGGGCGCGGATCCGCCGCATCGAGCTCGGCCAGTCGACACCGTCGACCGCGGTCGTCAGCAAGGGGCTTACCGCCGGCGAGCTGGTCATCTCCGAGGGGTTGCAGCGAGTCCGGCCGGGTGCGGTGGTCTCGCCCGGACCAGCCACCCCGGCGCCCGCGCTGCCGCCGGAAATCGGCAGCGGCGGAGAGACCGGCACCGGTTCCACCGCTGCCAGCGCCGCGAGCGGAGCCGGCACCAGTGGCGCGGCCGCGGGTGCCGCCAAGGCCGGCCGATGATCTCGGCGGTCTTTGTCGACCGGCCGCGGCTGGCGATCGTCATCGCGCTGGTGATCACGATCGCCGGCCTGTTGGCGCTCGTCCGCATCCCGGTCGCGCAGTTTCCCGATATCGTGCCGCCGCAGGTCCAGGTTTCGGCGAGCTTCCCCGGTGCCTCGGCCGCGGTCGTCGAGGCGAGCGTCGCCCAGCCGATCGAGGCGCAGGTCGTCGGCGTCGACAAGATGATCTACATGAAGTCGACGAGCGGCAATGACGGCAGCTACAACCTGACGGTCAGCTTCGCGCTCGGCAGCGACCCCGACATCGACACGGTCAATGTCAACAACCGGGTGCAGACCGCCCTCGCCCAGCTGCCGCCCGAAGTCCAGCTCGAAGGGCTGACGGTTCAGAAGAAATCGTCGGCGGTGCTGCAATTCATCATGCTCTACAGCAAGAGCGGCAAATACGATCCGCTGTTCATCACCAATTACGCGATCATCAACGTGCTCGACGTGCTGTCGCGCACCCCCGGGGTCGGCCAGGCGCGCATCTTTGGCGCGCTCAACTATTCGATGCGGATCTGGTTTGATACAAGGCGCCTCGACAATCTGCAGCTGACTCCGGCCGACGTGATCGCCGCGATCCAGGCGCAGAACGTCGTCGCCCCGGTCGGTCGCATCGGCGCGCGGCCGATCGGCCACTCTCAGCAGTTCCAGATGAACATCCAAACCGAGGGCCGGCTGACGACGCCGCAGCAATTCGGCAACATCGTGCTGCGCGCCAACCCCGATGGCTCGTTGTTGCGGGTGCGCGACGTCGCACGGGTCGAGCTTGGCGCCCAGAACGAAGACATCGAAGGCCGTCTGAACGGCCGCCCGGCGGTCGCGATCGGCATCTATCTGTCGCCCGGCGCCAACGCGGTGGAGACCGCAAAGCTGGTGCGGGCAAACCTCGAGCGGCTGAGCCAGCGCTTCCCGCCGGGCCTCGAATACCTGGTTAATTACGATACGACCACGTTTGTCTACGACACGATCCACGACGTGCTGATCACCCTCGGCATCGCCTTTGCGCTGGTCGTGATCGTCGTCTTTCTGTTTCTCGGCACGTTGCGCGCCACGGTGATCCCGGCGATCGCGGTACCGGTCAGCGTCATCGGCAGCTTCGCGGTGCTGCTGGCGATGGGCTATTCGGCGAATACGATCTCGCTTCTGGCGATGGTGCTGGCGATCGGCATCCTCGTCGATGACGCGATCGTCGTCGTCGAAAATGTCGAACGCGTCATGGAGGAGGAGCCGGGACTGTCGCCGCAGGCTGCAACCAAGAAGGCGATGGCCGAGATCACCGCGCCGATCATCGCGATCACGCTGGTGCTGTTTTCGGTGTTCGTGCCGATCGCCTTCATCCCCGGGGTTTCGGGGACGCTGTTTCGCCAGTTCGCGGTGACGATCAGCGTCGCGATGGCGATCTCAGCGCTGAATGCGCTGACCCTGTCGCCGGCGCTGTGCGCGATGTTCCTGCGCCATGGCGGCAAGCGGCGCGGCCCGATGGGCTGGGTCCTGCGGCGGATCGACAATATCCGCGACGGCTATGCCAGGATCGTCCGCCGGCTGGTGCGGATCTCGGCCGTTGGCATCGTCGTGATCCTGGCCAGCGCCGCGGTGATCTGGGCGATGTGGCGGCACACCCCGACCGGGTTTCTGCCCGAAGAGGATCAGGGCGCGTTCTTTATCGCGGTACAGTTGCCCGACGGCGCCTCGGTGTCGCGCACCAGCGATGCGGTGCGCCAGATCGAGACCCGGCTGCGGTCGCTGCCGCAGGTCCAAAACATCTTCGCGATCATCGGCTTCTCGATCATCGACGGGGTCAACGAGCCGAACGCCGCTTTTATCGTGCCGACCTTGAAACCATTCGCCGACCGGGTGGGTGCCGCCAATTCGGCGCAGGCGCTGATCGGCCGGGTATTCGCCGCAGGCCGCCAGATCCGCACCGCGACGGTGATCCCGTTCAACCTGCCGCCGATCATCGGCCTCTCCACCACCGGCGGGTTCGAATACGAGCTTGAAGGGCTCGAAGGCCAGGACCCGGCGGTGATGAACAGCGTCATGCAGGGGCTGCTCGCTGCCGCCAACCAGGACCCGCACCTCACCCGCGTGTTCTCGACCTTCACTGCCAGCAACCCGTCGATCTACCTCGATATCGACCGCGCCAAGGCACAGGCGCTGGGCCTCGCCATGACCGATGTATTCGGTGCGCTGCAGGCCACGCTGGGCGGTGTCTATATCAACAATTTCAACCTGTTTGGCCGGGTCTGGCAGGTCAATATCGAAGGCGAGCCGGCCGGCCGGCGCGATGTCGCCTCGCTGTGGCAGATCTACATCCGCAACAAATACGGCAAGGACGTGCCGCTGCGCTCGATCGCCAATGCGCGCATCATCGTCGGGCCGCAGGTGATCACCCGCTACAACAACTATCGCGCGATCCCGATCCAGGGCAGCCCGGCGCCGGGCTATTCGTCGGGCACCGCACTCGCCGCAATGGCCCAGGTGTCGCAGCGCACATTGCCTTCGGGCTATGGCTATGAATGGACCGGGACCGCCTACCAGGAAGTGGCCGCGGCGGGGCAAACCGGGGCAGTGCTCGGTCTTGCCGTGCTGTTCGCGTTCCTGTTTCTGGTCGGCCTCTATGAGAGCTGGGTGATCCCTCTGCCGGTGCTGCTATCGGTGCCGGTCGGCGTGATGGGGGCCTTCATCGGCATCTGGGCGTGGCACCTGTCGCTCGATCTTTATGCCGAGATCGGTCTCGTCGTGCTGATCGCGATGGCGGCGAAGAACGGCATCCTGATCGTCGAATTCGCCAAGGACCAGCGCGAACAGGGCAAGGACATCCGCGAGGCGGCCGTGCTCGGCGCGCAGATGCGGTTTCGCGCGGTCATGATGACCTCGTTCGCCTTCATCCTCGGGGTCTATCCGCTGGTCGTCGCGACCGGTGCCGCCGAGATCAGCCGACACGATGTCGGCACCCCGGTCTTCGCCGGAATGATCGCGGCGAGTGCCATCGGGCTGTTCGTGATCCCGCTGCTCTACGTCACGTTCCAGACTTTGCGCGAGCGCAGCAGCACCTGGTTTCGCCGCCGCCCCCGCTCGGACCGGCCACCCGAGCCCGGCCGGGCCGATTAGCGCCCGGCGGTCGACGCCGCGGTCCGCCAGAACTCCGCTTCGGGCCAGCGGCACTCATCGGCGTAATAGGCACGCACACGCTGCCGGTAGACCCGGCGAATCTCCGCGCAACCGGCGGCGTATTCGCACAGCGCGCCGAGATCGCCGTGCAGCGCCGACGGCAGCGCCCGACCGATGGCCATACCGCTGTAGAGGGCGGAAAACAGGCCCTGCGCGGCGCACGGGTCGAAGCTCAAAGCGGCGTCGCCACAGGCGATCCAGCCGTCGCCATGGATCGGGTGCAATGCGGCGCCGCAAGCTTCATAGCCACGCAGCGGACCATCGAGCACTGGGTCGGGGAAGGCCGCAGCGATGTGTCGGGTGGTCGCCAGCGCCGCGCACCATGTCTGCGGCGCAGCCCGCAAGCGGGCCGCCGCAGCCGGCCGCGTGTGCAGCATGAAGACCGGGCGGCGATCGGGCAGCAGTGCCGCATACCACCATCCGAGCGGTGCTGTTTCGACCAGACTGCGTTCGACGACGTAGCGGCTGTTGGGCTTGGCGTAGCCGACGACCGCGACCAGCGCCTCGTCGCGATGTCGGATCGCACCGAGCCGGCGCGCCACCGCCGCCCGCCGCCCGGTGGCATCGACCACCCAGCGCGCCGTGACGTAGCCGGCGTTGTGGAGATCGAGGCGCCACAGGCCGTCCTCCCGGGTGACGCTGCGGAAAACCGATGGGTTGACAACGGCGCCGGCATCCCGTGCCGCGCCGATCAATTCATCCTCGAAGACGACGCGGTCCAGCCGCCAGGCGGGGCCGTCGGGCTCGTTCAGGAAGTCCCGGTATACCGCATCCGGGGTGCCCCAGGCCGAGATGTTGCCGCGGATCGGTCGGTGCGCGGGGTTCTGCGACGGCAGCGGCAGGTCGCAAGCCTGCAGCACCCGCAGTGCCGCGCCCGGCAGCGCATCGCCCGGCTTGGGCGACGTAGCGCCGGCGATCCGCGGGTCCAGCAGCAGCACCGCGCAACCGGCACGGGCGAGGAGGCAGGCCGCGACCGCACCGGCCGGCCCGGCGCCGATCACCGCGACGTCGACGCCGGCGACAGCGATGGCCGCGACAGCGATGGCCGCCAAGATCGGCTATTCGCGAAACCGGACGCGCACCCGGGTAAAGGCGTCGCGATGCGCCTCGCTTTCCCAGCCGGCGAGCTGTGCCGCTGTCGGCGGCGCCGGCGGGCCGGCCGCGAGCAGTGTCGCGGCGTGCGCCCGCAATGCCGCGACCCGGTGCGGCGGGATCGATTCGACATAGATGACGGCCGGGAAGTCCGGATCGTAGGGGATGCCCTGGCGGGCTTCGACGACACCCATATCGGCAAAATGCGCCACCATCTGCAGCATTGCCTCGACCGCGTCGGTCGGCAACGCGCGGGTCCACTGGAGGCGGTTGTTCAACGCCGCGAGCCTGACGCTGCGCGGCCGGGTCGTGTCCATGACGATCTGGTAGTCCTCCTCGGTCAGGACCTGGTTGGGCACCCGCGCCGGCCAGAACGACGGCACATAGGGATCGAAGCCCGGCGGGTAGCCGGAGCGGCAGAAGGCCGTGTCACCCTGCCACGGCAGCGCCATCCAGCGGCTGATGCTGCCCGGCATCTGATCGTAGAGCGGGCCGCCCGGAGCCAACGCCATCGCTGGCGTCAGGCTGCTGCCGTAATCCGGCTCCGGCTCGCCCATGGGCCGCAGCCGGAAACGGAACGGCTTCTCGAACATGCTCGGATGGCGCAGCGGCCAGGTCATCTCGCAGCCGGGACGGAACGCATCGGCAAGGCAGAAATGCAGTGCGGCCTTGTCGAGCATCGCCGGCTGTGCCGCGAGCGGAACCTCGCCGATGGTTCGCGGCGGGGTCCTGGCCGGGTCCCAGTCATTGACAAAATCGCCATCGGCCCAGCGCTGCAGCATGACCTGCTGCACCGCCGGAAGATCGAGGACATTGCGCGGCGAGGTGGCGGTCGAGGAGCCGAACGCATCGCCATAGAGCCAGGGCCACAGCCGCGGCTCATAGGCTGGCGATTGGAACGGCCGGAAGGCGTTCATGATGGCGCGGCGCAGTTCGGCCCAGGTATCGGCTGCGGTGTTGCGCTGCGCTGGTGCCGGGGCTTGCGCCAGGCGTGCGACAAAGGCCGGGTTCTCGAAATCCATCGGCCCGTTCTTGCCGAACATCGCGGCAAAGCCCTTGTTGACCCATTGCAGGTTCGACAGCCGCCGCAGAAACGGCAGGATGTCCTCGGCGAACGACACGGTTTGCGGCATCGGCAGCCAGCCATTATGCACATAGGTGTCGACCAGGAGATCATACATCGTGCGCCAGCCGATCACGTCGCTGCCGTAATTCGGCGGGGCGACAACGACCCAGGCGTGATCCACCGGCACCGTGCGGCCGTCGATCGACACCGCCGCGGTAATCGGCCCGTCGGAGATGTCGTCGTACCAGTCATCGGCGTTGTTGAAGCTGTTCGGATCGTCCGGCCGGTAGATCGGCGCTCCCGAAGGCGAAGCCGATTTGCCGAGCCCGCCCAGGACCAGCAGCCGACCCGCCGCATCGGTGCGGATTTCGCCCAAGGGTACGACCGTGCCTTTGAATTTCCCGGTGTCGAAGGCGTGCTCGGGGCCGCCGGAAACCGATTTCCCGGCAATGCTGCGCGGTCCGGGATCGATCGCCAGGCTGAGGCGCTGATGCACCGGCACGGCGGGATTGCGCCGCGGCATCGACTGCCCGGCGGCGTCCGGAATGTCGAGGGCGAGTTGGAACTGGTACCACTGCGCCTTGCGGTTGGCGAGATGGGCGGTCCAGGTGATGTCGGCATTGTCGGCGGTGAGTTCGCGCACCACCGCGCCGGCCGCATTGTAGCCGTAGATGCGGAACAGCGCCGCCTCGCGCTTCAGCGCGCCGGTCGCATCGCGATAGAAGCCCGGCGGCGCCGGCGCCGGCTCGGTGACCTGCGGCCCGATATAATATTCGGTCGTGCTGTCGCCGACCCTGGCGATGCCGATCGCCGGGTGAACCGCCGCCCGCACGATCACGCTGTCGACGCACGCCGCCAGATCGGGCGTCGGCCGCGGCGTCGCCGGCTCGCCGGTTGGCACGCCATTGGCGTCGCGCCGCATCTGCGCCGATGCGGCATAGACCGCGCGCCTCACCTCGGCGATCGATCCGTGCGGGCGGTGATCCGCGGTGACACGCCAGATGTTCCACGACAGGTTCTCGCCATATTGGGCCTGGCCGCGTGCCGTGACATCCTGCTGCGGCAGGACGAGATCGGCGAGGTGCATCGGCGGGCTGAGGCTCTCCGGCCAGGGCACCGTCGCCATGTCGAGCGGCTCGCTCTCGGGGTTGGTGCGGAATTGCGCGCAAAAGCGGAAGGTGACGGCGCCGGCTTTCAACCGCTCGGCCAAATCGGCGGCGAGATAGGTCGGGTCCGCCGGCGGCGCTGACGGCGGCGCTGACGGCGGCGGCACGGTGATGGTCGGTTCGAGCTTGTATTTGACAAAGCGCTCCGGCCCGAAGGCGAATGGCACGCCGCTCCAGTATGGGCTCGCCAGCACGCTGGCGACCGGCTTTGCCATGTCGTTCAGGATCCGGGCGGTTTCGGGATGCGCGGCGAGATAGGCGCCGTAATCGCCGTCGATCACTCCCGCCTTGGTAAACTCGCACATGTCCCTGGCCGTGTTGACGAAGAACACGTCCATGTTCTGCATGATGAAGTCGAAGGTCGTGTCGGCCGGCTCGCCAAACAGCTTCGCACCCGGCACGCCGAAGAGCTTGATGGCAATCCCGATGGTGCTCAAATAATCATTCAGGGTCGGCAGAGTATCGGACGAGAAGCGAACCCAGGCAGGGTATTCCTGCCCGGCAAACACGCCCACCCGTAGTTCGGGCGGCAGGTCCGGGCGAACCCGGAACACGCCGTTGACGACCCCGTGCGGCTTCAGGAACACCGGCCGCAGCGCCGGGCACTGGCCGGCGGCAATCCGCCCGCGCTCGACGATGCCGACGAACATTTCCACCAGCGAAGCGATCGGATCACCGGCGCAATCGACGCCGTGATCGTGACCCGACGCCGCCGCGGCCCGCAGATGGTCCACCCTCACCCCCCCTGATTATGGACGCCGGCGCCCGGGCCGGCGATGGATGCCGCTAGGCCGGACGCTGGCGGGCGGTCGCGACCGGGGCCGCGGCCATCGCCGCGGCGAATTTGGCGGGATCGGCGAAGGCGAGGTATTCGGCCGCATATTCGGGTGGCAGGATTTCGACCATCGTTTCGTTTTCGAGCCATACCTCGATCACGTGAAACGGGCCGCGATTACAGCGATAGCATTCCCAGCCTTCGCGCTTGGCGATGGCCTCGACCGCATCGCCGCCGGCCGTGACGCTGAGCGCAAAATGGGTCGGGCTAAAGCCGCGCGCCTCCGGCTTTCTGGCGAAACCGGCGCCGACACTGCCGCCCGGCTGCAATTCGGTCCCGGCCGGATGAACCTCGACACCCGAGCCATGCTCATCGAGCTGAAGCGCGAAGAAGCTGCCGGGATTGGGCGAAAACGGCACCGCCGTGCCGCCCATCAGCTCGGCCAGCACGCTCGCAACGTGCCCGGGATCATGCGCGGCGATCGACAGATGATGGATCATCATTCCCTCACGAATTACCCGCGCCAGCAATAGCACGCGACCGGCTGCGATGCGATGTTTCGCCGTGCGCCGGCGTCGACCGGTCACCGGTCACTCGCCGCGCCGGCCCGGGACAAGAGGGCGCCGTTCGACCACCCCGGCATCACCCTTCGTCACCTCGAACCGGGTCTCCCCGCCATCGCGCCAGAAACGTATATCGAATGTCCGCTTGCCGAGCCGCAGATCGCTGAGTGCGACATCAGGCAGCCAATCCGGCAGGGTCGGATCGAGATAGAGGCGGCCATGCGGTGCATCGGGATCGAACCCCAGCAATGCCTGCAAGAGCGAGAAGATCGATCCGGCGGCCCAGGCCTGCGGCACATTGGCGTCGGGATATTGCACCGGGAAGTTGGCGTCCTCCCGCTCGATCCCGGCATAAAGTTCGGGCATCCGGTTGAGCGCGAAATAGCTGCCGGCCTCGGTGACCGCGCGCGCCACCTGTGCCGCCTCGCAGACGAGGCCATAGTGCTTGAAGCCGAGCGCGATGATGCCGTTGTCGTGCGGCCAGACCGAGCCGTTCTGATACGATAACGGGTTGTAGGACGGGTGGTCGCGCGACAGGGTGCGGATCCCCCAGCCGCTCCACATGTCGGGCTGCAGCAGGCGGCGGGCAACACGGGCGGCACGGTCCGGTGGCACGATCCGGCTCCACAGGCAATGGCCCGGGTTCGAGGCGACGGTCAGCACCGGCTTTTTGTCGCCGTCGAGACAATAGGCGTAGTACCCGCTTGCTTCGTCCCAAAAGACGTCGTTGAAGCGGGCGAACAGGGTAGCCGCCTTGACCCGCAGTTCCTCGGCGCGGCGATCCTGGCCGAGTGCCGCGTACAGCTCCGCCATGCGGCGCCAGGCGTCGTAGACATAGCCTTGCAGTTCGCACAGCGCCTTCGGCCCTTTGACCGGACTGCCGTCGGGATAGAGGACGGCGTCGCCGGCATCCTTCCAGCCCTGGTTCTCATAGCCCTCGGCGGAGCGCGTCTGGTATTCCTGAAAGCCGTCGCCGTCGCGGTCGCCATAGCGATCGATCCAGTCGAGGCAGCGCTCGGCGGTCCCGAGATGATGCTCGACCAGGCGCTGGTCACCGGTGCAGCGCCACGCGGTGTGCAGCGCGATCAGGTAGAGCGGGGTTGCGTCGGCGGTGCCGTAATAAGGTGTGTGCGGGATCAGCCGGAAATGCGCCAATTCGCCGATCCGTAGCTCGTGCAGGATCTTGCCGGGCTCGGCATCGCGGTGATCGTCGCGCTGGGTGGCCTGGTAGCGGCCGAGCACATCGAGCGCGCCGCGCACGAAATCGGGATAGACCTGGGCGTTTTGCAGCGCCGCGATCAGGCTGTCGCGGCCGAACAGCGCGACAAACCAGGGGATCCCGGCGGCCGGGGTGAATTCGAGATGGTGGGTGCCGCTGACCGGCAACCGCAACGCCGCCATGTCCTCGACGGCTTGGCGGTAGAGGCTGGTGAAATCCTGGTTGCTCGAAGCAAGCTTGAGCACGGTGCGCCGCCAGTTTTCCAGCGGCTCACCAAGCACCGAACCCGGTGCATGGTCGATGCACGCCTCGGGTGCCGGGTGGCGATCACGACCGACAGCAATCGAATATTCGAGACAGGTGTGCCAAGTAGCCCCCGGCTCGATTGCGACCTCGAAGCTGATGCGGCCATTGGCATAAACGCAAGGCGAAGTGCTGCGCCGCCGTGCCACGACCAGCTCGCGCAGGAAATCGCGGTCGCGATACCGGTTGGTTAAGGCCGCCGCTTCCGCATCCCAGGCCGTGGTGATCCGGCCGCGCCGAACCTGATTGGGGCCCCGCACTTCGAGAATATCGGCAAAATCGCAGCGGATCGCGATTTCGAGGTTGAATTTGACCGGATCGCGTCCGTGGTTGGTCAAGTCGATATCTTCGTGCAGGCCGCCTTCGCCGATCGAACGGCCAAGCTGGAGCAGCAGGGTGCGCCGCGCGATCGCGCCGCCTTCGGTGACAAAGCCGGGATTGGTCAGAAACACCTGCGCCGCGAAATAGGTGATCGCGCCCGAGTTCAACAGCTCCCAGGGCTGCCCGTCGGCATAGATCGACCAGGCGCTGAGCATCCGCGTGTCGCGGACATAAAAGCCGCAATTGCCGGGCCATTCGATCTGGCCGTCAGGGGCGGTCACCAACAGCGAGTAGCCCTGGTTTATCGATAACAGCGGCGGCCCCACCTTGATCTGCAACGCCATGATCGGACCCCCACTCCCGCGATCGTGCCGGCTCGCGCCGCGCGTTCCCGATCCGGGGAACGTTCTACCCTGCGAACGGTTCGCCGCTGCCCTGCAATTCTGTCGGCCGGCCCGGCGGCACTCAGGCTGCCGTTACGCTAGCGACCGGCGGGCGGGACCGTGATCGGCGCGCAGTTCGACCGCCCCGACATCAGGCAATCCTCGAGGTTGGATTCCTTGCGCAGGGCCTGGACCAGATAGACCGCGGCGACGACCAGCAGCAGCACGACGATGAGCCCGATCACCGCATGTGAGCGCGATCGGCGTCCTTGCTGCTCGTCTGAGGGTTCGGCCATCGCGATGCCTCCGGCGCAATCCGGCCGCGATCGCCGCGGACCGGAGATTATATGAGCGCTCGAGGCCGAACCGTGCCATCCGCCATCCTCGACTCGTCATCTCTTGTCAGGTGCGGTCGGTCGCGACAAAGCTAGCGCAGCGACGACGTTCCCGGGAGTGCCGTCTTGTACAAGCGATATCTGTGCCTCGGCTGCGGCTTCTTGTACGACGAAGCGCTGGGGCTGCCCGAGCACGGCATCGCTGCCGGCACCCGCTGGGCCGAGATTCCGTCCGACTGGGTGTGCCCCGATTGCGGGACCCCGAAAGCCTTGTTCGAGATGGTCGAGATCGCCTACTGAGCGGAGATTGCCCCTTAAGCGGAGATTGCCCCTTAAGCGGAGATTGCCCCTTAAGCGGAGATTACTGTGAGCGAAAGCTTTGTCCTGCGCGGCGAGGATCGCGGCCATACCCGGCTGGTTTCGACCGGGCTCAATGCGAGCTATGTCGCCGGCCATCCCGATGGCGTGATCACCCGCCATTCCAGCTTCAATTTTCACGAGTACCAATCGGGACGCGCCGGGTTTGGCAAGATCCGGGTCCTTGGTGACGAAGTCTTCACCGGCAACGGCACCGGGTACAACATGCACCCGCATCATAATTTCATCATCATGGCTGTGGTGTTGCAGGGCACCCTGACCCACATCAACACGATCGGCAAGATCGACGTGCTCTCGGCCGGCGATTATTATAGCTTTTCGGCGGGCTCCGGGGGTAAGCACAGCGAGTTGAACATCGAGCCGGAAGATTTGCGGGTGATCTATATCTGGGTCCTGCCGGACCGGCTGGCGACACCGCCGAGCTATCACCGCGGCCATTTCGACGCCGCGATGCATGCCAACCGGCTCCATTGTCTGGTCGGCAATAGAGAGGGTGCGCTGCCGATCCGGCAGGACCTCGCGCTGCACCGGCTGGCCAGCACCGCCGGCCGTCGCTATACCTACCGGATCGGACCCCGGCACGGCGCCTACCTGTTTATGCTCGAAGGGGCGGCCGAGATCGACGGTATACCGCTCGGCCGCCGCGACGGTATTGGTGTGACCGGGGATGGCGGCGCGAGCGATCAGGTCGGGATCACGGCAACCGCCGACGGGACCGACCTGTTGCTGGTCGACACGGTGTTGTGAGGATCGGGTGAGCGAGCTGCGTCTGCTGAGCGCCCGCGCGGCGGCGGGCGGGATCGCCCGGCGTGAATTTCGCGCCGAGGCATTGGTCGCCGCCTATCTCGATCGGATCGCGGCGCGCGAAGGGGTGGTCGGCGCCTGGCAACATCTTGATCGCGACCGGGTGCTGGCCGAAGCCCGCCAGCGCGACGCCGAGCCGCCGCGCGGACCGCTGCACGGTGTGCCGATCGCGGTCAAGGACCTGATCGACACCGCCGACATGCCGACCGCCTATGGCTCGCCGATCTATCGCGGTCACCAGCCGGCCGCCGACGCCGCCTGCGTGGCGTTGGCCCGCGCCGCCGGTGCGGTCGTGCTCGGCAAGACCGTCACGACCGAATTCGCGACCTTCACGCCCGGCAAGACCGCAAACCCGCATAACCCGGCGCACACGCCCGGCGGCTCGTCGAGCGGCTCGGCCGCGGCGGTCGCCGATGGCATGGCGCCGCTGGCGTTCGGCACCCAGACCGCGGGCTCGGTGATCCGCCCGGCGGCATTCTGCGGTGTGGCCGGCTACAAGCCGAGCTTCGGGCTGATCTGCCGCGCCGGGATCAAACCGCTCGCCGACAGTCTCGACACCGTCGGTATCCTCGCCCGCAGCATCGACGACGCTGCGTTCTTCGCCGGCGTGTTGACCGAGCGGCCGGCGCTGCGCGACCTGCCGATGCCGGCGCAGGCACCGCGTTTCGGCCTCTACCGCACCCCGGATTGGGACGAGGCGGAGCCGGCGACGGCGACAGCGCTCGACACCGCGCGGGCGGCGCTCGAACGGGCGGGTGCGCATGTCGCGGAAATCGCGATCGCCCCCGAGCATCATCGGCTGACGCAGGCCCAGGATCGCATCATGGGGTTCGAGCTGGCGCGCGCACTGGCCGACGAGCGGATCCGCCACAGCGCCGAATTGTCGCCGCGGCTGGCGCAGCTGCTCGATGCCGGGCTGGCGATCGGCGCCGACGAATACGATGCGGCGCGCGGCCTCGCCGAAACCGCACGGGCCGGGCTCTCGGGGTTTTTCGGCGGCTGCGCGGCAATGCTGGTTCCGGCCGCCCCGGGTGCCGCACCGGCCGGGCTCGACTATACCGGTAACCCGGTGTTCAACCGGATGTGGACCCTGCTCGGGGTGCCGTGCGCGACGGTGCCGGCGCTGTGGCGCGAAGACGGTCTTCCGGTCGGAGTCCAGCTGGTCGGTCGGATCGGCGACGATGCGCAGCTCCTCGCCTGCGCCGCGTTTCTCGAACACGCCCTCGCCACGCCGGCATGAGGCCGGCCGCGCGAGCCACGCCCCCGGCATGAGGCCGGCCGCGCGAATCGTCGCGCTGATCAGCGCCGCGATCGGGCTCGCGGGCTGCACTGCGCTCTCGCCGTTCCCGGCTGCGCCGCAGCCGGCTGCCACCGGGGTCAAGGATGCGGGTCCGCGAGTGGCGATCTGCTACGACGCGCTCGCCAGTTCGCGGGTTGCCGAGCAACACGCGGCGCAGCAGCAATGCGCCCCCGGCACGCACGCCCGTCGCGTCGAGACCGACTGGTGGCTCAATTTCTGCCCAGTGTTTCTGCCGTCGCACGCCACCTTCGTCTGCGCGAATAAATAGACCGAGGAAGCCGCGCACCGCTGCGGGAGCGGAACTCGACGAACCGCGGCGGCAATGTGAGCTGCGACACGTCGTCTGACGCGGCGGCATTGCAGAGTGTGTTACGATGAGCCAACCAATCGGCAAGGCGGTCATGGATTACGAGAGTTTTTTTGCTGAACGGCTCGACGCGCTGCGCGCCGAAGGCCGCTACCGCGTATTTGCCGATCTCGAACGGCGTTGCGGCGGGTTCCCGCGTGCGTTCGATCACCGGATCGGCGCCGAGGTGACGGTGTGGTGCTCAAACGACTATCTCGGCATGGGTCAGCACCCGGCGGTGCTGGCGGCGATGACCGCCGCGCTGCAGGCGCTCGGCGCCGGCGCCGGCGGCACCCGCAACATCTCCGGCAACAGCCATCTGCACCTCGAGCTCGAACGCGAACTGGCCGATCTGCATCGCCGTGAGGCGGCACTGGTCTTCACCTCGGGCTATGTCGCCAACGAGGCGGTGCTGTCGACACTGGCGCGCGAACTGCCGGGCGCGATCGTGCTGTCGGACGCCGACAACCACGCCTCGATGATCGCCGGCATCCGCCACAGCCGCGCCGAGAAGGTGATCTTCCGCCACAACGATCCCGACGATTTGGCCCGGCGGCTCGCCGATATCGACCGCGACCGTCCCAAGCTCGTCTGCTTCGAATCGGTCTATTCGATGGATGGCGACATCGCCCCGATCGGTGCCTTGTGCGACGTGGCCGACGCGTTCGGCGCGATGACCTATCTCGACGAGGTGCACGCCGTCGGTCTCTATGGCGGGCGCGGCGGCGGCATGGCCGAACAGCAGGGCGTCATGCATCGCCCGACGGTGATCCAGGGAACGCTCGGCAAAGCGTTCGGCGTGATGGGCGGCTATGTCGCCGGCTCGGCGGCGCTCGTCGATTTTCTGCGCAGTCACGCCTCGGGCTTCATCTTTACGACGGCGCTGCCGCCGGCGCTCGCCGCCGGCGCGCTCGCCAGCCTGCGCCACCTGAAACGGAGCCCGGTCGAGCGCGAGCGGCACCAGGAGCGGGCGGCGCGGCTGAAACGCCGGCTTGCCGAGGCCGATCTGCCGGTGCTGCCATCACCGAGCCACATCGTCCCGGTCATGGTCGGCGACGCCGAATTGTGCAAGGCGGCCTGCGACATGCTGCTGCACCGCCACCGGATCTATGTCCAGCCGATCAACTACCCGACCGTGCCGAAGGGCACCGAACGGCTGCGGCTGACCCCGACCCCGCTGCACAGCGACGCCGATATCGAGGCACTGGTCGGCGGGCTCGCCGAGGTGTGGCGGCAGCTGACGTTGCGGCACGCCGCCTGAGCGCCGCCGGCCCGCGCGTCCCGCGCGCCGTCTCACGCACAGTGGGGCGCTTGCGCCGCCGCCCGCCACCGGGCTTCGCCGCGGCTCAGCAGCCGAGCTTTTGCGCGAGGTCGATAAAGCTGTCTGCGATCACGTCGAAATCGTGCTCGGCCCTGAGATCTCGGGTCTTGTGGGGACCCTGCTCCAGCGGCCGGTTGACATAGGCGGTGCGAAAACCGCGGCCACGCGCCGCCAGCAGATCGGCATTGTGAGCCGCCACCATCATGCATTGCCCCGGCTTCAGGTCGAGAAAGGCGGCGGTACGGTCATAGGCCTCGGGCTGCGGCTTGTAGGCGCGAGCGGTCTCGGCGCCGAGGATCGCATCCCACGGCAGCCCGGCATATTTCGCCATGTTGACCATCAGCGCGACATTGCCGTTCGAGCAGGTCACGAGGATGAATTTGCGCTTGAGGCGGGTCAGCCCCTCGACCGTATCGGGCCAGCCGTCGAGCCGGTGCCAGGCGCGGTTCAGATGGTCGATCTCGGCCTCGCTCAACCCCGTGATGCCGAATTCCGGCAACAGCTCGACCAGGTTCTCGCGGTGCAGATCGTCGAGCCGGGTCCAGGGCCGCTCGCCGCTGCGCACCTTCGCCATCGCCGGCTGGTAGCGCGCCCGCCACTTGTCGGCAAAATCGTGCCAGTCCTTGTCGTATCCCTTCGGACCGAGTGCCGCTTTCGCCTCACGGGCAACACTGTCGCGCCAATTGACCACAGTGCCAAACACATCGAAGGCCAGAGCCTTCACATCCGAGAGCGCCATCCTCGCCATCTCCTGGTCGCCTGTTGCACCACCCCGCGTTGCACCATCCTGCGGGTCACACCGCGCCCTTCGCGCGCAGCGCTGCGATCGCGGCCGCGTCGTAGCCGAGATCGCACAATACCGCGTCGGTATGCTGCCCCTGCTCGGGGGTCGGGCGCAATTCGTCGGGCTGCGGATAGCGGCTCAGATGGATCGGCTGGCCGACGACTTTCTGCGGTCCGTGCTTCGGGTTGCTGACCGGTCTCGCGATGCCGAGATGCCGCACCTGCGGATCGGCGAAGGTCTGGTCGATCGTGTTGATCGGGCCGCATGGCACGCCGACCTTGTTCAGCAATTCGACCCAATAGGCGTTGGGATGGCGGCGAATGATCTCGGCCAGATGCGCGTTCAGCGCCGGGCGGTTCCTGGCGCGGGCGGTGACGGTCGCGAAATCGGGGCTTTCCAGCAGGTCCCGGGCACCCGCGGCCTCGCAGAAGCGCCGCCACAGATTGTCGCCCGAGGCGGCGATGTTGATATAGCCGTCGGCGGTCTCGAACATGCCGGTGCCGGGCGAGGTCGGATGGAAATTGCCCTCCTGCCCCGCCACCTCGCCTTTCATCAGATAGCGCGCCGCCTGGAAATCGAGCATGAAGATCTGGGCTTCGAGCAGCGAGGTCTGGACCCACTGGCCCTCGCCGGTGCGCTCACGGTTTAACAGCGCCAGCACGATGCCATAGGACAACAGCAGCCCGGCCGAGGTGTCGTTGATCGCGATGCCGACCCGCACCGGTCCCTGCCCCGGATGGCCGGTGATCGACATCAGCCCGCCCATCCCCTGGGCGATCTGGTCCACCCCCGGACGCCCGGCATAAGGGCCGTCCTGGCCAAACCCCGAAATGCTGCCATAGACAATGCGCGGATTGATCTTTTTGACCGCCTCGTAATCGACGCCGAGCCGGTGTTTGACGTCGGATTTGTAGTTTTCGACGATGACATCGGCCCGTTCGGCAAGCTTGAAGAAGATTTCGAGCCCGTCCTTGCTTTTGAGATTGAGGGTGATCGAGCGCTTGTTGCGGTGCAGGTTCTGGAAATCGGGGCCGTCGCGGCGGCTGCCGGTAGCGTCGACCGCCTCGCCCGGCGCCTCGATCTTTAAGACATTGGCACCCCAATCGGCGAGCTGGCGCACCGCCGTCGGGCCGGCCCGGTGGGCGGTCAGGTCGAGGACCAGAAAACCGTTGAGCGGCAATGGCGTGGTTGGCAGCGCAGTGGTCGGCATCGGCGGGGCCTTTCGGCTGGTCGGTTCGGGGAGCGGTGTGGCGGGGAGCGGTGTAGCGGGGATTACTCGGGACCCCGGCGGAACACCTGGTCGGCGGTCTTTTGCTGGGCCGGCGACAGGCTCGCATAGAGCGCCTGCATCGGCGGCAGCAGGCGTTTGAGCGCGGTCAGCTCAAGCTCGCTGTCCTCGATCGCCAGCCGCAGATCATCGAGGGCCGTCGGATTGGCCCGCGGCGTGCCGGGCTTCATCCGGGCGTTCTCGCGCATGGCGTTGGCGAAGGCCTCGAAGCGCGGCTGCTGCGCCGGTGTGATCCCGAGCTGCTGGTGCAGCCGGGCGAGGTTGGCCTCGATATCGGGTGCCGTCGCGGCTTGCGCCTGGGCCGGCTGCAGGCTGGCAAATGCGGCTCCGGCCAGCGCCGGGGCCCGCAGACCGGCGGCGCGCGACGGCGTGCCGGTTGCCGCGAGCCCGGCCATCGCCATCCCGGCCGCAACAAGGAGCCAGCCCGGCCGCCAGCTTGCCAGCGAAATCGATACCATCGGCAACCCCCGAACCTCCGATCGCGATAGCCATGCACCGACCGGCTGCCGGTTTCAAGCACCGCTTGCGCTCGCGCGGCGGCGATGCTCCCGGACCGGCGACAACCCAGCCATGCGGGGCCGGCAGGCCATGCCGTCGAATTCGCGGTGCGCGACACCGCCGCGCCGCGTGCTATTTTCGCGCAAACAGCGCAGAGAGGAAAAGCGATGGCGTATGACCTGTTGATCAAGAACGGCCGTATCGTCGACGGCTCGGGCATGCCGGGATTCCGCGGCGATGTCGGTGTCAAGAACGGCAAGATCGCCGAGATCGGCAAACTGAGCGGGCCGGCGACGCGCACGATCGACGCTCAGGGCTTGGTCGTCGCCCCGGGCTTTATCGACAATCACTGCCATTATGACGCGCAGGTCACCTGGGACCCGTTGTGCTCGTTCTCCTGCGACCACGGCGCCACCAGCGTGATCTTCGGCAACTGCTCCTTGTCGCTGGCACCGGTGAAGAAAGGCAAGGAGGAGCGGCTCGCCGAATTCCTCTCCTATGTCGAAGCGATCCCGATGGAGGTGCTGAAGACGATCGAGTTCGGCTGGGAAACCGTGCCGCAATATCTCGAACAGCTCGATCATCACCTCGGCGTCAATGTCGGCAATTTGATCGGCCACACCGCGGTGCGCTATTACGTGATGGGCGACGAGTGCCAGAAGCGCACCGCGAGCGACGACGAGATCAAACAGATGCAGGACCTCGTGCGTGACGGCATCAAGGCCGGTGCGCTCGGCGTGTCGGTGTCGCGCAACCAGGGCCACTATGATCCGCAGGGCGTGCACATCCCGGCCTTGTGGGCCGATGAGAAGGAAATCTTCGCGATCGGCGACGTGCTGCGCGAGATGGGCACCGGCATCATCCAGTCGGGCGGTGGCAACGGTGCCGAAATGAAGAACGCGCTGATGAGCCGGCTCAGCGAGGCGACCGGCCGGGTCGTCGTCTACAACAACCTGAACCAGTCGATGCGCCGCCCCGACGAGTGGCAAAAGCAGATGGCCCAGGTCGATGCGACGACCGCCAGGGGGGTGCGCGCCTACCCGATGTGCACGCCCAACCGCATCGTCGACAATTTCACGATGCGCAACACCCAGACCTTCCGCGGCCTGCCGGTGTGGCATCCGATCTGCCTGTCCTCGCCCGAGGAAATGCTGAAGGCTTATGCCGATCCCGAGGTGCGCAAAAAGCTGCATGCCGAGGCGGTCGAGTTCAAAGTCGACACCCCGCCGCCCGGCATCTGTTCGACCTGGTGGGATTACATGGTGCTGCAGACCGCGGTCCTGCCCAAGAACAAGCAGTATGAAGGCAAGACGCTCGGCCAGATCGCCAAGATGCAGGGCAAGGGCATCATCGATGCGTTCCTCGATCTCACGATCGAGGAGAACCTCGACAGCGAATGGCTGCATGGCGAGAACAATGTCGATGACGCGGCCGTCACCAAGATCCTGACCTATCCGAACGCGATCATCGGGCTGTCGGATGGCGGCGCCCACGTCCAGTTCCAGAGCGGCTTCGGCTTCTCGACCCGGCTGTTGTCGGAATGGGTGCGCGACAAGGGCGTCATGACCCTCGAAGCAGCGGTGCGGCGGCTGACCTTCGATTCGGCCTCGACCTTCGGCCTCTACGATCGCGGCCTGTTGCGCCCAGGCATGGTCGCGGACATTGTGATCTTCGACCCCGAGACCGTGAAGCCGCTGCCGCTCGAAGTGCTGCACGACTTCCCGACCGGCGCCAAGCGGATCAAGGAGCCGGCGCAGGGGATCATGATGACGATCGTCAACGGCGAGGTGCTGCTCGAAGACGGCAAGCACACCGGGGCACTTCCCGGCCGGGTGCTGCGCAACACCTACTACAAGGGCATCCACGCCTGACCATCGCATCTAGGAACGGCCCTCTCCGCCGCGGCGGGGAGGGAGTTCCGGGATGCCGGGCGAGACATCGCCGACGGTAAGACCAACAGCCATCACGGCCAAAAATCATCACGGCAGGGAGGACCGACATGCCGACGTTCCGTCCGAGCCCGGATCTCGACATGCACTATGAGGTCGACGACTTTACCGACCCGTGGCGGAAGACGGAAACCGTGCTGCTGCTGCACGGCAATGCCGAGAGCGGGGCGGCATGGTATGGCTGGGTCCCGGCGCTCGCCCGGAAGTATCGGGTGGTACGGCCCGACATGCGCGGCTTTGGCCGCTCGACGGCGATGCCGCGCGATTTTCCCTGGACGCTCGATGTCATCATCGACGATTACACGCGGCTGATGGACCATTTGGGCAGCGACCGGTTTCACCTGGTCGGCGCCAAGATCGGCGGGACCATCGCCCGTGCGTTTGCCGCGCGCCGGCCGCAACGGGTCGCGACCCTGACCGTGGTCGGCACGCCGCCGCCATTGCGCGCGGGTGCGGCCGAGCGCGTTCCCGAACTGAACGCCGGCTTCGAGCGCGACGGGGTCGAGGCCTGGGCGCGCAGCACCATGGGCGGCCGCCTCGGCAGCAATTTTCCGGCCGAGGGTGTCGAATGGTGGATCCAATTCATGGGGCGCACCGCGGTGTCGACCCAGATCGGCTTTATGAAGACCATCGCTTGTGCCGATATCCGCGCCGATCTGCCCCAGATCGGCTGTCCGACGCTGGTGATCACGACCGATGGTAGCGGGCTCGCCTCGGTCGCGGAGACCAGCACTTGGCAGCAGCAGATCGCGAATTCACGTTTGGTGGTGTTGCCGGGCAATTCCTATCACGTCGCCGCCACTCACGCGGACGACGCGGCCGCCGCGACGCTCGATTTTCTCGCCGGCCATCCCGGCTGACGATAGGGGAATCGTCGCGCGCGCCGTTGGCATAAGACAGTTCAACTGTCTCATCCGCGCCCGGGTCACCCGCGGGCGGTTCGCAAGCCGTTAAAAATATTGATACTTAATTTTACCGAATGAGTCCCCGCTTGGCACGGCAATTGCGGCTCTCCCGTCAAATTACCGTCATTGCCGCGCGGGGACACGATGCGCAAATCGACCACAGCCATGATGGCCCTGATCGCAACCGTCGGAGGCGGCGCGGTTGCCGCCCACGCGGCCAACATCACCGATCCCAACATCCTCCCGATCCTGATCGCCGACTACAACGCGATCATCGACGGGCAGTTCAATTCGACCAGCGATACCGAGGGGCCGGTGCTGATCGGCGGCGATCTGGGGCCCGGCCCTGCCGCGCTCAATCAGGACGATGTCATGCTCGGCACGACAACCGGCACGACAGCGATTACCGGATTTGGGGAGGTCAATGTCTTTGGCAATCAAACCGCCCTGTTCAATAGCGCCATGGGGCATGTATTGGTCGGTGGCTCCATCTCATCGAACGACCCGCCATTTCCAGGCACCACCTCGGTCGCATCTCACTACGCGTTTCCACCCGGCGCGACCGCAGCGGACAACGCGGCGACCTTCCAGAACAATATCTGGAGCAAAATCACCGGGTTTTCCAGCAGCCTCGCCTCTCGGACCGAGAACAGCACGTTCACGCCAATGGGCGAGTTCATGCCCGGCGCGTCGGTTGGCGCGGGGATTCCAGCCGTCTTCGATGTAACCTTGGCGCAATTGCAGGCGCTGGGCAGCAGTACCATCCTTAGCTTTGCAGGCTGCCTCGCTGCTACCGCGGCCACCCCGTGCGACGCCGTCATCAACGTGACCGGCTCCGGGACCCTCAATCAGGCGTTCCTCTACGGTTTTACGACAGCGCAGCCCAATCTGATCTGGAACTTCGAAAACGCGACGGACCTGGAGATCAACAATCAATGGGGGGCCTCGATCCTCGCACCCGACGCCCTGGTGCACACCACCGCGCCGATCAACGGCAACGTGATCGCGGCGACATTCGGCGGCACGGCGCCGATCGGGTCGGGCGAGCTGCATCTGCCGACCTTTGATTGCGGTGACCAGCTATGCGATGCGCCGCCGGTGCCGGAGCCGGGCTCGCTGCCACTGCTTGGTGGCGCGCTGGGTTTGATGATGGTGGTTACCGTTCTGGGCGCCTGGCGCCGCACCCGCCTCGACTTGGTCTAGCCGCGCGGCAACCGGCACCGACTGGCCGGCCGGGCCAGGTGCGCGCCGCAGGGGCCGGGCCCTGCCCTCCATGACAGACGACCAATCATCACAGACGGCCGGTCATGACAGACGGCCGGTCATGACAGACTCCCAATCAGACAGATGGCCGGGACGAGGGCGGAACAGGCGCAAATGGGCCGCGCGATCGCGTTCGCCGTTCGGTTCGGCCTCGCCGCCACTCGCAACCGTCGGAAAATTTTACGCCGGCATTCGGTCACGAATCGTCGGAAAATTTTACAAATGTTTACATAGTTCGGAGGGGATTGCGGACATATCCCCTTGATCCGGCATGATTAACAAAAGTTAAACGGAAATTTTAACTATATTTGGGGAATTTTGCCGTCACCCCCGTCGCGTGACAAGCGTCGGAGAAATTGACACTTTTTTGCCGCCGCTTTGGCGATCCCCGGTTAAATCACTGAGAAAATTATCATAATCGCGTTGGCCTGGCGATTGCTTGAGGTACCGCAGGTTACCGCGAGGGGAACCTGCACGATGACCCATTCCGTCCGTCAACGATCGGGCCGATCACGGCCCAGCGCCGGCCGGCGACGCGACCGCGCCCGCTCGTCCGCCGAATTTTACGATCACCGGGAAGATCGGTAAGCGGCCACCCGCCGTGCCGGGACACAAATGCAATGCGCTATCGCCGGTGGACACCAGCGCTGGGGGAGTTTGATGAGCAGCCGGACGGTCATGCAATTTGATGGCGCGCTGCGGCGCTGGGGTGCGGCAGCCACCGAGCCGATGCTCGCGGCGGCACCGGCCGCCAGCGTCGGCGCCGCCGGGGTGCCGCCGGTGTTCATGGTCGGCAACAGCCCGGTGATGCTGGAAATTTTCGACCAGGTTCGCCGCTTTGCCAGCTGTGACGTGCCGGTGCTGATCACCGGTGAGAGCGGCACCGGCAAGGAGTTGGTGGCCCGCGCCATCCACGACCATTCGGCGCGGGCGCGCGGTCCCTATGTGGCGCTCAACTGTGCGGCGGTGCCGGCGACGCTGATCGCGTCCGAGTTGTTCGGCTACGAGAAGGGAGCGTTCACCGGCGCCACCGCACGCAAACACGGCCATATCGAGCACGCCCATCACGGCACGCTGTTTCTCGACGAGATCGGCGACATGCCGGTCGATCTGCAGGGCCTGCTGCTGCGCTTCCTGCAGGAGGGCGAGATCCTGCGGGTCGGCGGCCGCCAGCCGATCAAGGTCGATGTGCGCGTCGTGGCGGCGACCAATGTGCGGCTGCGCGAGGCGATCGCCGCCGGACGGCTGCGCGAGGATCTCTATTACCGGCTCAACGTGTTGACCCTCGAATTGCCGCCATTGCGCGCGCGAGACGGCGATATCGAGGTGCTGGCGGTCTATTTTCTGCGCCAGATCGCGCAGGAACTGGGGCGCGAGCTGACGGGCTTCGCACCCTCGGCGATCGCGGCGATGCTGGCCTATCCGTGGCCGGGCAATGTCCGTGAACTGATCGCGACGCTGCGCCGCGCTGCGGTATTGGCCAATGGCCCGTTGATCGAGACCGGCGATCTGCGGCTCGAGCCGCCGGTCACGGCACGGCCGAGCCCCTCCATCCAGGTTTCCCGGCCGCGCGGCGCATTGCGCCCGAAACCGGGCAGTGCCAGCGAGCGCGAGCTGATCCTGCAGGCGCTGCGTGACGGCCGGTTCAACATCACCCGCGCGGCACAGCTCTTGGGTGTGGCCCGAGCCACCTTCTATCGCATGCTGCAGCGCAACCGGATCGAGCTGGCGCAGCACTATCTGGTGCAGGCGGACGAGCCCACCGAGACCTCGTCGGACCGCGTGGTGGAGCAGCCGTGATGCGCACCCTGCGGGGCCGGGCGGCGCGGCCGTCTCAGGCGATACAACAACTGTCTCAGAACGAAACGTCGCAGTTGTCTCAGTGGAACAGCCTAACCTCGAACAAATTAACAATTCGTTGCCAAGAGACTGAAATAGATCAGATTTTTTCAGTAGTGAGCATGGCCAACAATTGGCATGTCGCTTGCTGCTGGGTCACCGTCGGCGTGTGAGCGGCCGAGAAATCCTGTCGCCGCGGTAATCACGGTCAGGGATCGAGCGGATCACAGGCGGGCATCTCATGGCTTCCGCCACAGGGGCGGGGAAAAGGAAGAGGAAGACGTTATGCGGAATCTTTTGTTAGCAAGTTGTGCGGTCCTCGCCCTGGGCGTCGGCGTTACGGCCGCGCAGGCGCAGACCACCACGCCGCCGACGGTCACCAATAGCGGGCCCGTCGCCGCCCACAAGAGCACAGCGGTGCAGGCGAACGGCAACACGGTCACCGCGACCAAGACCGCAACCACGACATCCGGCAACACCACCTCGGGCGCCGGAAGCCCCGCCGCCAACAACGGCAGCAAGTCGGTCAGCGCCGACAACGGCAACACCAACACGGCGACCAAGACCACCTCGGTCAGCAAGACCAACACCAGCACGCCGACCACCACCGCCAGCGGCACGAACAGCTCGGCCGCCACCAACGGCAGCAAGTCGGTCAGCGCCGATAACGGCAACACCAAGACCACCTCGGTCAGCAAGACCAATACCAATACCAATACCAACACCAACACCGCGACCAATAGCGGCGCCGCCGCGAGCAAGGGCAGCACCGCGGTTCAAGCGAACGGCAACAGCCTGCTCTCGGGCAATACCCAGACCGCGACCAAGACCACCTCGGTCAGCAAGACCAACACCAACACGGTAAGCTCGGCCGGCAACAGCGCCGCCGCCAACAACGGCAGCAAGTCGGTCAGCGCCGACAACGGCAACACCAAGACCACCACCAACACCAGCAACAGCAGCACAGCCGGCACCGGCAGCCCGTCCGCGAACAATGGCGGCGTCGCGATCAACAAGGATTCGGGTAACACCAAGACAACGACGGTCACCAAGACCGCCACCACCAATCCGAACGCCAGCGTCGGCGGCAACGGCAGCGCCGCCACCGCCAATAACGGCGGCAAGAACGTCGCCTCGGGCAACACGATCGCCTCGGGCAACACCAAGAACACCACGGTCACCAAGACCAGCACGCCGACCGCGACCAATAGCGGCACCGGTTCTGCCGCCACCAACGGCGCGAAGGCGGTCAATGTCAGCGGCAACACCACCGCTTCCAATAACACCAAGACCACCAATGACGGGGCCACATCGACGGGCAGCACGGGTGGCACCGCGGCGGCGACGAATGGCGGCAAGGCGACCAATATCAACAATGGTGGCAACACCAAGACCACCTCGATCAGCAAGACCAACACCACCAACACGATGAACAACAACAGCAAGACCTTCACCGACAGCAGCACCCACAACACGACCGAAAACAACGTCAAGGGCCTGCTGAAGGATTCGGTGGTCGGCAGCGGCACGCTGTCCCAGACGACGACCGACACCCGCACTGTCGATATCACCGGTGGTGCCGGCTCGGCGATCAACGACGCCACGGTCAAGGGCAACAAGTACATCGCGCGTGCCACTGGCTACAGCGGCGATGTCTCGATGACCTACTCGATGGGCGGCCAGGGCATCCTGCAGGCCAACCAGAACACCGGCGCCGGCTCGGTGCAGCAGAACTCGGTCGCTCTGACCTCGACGGTCGGCGGCAATGGCGGCGGGTTGAGCGGGTTCAGCCCCTCGCTCACGAAGTAAGCACCTTCGTCTCGACGGTCCGCATCACCGGCTCTCCCGGCGGTGCGGGCCGCCTCTTCTGCGCGGGGTCGGTCCGCTGTGTCGGCTGACCGATACGAACGACAGGGAATGTCAACATGAAAGCATCCGCGATCTGGGCTGCCGCGTCGCTCATTGCAGCGGTCGCCGGCGTTTCCGGCTCAAGCCTCGCGGCCGAGGGTGGAACGCCAACCAAGTCGGCGGCAGTGCTAAAGGCGCTGGCCGGAACCCAGCTCGGCACCGCCGCGCTCGGTCAGGAGCACGCCCGCGGCATCGCCGTCAATCTCAACGGTGCCGCACTCGCCAACGGCACCAGCGCCGGCAATGCCGTGATCGGCAGCGCCATCACCGGGACGATCACCAACGATCATTCGATCGACAACAATACCGGTTTCACCTCGGTGTTGCAGAATTTCGGCAACAACTCGGTGTTGCAGACCAGCACGACGATCAACATCAGTGTACATTGAGACAGTGGTGAGGTCGTCATAGGATCGGTTATGAAGAGCGATCGGTGGGCGCGGCTATGGTCGTTCGCCCCGGCGACGGCACTCGGCAGCTTGCTGCTGGCGGCGGCGCCAGTTCCGGCTTCGGCCGGCTCGATGTATATCGATGTCGGGGTCGGCGGCGCCGCGATGTCGCTCAACCTCAAGAGCTTTCAGGAGCAGAAATACCAGGAGACGATCGCCCAGGAGCACGATTTCTCGTGCGGCTCGGCGGCGCTGGCCACCCTGCTCAGCTACAATTACGGCATTCCGGTCAGCGAAGCGGCCGTGTTTACCGACATGATCGTCCACGGCAACAAGAAGATCATCAGCCAGTCCGGGTTCTCGCTGCTCGATATCAAGAACTACCTGAGCCGGCGCGGGCTCGATTCGAACGGCTACCGGGCGCCGTTGAGCAAGCTCGAAGAAGTCAGGCTGCCGGCGATCGTGCTGTTGAATGTCCGTGGCTACCGCCATTTTGTCGTCCTCGAGGGGGTGGAGGACGGGAGGGTGTTGCTCGCCGACCCGGCCAACGGCATGCGCAGCGAGCGACTGGGAGTGTTCGAACGGGAGTGGAGCGGCGTGTTTTTTCTGATTTTGAGCCATGTCGACCGCGGCCAGAAAAGCTTCAACAGCGACCAGAAATGGGCCTCGGCACCGGCGCCGCCATGGAAGTTGACACGATATGCGCTCGATCTTGCGACGTTGTCGCAGCCGGGCCTGCTCAATCTGTTCCGGTTCTAGAAAATGTGTCCCACGGGAGGGCGATTTGACCTGCCTGCCAGCGCTGCTCGCGGCTTCGGCCGTGCTTGCGGCAAGCCTGCTCGGGGGATGCTCGGACCGCGTGATCGGCACCATCAGCGGCGCGAGCCCGGCGGCGTCACCGACAATGACATCTGCAGCCGCGACATCTGCAGCCGCGACATCTGCAGCCGCGGCCCGGCGGGCGCCAGCCATGGTCGCCGCGACCGCGGCACCACCGGCCGGATCACTCGCGGCCACCGGTTCACCACCGGCCAAGCCTCTGCCCGGCGCCACGCAATCCGCGCCGCTCGTCGCCAAGCCGCAGCCGGTCGATCAACGCCTCGCCAGCCTCGCCCTCGACAACCAGGATCTGAGCCAGATTCGCGGCGGGTTCGAGACCAGTTCGGGCGTGGTGCTGAACTTCGCCTTTCAGCAGGCAACCTTTGTCAATCACAACCTCGTGCAGAATGTCGTGGTGCCGACACTGACGATCGCCCCCGGGCAAGGCGCCACTTCGGTTGCCGGCTCTTCGCCGGTCGGTGGAGCCACGCCGCCCAATGTCAATGTCGGCTCGCTGGCCGGGCTCGGCGTGCCGACCCAGAGCAATTCGAAAATCGGCTCGGCGACCGTGCTGCCCAACGGCACGGTGCAGACCCAGGTCAGCGTCTCGGCACCGATCATCCAAGCATTGGTCAACAGTGGCATGACCTCGGTCGTCAGCAATCTCGGCAACAGCGGCCTGACCACGACGATCAGCAATACCGCGAACAACCGGGTGGTCCAGCAGTTGACGACGATAGATATCGGGGTCAGCGGGCTGTCGGGCCTGGTCGGGCAGACGACGGCGCCCAATTCGGTCCTGAACCGGCTCAACGGCCTGAACGCATTCCGATGAGCGCGCGAAGAAACCGGGCACCGCAATCGTGCTGCCACTGGCAGCGGCGCCCGCAGCATTCGCCGTGGCGGCGGCCACCACCACCGGGCGGAGGAGCGGAGGGGGAATGGGGATGAGCAAGAGCACCGCAACAGGACGCAGCCGAACCGGCAGATGGCTGGCGCCGGGCTGGGTGCTCGGCCTCGCCTTGGCATTCGACCTGGCCTTGGCACTCAGCTGGCCAGCCACCAGCAGCCGCGCTGCAGACCTTTTGGGACCGCCGCAACCGCCGGGGGTCCCCGAGCTGTTGGCCAGCGTCACCAATTTGTCCGATGCGGCGATGGCCGAAGAAAAAGCGACCGGCGTGCAGCCGCCGGCGCTGCTCAACGATCCGACCGGTCGTCAGCGGGTCATGCTGTGGGACGAATACAACGTCCCGCCGCAATTGGGGCCGCAGACCGAACCGGTCATCAATACCGGGAAATAGGGCGGGCCAGCCTCCCATGGGCCAGCCTCCCATGATCGGCATTGGGCAATAGCGGGAAAGAGGCGACTACCCGCAGCGACTGGTACTGGGCTGGCGGTACTGGAAGACCGGCACTGGCGATTGGCATCAGCCGACCGGACCATATATACCCGCTGAAGAGGAAGGGCACCGCAAGCGGCCGGCCCAATAAGGGGCGCGCGACGCCGACGCATCGGCCGCGCCCGGATTCGGGGGACCGGCGCCGCCGGCCGCCAGCTTCACAGCGAGAATTGCCTTCATAGCGAGAATTTATAGGGCAGCTCCAGCAGGACCTTGGCCACCGGTGCATTCTGCCCGGCACCGATGCCGACGCTGAGATTGAGCCGCGTCGATTGCGAGATCTGGTAGCCGAGGCCGAAATTGAACGTGCCGAACGAATAGGGTGAACCCGCGATCGCCTGATGGTTTTCATAGGCGGTAAAGACGTGCTCCTGCTGATAGCTGAAGGTCAGCGCGGCACGATCGTTCAATGCAAAGCCGACGCCAAAGGTGATCGCCGGGTTCTCGCCCGGCTGCAGAAACGCGGCCGTCGGCGGACCGCCCTGCGCGCTCTGGATATCGACGGTCTGCCCGAAATTGTGGATGTCCTGCAGATTGGCGAACAGCACCCCAGGGGCAGTTGGCAGCAGCACGGTCAGGCTCGGCTCGACCGCGTAGAACCCGGTGCCGGTCGCCAGCTGCTTCGGTTGACCTTCGAGGAATTCGCCGTTCGGGTCGTTGACAGTGATGATCGGCACCTGGAACGGGCTGGTCCCGGTCGCGGTCTTGAACAGAAGGTTGCCGACAAAGATCGGCCAGCCATTATCGCCCGAATTGAACTGGTAGCTGGCACCGGCCTGGATATCGCCGATACCGACGCCGGTCGCATTGACCGTCAGCTCCTCCGGGGTCGTGCCCACCGGGATCAGGCTGATCGTGCTGCCGGTATTGTAGACGAACGGGACCTTCAGATTGATCTCCAGCCGGTCGGTGATGCCATAGCGCCCGGTGACCGCCGCGGTGGTGATGTTCTGCTCGACCCGATTGGCGAAGATGTTGCCAAAGGTAATCCCGGGGATGATCTGGAAACCGTTGACGCCGAGCTGGTTCTGCGACCAGTAGTCGTATTCGATCGACGGGTCGATCACGAACTGCCCCTTTGGCGTCAGCACACCGCCCGAGTTCGACAGGCTCGGTGCGGTCTCGACGACCTGACGCGCCTGTTGCTGCGCCGCCGACGGGCCGGCGATCGGCGCCGATTCACTGCCGCCACCTCCACCGCCACCCTGTGACGGTGCCGCGGCCCCGCCCTGAGCTTGCGGTGTCGCCGCCGGCGCCTGTGCTTCTTGGGTCGGGACAGTCTGCACCGGTGTCGGTGTCACTTCGAGACCGGATCCCGAACTCGGCGGCGCCGATGTCGCGATGCCGGGCGGAGCCGGATTGATGTTTGCTTCGCCGGCCGCCCTCATCTCGCGCAGCTGCCGATCGAGCAGCTGGTTCTTGCGGTCGAGCAGCCGACTTTTGCGGTCGAGTTCGAGCACCTGCTGGTGGAGCTGGTCTTCCTGCTTTTTGAGGGTCGCGATTTCCTTTTGAATCGTCGTCTTCAGCTGGGTCAGATCGTCAGTCGACGAATCAGCATGGGCGCGTCCCGGCGATGCGACGAGCGAGGCGCCGCCGATGACCAGCGCCGGAACCGTCCAGCGCAGGCGCCGGGCCGCCGCCGCATCCCGGCGGCCGGTACGCGACCGGCGCGCCTCGATCAAGAACATGAGCGCCCCATATCAGGCAATCCGATCGTGTTGCCGGGCTCCACGGCCTTTGCCGGTAGCACAACAATAGCGTCTTTGCGCGGAGCGGGCGAGCGCAATTCCACCGCAGCGCACCTTTGCCGGCAATCCTGACAGCGCCGCCGCGAGCGATCCCCGCCGCGGCCGACAGTAATGGTAAATATCCGCGCGGAGATGGTCCGCAGCGGCCGCGTGCAATCCTCGAAACAGCCCTCAGTGCAGTCGCGGCTGCACCTTCTCGCAGATCAGCTGCAGCGAGTGCATGACCCGCTCGTGTGGCACCAGCCCGCCATAATTCAGCTCGCCGAGGATGCCGGCGAGGCCCAGCTGCTGCTGTAGGGTTAAGAGACGGTCGGCGACGACCTCCGGCGTGCCGATGATGGCCCGGCCTTGCAGCACCTCGTCATAGGTGAGCGATTGCAGTCGCTGGGCGCCCTCGATGCGGCGCGCGCTATCGAAAACGCCGGCGCTGTGGGCCGACTCCTGGAGCCGAGCACCCAGCCAGCGATAGGTGTTCATCAGGCTCTCTTCCGGGTCCCGGCGTGCCTGTTCCATCGTGTCGCCGACATAGACCGGTGCGCGCAGATAGACCTCGCCAGTGCCGGGGTGACCGGCTGCCTTCCAGGCTCCACGATAGATCTCAAGACTAGGCAGCACCTCGTCGATCGTGCCGCGGCGCGCGCCGACAAAGATCGCGTAGCCTTGCCGGCCGGCCGAAATAAAGGTGTCTTCCCGATTGGCCGCGATCCGGATCGGTGGGTGCGGCCGGTGGTACGGCTTTGGCACGATGCTTACGTTTTCGTAATTGTAGTGTTTGCCGGAGAAGGAGAATTTCTCCTCGGTCCAGGCGCGTTTGACGACTTCAAGCACCTCGGCAAAACGCTCGGGGCTTTCGCCATAGGAGATGCCGTAGGCTTCGTAGGCGCGCGGAAAGCCGCTGCGCCCGACACCAAAGAGCAGCCGTCCGCGGCTGATCTGATCGACCGTGGCCGCGTCCTCAGCCAGCCGCAGCGGCTGGCACAGCGGCAACACCTGGACACCGGTGCCGATTTTGATGTGCTTGGTGCGGGCGGCAATCGCGCTGGCGATCGTCATTGGCACCGCACACACCGAGCGCTTGGGCGCCATGTGGATTTCCGGCAGCCAGATCGCGTCGAGCCCCCAGCGCTCCGCGGCATCGACCTGCTCAAACGCGGTCGTGAACGCCTCTTCCTCGGTCTGCCCCGGACGCCGCTGAAACTCGTGGAACACGCCGAATTCGAATGCCATCGCTGCTACTCCCTCTCGAATGTCACTTGCCGGCCAGGGCCAGCGCCGCCGGGGCCAGCGCCGCCGGTTCGTCGCTAAACAGCGGCATGATCTCGCGGGCGAAGCGGCGGATGTTCTCGCGCGAGCCGCCGAAATTGATGATCACATACTCGACCCCGCCGGCGCGCAACGCTGCGAGCTTGGCGATGATCTCGTCGGGGGTGCCGAACAATGCACTCTCGGCGCTGACATGGCGCGCGTGCTTTTCGTCATCGAGGATGTAGCGGCTGCGGGTTTCGCCGGCGCGCCGTCGCGCCAGCGCATTGACCCGCATGTGGCCCTGATATCGGCGCTCGATTGCCGCGTCCTTGTCGGCGGGGTTCTTGGCAAAATGGACGGCGCGAGCGACCGCCACCTCCATCGGATCGAACCGCCGCCCGCGCGCCTCGACCTCATCCCTGAACTGGGCCACCTGCTGCAGGATCTCGTCGGCCAGTGAATGCTGGCCCAACAGCATGTTGTAGCCGCGCTCGGCGACCTGGCGCACCGAATTGGCACTCCCCGCCCCCATCCAGAACGGCGGATGCGGCTTCTGTGCGGTCGGCGGCTCGACCACGATGTCGTCGAATTGCCAATATTTGCCGTTGTGCGAGAAAGGGGTCTCGCTGACAAACGCCTTGGTCATCACCTCGAGCGATTCCTCAAAGCGCTGGTCGGCCTCCTCCATCGGCACGCAGAACCCGGCGAACTCGTTCCAGCGATAGCCCTTGCCGACACCGAAATCGAGCCGCCCGCCAGACAACAGGTCGAGCGTCGCGGCCTGTTCAGCCAGCAGGACCGGGTTGTGCCACGGCAACACCAGAACCGCGGTGCCGAGGCGCAGATGCCGAGTGCGGGCACCAAGCCAGGTCAACAGGTTGAGGCTCGCCGACACCTGGCCAAAGCCGGTGAAATGATGCTCGACCAGAAAGGTGCTGTAATAGCCGAGCGCCTCGGCTTCGACATTGTTGTCGATGAAGTCGCGAAAGCCCTGGCTCGAATCGGTATCGGGCCCGGCGCGGCGGGCCTGGGCGCTGCCGAATAAACCGAATTTCATTCTCTGGCTCCCAATCTGATTTTCGGCAATCGTCGCCGGCGCGGGACCACGGCCCGGTCAATGCAGCTGCGGCAGGACCTTCTCGCACAAGAGCTGCAGCGAGCGGGTCATCGCTTCGGGCGCAATCCGCGCGCCGAAATTCAATTCGGCGAGGATCCCGTCGAGCCCCAGTTCCTCATGCAGCGCGATGAGCCGGTCGGCAACCCGCTCCGGACTGCCGATGATGACCTTGTCGCGCTGCACCTCCTCGTAGGAGATTGTGCGGATTGTCGCCGCCTCGGCCGCGCGACGCCGGTTCGGCGCGTTTTCGAGCCGCGTGCTCAAGGTCCGATAGCCGGACATGATGCTCTCCTCGGCTTGGTCGAAGGCCGCGCGGTCGCTGTCGGCGATGTGCAGGGTCAGCCGCAGATAGACTTCCCCCTCTCCCGGATGGCCGGCCGCCTTGTAGGCCTGGCGGTAGGCGGCGAGATCGGGGGCGAGACCCGACAACGACCCGCTCCGCACCGCGACAAAGATCGGGTAGCCGGCTTCGCCCAGCGATGGAAACGTCTCCTCGCTGGCGGCGGCGACGCGGATCGGCGGCAGCGGTTTCTGGAACGGTTGCGGCACCGCGCTTGCATTGTCGAAATGCCAGTACTTGCCGTCATAGGAGAACCGCTCCTGGGTCCAGGCGCGCTTGACAATTTCGAGCGTTTCGAGAAACCGCTCACGGCTTTCCGAATAGGGGATGCCATAGGCCATGTAGCTGCGCGGGTTGCCGCTGCGCCCGACTCCGAAGATCAGCCGGCCATTGGAAATCTGATCGACCGTCGCGGTCTCCTCGGCGAGCCGCAACGGGTGGCACAATGGCAGGACCTGGACCCCGGTGCCGATCTTGATGCGCCTGGTGCGGGCGGCAATGGCGCTCGCGACGGTCATCGGCGCACTCATGACCGAGCGCTTCGCCTGTTGATGGATCTCGGCGAGCCAGATCGCATCGAGCCCCCAGCGATCGGCCGCCTCGATCTGGTCGAGCGCCGCCGCGAACGCCGCTGCCTGGGTCTGATCCGGCCGGCAGTGGAATTCATGGTAGACGCCGACTTCCATGGCCGCTCTCCTGCGCGTGACCGGGCCTGTGCGTTATCGGGTAGCCCGCTGATCGGACGCTAGTTTCGTTCTCATCATCAAGCAAATACCGATTTCCGATCACGCTCATGCCGCAACAGCATGATAAGCGCACCCGGCGACGCGGATCCGCGGATCAACGCATCGAGCGAGCCGGCCGGATGCGACGGGGCGGGCACAATTCCGATTGACCATCGCCACCACAATGGGCGGAATCGGCGGCGACGGGGAACCGTGACATGGAATTGCGCAGCCTGCACTACTTTGTCCGCATCGCCGAGCTTGGCAGCATCACCCGCGCCGCGGCGCATCTGCAGATCGCCCAGCCGGCCTTGACCCGGCATGTGCAGCGGCTCGAGGACGAGCTCGATGCGACGCTGTTCACCCGCGCCAATCGCGGCGTGCGGCTGACCGAGGCCGGCCAGAAGCTGCTCGACAGCGCCCAGCGCATCCTGCGCGATGTCGAGCGCACCGGCGACGAGATCCGCGCGCACAAGGCGCATCCCTCCGGCAAGGTCATCCTCGGCGTGACCCCGACCCTGTGCCCGGTCGTCGTCCCCGAATTGTTCGCGCGCATGCGCGAGCACTACCCGCTGATCGAGCTCAAAGTCGTGCATGCCGGAATGGTGCGGCTCGAAGAGTTCATCGTCGCCGGCCTCGCCGATCTCGCCTTGATGTCGGACATCTCGCGCAGCCGCCTGATCCTTTCGACAAGGCTGGCCGAAGAGGAAATGGTGCTGGTGACCCGGCCCGGGGCACGACCATCGGGCGTGGTGTCGGCCGAGGAGTTGGGCCGCACGCCGCTCATTCTCGGTGACGGGCTGCGCGCCGCCCTCGACGGGCTGCTCGCCGGGCGCGGCATCGTGCTGCGCGTGGACACCGAATTGAACGACCATGAGACGATCCGGCTGATGGTGCAGCAGGGGGTGGGTGCTTCGATCCTGCCGCATTCCTCGGTCCACCGCGAATGTGCCCGCGGCCTGGCCGAGGCGCACCGCATCACTGCGGACGGTGTTTTTCGCACCTTGGCGCTCGGCGTCGCGGCGAGCCGCGGCCCGTCGGCGGCGCGCCAGGCCCTGGGTGAAATCGTCAGTGAGGTGCTCGGCGAGATCGAAGCGCAGGGCCGGCTCCGCCCGCAAATCCTGCGGACGCAGCGCAAGGCTGCGATCGCGGGTAATCCTGCTATGCTGGCTTCATGATCGGCGCCGGCGGGGGTCGCTGCCAAAATCGAACGCGCGAAAACCGAGCTGATCAAATGGGTGGTCGGAAAGGGTTTTGCCGTCGGAAAGGGTTTTGCCGTTGGCAAGGGTTTTGCCCAGGTGGCGATGCTCGTTGCCCTATTGCGCCTCATTCCGGGAATCCATCCGTAAGACAATAGGCAAGGAGAAGCGTCATGCAGATCGTCGATTCGCAGATTCATTTGTGGGAAAACGCGCGGATGTCGCCGCAGCATCGGCAGATCCCGACCTACAATGTCGATGATGCGCTGAAGGAAATGGCCGAGGCCGGGGTCGATGCGGCGGTCATTCATCCGCCCAGCACCCTCGGCGAGGGGCCGAACGCGCAGGCGGTCGAGGCGGTCAAAGCCCATCCGAGCAAATTCTGCATCCTCGGCAATTTCGACCTGCAGGCGCCGAACCGCGAGGAGATCGTCAGGAACTGGCGGCAGCGGCCGGGCATGCTCGGCTTCCGCTTCACATTCAACCAGCCGCATCAGGCGAGCTGGTGGTCGGATGGATCGCTCGACTGGTTCTGGGCGGCGTGCGAGCGCGAGAAATTACCGGTCGGGCTGATGGCGGGCGGGCACATGGCCGATCTCGCCCGGATTGCCGAGCGCTATCCGGGGCTCAAACTGCATATCGACCACCACGGTCGCGGCGGCGGTGTCGGCGGGCCCAAGGATGATGCGGTTTTCGCCAATCTCGGCGACATGCTCGCACTCGCCAGATATCCCAATGTCGCGGTCAAATTGTCAGGCGCGCCCTCTTATTCGAGCGAACCCTATCCCTACCGCAACATCCACCAGTACATCCGCCGGATCGTCGATGCATTCGGGCCGCAGCGCTGTTTCTGGGGCACCGACATCACCCGCATGCCGTGCTCTTATCGACAGTGTGTGACGATGTTTACCGAGGAGTTGCCGTGGCTTCAGGGCCGCGACAAGGAGCTCGTCATGGGCGACGCGATCTGCGACTGGCTCGGCTGGAAACGCCCGGCTTGAGCCTGATCGTCAACGCCGCCGCCGGGCTTAGGCGCGGGCGCGGCTGACAAACCCGGCACCTCTCCATTACATTTTCCTAAAATGTAATGGAGAGACCGGCGGAGTCGACGATTGCGAGCCAGGGTCAGCGGTGACGTCACTCCCCTTGCGGAACCGGGCCGTAAGGCCGGGTGATCAGCTCCATCAGATGGCCGTTCGGATCGTCGAAATAGACGCCTCGGCCGCCATAGAGGTGGTTGATTTCACCCCGGCGCTCACGGCGAAAATTGGCGTAATGCGCGACCCCGGCGGCGCGGATGCGGGCGAGCGCAGCATCGAACTCGGCATCGCTGACCAGGAAAGCGTAGTGCTGCGGCCGGAACCCCTCGGCATCGGAAAAATCGAGGGTCACCCCGTTGCCGGTTTTGACCGGGACGAAATGGCCCCATTGCGGCCCCGCTTCGAGGTTCAAAATATCGGCGAGGAATTTCGCCGATGCCCATTTGTCCTTCGCCGGGATGATCGTGTGGTTCAGCGCGACGCTCATCTCTCTCCTCCTGTTCCCTCTCGCCAGCATATAAGCACGGCTCCGAATGGAACGAGGTGCTGCCGCGGATGAACAGGGGTCGCGGGATGCGAAAGCGGGGGTCCAGCGCTGCAGGCCAGGAATTGGCTACCCTGCGTGCCCGCTTTCGCGGGCATGACGGGAATGGCGACGGTACCAAATGTCAAATTCGTAGCTCTGGCTAATCTTTCTCAATTGGGGGTGGGACGTAGGTGTTGTCCTCGACCGTTCCCTGCGGGCCGTAGACGCGAAGCATTATGTTGAAGGCACCGGCCGGTATCGGCAGCCAATTGGCCATCGGCACGCCGGCTGGGAGTTGCTGGGCCATGTAAACCGAGAGCGAACCGTCGTCGTTGGGCTGCAAGCCTGGCGTGTAGCTGGCGACCGCGTATTTGTGAGCAGAGTTGGGGACCAGTTCGATCGCCTCCGGGGTATACGCGGTCAAAGACCAGAAGCGCGTTGCCTCGGGCTGCTCCCCTGGCGGAAAGGTCAAGACATAGCCTTTTGGGTTGGTCCCATCGAGCGGGTTGCCGTTGGCATCCTTGAATACGTGATAATACGCCGCGGCGTTTATGTTGTTGGCGTACTGGATGAATTCGGTGATCGCCGATCGTTCGACGACCTGGTTTCCCCAGTCACCGATATTGGTGAAATGGATCCAGTATGTCGGGATCGTCGCCCAGTCTGTATGCGTAAGGTAGCGGTCCAAGATCAACTGATGGGCCGCCTGAGCGCCGGCGCTGAACTCGGACCTGTTCTTATTTCCGTTGCCAAACAAGCTGTCGAACCGGTCCGATAGCGCCTGTTCGTAGGGAGAGAGGGTTGGCGTATTGGGGGCTGCCACCGCCCTCTGGAGCTGCCGGAGGAATGCGATCGGGGTATGCGCGACGAGATTATCGGCCGTCGTCTTGAACGGGACCGAGAAGAGGATCTCTGGCAGGATCTTAGTCGCGCCGCCGGAAGGGTTTTTGAGGTAGTCGCTCAGGGCCTGGCTCTTGAGTGCGCGGCGGAACGCGGCGGCTTGTTTGATCTGGTTTTCGCCAGTTGGGGAGAATTTGTCTGCCCTGAAGATCAACGCCGAAAAGTCGACAGGCAACGTGATAGGGGTGACGTCCGTCGGAAGTGTGCCGGTAAATCCTTCGGGTCCGATCAGGGCATAGCTTCCCGGAGTCTTCGGGATGCTGGCACTCGCAGGGAGGAGAGAGCCGTAGGGGTCCAGCATCAGTATCGAATAGGACGAGGACGTCAACGGGGGCGTCGTCGGGGGGATGGTTACGACCACCGGCTCGTCAGTGAGATTGAGAAAGGTGCTGACGTAGAGCGTATCGACGTTGATGGCCACCACATAGTGGTAGATCGGAGAGATCCGGTCAGGTCCGACTAGGCGGTTGGCGCCGCGACCTGCTAACCGCGTCTGATAGTACGTGAACCATAAGGGGTAGAATTGGGCGACATACGCGACCGTCGTGTCAGTTGGGCTCAATTGCGAGACGATTGCCGAGTTCCCAGCGATAGTGTCGGGATCTACAGGCGTTTGCGCTGCGCCCGGGGCGACGCCGGCGATCATTGCGAGACCGGCGGTCAGCGCAGATGCCAAGCAAAGCCGCCGCAGATGGCCGTAAACTCCGATTTCTTTGCTCTTCATCAGACGTGTCCCTCGGACTGTTGGCTGTTCTTGGACTGCCCAGGTGGCAATCCGCGCTTGGCCTGGGGTCGGACGCAGCTACGGTAATGAAATCGGCCCGGAGACGGGGTGATCGGCACAGAAGGCTGGGTCGCCCTGACCGGCCTGCGTCAAAAACGAGGTATGCGCCGGTACCGGAGTGCCCGCCAGTGACTCTCCGATCGGGCAGTGACAGGTCACCACCGGCACATTATTGATGTAGGTCTGTGAATTGCAGGCGAAGCTGAAGCAGTTGACCAACTGATTTCCGAGATTGCGGCTCTTCGAGCAGAAAAGCGGCGGCGCTGCGGCTTGCGGCAGGGTCGGAACCCAATTGGTGATCTCCTGCGGAATGTTCGGCCTGGGCTGATAAGTCGACCAGATTTCGCCCGGCCTCGGCACGCAAGAACCTCGCATGTTGCCTCCAGCCAAGTTGGCAATCGACGGACCGAGAATGACCGGGCACTTGCAATCCGCCTCGGGGAATATCGCGGTGCCGCCGGTTGCGGTCCTGACCGTGATCTGCCCGCCGGTCGGCTTGCAGGTCGAAGCGGCGCAGAGCGCGAAATATCCGTGGCATATCTGGAAGTCGTAACTTTCCGCACCTCCGGCGGCTCGCGCGGCCGGCGGCGCAAATGCGAGGAGTATCGCCCCTACGCAATATACTATCTTAGAGAGATAATTGACGCAGGACACTCGCGAAGATGTTCCCATTTCCTCCCTCCGTTAGCAACGAAACGCATTGCCAAATCGTCGCTTCTTATAAAACAGGGTATTCCAACTTATTGGTTTCCGGCAAGCGGCGCTGAAGGTCGGCAGCGCTGCTTCTCTTGGGCTTGGTCCCGCTCTGGGGCCTAGTCCCGCACGACGGCGTTTCCTGATTCTCACACCCGCCTTGGCGCTGAGCTGCCGCTTGGTCAAAATCGCGACCACGCTCCTCACATGCCGGATTGATATGCCGGCGATCGGGAAGCGGCATTTTGAACATTGCGCCCGCTGCGCTAACTTCGCCGACGGACAGCAGAGGACGGCGTCATGCAATTCGGCTTGTTCGGCAGTGCGGCGGCGAGGCGGGGCGGTCCGGAATTTGATAGCGCCGAGGGATTCCGTGACTTTATCGAATACAACATCGAGGCCGAGGCACTGGGCTTTCACTCGACCTTTGTTGTTGAACATCACTTCACCGGCTACGGTCAGGTTTCGGCGACGATCAATCTCCTGACCTGGCTCGGCGCGCGCACCCGGCAGCTGCGGCTCGGCACCGCGGTCATGGTGTTGCCGTGGCACAACCCGGTGCTCTTGGCCGAGCAGGCGGCGACGCTCGACCTGCTCTCCGGCGGCAGGCTCGATTTCGGCATCGGCAAGGGCTACCGCTACAACGAGTTCAGGGGCTTCTGCACGCCGATGGCAGAGGCTGATGCGCGCTTTGACGAAGCTCTCGGGGTGATCGTCAAGGCGTGGACCGCCGATGAGCCGTTTTCGCATCATGGCAAGTACTGGCAGTTCGACAAGATCGTCGTCGAGCCGCCGACCGCGCAGCAGCCGCACCCGCCGATCTGGATGGGGGCCGGCAGCGAGCGCTCGATCCGCCGGGTCGCGGCGCAGGGCTACAATCTCTTGCTCGGGCAATACGCCTCGCCCGCCGATGTCGCCGCCAACATCGCGATCTACCAAGCCGAGGTCGAGGCGCAAGGCCGTGTCTTCGATCCGATGCAGGTCGCGGTGACCCGCGCTTTTTTTGTCTGCGACACCGCCGCCGAGCGCGAAGACGCGATGCAGCGCCGGCTCGCCAACAGGGTGCGGCAATTGAAGCTCGCAACGACGCCGGACGGTACCGTTCATGGCGGCCCGGACCGCGCAACCGGCGACCCGCAAGCAGTCAACGAGGCGAGTGCCATGTACGGCGCCCCCGATCACATCGCCCGGCGCCTAGAAGAATTGCGCGCCGCCGGTTGTGGCTACGTGCTGGTGAATGGCGGCGGGTCCGGGGGCGGCATGCGCGGCCGGCTGAGCCTGCGCCGTTTCGCCCGCGAGATCATGCCGTCCTTCGCCGACGCCGCACCCAAACGCGCCGCCGAGTAGCCGGGCTAGCGCAGCTGGTCCGCGGCACGGACGGGCTTGCTTGCGGACGGGCTTGCTTGCGGACGGGCTTGCTTGCGAACGGGGCGGCGTGAAACTCTGCGGCAGCGATGATGGCGGGCCCGCGCGGCCGCGGCGCCGGCGCCATCGGACGGTCACTGTCGGAGGAAAAGAGATGCGCATCGTCATCGTCGGCCAGCAGGCCTTTGGCAAGGCCGTGCTCGAGGCCTTTATCGCCCGTGGCGACGAGGTCGCCGGGGTGTTCGCGGCACCCGATCGGCCGGGCGCGCGGCCCGACCCTCTGGTCGCCGCCGCCGAGGAGCGCGGGCTCCCGGTCCACCGCTTCCCCCGCTATTCGACCGACGAGGCCAAAGCGGCATTGGCCGAGCTCAATGCCGATCTCGGCGTCATGGCCTATGTGTTGATCTTTGCCCCACCCGAATTCTGCGCAATCCCAAAGCACGGGATGATCCAGTTCCACCCGTCGCTGTTGCCGCTGCATCGCGGGCCGTCCTCGATCCCGTGGGCGATCATTCGCGGCCGCAGCGAGACCGGGCTGTCGATCTTCCGCCCGACTCCCGGTCTCGACGAGGGTCCGGTGATCCTGCAGAAGCATGTGCCGATCGGCCCCGACGACACCGCCGGCTCGCTCTATTTCGACAAGATTTTCCCGCTCGGCGTCGAGGCGCTGGTCGAGGCTGCCGATCTCGTCGTCAAGGGCCGGGCGGTCGAGACGACGCAGGATGAAAGCCGCGCGACCTATGAGGGCTGGGTGCGCGACGCCGAGTCAAAGATCAGCTGGGCGAGCCACATCGATTTCATCTACGACCTGATCCGCGGCTGCAACCCGGCGCCGGGGGCGTGGACCATGCATGGCGAGCAGAAGCTCTATCTGTTCGATGCAAAGAAAATCCCGGCCGCGACCTTTGGCGCGGTGCGCGGCAAAAAGCTCGGCGAAATCGTCTCTTCCGGCCCCGAAGGGCTGCGCATCCTGGCGCAAGGCGGCTGTGTCGAGGTGTCTCGGGTGCGGCTCGGCGACGGCGCCAAGATCGCCGCGAGCGAAGCCGGCATCGCCGCAGGGACCATCCTTGGCGCAAGCTGAGCCCGGGAGCACCCTCCCCTTCCAGGTTTCCCCCGCGCGGGTCAGCTGGCGAGCGGGTCGGGGCGCGGGTTCGAGCCGTCGGTGAACCGCGTCAGGCGGAACGGCGCCGGATCGACCAGGGTCGGATCGCCGGCGACGAGATCGGCTGCCAGCGCGCCGGCACCGGGACCGATGCCGAAGCCGTGGCCGGAACAGCCGGTGGCGATATAGAGGCCGGGGATGCGATCGACCGGGGAGATGACCGGGATCGCGTCCGGCATCACGTCGATCATGCCGCCCCAGCTCTCCGCAACGGTCATCCCGCGGAATTGCGGGAACGCCGCGGCGACCGACGTCTGGGCGCGGTCGAGCACATAGGGGTCGGGTTCGGGGTCGAGGGTGCGCACCGCCTCGAACGGCGTCGTCTCGTCGAGGTCCCAGCGCCGCCTGGTCCGCCATTCCTCGGCCCAGCGCCGGCCGATGCGGAAGCGCAATTTCTTCCAATGCAGCCGTGCCGCCGGCAGGTATTCGCGCAGCAGCCGGAGATGGTCGGGGACGAGATCGATCGTGCGCACCCCGAGGGTCGCGACCGTGTAGCCGCCATCCATCCGCTTGCGGAATCCAAAGAGGCCGCCCGAGGCCGAGATTTCCGGGCCGCCTTCGATCGGCTGGGTCCGCATGACCGAGGCCAGCACCTTCAATTGCGGCAATTCGATGCCGAGATTGCCGCAAAAGAGCCGAGACCAGGCACCGCCCGCAACCAGCACCGAGGCGCAGGCGACCCGCCCCTGCTCGGTGACCACGCCCGAAACCCGCCCGCCCGCGGTCTCGATGCCGCGCACCGCACATCGGGTCATGATCGCCGCCCCGCGCCGCCGCGCCATCTCGGCGATCGCCGGTGCGGCGAGTTGCGGCTCGGCCTTGCCGTCGCTCGCCGTATAGAGCGCGCCGGCCCAATCCCCGGTCAGCCCGGGCATCAGCCCGGCCGCTTCGGCACGGGTGATGATGCGGGTGTCGAGCTGGTACCGGCGCGCATGCTCGATCCAACCCTCGAGCTGCGTCAGCTCGGCCGGGCTCTCGGCCAGATACATGATGCCGCAGCGGCGATACCCGGTCTCGGCCTCGACCCGCTGATTCATGCGCTCCCACAGGTGGAGGCTCTCGATGATCAGCGGGATCTCGCGCGGGTCGCGTCCCATCTTGCGGCACCAGCCCCAATTGCGGCTCGATTGCTCGCCGGCGATGTGCCCCTTTTCGCACAACAGCGTCGCCACACCTTTTTCCGCCAGCGACAGTGCGGCGCTGGTGCCGATGATGCCGCCGCCGACGATCACGACATCGGCCCGCGCCGGCAGCTTCTCGTCCGAGTGGACCGGGTCGACCCGCGGCGCCATCGCCTCCCTCCCGCCGGGCGATCAGTCGATCGCGGCGTGCACCAGATTCGCCACCCGGTCGAGCCGCGCCGAATGGAACGGGTCGGGGGCGACGAAATTGGTGAGATAGGTGAACGACACACCGCTCGTCGGATCGGCCCAGGAATACGACGTTCCGGCGCCGCCGTGACCAAAGGTCTGCGGTGCTGCGATCGTGCCGAGCCCGCGGATGCGATCGCTATCGCCGCGCACATGCGGTCCGAGCCCGCGATGCATCGGAATCCCGGCCATCTGGTCGTCGCCGCGCTCGCCGGTGTGGTTTTTCGTGACATAGGCGACGAGCCGCGGCGAGAACATCCGCACCGCGCCGAGCCGGCCGCCGCCTAGGAGCATCTGGTAGAACGCCGCCATGCCGCGGGCGGTCGCGTAGCCGCCACCGCTCGGCATCCCGGCGGCACGGAATTCGGGCGAGTTGTCGCGCGGCTCGGGAGCGTAGGTGTCGGCACAGCGGCGCTGCTGCTCCGCCGGCACACCGACAAAGACGTCGTCGGCGAGACCGAGTGGTGCCAGCACCTTGTCGCGGATCACGTGGCGATAATCCTGGCCGGTCACCGCCTCGATCACCATTGCCTGGGTCAGATGCGCGGCGCGCGGGTGGTATTGGAGCCGCGTCCCGGGCGTCCAGTCGAGCGAGAAATCGCACACTTCGGCGCGCATCCGGGCATGGTCGGTCCAGCTCGCCTGGCTGACATCGCCCGAGGGGAACCCGCCCTGATGGGTCATCACCTGGTGCAGCGTGATCTCGCTTTTGCCGCGCCGGGCGAATTCCGGCAGGTGGTCGGCGATCTTGTCCATGAACGACAGCCGGCCCTCCTCGACCAGCGCCCAGATCGCCGAACTGGTCAGCACCTTGGTCTGGCTGAACAGCAGAAACAGCGTGTCGTCGCGGGTCGGCTCCCGGCCGGGCTCGGTCCGGGCGTCGCCATAGCAGCGATAGAGTGCGAGCTGCCCGTGCCGCGCCAGCGCGATCTGCGCGCCCGGGTAGCGGCCCTCCTCGATATGCTCGCGGATCAGCCGGTCGAGATGTTGCAGCGGCCGCGCGGCAAAGCCGAGCTTTTCGGGGTCGCCGGCGGACAGCGGGTAATGGTCGGGCATGGCTCGTTCCCTTGTGGGCGTTGGGACGCTCGATGCTACAGGACCGCGGTGCTCCGCGGGAGAAGAATGCGACGGCGCGCGCCAGCCTTGCCACAAGCAGCTGGCCAGGGCTCACTCCCGGTGATAGACAGGGCGGGCTGATCGCACGCCCGCAGGAGAGGCCGCGCCCCGCATCCGATCGGGGGCGGCGCCGAAGGAGCAACCGCCCCGGAAACTCTCAGGCAAAAGGACCGCGGGCGGAAGGGCGCTCTGGAAAGCAGCGGACGGGTCGCGCCCGACCGCTCACCGAAGGAGTAAGCCCCGGCCACGGCGAGCCGCGGCCCGGGTGAATCTCTCAGGGTCCACGACAGAGGGGGCATCGACGGACGCTCGGCGTCCGCGCTCTGTCGGAGGATGAGCGAGTGCCTGACGAAGCTGCTGCGCCTCTCAGGCGGACCCCGCTCCATTCGCTGCACCAGGCGCTCGGCGCCCGGATGGTGCCGTTTGCCGGGTACGAGATGCCGGTGCAATACCCGGCCGGGATCCTCGCCGAGCATCGCCACACCCGCGCGCAGGCCGGGCTGTTCGACGTTTCGCATATGGGGCAGCTGCGGCTTGGCGGGCCCGACCCGGCGGCGGCGCTCGAAGCGCTGGTTCCGGGCGACCTGCAGGGGCTGCACCCGCTGCGCATGCGCTACACGCTGCTGCTCGGCGACAGCGGCGGGATTCTCGACGATCTGATGGTGACGCGGCTCGATGACGGCCTCTTCATCGTCGTCAATGCCGCGCGCAAAGCGACCGACCTCGCCTGGCTGCGCCAGCGCCTCGACCGCCGGGTCACGGTCGAGCCGCTGGAGGACCGGGCGCTGCTGGCCTTGCAGGGTCCGGCCGCGGCCGCGGTGCTCGCACGTTTCGCGCCGGGCGTCACGGCGTTGCCGTTCATGGGGGCCGCCCAATTGGCGCTCGGCGGGACCCCGTGCCTCCTCACCCGCTCGGGCTACACCGGCGAGGACGGGTTTGAGATCTCGGTCGCGGCCGCCGCAGCGCCGGCTTTGGCCGAGCAGCTGCTGGCACAGCCCGAGATCATGCCGGCCGGTCTCGGCGCCCGCGATTCGCTGCGCCTCGAAGCCGGGCTGTGCCTCTACGGGCACGACATCGACGAGACGACGACTCCGGTCGAGGCCGATCTCGCCTGGACGGTCGCCAGGCGGCGGCGCGAGGCTGGTGATTTCCCCGGAGCACCGGCGATCTTGCGCCAGCTCGCCGATGGGCCGGCGCGCAAGCGGTTCGGCTTGCGCCCCGACGGTCCGGCGCCGGCGCGCGAGGCGACCTCGATCGTCGACGCGGCCGGCAATGCGATCGGTCGGGTCACGAGCGGCGGCTTTGGCCCGTCGGTCGGGGCGCCGGTGGCGATGGGCTATGTCGCGACCGGGCCGGCCAAAGACGGCGCCGCGCTGGCGCTACTGGTGCGCGGTTTGCCGCGACCGGCGCGGATCGTGCCGCTGCCCTTCATCCCGCACCGCTACCACCGAGGCTGACGGCAAACGATCGGCGCGTGTGCCAACAGCCGAGTGCCGGGCCCGCA
>Ga0335075_10000542_pt1 | contig 65478 bp, 43 predicted proteins | sample Lox_Sample_24_FD_206723 | JGI IMG/M metagenome (GOLD analysis project Ga0335075, IMG submission 206723) | Soil microbial communities from Loxahatchee National Wildlife Refuge, Florida, United States - Lox_Sample_2.4 | ecosystem: Environmental > Terrestrial > Soil > Wetlands | place: USA...
GATTCCGGATGACGATTCCCGCCCTCTCCACACAACGGGATGTCGCGTAGGGGTTAGCGCGCGTGCTTTGGGAGCACGGAGGCGGGGTTCGAGTCCCTGCATCCCGACTCATGGGTCTTTAGCTCAGACGGTAGAGCGGCTCCCCGAAAAGGAGCAGGCCGCGGGTTCGAGCACCGCAGGACCCACTATGCCGCGCTAGCACGTCGGCTAGTGCGACTGGCTTCCAACCAGTAGAGCGGGGTTCGATTCTTATCTTGAGGAAGCACGGCAGGCCCTGCGGTCAGGCTCGCTGTCCTCGTCGTGGAAGGCTCCACGACGAGGACAATTCCGGGTGCGCGATGGCTGGTCGCACCTATGACGGTGGTCCGGTCGACCGTCCCCAATTCACGACCTTCTCGAGCACCGCGTTGGTGACGTGATGGCTAGGCGGCCAGTGAATGACCTGGGCCTGTCGCGGCAAGATGCGGACGAGAGCCTGGCTGTAGGGCCACGACGGTTCGGTGTCGTACTCCGGTAGTGAATGTGCCTCCGCGAGCACGAAATCGGTCGTGAAGGCCTGAAGCAGAAGACAACCGATCGTCAGCGTGGTGATGTGCGCAGGCACGGGATCGGAACCGCCAGGGACCGCTGCGGACGTGAGGAGCCTGGCCTGGCTCGTGATCACGAACTCGTTCTGTGCGTCGAAGGCGCCGAGCCATACTCGCGACCGGGGAGGCGCGTCGGGCTGCGTCATCAGCCATGCCAGCTCAGGTCCGCTCGGCGCGTAGCCCACCGTTCCTGAGATGGGGATTCTGCTTGCGCATGCAGTGCTCCATTAGCAGGACCTTCATCACGGCCCATCGGGCAAGGTCGCGCTGCTGCGTGACGTCCAGGTCGACACCGTGCTTGTTCGTCAGCATGGGCTTGACGAACGGCCGGACCTTCTCCTCAAGGTCGTGCATCCACCCGGTGTTGCAGTCTTCGCAGACCATGTCCCGAAGGGTGACCACCAAATGCTGGGTGCGCGCTGTGATGCCACTCGGCTCTGCTCTGATCGTCACGCTGGAGGTCGGATCGAGCGCATTCCGGACCCACTTCGGGATGACATCCTCGATGCTTGCCAGCCTGAGCTGGCCGCAAAAGATGCAGGTCACCATCGGTCGGATGCTGGGCACGCACCAAAGCTAGCCGCAGGCTCTCCGGCTGTCGCCTGCTTTCCCGCACCGGTCAGCCAGGCGAGGGTGAGCAGATCACCTTTTGTTCGGGGACGCTGGGATCACGTCCCCGCGAAGATCAGCTGGGCGAGGCTAGCTGCGGTGACGATGTCGCGAAGGTGCGGATCGGGGTGGCTGGCCGCTGAGTCGTACCTGAGTTGGGTCATCCTAGTGCGCACGTCAGTTGTGGCGGTTGATGGCGTCGAGGGATTGGCGTAGGTCGTCGGGCAGGGGGTCGGCGGCGGGAATGATCTGGCGTCGAAGGGCGCGACAGCGCGGGGTGTGGCGGCGGCGGGGGTGCGGGGCGTCGCGGCGGCGGGGGGGCGTGGCGGCGGGGGGTGCGGGGCGTGGCGGCGGCGCGGGGCGCGGGCCGAAGCGGTCTCGACCCGACGTTACTTATGGCTTAAGCCGTCAGTATCACGTTCTGGAAGAACGCGTTAGCGTAGTATGTCCAGCCATTAGGCGCGGCTCCGATGGCACTAGGACCAGGGTCCATAGCGAAAGGATCGGTAGCCTGGTCAGTCCCATATTCCCATATACTCATCATTGCAGGATATGGAGTGCTGTTTAGATACAGGGCATTTTTGTCTGCGCAATACTCAGCTCCTTCGGCTCCGTCGCCGGGCCCGCCCTCATTCACGACAGGATTCCAGTTCCGCTCCGATATAAACAGCGGACAGTTCGCGGCCTGACAGTACGCCAGGTATGAAGCCAGGTGCGCCGCTTGCTCGCTCAGGCAAGTAGCTAGCGGCACCGCCACACCATTAACCAATGGCGGGTAGCCCGGATAGGCAGCTTCATTAGTAGAGATATCTGTATCACCGACGAAACCGTAGGTAGTATTACGCCCGTCAGGAAGGCTGGTGTCCGTGAAGCACTTCACTTGATCGTGGAACTCCAGCATGAAATTAGTAAACTCCATGTGGCTGGGAGTATTCGTAGTCGGAACGAGGGGCATCCCGGTAAATGTCTGCGCTTTCTGCCCACTTCCGGCCGCGTTAGGCACCGGAGCAGCGGCCGAACCTCCCAGCGCGAACCCGAAGATCCAGTCAGGAGCCCCGGACGACCGAGCCCATGCGAAAATATCTGCCTCCTCGGTAATCATGTTGGTGATCCAGGCATCGGTGTCGTCGTAGTCGGGAGTCGGCTCGTTGATGCCCATCCCGATCACCACCGGATTACTGCCGAAGGTGCCAGCGAGCCACTGGACCAATGGCTGGGCCGCCGGTTGGGTGCCACCGGTTGGTACGTTTAGATAGTTTTGCAGCGAGCCGAGCGGGCCCGTGTACGGCGAGTACCAGGACGGGAACACCTTGCTGTTCTCGCCCATGAAATTGAACCATGCGTACATCCCTGCTGCCTGGGCCATATTCACGCAGTTCTCGACAAGTGCTTGCCAGGTGGCGCTGAGCGCGGCCGGGCCATTGGGCTGGGCATGGTCCCACTCGATTTCAAGCCGGCAGAAGCGGGCACCTTCCGTATACATAGCATTGAAGTCAGCCTGCGTTAGGTCGGCCTCAATGACATTGACGTTTATGCCCCTCATGGGGGGCATCACATAGCCATTAGTATCTACGAGGTTGTACCCGGAGCAGCTAAGCCGCGAAGGAAACGGCGCCGGAGTGACCGCATTAGCAGCACTTAGTTCCGAGCCACGCCCTTTCGCGCCGGCGCCAGTGCGAGCCGTGGCGTCAGTGCGAGCCGTGGCGTCAGTGCGAGCGCTGGCGTCAGTGCTTTGCAGGAGCGTGGCCGCGATGCCCGCCGCGCCAGCCAGCCCGGCTCCCTTGAGGAACGTCCGTCGTGCAGGCGTACCCGGCCGCAGCGGCCCGTTGCTTTCAAACTCGTGACCCGTTCCAGAGTTCATGCCATCCTCCGAAGATTGCACGCACGCCTTGACTGCTTGCCCGTTCCGTGACCCTGCCCGTGCTCAGGGTTCGGCCCGTATGTCGCTGACCTCCGTTGACCAGAACGCGGGGAGCGTGGAGTAGGTCGGCGGCTCGGCCTCGTCGTCGACGTACACGTTGCCGAGCCCGTCGGCGGCGGCGTCGGCGACATCGGTGCTCAGCTCGGCTGAGCTGCCGGCGCTGATCGTGGCCGAGAACCGGCTGGAGGCGTAGCTGGCCATCCAGGACGGGAACGTGGTGGTCTGGAACGTCGCCTGAGACCCGGTGAACACCTGCAGGATGTCGCTGACCGGCATGTAGCACGATGAGGTGCTGGTCACGGTGCCGGCATCGAGCATCACGATGCCGCCCAGGTTGTGGATGTAGCTGTACAGGGTCTGGTAGTAGGACACGTCCGAGCAGGAAGTGGGCACCTCGTCGAGCATGACGCTGGGCGTGCCGTACCAATCGACGGCGTCGGTGATCTCGGACTCGATAGTGGCGATCGGCGTAGCCGCATAATCGGTTGAGATGTAGTAGAGCGGCAAGACGCCCGCGTTCAGCAGCGCCCCGATCGTCGGGGACCAGTCCGGGTTCGCCGCGTCGGCGGGCTTCCCGTCGCACCCCGAGCCGGTACCGTCCGGCGCGCAGATGTCCACGATCGCGGCCCTGACCACCGGGCTGGCGTCTTCGACCTTCGTCCAGCTGGACGCGGTCGGCGCGGCGTACAGGGTGGTCACGATGTGCTGAGGCGCCGGACCGGCCGGCGGCAGGGCAGCAACGTCGGCGACTTCGGCAGACCAGAACGCGGGCAGCGTCGAGTAGCCCGGCGGCTCTGCCTCGTCGTCCACGTACACGTTGCCGATGCCGTCTTTGGCCGCGTCGCTCACGTCTGTGCTCACTCCGCTGGTCGTGCCGGCGCTGATCGTGGCCGCGAACCTGTAAGCCGGGTAACCAGCCATCCAGGACGGGAACGTGGTGGCCTGGAACGCGGTTTCGGAGCCCTCGTACATTTGCAGGACGTTGCTGGCGGCCATGAAGCAACTCGGCTCGCTGTCGTCGCCCGGGTTCAGCTCGACAGTCCCGTTGTTGGTAATGCTCTTCACGTAGGCGTACAGCGGCGCGTAGTAGCTGCTCTCCACCGAGCAGGTTGATCCCGCCTCGTCGAACATGAACCCGATGCCCTTGCCATACCAGGTCACCGCGTTGGCGACTTCGGACTCCACAGTGGACAGCGAGAAGTCTGAGGTGCCACCCTCGTTGCCGTAGTCGGTGGAGATATAGACCACCGGCGTGATCCCGGCCTCTCGCAACGCCTGGATCTGGGTTGTCCAGGCGCCTGGCGGCCGCTCATCCCACGGCGTGCCGTCGCAGCCAGAGCCGGTGCCGTCAGCCGCGCACATGTCCACGATCGACGCGCTCACCGTCGGGGCGCTGCTAGTGACCTGGTCCCACGCTGAGGTCCCCGGATACGCGTACAGGGTCGTGATGATGTGCTCAGACCCGATGAGCTTGCTGGTCTGCGCACTGGCGCTGGCGGCCGGCAGCAGCAGGGCTACCAGCCCGGCGGCTGCCGCGAGGGCAGTCTTCCTCATTTGAATGATCTCCTCTCAGTGCACGGAGGTTTGGAGCGACGTGCGGGCGCGGCTAGCGGCAGGCAGCAAGGCCATCACCCGCCACCGCTCCCATACCGCTGCTGGAGTACCGCGTAGATCGCGGCGATCACGAACACGACAGAGGGCAGGCCTGAGAGGTCCAGACCAGCTGGGTTCTGCCCCACGAGTGCAGGCGGAGAACCCGGCTTGAGTGTCTCGGTGATCGTCGTGGGGGGCGGGCCGAGGTCCGCTTGGATCTGGCTGATGGTGTTGGCGGCGCTCGTCTCCGAATCGTCGGCATCGCTCAGCGCCTCCGTGAACTCGTCGTTGGCCTCGAGCACTTCGCTGAGTGCCTCTACTCCTGGATGAGTCTCTTCGGGGGTGCCGACTTCCGCAGTCCCGGCTGTCCGGCCACCGAACTCCAAGTCGATTTCCTCGGCGTCGGCCTCAGCAACCAATCCGATCCGGTCTTCCTGCTCGGATGTGCCTGGCTCGTCACCCTCAGCGCCCAGGGCCATCACAGCGATAGCCGGGGAATTGCCAACGGCCGACATAATGAGGGAGTCGAAGGCGAGTTTGCTGGCCAGGGACTGTCCGCAGGGTGAGTCGGAAATGCGCCCTCGATTACAGAAGGTTTCCAGGGCATCGAAAGACGACTGCGCGTTCCGGTATGGATTATCGGCGTAGTAGGTCGGCAGGAAGGACCTGTACCCGGCTGCGATCTGCGCAGCGTTCGGGTAGTTCGATGGCAGCGTGACGGGGCCGACCTGCACGGTGCCGCCACCGCCACCGCCGTTGGGGTTCACACCTTTGCCGCCGCACTGCTTCTCCCATTCGTTGCCAGTGGAGCAGCCACTGCCGGGCGGCCCCGACTCGAGTTCGCCCGTGGGGTCGCTGCCGCTGACGGGGTCTTCGGCGGCGTAGGTGTAGCCGTTGAGCTGGAGCGGGCTGGTGGTCTCGAGCATGGGGTCGAGGCTGACGAAGCTGCCGGTGACCGGGTCGTACCAGCGTGAGCCAACGTCGGTCAGGCCGGTGCTGGTGTCGGTGACGTCGTTGAGGAACGCGCGGTTGTCGACCCACGCGACGGACGTGCCACGGGGGTTGCCGTACGGGTCGAACTGCCGCCACGTTGGGTTCTGAGCCGTGTAGTCCAGGTACAGCGTGTTCGTGCCGTGCTGGTCGGAGGCGATTTCGAAGTAATAGTCGTCGCCGGATCCGGTGCGGACGGCGGTGACACCACCGGGCAGGTCGTAATAACGGATGCCGGTGATCGTGCCGTTTGCGTCGGTGAGCTGCTCGTCCGGCAGGTAGAGCGTTGTCGTGTTGCCGTTGGTCTGGGAGAACAGGCTGCCGTCCGGCGAGTACACGTAGGAGGCCACCTGGGCGCCGGAGGAGGTCGTGGTTGCCGCGGTCAGTTCGCCGAGGTTGTTCCAGGTCAGGGTCTGGTCCCCGGTCGGCGCGTCGCGTGTGGTCTGCTCACCGTCCGCGTTGTAGGCATAGCTGGTCGAGCCGGTCACCGCGCCAGTGGTGCTGGTCGAGGTGAGCGCGGTGGGCTGGCTGGACGAGTAGCCATAGGAGGTGGTGGCGAACGTGCCGGTCGATGGGTCGAGTGCTGTCTCGCTGGTGCGTTCCCCGGCTGCGTTGTATGCGTAGGACTCGAAGTACTCCGAGGCGGTGCCGAGCGCATCCCCGACCGTGCTGTCCGACGTGGTGGTCGGCGTCGCCGCGCAGGCGTCGGTCGCCGTCCACGCCTCGGACAGCTGGCCCTGCGTGGTGTAGGTAAAGCACTGTGTCTCGGAGTCGCTGGCCGAGTCGAGCCGCTCGTCTGTCTCCGAGGTGACCATGCCTGCGGTGTTGTAGGTGTAGCTGGTGTCGTCCAAGTCGGCGCCGGTGTAACTCCCGTCGATCTTGGCGTCACCGGACCGGGTGACCAGCTGGTCGGTGAGGTTCCCGGTGTGCGGGTCATAGCCGTCGGTGACGTACGCCTCGTCCGATCCGGAGCCCAGCGCGACCTGGTCCATTTGCCCGAAGGCGGTGTACGAGGTCTGCTCGGCGTAACCGTCGAGGCCGCCGACCGCGGACGGCAGGTCAAGCGCCGTCGTGGTCGAGTAAGTGACGGTCTCGGCGGGAAGGCCGCCGCCCGCCGGATACGAGGACTTCAGCGGGGTGCCGTTGATCGGCTCGTAACTGTAGTTGAACTCGAAGTCGGTGCCCATGGCGGAGCCCGGCGCGCCGGACGGAATCTCCACATCCTCGCCGGCGGGCTCACCCAGCGCGTTGAAGCCGAGTTGCTGGACTGTGTACGCGTATCCGCTGGCGTAGGAGGTCTCGGTGGTGACCTGGCCATTCGGGTCCGACATCCCGGACACGCCGTCGTTGGCGTTGTCGTACACCCACGACGCGGTCTCGTTGCCGGGCGAGGTGGACGAGACGTAGTTCACCTGATCGCTCGACGGTGCTGCGTACTCTGCGGTCTTCCGGCCCAGCTGGTCGTAGGTGTAAGAGACGTACTTCCCCTCGGCGTCCTCGGATTGCAGCAGGTTGCCGTCGGCGTCGTAGGTCATCGTGGTGTTGCCGGCGTCCGGGTCGGTGCTGCCGGTTTCCTGGCCGAGCATGTCGTAGGTCTGGGTCCAGGTGCTGCCGCCCGACGTTTCTGAGTCCTGCTCGCCTGCAGCGTTGTAGGCGTAGGCGGTGGTGTCCGGGGTCCCGCCAGAGATTGAGAACGCGCCGGTGGCGGTGTTGGACGGGATCGACAGGGTGGGGTCGGCGGTGTACTGGGTGAGTGCAGTGGTCTGGCCGAGCGGGTTGACCTGGGTGGTCTGCACCACCCCGGTACCGGCCGGGACAGCGCCGCTGGCGGCGCTGCCGGGGATGTCGGGGATGACCGTGGTGGAGTCGCCGTTGTACACCGTCACGGTAGTGGAGACCACGTTCCCGTCGTTCTCGGAGATGTCCTCGACCTGCCGGCCGATCCCGTCGTAGACGAAGTCGTCCTGGTCAGGTACCGGATCCGATGTCGACGGGAGTGTGACCAGGCTGAGGGACGGCTCGGACGAGCTGTCGTAGTAGTCGGTGTTGGTCTGCGACACCCAGCCGCGCGAGTCGTAGAAGGTGTCGCTGACCAGCGTGCCGTCGCCGGTCGGGGTCGTGGCCAGGGTCTGGGTCTGCCGCACCCGCCCGAGCGAGTCGTAGATCGTGACTGAGGGGACCTGGTTGCCCTCCTCGTTCAGGGTCTCGGTGACGACACCTGAGATCGAGTTGTCCAGCACCGTGTATGCGTAGGTGATGTTCGCGGTCTCGCTGGTCGGCCGGGAATCCTTCCACACGCTGGTGAGCCGGCCCAGCGCGTCGTACTGCTCGGTGGTCACCACGCCGTTCTGGTCTGTTGAGGTGAGCACCAGGTTCCGGGTCGGGTCGAGGGTCTCGGACGAGACGTGCGTGGTGGTGACGACCGTGCCGGAAGAGTTGGTGAAGGTGGTGGACGGTTCGGCGACCTGGATTCCCGTGGTCAGCCCCGCCGAGTTCACTGTGTAGCTGGTGACCGTCTCGTTGCCATCGGCGTCGTAGGCGTCCTCGACCCGGCCGTAGGTGTCATAGGTGTCGCGTGACTCGGTCTGCCAGGTGTAGTCGGACCACGGAGTGCTGCCCGGTGAGGATGCGCAGCCGGACGCCTTCCTGGTCACGGAGACGTTCCCCGTCGTCGGAGCTGTCGTCTGCGGGAACGTGGTGGAGAAGCTGCTGTCGTCGTAGAGCGTCTCGGTGGCGCTGGCGACCTTGGAAGGGCAGCCCACGCTCGAGGGCGCGCCGAGGGTGTTGAGCCCGTCCGGCACCGACGTCGGCGATCCGGCGGTGTACCCCGAGCAGGCCACGCTGTCGGTCTCGGTGTAGGCCACCAGGCCCACGAGGTTCTCGCTGGAGTTGACCGGCGCGTACTGGTACTGCGTGCACCTGTCGTAGGCGGTGTTGACCGGGTCGGTGTGGGAGTAGGAGTACTCCAGCAGGCCGAAGTCGTTGTCCGTTTTCGTCGCGTCGTAGCTGTCGTCGGTCTCGGTGATGCGCCAGGTGTTGGTCTCGCCGCCGTCGGTCAGCGCCGTGCGGGTCCAGGTTTCGGCGGGCTCCACCATGTTCGCGGTCAGCGCGGGCAGGCCGGACGGGTTCATCGTCGCTGCCGCGGCTGAGACCCAGTACGAGGTGATCGTCGAGGACTCCACCGGGCCGCCCGACCCTAGATAGGTGGTGGTCTCCAGCGGCAGGCCGGCAAGCTGGTCGTAGTCCACGTGGCTGCCGCCCTGGGAGTCGGTGAGCGTCACCGACGAGGTGCTGCCTGACGGCAGCGTGTCTCCGTCCATTCCCCGGTAGTAGGCGGTCTCGGTCTCGGTCTGCGGGTTGTTAGCTGGCTCACCTGTCTTGGTGGTGACGGTGGCGTACCCGCGGAACTGACCGTAGGTCCGGTATTTCGGCTCGATGACCTGGTTGTCGTCGTAGTGCCAGGCGGCCCCGCCGCCGTAGCTGTAGTCGGTCTCCTCGGTCAGCGAGCCGCCGGTGGTGTCCGCGACGAGCACCTGCGTGACCGCATAGGACTCGAACCAGTCAAGCACCTGGCCAGAAGAGCTGGGGGTGTCCGCCGTCCAGTACACAGGGAAGCACGAGGCCGTGTTCGCCGACGTCACCGCCGAACTGGAGTCAGAAAAGTAGGAAGACGGGCACGGGTCCGGGGTGCCGTAGGAGATGGTGATGGACGCGCCCATCTCGGTAGTGATCGAGGAGATCCGGAACCGGTACAGGCCCGGGAAATCGGTGGTGAACACCCGGTTCGGCAGGTCCGTGCCGCCGAAGCTGGTCACCAGCGCTTTCGTCGGCCCGGAGGATCCGCCCGCGCTGGTGTCATCCCCAGTGTGCGAGATGGAGTTCAGGAACAGCGTCGGCGAGAACCCGTCGGCCGATTTCGGCTCGCCCTGGTTGAAGTTGTAGGTGTCGATGTCCTCATACGCCCCGGCGGACACGCTGTACTGCTCGGTGGTGATCGAGGCCAGCAGCACCTCGGAGAAGAACGATGGTGCGTACGCCGTGCATGTCGTGCCCGACGCGCAGATCAGGTCGACTGGTACGTCCGGGTACTGCGTGCCTACGTCGGAGTTCGAGGTAGACAGCGCCCCGCAGGTCGATGCGACGCACCGCGGTTCCGCAGTGAAAACCACCTTGTCCGGGACCGTGCCGTAGGCGCCGCCGTTGAGGAAGCCGTAGGCGACGTAGTGCAGGTAGGAGTCGGAGATGTACGAGACATCACTAGCGCCCTGGTCCTCGCCGTAGTAGTTGGTGGTCCGCGTGTAGTAATACGCCATCGCCTCGTTGTGCGTGTCGACCACGTAGTCGAGGTGCCACTCGTAGGCCATCGTGCACACCGAGCCGGCGAAGGAGTCGCTAGTGATCTCGTAACAGGGGTCACCGGCGTGCGCGGAGTACACCGGCATCGTGTCCACCGAGTTGGTCGCCGGGTCGCCGCTGGCCCAGCCGGGCAGGTGCTGCAGCCCGAACTCGTACTCGGTCCCGTCCCGGTCGGTCACGGTCCAGTAGTCGTTGCCGAGGCTGTACTCGCCGAACACAGTCGAGGAATCCGACACGTGCGTGATGACCGCGCCCTGGTCATCTTCGGCGACCCAGGTCGAGGTCGTGACCCCGCTGGAGGTGGTGGACGACTTGAACACCAGCGGCGTGTCCGTCCCGTCCAGCGACATCTGCACGATCTCGCCGTCGTAGCACTCGTCCGTAGTCGCGTCCGGGGACGCCGAGCTCTCCGGGTCGTCGTCGCACGGCGTGGTCTCCATGGCGATGAACGAGTCCGGCGTCTGCCAGCCGTCGCCCAGCCATGAGGACTGGGTCTGCGTGGTCGCGGTCTGCCCGTCCACTTCCTGGGAGTCGTAATCCAGCGACACGCTCGGGGTCAGCTGCGTGGACGCCGACGGCACCGTGATCGGGTAGTTGTAGGTGAACGCGCCCGAGTCCCCGCCCTCTGACCAAGTACCGGATGGCTTGAGCTTGGACGCCGCGTACGTGCCGGCCTCGCCGCCCTCCTGGCCGGTCGAGTCGGTCGCACCGATCACCTGCACCCCGCCGGACGACGCCAGTACAGACGATGCCCGCACGGGGTCCTGGCCGCGGCTGTACGAGGTCAGAGTGGTTGGTTGCGGGCCGCCCAGCCGCACCACCGCCGAAACCGCCTGCCCCAGGTAGTTCTGCACTGAGTCCAGCGGCGTCTGCTTGCGGCACGCGGGCACCTTCGGCGTCGTCAGTGCGCACGCGGGCAGCGACACCAGCCGCAGCCGGGATCCGTAGTTGCCGCCATACACCTGGGCGAACGACCCGTAATCAAGGCCCACCCGCACCTGCCCGGCCGCGGCGCCGCCGGACCCGGATACCTCGAAGACCAGCGCCGACACCCCAAGGGCCGCCGCCCGTGAATGCGGCAGAACCCGCGCCGACACCATCGATGGCCCCCGCCATTCCGCAGTCATCTTCGGCCCATGGCTGGCCAGCGCCTGCATCCACACTGGCGTTCCGCGCACACCGGCGCGCGGTCCGGCCGCCTGGCCCGCAGCCGGGCCGCGCAGCGCAACGGACGCGGATGCTACCGACGGCCAGGCCGTCCGCGTCGCCTTGAATTTCCGGTCTGCCTCGTTAGCGACCTTGATCTTCTTCGGCCTCGCGATGGACAGGCCCTTCACCGGGACTCCGGGCGAGGCCGGCGGCGCGGTATGCGCCACGCTAGCGGTGTTTCCCGAGCATGCAGCTAACAGCCCGACAGCCAGCGCCGCGGCACCCAGCGCGGCCACGGCCGGCCGCACGCTGGCTAGGCCGGTACCGTATGCGAACCCGTGCATGATCCCTCTTTCCGGGAAGCTCGGGCCAGGGACAGGCCTGGCCGGCCGCCATTTTTCGTTGGTCTTGATCAGCGCGGGGCTATTCGAAGTACCCGCTCGCGTCGACGACGACCTCGACGGTGCCGGAAGAGGCGTTGTAGACGGTGAAGGAGTTGTCGTCCGAGGTGTTGACCAGGGCGAGGTTCGGCACGGTCTCATCGCTGGCGAAGTTCACGATGCTGGCCGTCGGCCTGGCGGCCGACCCCGGGTACGCCTCCAGGTCGCCTCCGCCGGCCGGTTCTGTCACCGTGATGTTGAGAACCAGGGTCGGGTTATCCGCTGTGATGCTGGCGGGGTCGGCGATCGTGCCAGCTGAATCGCTGGCGAGTGCAGTCGTCTGGCGGGTGTCGATGATGCGGATGCTGTTCAGCGGGTGGTAGTACTGGCCGGTTGCTGACGTGGTGAAGTAGCCGCTAAGGTCGCCGACGAGGTTGATCTTGTCGGCCGAGTCGTTGTAGATATCGATCTTCCCGTCGCTGCCGACGGGGATGATCACGGTCCCGGCCTGGGATTGGTCGGCGGTTGCGTTGTAGGTCAAGTTACTGGTGCTGGGCCTGGTCACTCCGTCGGGATAGGTGACCAGGATTCCCGAGTCGCCGCTTGCGGTGGGCACCACGGTCAGGTTGAGGGCGACCGCGGTGACGCCCGTCGACGGCAGGTCGGCGCCGTTGGTGTCGTCGCCATCCATGGTCAGCGTCAGGGTTCCGTCTGCCGCGATGTCCGCTTCCGACGCGCCCGTGCCGTCGCGGGTGTCCAGGATGCGGGTGGGGTCGGCTAGCGGGGTGTACGCGCTCGCGCCGGCCGCGGTGGTGTCGGTGGTGAAGTAGCCGGTCAGGTCGACGATGAACTGGGCGGTGCCGCCCGAGCCGTTGAAGAGACCGATGTCGCCGTCGGGGCCGACATTGACGATCGCGTTGTTGGTGACACTGCCGACCGAGGTGTTGTAGTTGATGGTGGAGGTGACCGGAACCGGGGTGTCCGCCGGGTAAGCGGTAAGGAACCCGCCCGCGGTCTCGCCGGTGACGGTGATGGACACCGCGACCGCGGTGATGCCACTGGCGGGAAGCGAGGCGGTGCTGTTTCCGTCGATCGGGAGCAAGACCGAACTGTTCGCGCCGACCGGGCCGGTAACCGGGCCGATCTTGGATGCGGACCGGGTGTCCATGATGCGGACCGGGGTGACCGGCACGAACGCGCTGTCCGGCGTGGCGGGCTGGGTCGGGATCGCGAAGCTGTCCCACACCTGGACGTCGGCCATCTGGCCCGTGAAGAAGCTGGTTTCGCTCGCGGCAGACTGGACGGCGCCGAGCACGAAGTCGCCGGTCGTGCTGGGCGGCGAGGTGTCGACCAGGGAGGCTATCTCGACGCCGTTGGCGTACAGGTAGAGAATGTCGGCGCCGTTGACGGTGTCGTAGCTGACCGTCAGGTTTGTCCAGACGCCGACGAGCGCCGTGCCGCCGGCTGCGGTCGTATAGCTGTCGCTTCCGGTGTTGGCGGTGTTCATGGCCACCGACCATTTGCCGCCGGTGGTGGAGGACACCTCGACCGAGGAATCCTCGCTGCCATTCTGGGAGAACACGGTTCCGCCGAGCTTGGCCGGGTCGACCCAGGCGGAGACGGTGAAGCTGCTGTTGGGCGCGAAGTCCCCGGCCGAGCCGGAGGAGACCAGGTAGCCGCCGCTGGTCCCGCAGGTCGTGCTCTCGGGCGGATTGAAGATTACGTCCGGGGTGAACAGGTCGCCCCCGTTCCAGCAGGTGGCGCTGTTGCCGGTCAGGTCATAGGCAGTGTCACCCGCTCCGGGCTGATCAGCGGCGGTGCTGACGGTGCCGGTCGACTCGTCGTTGAGCAGGTACGTGTGGTCGGCGGTCAGCAGCTTCTGCGCGGAGGTGTTGGCGTTGACCTGCGTCAGGGTGCTGCCGTTGTAGGCGTAGGACTGGACCTGCGCGGTGCCGGTGACGGTGATAAGCCCGGGGTCGCCGTCGACGTCGGTGGCCTGGAACGTGGCCAGCGTGGTGTTCTGGTTCCAGCCGGTGGAGACCTCGGTCTGGCTGTACGTCAGCGTGGCGGTGGGGTTGGTTGTGTTGGCGGTCGTGCCGTTGAACACGCCGCCGGGCATCGCCACGGCCAGCCCGGTCAGTTCCCACAGGTACAAGGCGCCGGTCGACTCATCCCACAGCCACATGTCGGTGTAGGCAGTGCCGCCCCGGACGTTGTAGTCGGTGGTAATTGTCCAGTCGGTCCAGTCCATCGTCCCGTCGGGTGAGGTGTTGGTTAGTTCATACGGCAGTGCCAAATAGTTGCTCTGGTCGAAGCTGTCGAACGTGCCGCTGTTCGCGAAGTAGGCCAGGTACGCGCCGGCCGAGCTGTCGTCGAACAGGCCGATCTGGTCCGGGTAGGGCTCGTCGTCCCCGGAGACGTTGTAGGCGTTGACGAGCTGCAGTGGGTAGTCGGTATCGCCGGAGACCTGGTTAGTATCGGTGAGAATGTTGGTGAGGTTCTGCTCGTCGCTAGTGGTGGCGGAGCCGTCACCCTGGCCGGGCAGCACGTAGACGTCTCCGGTGTCCGGGGCGTAGGCCTCGATGTCGTTGAACCCGGAATCGGTGAACTGCCCGGTGATGACCTTCAAGCCGTTCCACGACGAGGGTGCCGCGATGTCTTGCGGCCCGAGCGGCGCGATATCGCTGGCCGTGGTGGCCACGGTTCCGTCGAAATGCCCGTCCTTGCCCTGACCGGCGGCTAGCCACAGCCCCGCGGCGGTGCCGGTGGTGCCATTGCCGACCGTGAGCAGGTCCGGGATGCGGTCGCCGGTCATGTCCTGGTCGACGGCGGGAGCTGGCGCGGCGGCGTTGATGACGCACTGGTTGGCCTGGCCGATGTTCCCGCCGGCGGCAGTGGCGTCGACGGTCAGGACGTTGGTGCGGCGAGTCGGGGTGACACCGATTGTCGCTGAGTACGGGGAGCTGGTGCTGGCGGCGACGGTGATCGGATTGCCGCCGTTGAGCTGGTAGATGTAGCCGGTCGGCTCGGTTCCGGCGCTCGGGGTGCCGTTGGGCTCCAGGGTGAAGCTGGCCGAGGTGCCGACGGTGTAGGACAGAGTGCTGGTGGGGCAAGAGTTTCCATTGGCGTCGAGGATGTTCGGCGCGCCCGGCACTGCGGTGGAGAAGGTGAACGTGCAACTGGCGGTCGGCGAGGACGGCACCCCGGACAGCCCGTCCGACACGCTCGCGGTCCAGGTGATCTCCACCTCGTCATCGCTGCCGTACTTGGTCACCGCGCTTTCCAGGTCGGTGGCCGATAGCACCAGCGCGGCCGTAGTGCCTGACCCGGCGGACACGCTCATGCTGGGGTTAGTGGCGAACGTGTCGGCGGTGTCGCCGGCGGCGTAAGCCGCGTAGTCGACGGTCAGGCTGCCAGTGGCGGTGCCGTCCTTGTCGTACACCGCGGCGTCCAGGGTGACGTTGCCGTTGCCCAGCACGGAGGTGCCGCTGGCGCAGTCCGCTACGGGGGACGTGGTCAGCGTCGGGGTAGCCGGGGTGTTGGCGAAGGTCACGGTGAGCGTGGCGTTCGCGCTGTCGGTCTCGACGGCGGGGTCGGAGAACTGCTTCCAGCCGGTGGGGTTGCTGGTGTCCTCGGCCCTGAGCCCCACGGTCAGTGTCTTCCACGAGCCCGCGGCCGCCGTCTTGATCGTCGGGGTGATCGAGTAGGCCACATCCTTGTTGTTCGCCGGGCAGGAGGACGGCCCGCCGATCACGTCCTCGGACGACCAGCCGTAGGCCACGTCGTCTGAGCCCAGGTCGCTGATCCAGGACGGCTGGTTGTCGTAGGTCGTCGAACCGGAGATCAGGCCCGTCTGCCACAGCTGGACCGGAGAAGCAGTACACGAGTCTGACCAGACTTCGGGGAAATACGCGGTCGCGGAGTGGATCACCGCGCCGTAGATCTGTGCGGGGATCGGCAGCGTGTAGAAGGAGTACGACGTGTCGCCGTTGTCCGGGTCGATGCCTACCTGCTGGTACATGGAGGTCTTGTAGTACTCCTGGGTAGGGTAGGCACCGGAGACATACGCCCAGGAGGAAGCGGCCGATCCGGCCGCGTCCCAGGTCGGATCGATGTACTCCGGGTACACCGCGCCGGCGCCGGTCAGCAGGTCCTGATCGGGCGTGAGAGTGATGCGGTCGCCGGTGATGGTCACGCCGAGCGGCGCGGAGTGCGCGCCGTCGCCAGGACCGGCCCCGGTCGACGCTGCGGGCTGGGCGGTAGCCTCGTTGACCCGCACGCCTGCCTTGTTGGTGAGAGTCTTAAGGCCGGGCCTGATCGCCGAGTCCCACATCCTGGGTGCAGGCGCCGCGAACACCACATGGCCGTGCGGTGCGACCGCAGTGATCGTGCCGTCCTTGCTGGCATTAAGAGTCAGGCCCCTGGCTCGCGCCGAGAACGTCAGCTTCTTCAGTGCCGGGTTTGCGGCGGCGGCAGCGCTGCCGATGCTGAGCACCTCGCTAAAACCGCCGCTGGACTGGGCGAAGACGGTGAGGTTCACCCCCGGCAGGACGGACCGGTAGGTGGCGGTGTTGCCGGCCACAACCGGTGCGGGCAGCGCCATCGGCGCAGTCACGGCGAGGGAGTACACACCGTAGGTCATGGTGGCCAGCGGACCTTTTCCGCCGCCGGACAGGGTCAGCGGCTGGCTAGACACAGCCGGTGAGTAGGTTCCGTTACGGTTGCGGACCAGGGTCGCGTCGAGGCTGCGCCAGACACCGCGAACCTTCGCACGTACCGGGGCGGTGGACTCGGTCAATGTATAGGTGCCATCCGGGTTCGCGGTCAGCGTGCTCGCAGGGGTGGTTGCCCCGGTCACTGGCACCGCCTTACCGGTCCGGGCTGCCTGCGCAGAGGCCTGCTGAGGTGTCTGGTACATGCGCTGCCGGGCATGTGGAGCGGAAGTTGTCATGCCCGCGGCCGGCTTACTCGCGGGCCGGCCCGCGGCGGCTGCCGCGGGAGCGGCCAAGCCGAGGCCGGAGACCATGACGGCCGCGCCGAGGACACAGGCCCACCGGGTTCTCAGCATGCGTCGCGCGGCTGATGGTGACGTCATGACATTCGACCTCGTCCTTCTATGCCGCCACGACCGGAATTCTCAAAACGAACCCTGCATTGCGCTCGCTTCGAGCTGCGCCCGATAAGTGTCTTTGGATGGCTTAGGGCGCATGCGAGGCTTATCCTGAATGGCGCGCGTGGCATTTCCGTCACATCCGCGTAGCATTCCGTGGGCTGGCGATGCGGCTCTGCGGCCTGACCGGCGGGGGCAGGATGCGGTTCGGGATTTTGGGGCCACTAGTCGTCGATGACGGTGCGGGGCCGGTCGGCATACCGGGCGGGCGGCAACGGGCGTTGCTGGCGGCGCTGTTGGTGCACGCCGGGCACGCGGTTAGTGCCGAGGCACTGGCCGAGGTGGTGTGGGGCGGGTCGCCGCCGCCAAGTGCGACAGACACATTGCGGACGCACGTGATGCGGTTGCGCCGGGCGCTGGGCCCGCGGGTCGGGGCGCGGCTGGTGACGCGCTATCCCGGTTACCTGCTCGAGGCCAGCGAGGATGAGGTCGACCTGCTGCGGTTCGGCCGGCTGTGCCGCGATGGCGGCGCCGCATTGCGTGCATGCGCATGGCTGCAGGCGTCGCAGATCCTGGCCGAGGCGCTGGGGCTGTGGCGCGGCGCGGCGCTGGCGGACGTGCCCTCCCAGGTGCTGCAGCGGGATGAGGTGCCCCGGCTGGATCAGCTACGGCTGCAGGCCCGGGAATGGCAGGTCGACGCGAACCTGCAGCTGGGCCGGCACGTAGAGCTGGTCACCGAGATGCGCTCGCTGGCCGCGGAGTATCCGCTTCACGAACGCTTCCACGCTCAGCTGATGCTCGCGCTGTACCGGTGCGGTCGGCAGGGCGAGGCGCTGGCTGCCTATCAGCGAGCCCGCGAGGTGCTGGTCGAGGAACTCGGTGCTGAGCCCGGCAGCGAGCTGCGCACCCTGCACCAGCAGATCCTGACCACCGACCCCGCGCTCGAACTGCCGAAGCTGGCGGTGCCCGAGGCTGCGGTGGCCGAGCATGCCGCTCGCCCGGCCTCTGGCCGATCCGAGGTGCCGCGCCAGCTGCCCGGACCGGTGCGGCAGTTCGTCGGCCGGGACACCGAGTTGGCGGCGCTGGCACAGGTGCTGGAACAGGCCGCGCACGCGGCCCCGGCTGTGGTGATCTCCGCGATCGGCGGCACTGCAGGCGTCGGCAAGACCACGCTGGCCGTGCACTGGGCCCATCAGGTCGCGGATCGTTTCCCCGACGGGCAGCTGTATGCGAACTTGCGCGGCTACGACCCCGGCCAGCCCGTCACCGCGGCCGACGCGCTGGCCGGGTTCCTGCGCGCGCTTGGCGTCGGCGGCCAGGACATACCGGTCGACGAGGACGAGCGCGCAGCCCGGTACCGCAGCCTGTTAGCCGGCCAGAAGATGCTCATCGTGTTAGACAACGCCCGTGACGTTGCCCAGGTACGACCGCTGCTGCCCGGCAGTCCAGGCTGCGCGGTGCTGGTAACCAGCCGTGACGCGCTCGCCGGGCTGGTCGCCCGGGACGGCGCAACCCGGCTCGCCCTCGACCTGCTCCCGCTGCAGGACGCGATAGACCTGCTCCGCCAGCTCATCGGCGGCCGGGCCGACGCGGACCCACCTGCAGTCGAGGAACTGGCCGCTCAGTGTTGCCGACTGCCGCTCGCGCTGCGGGTCGCCGCCGAATTCGCCGCCGCCCGTCCCGGCGCCCCGCTGCAAGATTTGGTGGCCGAGCTGAGCGACCAGCGGCGGCGGCTGAACCTGCTCGATGCCGGCGGCGACCCGCGCACCGCGGTCCGCGCGGTCTTCTCCTGGTCTTACAACCACCTCGACGCCGGCGCCGGCCGCGCGTTCCGGCTGGCCGGCCTGCATCCCGGCCCCGACTTCGACCGGTACGCCCTCGCCGCGATCACCGGTACCACCGCGGACCAGGCCCAGTATGTGCTGGATGTGCTGGCGCGCGCGCACCTGATCCAGTCGGCGGCGGCTGGCCGACACGCTATGCACGACCTGCTCCGCGCCTACGCCCGCGAACTCGCCTCCAGCACCGACGGCGAACAGGAAGAACACGCCGCCCTGACCCGCCTGCTCGACCACTGCCTGCATACCGCGAGCGTTGCGATAGAAACGATCTTCCCTGAGGAACGCCACAAGCGGCCCTCCAATCAGCCGCCAGCCACTCCCGGCCCGTCATTGGCCGATCCCAGCCAGGCTCTCGGGTGGCTGGACGCGGAACGCGCGACCCTGGTCGCCGTCATCGCGCACGCGGCCGGCCACGGCTGGGCCAGCCACGCCACTCGCATAGCCGCCGTCCTGTACCGCTACCTCGACACTGGCGGCCACTACCCCGAGGCAATCAGGATCAACGGCCACGCCTACAGCGCGGCCCTCGACGCAGGCGATAGTGCCGCCGAGGTCTCGGCGCTGAACAGTCTCGGGACGACTTACTGGCGCCAAGGCCATTACCGGCAGGCAACTGACCATCTGGAGAAGGCCCTTGCGCGGTGCCTCCTGACGGGTGACCTTGCCGGCCAGGCCAGCGCGCTCAACAATCTCGGTTTGATCGATTTCGCCCAGAGCTCCTACCAGCGGGCTGCAGGCCGTTATCGGCAGGCCCTCCTCGCGCACCGCGAGACCGGCAACCGCACCGGTCAGGCCGCGGCTTTGAACGGCCTCGGGAACGCCGAGGAGCATCAGGGTCACTACCAGCAAGCCCGCAAGTATCAGAGCGAGGCGCTGGCCCTGTCCCGAGAGGCCGGCTACCGAGTCGCCGAAGCGTGGGCGCTAAACGACCTCGGCGTTCTCGACCGGCACGAGGGTTGCTACGAGCAAGCCGCCGAAAACCACCAACAGGCGCTGGACATATTCCGCGAAATCGGCGACCGGGTAGGCGAAGCCTACGTGCTGACGACCCTCGGCCTCATCAGCCAGCACCAGGGCCGCTACCAGCAAGCCGCCGAAAACCACCAACAGGCGCTGGAGCTGTTCCAGAAGATCGGCGAGCGGGCCGGCGAAGCAGGGGCACTCAACGGCCTGGGTGAGGTCTTCCTCGCGGACGGCCGGCCAGGCGATGCGCGCGCCCAGCACGCGGCTGCGCTCAGCCTGGCGTCCCACATAGATCACAAGTACGAGCAGGCCCGCGCCCACAACGGCCTCGGCGACGCTTATCACGCCACCGGCGAGTTGGGTGAGGCCCGGCCGCACTGGCAGCAAGCACTCACCCTGTACACCCAGCTCGGCGCGCCGGAAGCCGACGAGATCCGGGCCCGGCTCGCTGCCGCGGGCGAGCGCGCACTCGCCGACTAGTGCCCGGCAGCGTGCCGCGGCTCACTTCCCGGAAGTCCAATCACCTGACCCTGACTGTGTCAGGTAGACGGGATAACCGTCGGGATCGAGGATTGCGGCATCGCGTTCCCCCCATGGCTCGTCGGTCGCTTCCTGCAGGACCGGGACACCCTTGTCCCGCAGGTCATCGAGAGCGGCGTCCACGTCGGGCACTTTTAGGTAGAGCTCTGTCCGGCCGTGCCGGGCGCTAGCGATGTCCGCGCTGTCAAGGTCCACCGGATGCAGCAGGAGGCGAGCTTCGCCAAGCTGTACGGCTATCCGGCCGCGATGCTCGTACACCCTCGGCAGGCCGAGCGCGTGCTCGTAGAACGCTGCAGCCCTGCTGACGTCGGCGACGTGGACCACTACGGTTCGAAGCCCTTGCACGTTGACGGCCACGATTCTGCACTCCACTTCAAAACTAGAACTCGCTTCAATTTATGAAGTATGCTGCTAGTGCAGAAGGAGCGCAAGATGCTGGGACCAGAGCACCAACCGCGGCTTGGCAAGGCGACAGCCCTGCTTGGGCGGCCCTGGACTCTGCTGATCATCGACGGCCTAACCGAGTCGCCGTGCCGCTTCAGTGAGCTCGCTCGTCGCCTGCCTGGCATCTCTACCAATCTGCTCACCGAGCGCCTACGCCAACTTCAGGCTTTCGGGATCGTCGAGCGCGACGCTGGATCGATGCCGCAGTTCGTCATCACCTACAGGCTCACGGAACTGGGCTCGCAACTAGAACCGATCATCGGGGAGCTAGCAGCCTGGGCAACGCGGCTTCCGGATTCTCCTTAGTAGCTGAGAACAGCGGTCAGACCTGCTTTCAGCGGTTTATCCAGCAAAGGCAGAACGGGTGACCGGCCGGGTCGGCGTAGACCTGGTAGTTGTCCGGCGACTCTGGCAGCGTCTCCTCCGCCGGCTTGAGCACCTTCGCGCCCAGCGACATGACTTCATCGTGGGCCGCGCCGATGTCATCGACCCACAGGTCGATGTGAATCTGCTGCGGCGTTCCATCTGGCCACTCGGGCGGGATGTGGCCGGGCGCGAGCTGGACACCCACCCGGGGTTTGTCATCCACGAACACCATGTGCCAGTCATCCTCAGCGTCGACTCTCCCGCCGAGCACGCCAGCCCAGAATCCGCTCTCACCCGCCAAGTCCGCTGCGTCGAACACCACCACTTGATGGTTGATCTTCACGACGATGGTCCTTTCATTCGGATCGCGGCTTCGACCATGCGAACTCTAGAAGCATTTGCGGACGATCTGCTTCCGGGAACGTCGAAGCTCCCGACCGCGGCCGGAGCCCTCCTCGCAGTGGCTGGCCGTCACAGAGCGCATGACTCGACGCTCCCTCGGTAGATAACCACATAACCGGCAAATGCGCCGCTCGCCGCACAACCAGCATGTCAAATACCACGAGCCGCCCTGGCCGTGACACCGGCCCGAAGGCCGACGCCAGCTCGCTGGCGCTAACTCGGTGGCCGAGCCCAGCTACATGTGACTGTGCTGGAACAGCGTCCAGTCGATGATCCTCGAGGCGGTGAACGTCTTCCCGCTGACGGTGGCAATCACCGAGGCCGTATCGCCAGTCTTGACCGAGCTGATGCCGCCGCGATGCGCGCCGACGAGGGTTGAGTCATTGATGGTGTAGGTCTGGGTGAATCCATCGGTGCTCTTCAGCGTGATCGACCCCATGCTTACTGCCGTGACCGCGCCGCGCTGGAAAGCCACTGTCTGATATCCGCCGCCTGGCTTAGACAGCACTGCCTGGCCGTGGAGGATGGGTATCCGGTGGCCCATTCCGCCGAATCCAGGGTGGGTCGGTGTCGGCGACTGTATCTGCGACGCGGCCACCGTTGCCGCATTGGCCGGCGTTCCGGAACCACTGGCCGCAACAGCCGCTCCGGCTCCGCCGGCCATCGCTACCGCCGCCACGGCGGCCACTATGGCCGAGCGCCACGACCTGGGTCGCTTGCGCTTGCTGTAGCCCCCAGCCTGGTCTTGCGCGTTTGCCAGTTCGGCAGGTTCGCGGGGCTCTTCGCTTGCGAAGAAATCAGACGACATCGGAGATCAACTCCTTGCCGGTGCTATGCGCTCTACTACGCCCCGTCCCCTTTCAGGCTACCGCCGGTATGGAAGCGAGCACTCACCGTCAGATTTGCGGCGTCAACGGTACGGCGCAAGCCCAAGCAATCGGTCTAAGTCTGGATAAAACTTTGGATGTGATGACATGCCATGGCTGCCGGGTTGACCCGACCCGCGAATCGGTCCTGGCCAGTTTTCTGACATCGTGGGCCTTATGGCGACTGAAACAACGCAGCGGAGCATCACTGTCGAGCGTGTTGCGGCTGGCAGGTTCGCGGCCGTGAACGAGCGCGGTGGCAAGATCGTGTTCGGCACCGGAGGTAACGAGGATTTCACGCCGGTTGAGCTGTTGCTGGCTGCACTCGGCGGCTGTACCGGGATCGACATTGACATCCTGACCTCGCGCCGTGCTGAGCCTCAGTCATTCGAGATCGAGGTCGGTGCCGACAAGGTGCGGGATGACGGCGGTAACCACCTGACCAATATCGAGATCACCTATCGCATCTCGTTCCCGCCCGGAGCTGACGGCGACAAGGCCCGAGCAATACTTCCCGACGCAGTCCGGCAGTCAACTGACCGGCTATGCAGCGTCGGGCGAACGGTTGAGTTGCCGACGCCGATCACCACCCGCATCGAGTAGGCCGCATCGAGCCGTCCTCACCGAGGTCGGGTCCGCATTCGAGTCGGCATAGCGTTACGCCGATCCGATCGACTGCGGGAAACTGAACACGTTCTGAGGGTCATACTTCGCCTTCACTTGCCTCAGGCGCGGGTAGTTGGCCCCGTAGTAGGCCTGCTGCCAGCCGCTCAGTTCGGGGTCGATGTAGTTCTGGTACGCCTGACCGCTGGCATGGGGGTGCAGCGAGTTGTAGTAAGACCGCAGCCAGCTGTGCTGATTAGCCACACCGCTGTGCGTTCCCGGCCAATTCCAGGAGGTGTAGTACTGCGCCAGGAAGAGCGCGTCCCTGTGTACGAATGCGGTCGCAGCCGGATGAACCCGGTTCACTGCGCCGCCGAGTGCGTCGAAAGCGATCGAGCCACCGCCGCCCTGCGCGCCGCGGATTACGGCCAGCTTCTCGATTCCTGACAACAAGGCCCTGATGCCGCGCCTGTTCAGCGGCTTAGTGAAGAAGTCGGACTTGGCGAAGGCTGGAACTCGCGCGAGCTGGCCGCCCGCGCCGGTGTGGCACGCACCGAGCGGAATAGTCGCGCAGCCCGCCTCTACCAGCATCGCATCGAGGTAGGACTCGTCGGTGATCGATATCACTGACGGTTGGGCACCTGCCCTGCGGAAGAGCCCGGCGACCTGAGTGGCGAGGTCGGTTTGAGAGCCGACGTAGGTGCCGCTGACGCTGAGCGCGGGCTGGCCGCCGAAGTCCGCGGACAGGTGCAGCGTTGACCACAGGGCGTCGGGCGCGTCCGGTGCCCACGACTGCCAGGCGCCGACGACATCTGCAGCGCGCGACCACGGCCAGCTGAGGTAGAAAACGCAGAGTTCGGTCAGGTGGTGCGTGCGGAACGTGAAGGACGTTGCAACCCCGAAGTTGCCGCCGCCTCCGCCGCGGCAGGCCCAGTACAGGTCGCTGTTGCGCGTCTCGTCGCAGTCAAGCACGCTGCCGTCAGCGGTGACGAGCTGGACCGCTGTCATGTTGTCGCACGTCAAGCCGTACATCCGGGAAAGCACGCCCACTCCGCCGCCGAGCGCAAGGCCAGCTATGCCAACAGTCGGGCATGACCCGCCCGGCACTGCCAGCCCTCGGGCCGCAAGCTCGGAATAGAAGTGGATCAGATCAGTGCCCGAGCCGACCCGGATAGTGTCGTCGCCGGTGCGGACGAAGTGGATCGCTGAGACATCTATGATCAGCCCGCCGGTGACACTGGACCAGCCGGCGTAGCTGTGGCCGCCGGACCGAACCCGCACTGGTAGCTGGAACCTCCTGACGAAGCTGAGGCAGGCAGCGACATCGCCGGCGCCGGCACAGTAGGCAACGCCAGCGGGCTCCAGCGCGTCGTATTGCGGCTCGAACAACTGCTTCGCCAGTCCGTAACCTTTCTCGCCGGGACGCAGGAGCTTGTGGGTCGACAGGCGGCGAGTGAGCGCGGCCCAATCCGCCCTAGTGGGCTTGCCTCTCGCGGAGAGAAGCCGGACCTGCCGGGCGGCAAGCGCGCGCTCGCCCAGCGACGGCAACACGGTCGGTCGGCTGGGTCCGGCTAGGGCGCGAGCGGCTACTGCCGCGCCCGCTGCGGCCAGGCTGACCGTGCCGGCGCCGACGAGGAACTCGCGCCGGGACGCTTGCGGCGACCGCTGCGAGGGTTGCAGGGGCTGATCGTTTCGGTCCATGTGCCTCCCTTTCCAAGCCCTGAGAGTCCGCGAGCGGGCGAATGGTTGGGGCGGAATCCGCGGATTGCTCAGGGTCTACTGCGAGGGGCGGGGAGAACTGCAAGATCTCGGGTGCCTGACGCTGGGTCAGAACGGCTGCTGGCTATCGCGCAAGGCCTCGCGGCGTCGGTCTAGCCAGCGGGCGAGTGCCAGAGCGCAAGTGTGACGAGCACGATGGCTGCAACCAGGATCAGCAGGATGAGAAAGCCAGCAAGCTGCCACTTTCTGGCCGGCCGGCCTCGGCTGGCTGCTCGCTGCCGCGCCGGCGGGTCCGGCAAGGTTGGCGTGTCTGGCGGAGCCGGCGTGTCTGGCGGAGCCGGCGTGGCTGGCAGGGCCGGTGCGTCTGGCGGGGCCGGTGCGTCTGGCGGGGCCGGTGCGTCTTGCAGGGTTGGCGTGTCCGGCAGGGCCGCCGTGTCTGGCAGGCCCGGCGTGGCTTGCGGCTGCGATGCCGCATCCGCAGTGAACACGGCGGTCGTCGGCTTTGAGGTAGGCGTGTCAGTTGAGGGCCACGCGGTGGTTAAGGGCTGCGCAGCGGTCGGGGGAGCCGCAGTGGCTGGGGGAGTCGCAGTGGCTGGGGGAGTCGCAGTGGCTGGGGCAGCCGCAGTGGCTGGGGCAGCCGCAGTGGCTGGGGCAGCCGTGGTGGCTAAGGGGAGTGCGGTGGCTGGCGGAGCCGCGTCAGGCGGTGCAGATGCCGCAGGCGACCCAGGCACGGACGGCAACGCGGGCACGGATGGCGACGCAGGTGCGGGAGGCGACACAAATGCAGGAGGGAACGCGGGCACGGATGGCGACGCAGGTGCGGGAGGCGACGCAGGTGCGGGAGGCGACACAAATGCAGGAGGGAACGCGGGCACGGATGGCGACGCAGGTGCGGGAGGCGACACAAATGCAGGAGGGAACGCGGGCACGGATGGCGACGCAGGTGCGGGAGGCGACGCAGGTGCGGGAGGCGACACAAATGCAGGAGGGAACGCGGGCACGGATGGCGACGCAGGTGAGGGAGGCGACACAAATGCAGGAGGGAACGCGGGCACGGATGGCGACGCAGGTGAGGGAGGCGACACAGATGCCGGGACTGGCGGAGCCGCCGCGGGCGTAGCACCTGCAGATGCCCCAGGGGCGCCAGTCATGTCCGGCGCACCCTGCGTGGCCGGCGAAGAGGCAACTGGGGCGACGGGTCGTGCAGCGGCGGCGTTCAGCGGTTCGGCCGCCGGAGGCCCTAGCGAGGTCGGCGATGGCTCTACGGCAGCCGCGGACCGCCTGCTGAGCAAGTCCGGGAGTCGCGGCCGCCGCACCGCGTGAGGCGGCGGAGCCTGGATCGAGCTAGCGCCTGGCGCCCGCTTCGGTAGCTTGCCGGCCGCTGGCGCTTGCGGCGTCGGCTGGCATCTTTGCGCTGGTACGTCCAGCTTGCTAACCAATGGACTGGGTTCCGCTGCTGCTGGCTCAGCATCCGCATCCGTCGGTGTCGTGTCTGACGAGGGCAGTTCGGGGATCGGCAGGTAACCGCGAAGGATCTGGCCCGGCGTGCGCCCGGTGAATCCAGGAGCACGTGGCGGCAGTTCACCGGTCCGCTCTTGGTCCGGCGCGCGATCGTCCTTTGCCATTCGCCACCCCCTGGGCGCGCCATCTCGCGCCCAATCCCAGGACAACAGCAGCACAGCTTGCTTAACGGTTCAACCGGAATGGCCGAAACCTGCGATCTTTCGCTGACTGGGCACCAGAACGCGGGCCGCACCGGCGTGACCTGCGACGAGGTCCTGATACAAGAAGCGGCTTTCGTCAGACTCTTCTCGTAGCCTCGACTTGTGACCGTCCACGAACTCTCCCGCCGAGACGCGCGCCGCATCGCCGTCCGCGCACAGTTGCTGGACGCTCAGCGGCCGGCAGAACTGCTGGACTTGGTGCGGCACCTTACGCTGCTCCAGGCCGACCAGACTGCCGCGGTGGCGCCGAGCGCCGACCTTGTGGCCTGGAGCAGGCTCGGATCGTCGTATTCGCGCGCGGACCTTGCCGCCGCGCTGCGGGACCGGACGCTGATAGAGCTGCACGGGCTGGTCCGGCCTGCCGAGGACCTGGCGCTGTACACCGCCGAGATGGCCGAATGGCCAGGCAGCGGGCCGTTGCCGGACTGGCGCGAGGGCACGCTGAGGTGGGTCGAAGCCAACGACAAATGCCGCCTGGACATCCTGGACAAGCTGGGCTCCGACGGACCACAGCGAATGCGCGACTTGCCGGATACCTGTGCTCTCCCGTGGCAGTCGACGGGCTGGACCAAGAACCGCAACGTATCGGTGCTACTGGGCTTCATGGTGCGGCGTGGAGAGGTCGCGATGGCCGGCTGGCGAGGGCGCGACCGGCTCTGGGACCTGGCTGAGCGGGTTTACCCGGACGACCCGATGGTCCCGACCGAAAAGGCGCTTCGCATCCGCGCCGAGCGGCGGCTGCGCGCGCTCGGGATCGCTCGTGTGCGCGCGACCGAGTGCCCGGTGGAGCCGTCTGATGTGGGCGATGTTGGCGAGCCAGCCGTGATCGAGGGTGTGCGGGGCGCCTGGCGCGTGGATCCCGCGCAGGTTGGCCAGCCGTTCTCCGGTCGTGCGGCGCTGCTGTCACCCCTCGACCGGCTCGTATTCGACCGCAAGCGCATGTTCGAGCTCTTTGAGTTCGATTACCAGCTAGAGATGTACAAGCCCGCCGCCAAGCGCCGCTGGGGTTACTGGGCGCTGCCGATTCTGTACGGCGACCGGTTGGTGGGCAAACTGGACGCCGCCGCCGACCGCACCTACGGCGTGCTCAGGGTCCACGCGATCTACGAGGACGTGCCGTTCGGCAGGGCCGCGTCCGCTGCCGTGCACCGGGAGATTAGGGCACTCGCAGATTGGCTGGGCCTGGACTTGCGGCTGCCAGCGGAGTCATAACTCGGGTGCGCCCGAGATGGCTGCCGAGCAGGATCCCCGCGTGGCGCCGGCAACATCAGCACAGCGGCTGCGGCAGTAGTTCTTCCTGGCTGGGCCTGGACGCGCGGTCCAGGCCCAGCCACGAAGTCAGCTGCAGCTCGAGGCGTAGACGTAGGGCTTGATGCTGGCGCTGTTCATGTCCGCCGGGGTGATCGCGATCAGCGGAGTCGCGATCATCTTCGTTACTTTCTTGCCCTCGATCGCGTTCAGGCCCTGCTCCACTGCGTCGGCACCCTCGAGCGCCGGCTCCTGCGCGATCGCCAGCTGGATCGTGCCGCTGTGCATCATCGACATCTGCGTCGGGTCCGCGTCGAACGTGGCGAGCTTGACCTTCCCGGTCTTGTGCGCGTGCGCGATCCCGGAGGCGGCGCCCTGGGCGGTGATGACGTTCGCCGCGAAGGCGCCGGCGAGGCTCGGGTTCGCCGTGATGTCGCCCTCGATGAACGAGCTTGCAGTTGTCACGCTGTCGGCGTCGTCGTTCTGCTCGGGCAGGAGCTTGACCGAGGGGTACTTCGACTTCATCTCCGCTTCGAACCCGGCAACCCTGGCATCGGTGGTGGACACGCCCTTGGCGACGCTAATCACCGCCACCGTGCCCTTGCCGCCGATCAGCTTGCCGAGGCTGTCGGCTGCGAGTTGGCCGCCGGCGTAGTTGTTCGAGGAGATCCGGGACAGCCCGATTGACATATCGGACGATGAGGTGTCGACGAAGATAATCTTGGTTCCGCCGTGCTGAACCTTGATCAGGTCGGGGTTGAGCGCCGCAGAGTCGGTCGGTGCTACCAGCAGTGCATCCGGCCTGGTCACTGCGGCCGTGTCGATCAGCGGCTTCTGCTCGGGAATGCTGAAGGATGCCGGACCGGTGACTGTGAGGCTGATGCCAAGCTTCTTCGCCTCCCGTTCCGCGCCGCACTCCATCGTGACGTAGAAGTCGTCGCTCTTGGTCCCGACGATCAGCTCCTCCGTCTTCTTGCTGCTACTACTGCCGCTACCGCTGGAGCCGCAGGCACTGAGGCTTACGGCGAGGCCAAGCACGGCCACTCCAGTCACGGTCGCGGTTAGTCTGCTCCGCATTCGTTCCTCCTGAGGGGGTTGGGCTCTGCCATGGCTTGCTGGAGCTATGCGTCGGTGCCGCACTCGATCACGTTCGCTGCTGTAGACGGCGCCGGAACTGATCGAGGTACACGGCGCCTACGAGTACTGCGCCGATGGCCACGTCCTGCCAGTACTCGTTGACCCCGATGATGATCAGCCCGCTGAGGAGCACGGCGGGGATGGTCAGGCCGATGAAAGTGCCGAGCATCGAGCCTCGGCCGCCGAATAGGCTCGCCCCGCCGAGCACCACGGCTGTGATCACCGTCAGGTTGTCGAGCCCGTGGCCCGCGATGGTGGTGGAGTCGAAGTTGGCCAGGGACAGGATCCCGGCCAGGCCGGACATCAGGCCAGACAGCGCGTAGACCTTGATCAGGTGCCGGTCGACGGCGATCCCGGCGCGGCGTGCGGCCTCGGCGTTCGAGCCGATCGCGTAGGTGTACTGGCCGAACCTGGTGTAGGCCAGGACGAGGCCGAACACGATCGTGACGCCGACGCTGATCACGATCAGCCAGGGCAGACCGAGCACGCTGCCCAGCCCGATCGTGTTCACGAGTCGGTTAGGTACGGTACGGAGGTCCGCGCCCCCAGTGATCAGGTAGGCGACGCCCCCTGCGGCGCCGAACCCGGCGAGCGTCACGATCAGCGGCGCCACCTTGGCCTTGGCGATCAGGAACCCCTGCATCGCGCCCCAGCCGCCGCCGACCGCTATGCCGATGATGATGCCGACGACGATGGTGGCCCATCCCGCGTTCGCGCCGCCGTGGTGGATGCAGTACAGATCGGCCACGACTCCGGACAACACCAGGACTGAGCCGACCGCGAGGTCGATTCCAGCGGTGAGAATGACGAACGTCTGGCCGACCGCCATCACCAGGTACCAGGCGTTGTCCTGCCCGATCAGCGAGAAGTTAGTCAGCGTGAGGAATTTGCCCGGTGCCCGCACCGTGAAGAACACGCACAAGATGACGAGCGCCAGGAGTGTCCATGTCTCACTGGCGGTGATCACCCGCCCGCCAACTGCCCGCGCGCCGACTGCGAGCCGGCTGCCGGGCTTACCCAAGCCGGCCCCTGTGTGCGGCTCAGGGATGTCGGGCTGTGCCGGGGCACCGGTGGCGCTCGGTACCTGCTTGCTATCGCCGGTCATGGCGTCTCCCTCGCGCCATTGCCGGCGATCTCGAGTGCGCCGGTCATCGCCCCGACGAGTTCCTCGACGTTGGTCTGCGCGGTCAGCAATGACGTCGCGCGGTGACCCAGTCGCAGCACTTCTACCCGGTCGGAGACCGCCAGCACCTCGGGCATGTTGTGGCTGACCAGCACGACCGCGACGCCGCGGTCGCGGACCCGGCGCATAGTGTCGAGCACCCGGCCACGCTGCACCACGCCGAGCGCAGCAGTGGGCTCGTCCATGAAGATCACCTTGCTGGCATAGGCAACGGCTCTAGCCACGGCTACCGACTGCCGCTGCCCGCCCGACAGCGTCGCGATCGGAGCTCGCATGTCCGGGAGGTGGATGCCAAGTTCGGCGAACGCGGTCACCGCGTGTTGCCGCATGGCACGCCGGTTGAGCAGGCGGAGGAACGGCACCAGGTAGATCTCGCGGCCCAGGTGCAGGTTCGCGGCCGCATCGAGATCCGGGGCGAGGGCCAGATCCTGGTACACGGTCTCGATCCCGTGCTTGCGGGCATCTAGCGGGCTAGTCAGGTGTACCCGCTCTCCGCCGACCAGGATGTCGCCACGGTCCGGCCGGATCGCCCCAGAGAGAATCTTGATCAGCGTGCTCTTGCCCGCCCCGTTGTCGCCGATCAGCGCGACGATCTCACCCGAGTAGGCGGAGAAGTCCGCGTTATCAAGAGCTAGCACGGTTCCGTAGTGCTTGGTCACGGCACGTGCTTCCAAGACCGGCTCAGCCACCGGGCGCTCTCCCCTTCAGTAATCGCGGGCCGACTTGCTGGGGATTTCTAGAGCCACAGGCGCCTGCGTCTGGCGATCGGGCTCACTGTTTTCCTTGGTAACGTTCACAGTAACGGAGATGATTCTGAGGGCGCCGCTGCCACGTGTCAAGACCGCTAGCCAGGACTGCGGCCGATCTGATATCAAGTCCAGATACGCTGTCAGCCGAGGAGTTTGCGCGGCTGCGCGGTCGCCAGGCACCGCCAACGCAGGGGAGGCCACGCCGGGGAATGATTGCTGATATCGATAGCAGTGGCGGGCAGGTTTCACGATGACGATGCGGCCGACGATGCGGGATGTGGCACGGCTCGCCGGGGTCAGCACGATGACGGTCTCGCGCGTCGTGAACGGCGGTCAGTGGGTTCAGCCAGAGACGGCGGCGCGGGTCGAGCGCGCCATCCGGCAGCTCGGCTACCAGCGCAATGATGCGGCGCGGAACCTCCGGAGGCGCGGCCAGCCCACGCTCACTCTCGGACTGCTCGTCGACGACATCGCCAACCCGTTCTTCTCGGTTATGGCCAGGGCGGTGGAGGACGCCGCCCGGCTGCGGCACTACGTCGTGCTGATCGGTAGCTCGCACGACAGCCTGCAGCGCGAGCGTGAGGTGGTGGCCGCATTCTGCTCACGGCAGGTGGACGGGCTGATCATCGTGCCGGTGGCAGGGAACCACAGGTTCCTCGCCGACCAGATCGCACTCGGCACGAAGGTGGTGTGCGCGGACCGCCCGGCCGACAAGCTCACGGTGGACAGGGTGCTGGTGGATAACCGGCCCGCCGCTCATCAGGCCGTCCGGCACCTGCTTGATCAGGGCCACCGGCGGATCGGCTACCTCGGTGACCGTACGGACATCTGGACGATCCAGGAGCGGTACGCGGGCTTCCGCGCCGCGTTTGCCGAGCTCGGGCTGGAACCCGACGAGCATCTGATCAGGCACGGGCTGCGCGGCCGAGCAGCCGCTGCCCGGGCGGCGGCTGAGCTCGCCGCGTTGCCGGATCCACCGACCGCACTGTTCACCAGCAACGACCTGACGACGATGGGTGCGATCGACAGCGGCTTGCACGCCAGGCTCGCGCTAGTGGGATTCGACGAGCTGGCGCTTGCCGACAAGCTGAGCCCGCCCATTACCGTGGTTGCGCAGGACCCGGCGGTGATGGGCGGCACGGCGGCGCAACTGCTGTTCGAGCGCATCGGCGGTGACGCGTCCCCGCCCCGCGAAGTCATCCTGAGCACCAGGTTCATAACACGGGGCTCCGGCGAGGTGGCGATAGCTACGGACTGACCGGCCCGGGCGGGCCGGGCTGTCGAGGGGGCGGAGCGGTGCGCGAGCGCGTTCCCCTATCGGGCTGTCAGCCTGCTGACGTACTCGTCGAAACGACGCAGGCTGGTCTCGAATCCCCGCAGCGCCTCCGGCCCGGAGAATGCGGCCGGAACGTTCGTTTGGTGAGTGACGACTTCGGTCCGGCCATCGCCAAGATCGGTGAACGTGATCGTCGTGACCATGCCGCCTTCAACGTCGGCCTCGGTCCAGGCCAGCTTCGCGGGGCGTTCGACGGCCACGAACACCGCGCGCATCGTGTACTGGCTGCCGTCGGCCACGCTTACCATGACGGTCTCGAACGCGCCGCCAGGCCGTAGGTCAACCGTGATGCCGTCGACTGGAGTCGTCGTGCCGTCGGGGCCCCAGAACTGACTGAGATGCTCGGGCTGGGTCATGCAGTCGAAGAGCAGTTCCCTGCTGGCGTTGTGGGTGCGGCGGTAGGTGAACTCGCCGGGCTGCGTCATGACACCTCTCCGGTCAGCTGTCCGCGTTGTCGGTCTGCAAGGCTGCCAGGTGCGCATCGAGCCGGTCGTAGCGCTCCTGCCACATCCTGCGATGCTGGCCGATCCAGTCGGCAACGATCTCGAACCGTGCGGGCTCAATCCGGCAGGGCCGGGCCTGCGCTGACCGCGACCGCGAGATGAGGCCGGCTCGTTCCAGTACCTTGAGGTGCTTGGAGATCGCCTGCTGAGTGAGCGCGAAGGGCTCGGCTAGCTGGCCCACGGTCGCCTCGCCGGCCGACAGCCGTGTGAGGATCGCCCGGCGAGTCGGATCCGCAAGGGCGGCGAACGTCGTACTTAGTTCGTCGACAGCGGTGCTCATTGCCCGACGGTCCTCACTGCGCGGGAACGGGCCAGGCGTTGTCCGCGCCCGGACCGCTGAACAGTTCGCGGCTGATCTTCCGGCCCGCTAGCAGCGGCAGCAGATCCCGGCTACGCCCGCGCAGTTCCGCGCCATGGCCCGCGGACCAGTCCAGGTCGGTGGCGGACACCCTGATGCCGTCCAGCGGGAAACCGAACAGGGTCGTGCGCCCGGTGCTTGGCTGCACATCGGCAGCCGCGACCCCGTCTCCGGGCAGGGTCAGCGGGCCGGTGATCGAGTCGAGGACCATCGTCATCGCCTGGACCGGGATCTCGTACGCAAGCCCGGGCAGCCACGTGATGTCGAGACCATGGATGACGTCGTGGCTGAGCGCGCCCGCTAGCCCGCCGCCGGGCGGGGCCCAGGCGTTGTCCGCGTTCTCGCGGAGAACCGCGACGAGTTCCGGAGGCGGGACGTTGCTGTCGCGCTCGGCTATCTCGTCCGAGAACTTGGTGAAGTCACCACTGCACTGCTGCAGCCCGGCCATGAACTCGGCTTCGGAGATGCGGAACGGCATCGTCTGATGGGCGAGAACATGAGCGGGCGTCCATCCCGCGCACAACGAGGCGCCGTGCCATTCGTCCGCGGGCAGGTGCGACAGTGCATCGGCCAGAGCGCGGCGGTGTGCCGCGATGAGGTCCATCATGGCTCGCTCCATTTCCACAACTAGTGAGTTGTACAACTGGTGAGCTTAGTAAGGAAGGTCTTCCGCGTCAATCGGCCGTCTCGTAGCGCGCCGCCCCACGTTTCACGGATTTGTGCAAGGCGAACTACCGTAATTAGGTTGATTCTGCCGACGAAAACCGTGAAACGTCGCGGTCGCCGCGCCGATGCTGACCGCTTTGCGCGGTATGGACGTTTGACGTCGCGCAGACCGGGAGGCACGGGGCCCGAGTCAGCCGTATCGCGCGTTGACTCGGCGTCCGTGCCTGCCCGAGGCGTTCCGAAAGTCCGGCTTGCGTGGGCCGTCAGGCAGCGGCGCCCGTGCCTGCCCGAGGACGCGCGACAGTGCTGCCCAGGGGGCGGGCCGGTTACGCGACCGCGATCGAGACCCGGACCGAGCCACCGTCGCCGACCGGCTGCGCCGACGCTTCGACCGAGTCGAACGGCACTACCGTCAGCTCAACCGCCAGCGTCTCACCGGCGACGAAGTCCGCATGCGCGCCCACCGCGTCGGCGACCGCGCCGTCGGCGCCGACGGTCAGCTTGATCCGGTCCGATACTGCCAGCCCGGCATCCCGCCGGGCCTGCTGCACGGTCCGGACCACGTCCCGCGCGGTCCCCTCGGCGGCCAGCTCAGGCGTGACCGACACATCGAGCTCGACCAGGCCCGTGTTGCCCGGCAGCGCGGATGTCGATTCCGGATGGGCAGCCGCAAGCCGGACTTCGTACTCACCGGGCTCGAGCTCGACTCCCGCGGCGATGATCGAGTCACCTGAGCGGACCTCGTTCCCGGCCTTGACTGCCTTGATGACGTCCTGCACCTTGGCGCCGATTCTCGGCCCGAGCACGCGGGGGTTGACAGCCAGCTCGAACGTGCCGAGGCTCGCTGGGTCGGCCACCAGCGTTACCGCTTTGACGTTGACCTCGTCGCGGATGAGCTCGGCGTACGGCGCCAGTGACGAGGCACCGGGGTGGGCGACGGTCAGCCGTGCCAGCGGCAGGCGGACGCGCAGCTGGCGGGCCTTGCGTAGGCCGAGTGCCGTGCTGCAGACCGCACGGACCAGGTCCATCGCGCTAGCCAGCTCGTCATCGGCGGGCCAGTCCGCCAGCTCCGGCCAGTCGGCCAGGTGCACGCTCTCCCCGCCGGTCAGCCCGCGCCAGATCGCCTCGGTCGTCAGCGGCAGCAGCGGTGCGGCCGCCCGGCAGACCGCCTCCAGCACGGTCCACAGCGTGTCCAGTGCCGCCGGGTCGCCAGCCCAGAAGCGGTCCCGCGACCGGCGGATGTACCAGTTGGTCAGCACCTCAAGGTACTCGCGCAGCTCCTGGCAGGCAGCGGGCACGTTGTACTCGTCAAGCAGCGCGGTCAGCCGCCCGGCAAGGTTGCGGGTCTTGGCCAGGATGTACCTGTCGAGCACGTGCTCGCTCGCAGTCGACGCGCTGGCCTGGTACGACTCGGCATTGGCGTAGAGCGCGAAGAAGTAATACGAGTTCCACAGCGGCAAGATGGCCTGCCGGACCGCATCCCTGATGCTCGGCTCGTTCACCACCAGGTTCCCGCCGCGCAAGATCGGACTGCCCATCAGGAACCAGCGCATCGCATCTGACCCGTAGGTGTCGAACACCTCGTTCACGTCCGGGTAGTTGCGCAGGCTCTTCGACATCTTCAGGCAGTCGCTGCCGAGGATGATCCCGTGGCTGACGCAGCTGCGGAACGCCGGGCGGTCGAACAGGGCAGTCGCCAGCACGTGCAGCGTGTAGAACCAGCCGCGCGTCTGGCCGATGTACTCAACGATGAAGTCGCCGGGGTAATGGCTGTCGAACCAGTCCGCGTTCTCGAACGGGTAGTGCACCTGGGCGAACGGCATCGAGCCCGACTCGAACCAGCAGTCAAGCACTTCGGGCACCCGTCGCATCGTCGAGCGCCCGGTCGGATCATCCGGGTTCGGCCTGGTCAGGTCGTCGATACCGGGCCGGTGCAGGTCGTCGGGCCGGACGCCGAAGTCGCGTTCGAGCTCGTCCAGCGAGCCGTACACATCAGTGCGCGGGTAGTTCGGGTCGTCGCTCTGCCAGACCGGGATCGGCGAGCCCCAGAACCGGTTACGGCTGATGGACCAGTCGCGCGCGTTCTCCAGCCACTTGCCGAACTGGCCGTCCTTGACGTGCTCAGGCACCCAGGTGATCTGCTCGTTGAGTTCGACCATCCGGTCGCGGAACTTGGTTACCTCGACGAACCAGCTGGACACAGCCTTATAGATCAGCGGGTTCCGGCAGCGCCAGCAGTGCGGGTAGGAGTGCGCGTACATCTCGCGCCGCACCAGGCTGCCCTGCTCGCGCAGCTTGGCGGTGATGCCCGCATTGGCGTCGAAGACGTGCTGCCCTTCGAAGTCGGGCACCACGCTGGTGAAGCGGGCATGCTCGTCCACCGTCAGCACAGTCGGGATACCGGCCGCGTTGGAGGCGAGCGCGTCGGCCTCGCCGTAGGCCGGCGCCATGTGCACGACGCCAGTGCCGTCCTCGGTGGTGACGTCGTCGGACAGGATCACCCGGAACGCGTTTTGCGTGCCGTATTTCTCGGCGTCAGTGATGTAGTCGAAGAGCGGCTCGTACCGGCGCCCGGCCAGGTCGGCACCGGTCAGGCTGCCGACGATCGCAGCGCCCTCAAGCTCGCGCTCGTAGGCGGCCTGGCGGTCGCGGGCCAGGATGTAACGCTCACCGTCCTTCTCCAGCACGGTGTAGCTGATGTCAGCGCCGACCGCCACGGCCTCGTTGGACGGCAGTGTCCACGGCGTCGTGGTCCAGGCCAGCAGCCACTCGCCGGTCTCCAGCTTGAACCTGACGGTGACCGAGGGGTCCTGACGTTCCTTGTAGACGTCGTCGTCCATTCGCAGTTCGTGGTTGGACAGCGGGGTCTCGCATCGCCAGCAGTACGGCAGCACCTTGAAGCCCTGGTAGACCAGGCCCTTGTCCCACAGCTGCTTGAACGCCCACATGACGCTTTCCATGTAGGTAACGTCGAGTGTCTTGTAATCGTGATCGAAGTCCACCCAGCGCGCCTGACGGGTGACGTAGTCGCGCCACTCCCGGGTGTAGCGCAGCACCGACTCGCGGCACGCATCGTTGAACTTGTCGAGGCCCATCGCGAAGATGTCGGCTTTGCCGGAGATGCCGAGGATGCGCTCGGCCTCGACCTCTGCGGGCAGACCGTGGCAGTCCCACCCGAACCTGCGCTCGACCCGGCGGCCCTGCATGGTGCGGAACCGCGGCACCACGTCCTTGACGTAGCCGGTGATCAGGTGCCCGTAATGCGGCAAGCCATTGGCGAACGGCGGGCCATCGTAGAACACGAACTCGGTATCAGCCGGGCGCTGCCGCACCGACTTACCGAAGGTGTCATCGGCCGCCCAGTACGCCAGCACGCCTTCCTCGAGCTCGGGGAAATTCGGCTGGGCTGGCACTCCGCTCGTGGCCTGGCCGGCAGCCTTGGCGGTCTCGGCCCTGGGGTAAACGGCACCGGGGTTATCGCTCATCTGGTGGTACGTCCTCGTGGCGCTGGTGACACAGTGTTGGTCAGCACTGGCAGCGCGAGGACGACGCGCCCGCTCCCGCGCGGGCGTACCGCGGTACCACCTCGCTTGCCGCAGGCCCAGTCCGCTGATTGCCCCGTCTGCCGACGGTGCGTTCTGCTGATCGTGCCCGCGACCGCTCTTCTGGCCGGCTGTGACGGGCCGGACCCGCCCGGTTCTAGTCAGGCCCGCCCCGCAGCCGCCGTGGCGCCGCTGAGCAGGCCCTTTCTTCCGGAAGCTCCCCGGTGATAGCCGGATCATCGCTTGTGGAAACAAGTTTAACCGGTACAGCCAACTCGCGCTCTTGAGTATTCCGGCCAGCGTCTTGGCCAAGGCCGCAACCCGCCAGCTTGACCGCGCGGCCGCTGACGCCCCAGGCTGCAAGCCGTGTCTCAATTCGCCACGCGTAAAACGTAAAGGAGTGAAATGCCGCACATCGAACTGAACTCCAGCGAACCGGGAATCCGCGGCCTGCTGCGCTACCGGCCGGAGACAGCCGCACCGCTGAGCGATCTGGCCGAGGTGCTGCTGCGCGGGCCGAGCACCCTGACCCCCGGTGAACGGGAGCTGATCGCGGCTTACGTGTCCGAACTGAACAGCTGCGACTACTGTTCCCGCTCGCACGGGGCCTGTGCTGCTGCCCTGCTGCCCGGCGGGATGGGCGTGGTTGAGCAGGTCCGCGCCGACGCGGGCACCGCGCCGGTCAGCACCAAGCTCAAAGCGCTTCTCGCGATCGCGGCAGCGGTGCGGCACAGCGGCCGCAACGTCACGGCCGAACTGGTCGCGGGGGCCAGGACGGCCGGTGCGACAGACCTGGAGATACACGACACTGTGCTGATCGCGGCACTTTTCTGCATGTTCAATCGCTACGTTGACGGCCTTGCAACCGTGGCTCCCGACGATCCCGACAGTTACGCCGCAGGCGCGCAGCGCCTCGTCCTCGACGGCTACACAATCAACCCATCGTGAGCTGTTACCGGTAATGCGACGATGGCTGAATCAGACCCGGCCGCGATGCAGGGTGTTCCGATTTGCTGCCAGCGGGCCGGTCCGGGCAGAGAGGCTGATCGATGACGACACCGGCAACGCCGGCTCCTCGGACGGGAGCGGGCCGGGCGATTCACCTGTCAGAGCTGCTCAGGCACATGCTCACGGACAACCGCGGCGAGCCAGTCGGGAAGCTTGCCGACGTCATCGTGCGGCTGCAGGGAACAGAGCTTCCCCAGGTAACCGGGCTGGTAGCCACAGTCGGTAAGCGGCAGGTATTCGTCCCCGTAGAGCAGCTGAGTTCACTGGGCGACGATGTGCTGAGGCTGACTAGCGCCACACTTGACCTGCGCCGGTTCGAACGCCGGGACGGAGAGGTGCTGCTGCGGTCTGACGTACTCGGGCACCGCCTGATTGACGTGGAGAGCGCGCGCCTGATCAGGGCCGCCGACCTGAAGCTGGAGCAGCGAGACGGCGACTGGCTGGTGACTGGAGTCGATACGCGCCGCCGGCCACACCGGCTGTTCGGATCGAGGGTCAGCCCCGGTGAGTCCGACGAGCGCTGGTTCCGGCCGTGGACCGCATTCGAGCCGCTCATCGGGCATTCGGGTAGCCAGTTGCTGCGCGGCCCGTTCGCACGCATCCGCCGGTTGAAGCCTGCCCAGATCGCCGATCTGCTTGAGGCCGCCTCCAGGGACGAGGAGTCGGAGATTCTCGGCCAGGTGCATGCCGATCCCGAGCTGGAAGCGGATGTCTTCGAGGAGCTCAACGACGACCTGGCGACCCGCCTGCTCGGCGCCCGGACTGACGCGGAGATCGCGGAGGTCCTGGGCAGGATGCGCGCGGACGACGCGGCTGATGCGGTTGCAGAGCTGCCGCAGGCTCGCCGTCAGCGCGTGCTCGACCTGCTTCCGCCCGGCCAGCGCACTAAGGTGCTGACGCTGATGGGCTTCAACCCGGCAAGCGCCGGCGGCCTGATGGGCGTCGACTTCCTGGCGGTGCCAGAGCAGGCAAGCGTCCAGGACGCAGTGGCGGCGGTAGCCGGCTCGCCCGGCCTGCAGCCGGAAGCGCTGACGAGCGTGCACGTGCTGGACGAGCGCGGTCGGCTCTGCGGCGTCGTGCGACTGGTCTCGCTGGTACAGGCTGCCGCGTCGGCAAAGCTCACCGATATCTACGACGCCGATCCGGTCAGGGTGGGGGCGGGCACCGACATCGTGGACGTTGCCGTGCTGATGAGCGACTACAACCTGATCACGATCCCGGTTGTGGATGAGCGGCGGACGATGATCGGCATCATCACGGTGGACGACGTGCTCGAGGCCACGCTACCGGCGGACTGGCGGCGGCGCGAGGCAGCCGAACCTCCGGACGCACATCACGGCGACTCTTCATGACCGGTGCCCCTGGCCAGCTGCCCCCGGCTCCCGGCGACGACGGCAGGCAGGCTTCAGCCAGCGAGCATGTGCCTGCCAGCGGACCTGCGGCAGGAAGCCGGTCCCTGGTCACGCCGAGCGCGGTGCTCGACGAGGCGCATCTGGGTGACATCGAGGGTGCGTTCGGGCGGATCAGGCAAGGCGACCAGGGCGACCAGGGCGAGCAGGGCGGCAGCCGCTGGCGACGGCGGCTGATCACCTTCCTCGCGATCGTCGGGCCAGGGCTCATCGTGATGGTCGGCGACAACGACGCCGGCGGGGTGGCCACCTACGCGCAGGCGGGCCAGAACTACGGTTACAGCCTGCTGTGGGTCCTGCTGCTGCTCATCCCCGTGCTGATCGTGAACCAGGAAATGGTGGTCAGGCTAGGCGCGGTGACCGGCGTCGGGCATGCCCGGCTGATCATCGAGCGCTTCGGCAGGTTCTGGGGCGCGTTCAGCGTCGGAGACTTGTTCCTGCTCAACTTCCTGACGATCGTGACTGAGTTCATCGGAGTGTCGCTGGCGCTGCGGTACTTCGGCGTCAGCCCGTATATCGCAGTGCCTTGCGGCGCTGCGGTGCTGATCGGGATCGCGGTCAGTGGCAGCTTTCGCCGCTGGGAGCGCGCGATGTTCCTGTTCATCGCCGTCAGCGTGGTGCTGCTCCCGCTCCTGCTGCTCTCCCACCCGCGGTACGGGACCATCGGCTACGACTTCGTCGTGCCCGGCATCCACGGCGGGATCAGCTCGGACGCGATTCTGCTGATCATCGCGATCGTCGGCACCACCGTCGCGCCTTGGCAGTTGTTCTTCCAGCAGTCCAACGTGATCGACAAGAGGATCACGCCGCGGTTCATCGGCTACGAACGTGCCGACACCTCACTAGGCGCGATCGTCGTGGTGCTGGGCGCAGCCGCGGTCCTGGTCGTGGCGGTCTTCGCGGTTCGTGGCACCAGCTTGGCCGGGCACTTCACCGATGCGCTCGGCGTAGCCGAAGCTCTCGGTAAGCACAGCCGGGTGCTTGGCGCGCTGTTCGCCATCGTGCTGCTGGACGCGAGCATCATTGGGGCCGCAGCCGTGACCTTGTCCACTAGCTACGCATTTGGCGACGTATTCGGTCTCAAGCACTCGCTGCACCGCAAGTTCGCTGACGCCCGGCCGTTCTACGCGAGCTATGCCGCGATGATCGCGCTGGCCGCTGGCATCGTGCTGATCCCCGGCGCGCCGCTCGGCCTGCTCACCACGGCAGTGCAAGCGCTTGCGGGCGTCCTGCTGCCGAGTGCCAGCGTGTTCCTGCTGCTCCTCTGCAACGACGCGGCGGTGCTCGGGCCCTGGATGAACAAGCGCTGGCTGAACATTCTTGCGAGCGTCATCATCGGGGTGCTGCTGACGCTGTCAGGCACGCTGGTCGTCACCACCCTCTTCCCTGGCCTCGACTCCGCCAAGGTCGCGATCGGGCTGGCGGCTCTGCTCGTGGCTGGTGCGGCAGTCACCGCGGGATGGCTCTGGCGCACCCGCTCCCGGCGGTCGCCGCCACCGGATGAGCACCCAGCCGTTACGACCAGGGAACGGCAGAGCTGGCGCATGCCGCCACTTGCACTGCTTCAGCCGGTTACCTGGTCGCCAGGGACGAAGCTCGGCATGGCGTTGCTGCGCGGCTACCTGGTGATCTCAGTCCTGCTGCTGGTAGTGAAGGCCGTCCAGCTGGGTGGTGGCTGAGTAGCCGGGTGCCGGCCCGGCCGATGCCAGGTAGGCGGCTGCCACGCGCTTGGGCACGCACATGCACCACGCGTCCAAGACGAGTTCCTCCATCTCAGCCTGGTCAATAGCCGCCAGCCGGACGCGCAGCCAGTTGTAGCGCATGTCGGACTGGCGAGGCATCAGGAATTTGTCAGGCTCGGCCTCGACGAGTGCAGCCCGCTCGTCCTTGGCGAAGCCGAAGCCCATGACCTGCTCGTCCGCTGAAAAGGCCAGGAAAACGATCCGGCCGACGCGGAACTTCACCCGGTCCCGGACGAGCACCTCGTATGCGCGCGGAAGGCGGGTCGCGAGGGCACGGACATCATCGATGGTTACCACTACAGCAGCGTGCCAGGTGCCTGTGACAGTGGGCAGCCGCGCTGCGATACGTCATCGGCACCGCTACCCGGTGGCCAGGACCCGACAAGCGGGCGGCCGCTAGGGTCTGCGATGGCGGTTAGGATTGGGTGTCGCCCTCGGCCAGGTCGGCGACCTCCCGGCGGGACCAGGCCAGCAGCGCGATCGCGTTACCCTTCTTCTTCTTCTTCTTTCTTCTTCTTCTTCCCGAACGCATCCCGCCATTCCTGCTGGGCGCGGTCCAGCAGCGACGACGCGCCCCTGGCGGCCAGGAACCGCACCATGATCATCACATCGAACGGCGGGGCCTGGCCCGCGCGCTCGTCGGACCGCCGCTGGAGCGCGTCCTGGATCTCCAGTTTCAGCTGGGAGGGCAGGCTGTCCAGGAAGATGCGCTCATGACCGGGGACCGGGACGTCATCGAGATACCGGGCGGCAAAGCCGCCCGGTTCGGGACGGCCGCGGGCTTTCCACGTCTTGCCGTGGTTCTGGCAGAACGGGATGTCACGCTCGGCCCACAGATCGCAGAACCCGACAAGGCGTTACGCACGCACAATCCCTGACGGCAGGCGCCGCGCCCGCAACCGGGTACCCGGCAGCAGGCCAGCGGGGGCTGCTTGCGCCAGTGGGGGCTCGTCGACGCGGCCCAATGACGACCGACGCCTTCCGCAAGTGGCTGGCTCGTCTTCCCGGCTCCGGCGAGCTCGCGGCGCGCCGGGCTGTCGGGGGCAGCCACCCCGCACATGTTCCGCCACGCGGCGGCGACCGAGGTCCTGGCTTGCGGCGCCCGTCCAGGCCGGCGTTACCCCGCAGGCGCGCAGACGCTCCCGTTCGGCGCGGACGACTCTCACCTCAACCACTTGGGCACACGTGCACTCGCGCATCCCATCGGTGCTGGTTGCTACCTGACTCGATTTTGGCAGCATGTGGTGTCCGGTAGTCACCCCTGAGCACGCGGGCATGCGCCGTTCTCAGGAGGGGGCCAGGGGTGACGCCCAGGTTCGAGTCAAGTTGAGCACGGATGCGGTCATAAGTAGCCAACGCCGCTGCCTGGTTACCGACGCCAGCAAGCGCGACCATCAGGCAGGCGTGTGCGCGTTCGTCGAAGGGATCCCGCAGAGTCTGAGCGTGCAGGTGCGGCAGCACCCGACCGTGGTTGCCGTGGGCGCTAGCGTCCTCGGCGTAGTCCGCGATGAGGTTCGCGTGCCGGGTTCGCAGAGCGGCGAGCAGTGGGCTGGTCTGCAGGACTTCGATGTCGGCCGCCGGCTCGTCGGTCCACAGGGCCAGGGCCTTGTCGTAAAGATCCCACGCAGTCAGGCAATCGCCGTTGCATCGGGCAGTAGCTGCGGCCTCGGCTAGCTGCGTGTAAGAGGTGAAGTCAAGCTGCCCGGAGCCTGGCGTCAGCCGGTACTTTCTGCCACTTGTCGCTAAGATCGATCTCGAACTGCTTGCCGCAAGTGCTCGCCTGAGATAGCTGACGGCGTTCTGGACCATGCTGCTCGCGGTTGCTGGCGGGTCGTGCTGCCAGATGAGGTCGCTGATGGTGTCGCGGTGAACCAGTTGGCCGGGTCTCAGGGCCAGGATCGCCAGTACCGCACGGCAGCGGACAGAGCCCAGTAGAACTGGGGCGCCGTCGCGCCAGGCGGCTACTGGCCCGAGAACCTGCACACTTAAGCCGTCGGCTGGCCTGATTGATTTCTTCTCGAGGACACCGTACGCGGGAGGCTCCAAGTTCGACCGCGCGCCTTGCGGCTCCGGGCCGAGCACCTCGACAAGCCTGCTCATCGTGACAGCGCGTGGGGTGCGAGTTATGCCTTGCTCTAGATCTCTGAGCACCGTTACGCTCAGGCCCGCTGCTTGAGCGAGCTGCCTCTGGGTGAGCCCGACGGCGATACGTCGCTGGCGAATACTCGTGCCTACAGTGCCTAACTCGCCCATGTTCGCAATACTCCCAGGACATTAAACGCTGTTACATGAGATTCTCTTTGTTCATCCAATAAGTAACTGTTGCATACTGTAATGTAACATGTACCGGTTTCACCAGCGGCACGCAAACGGGATTGGCTAGACACAACTGATGGCCTGGCTCCGGCTGGGCGTGTCGTTCTGCTGGGGCCCAGGCCGGGGTCTGGCGGGTCGAGAGGCATCCGCAGCCGGATTGTGACCTGGCAGCCGGTGACGTGGACGTCTTCGATCAGCAGTCGCAGCAGCTGCTGTTTCTGCGTGGTGAAGCTGTCACGTTTGGCTTCCAGGTCGCGGAGGCGTGCGGTGACTTCGCTGGAGCGGCGGTGCAACTCGGGCATGTCGATGAGTCCGGCCTGGTAGAGGTCGGCCAGTCTGCGGCGTTCGGCGGTGGTGGCGTCGATCTTGCGGTCAAGGCCGCCGAGTTCGGGGGCGAGTAGCTCGTCGTCGGGGATCAGGTAGTGACCGCGATGGCTTGCTGGCCGGCCAGCAGCATGCGGGGCTGGGAGAGCGCGGCGCGCATCTAGTCGAACACATAATCGTCGAGCGCGTCGGCGCGGATGTTGCGCTCGGTGCAGCGGCGGTCTTCGCCGCCGGCGTGCGGCGGGTCGTGGTTGCGGCAGTAGTAGTAGCGGCGCCAGGTGCCGTTGCGGCCGCGCATCTTGTGGCAGTTGGTGCCGACGTCGCAGATCCCGCACTTGACCAGGCCCTTGAGCAGCTAACGCGGCCTCGGGCTCGTATATCTCCAGGTGCGTGGCGGCGGCGTTGGTGCGGGCGACCCGCTGGTATCCGTAGGCGGTCTTCCACGTGGTGATCTCTCCGGCGCGGGCGCGGAACAGCTTCCCGCGCCGGTACCGTTCGGCGACCTTCGCGTTCTCGTACTCGGCGATCACGCCCTGCATCTCGGTGAGCAGCGTGGCCCCGGGGATCGTCGGCGGTCAGGTCGGGGGCGTCGGTGAACCGGACCGTGACCGAAACGGGCCAGCTCGTCCAGGACCAGGACCCCGTAGGCGTAGGCGCGGGCGAGCCGGTCCGGGCACGACGCCAGCTCGAACAAGCCGGCCTCGGCGGCGTCGCGCAGCGCGTCCAGCCCGGCCGGTCCAGGCGTGCGCCGGACTGACCGTCGTCGACGTACTCGCCGGCCAGCTCGTCGCAGATGACCGACGCGTGCTCGCGCAGCACCTGCGGCTGGGCGCCGATCGTGCCGCGTTCGGCCTGCCGTTCCGCGGACACCCTAGATGGTGTGCTCGCGGCTCGGCCGTGCGCCGGCCGCAGGGACCGGGACGGGCTGGTCCTGGTGGCGCCGCCGGAACGCGGCCTGGCGGCATCGGTCACCGCAGTACCGCTGCCGCCCGGCGAGCGCGAACAGGGCCTGGCAGACCGGACAGGTCATCGTCTCGTGGCGGGCCGCCGGCTGGCCTGGCGCCGGACCGCCATCCCGCTGGGCGGGTACCCGCGCGTAGCGGGCAGCCTTCATCGCTGACCCCCGATCGTGGCGGGCATGCGTTGCTGCGGCGTTCGGTCGTTCTTCACAGGCGCCACCGTCGGCCGCGCTTGGCTTGTGCCTTGGCCTGCGCCTCGTGCGCCTTGTCGCCGATCTCCCCGAAGATAACTGCCGCCGACTGAAACGCCTCGCTCGCCTCGCGCGAAGACTGGGCCTTGGCCAGTGCGGTTCCGAGTGCGTAGAGAGTCTCGGCCTCGCCTGTCCTGTCGCCGATCTGGCGGTAAATCTCTGCGGCGTCGCGCAGCGCCGCCGGCGCTTCCCCGACTCGCTCTCGCTTAAGGACGTCGGCGAGGTTGCGAAGCATGGAGGCCTGGCCAGCCAGATCCCCGAAGTCTCTGTAGCAGCGCACCGCGTCGGTCAGCGAGGCGACGGACTGATCGATCGCGCCCAGCTCGAAGCTGACCAATCCGAGCACTCCCAGGGCCTCGCCTTCCCGGCGGAGGTCGGTGGTCTCCCCGTAGGCGGCAACAGCATCCTTGCTAGCGACTGCGGCGTCGTTTAGCCGACGCTGGCTTCGCAGCATGAAAGCCAGGTTAACCAGGGCGTTGCCGGCCCCATGCCTGTTCCCCGTCGCCTGGCGGATTGCCACTACTTCCCGAGCGGACGCCAGAGCCTCCTCTTTCCGGCCCAGGTAGCTCAGGGCCGGGTTCGCGACACCCAGCGCGTCCGCCTCGTCATCACGGTTGCCAGTCTCTCGGAAAATCACCGTGGCGTGCTCGCAGGCGGTCACGGCTTCCTGGTAACGGCCCAGCCCAGAGAGCGCGGCTCCCTGCCAGGTCAGGGCGCGCCCCTCGCTGGTCCGATCTGCCAGCCTCCCTGCGGCTGCCACAGCGACGGCGGCGACTTCTAGCATCTCGTTCAGTAGTCGCCGGGCATCGAGGTATCTCTCTAGGGCGAACGCTAGCTCAATGGCGAGTCGGTCAAAGCCCTCCTCAGCCACCGCCGGTAGCGCGGTCATCAGCCTGGGCCGCTGGGAGTCGAACCACTCCATCGCGTTCTGCCATTCCGCCCAGTTCTGCGCCCAGGCGGCAGGATCTGACGCGCCATGCAACGGCGCGTCAACGGCCTCGCGCGCCAGCTGCAGGTAGTCAGCCAGCTGCGCAGGACTCCGCGCCCCGGAATCAGCCCCGGTTACCACGTCCGGGATTGCCCGTACGCAGTGTCCACCGCGGCCGTCTGGGCGTTCACCTCTGGATCTTCTTCGCGCATGTGTCACTGTGTAGCAGCATCGGCTGGCTGGCTCCAGCGCCGTCAGCTCACGAGATCCGGGATGACTGTCAGCCCGGTACCGGGCAACCAGGTACCGAGTGCGCTGCCGGAGCGGCCGCCCCAGGCCTCTGGCAAGTCCTCCCTGCTGGGATCGGCAACATCGTGGTGTCGCTGCGACTGTTGGTCAGCCCACCTCACTTACGTGGCCGGTCGGAGACGGCTTTTGAGCAACCGTAGGCGGGTTGGTGGGTTTTCCGGTACTGGTGCGAGGGCTGGTTCCGGTACTTGGCGGGTGGCGGGGTGGGTTTTGGTGCGGTCAGGCTGCTGGTTTGGCCTGTGTGGTACCGGATTCGGGATTAGGCGCACGTGGGTGGTGGTGGTGGTGGTGGGGCTGATGCTTGGCATGTATGCCTGGCGGTGGTTTGGGCTGGCCGGGCTGGCGTGAGTTTGAGGAGCTTGTGATGGGGCGTTCGGCGCTGGTGCGGCGGGTGTTCGTGGTGACAGCGGTGTGCCTGACGGGGCTGTCGCTGGGGGTGTCGGGGTCGCTGGCGCAGTCGTCGGGGGGGTCGGCGGGGAAGCCGCATTCGGTGTCGTTGAAGACGTATAAGGAGCCGGCGATGCCCCGGCAGCCGAAGTCGCCGGAGCGGTTCAGCGCGCCGCAGGGCGTGGGGCAGGCGCCGGGGATGTCGTCGGTGCAGCGTGCGGCAGCGGGGTCGGCGCTGGCGCGGGCCGCAGTGTCGGGCCGGCCGGTGGGGGTAGGGGCGCTGACGACGGAGACATCGACGGTCACGGCGCTGCCTGACGGGGAGTTGTCGCTGACGCAGTCGGTGCTGCCCGAGCGGGTGCAGCGTGGGTCTGGGTGGGTGGCGGTGGATACGTCGCTGCGGCTGGTGAACGGCCGGTGGGCGGCGGGGGCGGTGCCGGTGGCGTTGTCGCTGTCGGCGGGCGGCAGGAGCGCGCTGGCGGTGCTGGGCGCTGGCCGGCGCAGTGTCAGGGTGCGGTGGCCGGGCGTGCTGCCGCGGCCGGTGGCGGCCGGATCAGTGGCGCGGTACCCGAACGTGCTGCCGGGGGTGGACTTGGTGGTGACGGCGACCGTGACGGGTTTTTCTGAGGTCCTGGTGGTGAAGGACGCGGCGGCGGCGCGGGACCGGGGCCTGGCGGCGCTGCGGCTGGCAGTTGCCGGGGCGCGGGTGTTCGGGGAGTCGGACGGTTCGGTGGCGGGGGTGAGCGGGGGCCGGGTGGCGTTTACCGAGCGGCCGCCGCTGATGTGGGATTCGTCGGTGACGGCGCGGGTGGCCGGCGCGGCGGGGGTGCGGGCCGCGGCGGTGGTGGCGTTGCGCTCGTCGGTGGCGGGGCCGGGGTCGGCGGCGCACCTGGCGTCAGGGCGGCTGAGCGCGGGCACCGGCGGCGCGGTGACGATGACACCGGACCAGGCCGTGCTGGCGTCGCCGCGGACGGTATTCCCGGCGTATATCGGGGCGAATATGATCGCGGACGCCAGCGCTTGGACGGGCCAGACCTACTCGCCGTCCGGCCCGGCGTTCGACATGGTGCAGCAGGGCTCGCCGTGTGATGACGTGTCGTATTACGACAACGAGAACCCTGACGACAACCCCGACTCGCTGGGGGTGGGGTATTTCCCGTCGTCGTGGGGGGCGTGCTCGGGGACACAGAACGCCTACTACGAGATGCCGTTGTCGACAGTGATCGACGGGGCGGTGATCCACCTGGCGACGGTGAACGCGGCGGAGGACTACTCGTCGTCATGCTCGACCGACCACAACGTGAACCTGATCTGGACCGGGACCATCGGCAAGACCACCGACTACGCGCATCAGCCGACGTGGCACCAGAATGACCTGGACGTGACGCAGAACGGTACCGGGGTGCCCGACACCGCAGGCAGTGACGTCAACTGTGACGTGTCGACGCTGGGGCCGTCGAAGTATTCCGAGCCATACGGGTTCACGGTGACCTCGACGATGGCGACGGCGGCTAAGTCCCCGTACTGGTCGAGCTTCACGTTCGTGCTGACCGAGAGCTCGCAGGACTCCTCGGGGGACTCGCTGAAGCGGTTCACCAACAACCCGACGATGACCATCCAGTACGCGTTCCTGCCGGACTCGCCGTCCAAGCTGGAGGTCGGGGATAACAGCACCGACCTGCAGTCATGCCCGTCGTCGGGAACTTTGCCCAAGCTGGGCGCGTCGTCGGGTACCGGGGTGGAGCTGCAGGCGGACTTCGCGCAGAAGAATTCTGACAGTCTGACCGGGTACTTCGACTACTGGGACGTGACGAAGGGCCAGACCTCATCCACGAACACGGCGCTGTCGGTGACGCCGGCGGACAGTTCGACCGGCGCGGCCGCGCACGTGACGATCGCCCAGTCGACCATCAACGGCTACTCCGACGGCGACACGATCGATGTGAAGGTGTGGGCGGTGGACGCGGTTTTGTCCTCCGATGACGGGCCGTCGTCGACGTGCTCGTTCCAGGTGTGGCCGACAGACCCGGGCGGGACGACGGTGACGATGACCTCGCCGGCGAATCCGCCGATGGGCAGCACCGCGACGTTCACGCTGGCGGCGTCCACGCCGTCGGCGTGCACGGCGGCCAGCTTCGAGTGGGAGCTGGACGAGCCGCCAGTGACGGGCGCGGAGAACACCGTGACCGCGACGGACGGGACGGCGACGGTGTCGCTGATCGTCCCGTCGCCGGGCAACCATCAGCTGGATGCGTTCGCGAACTGCGCCAACAACCCCAACCCGACTACCGATACCGGCAGCGCATCGTTCACCGTCGGCGGGGACCCGCCGCTGAACTGCGCCAGCTGGGCGAAGGCACTGGCCAACCAGTGCACGAACTCGGCCGGCACGCTGGTCACGAACGAGCCGTTCGACAACACCATGTTGTCGGGTAACTCCGGCAGCTGCGGGGCCACGGCCGGCGACGGATCCGGTGATGAGTTCGACTACGCCGAGCTGCAGGCGCAGGGCTGGCTGCCGAACGGGAACGTGACCGTGGACGGCGCAGACTTCACGCTGCCGGACTACGGGAACTGCGCCGCCGACAACGTGCTGGCCGCCGACCAGACCATTACGATGGGCGGGCAGGGCAGCGCGCTGGTGTTCCTGGCCACCTCGAGTAACGCGTATGTCCCGCTGACCGCCGGGACCGGCACGCCCGGCTCGCTGTGGGGATCGGACGCGACCGCGCCGCCGGTGGAATCGGGCACCAACGTGACCGGCACCGGCTGCGACGGGGTGGACGCGTTCAGCGGCAGCGACACCGGCTGCGTCCCGTCGAGCGGCACTATCACCTACACCAACGGCGACACCGCCACCTACGACCTGACCGTGCCCGACTGGATCTCGGGCCCGTCTGACATCGCCGCCGTCAGCACCGCCGACTGGGACCAGTCCGGCGGCACGAGCCAGGCCGAAGGCCCGAAGATTTACGCGTTCGCGGTGCCGCTGAACCCGGCCCTCACGGTCGCCTCGGTCACCTTGCCCGACGTCGACGACGCCGTCTACGCGCCCGGCACTAACCCCTTGGCAGCCCTGCACGTCTTCGGCATGTCCGTCCGCAACACCACTACCGCCACGCCCGCCGCCAGCGGCACCCCGGTCGCGGTGCCGGCCGGCTGCGGCGGCAGCGGCGCCGCCTGCGGCTGGACCGGGTCGTATGACTCGCCGATCGAGGCCGGCTGGGGCCCGGCGACAGACGAGAACCTGACGTACCGGATGGCGGTGTCGATGAACGTCAGCGCCCCGGCCGGGTCGCTGCTGCGGATCCGGCTGTCCGACCCAGGGTTCTTGGGCGGCGACACCGACGGCGCCATCACCATCGGCGACGCCACCGTCGCCCAGCAGTACTACCAGGCGGTACCCGATACGACACCGACCCAGCTGTACTTCGACGGCCAGAAATCGGCCACGCTGTGCGCGGGCTGCGACCTGTACTCCGACCCGCTGACGCTGCCGTTCGCAGTAACCGCCGGGCAGAACCTGCTGATCAGCATCTACGTGGCCAACGGCTCGTCAGCCTCGCCGTACCCGGCGATCACCTTTATGCCCGGCACTGCATGGCCGAGTGGTGCGTCGGTGTACCCCAGTAGTGTCGCCGGCGATCAGACCATGGTCTCGAACACGTCCGAGACCGTCTTCCCCCCGTCGGACTGGCAGACCCAGGACTTCCTGCTGTCGGGCGTGGACGTGACGACGCCGTCGGAGACGTTCACCGAGACCGGCTACGGCACTGGCACCGTCACCACGCCGGGCCAGCCGACCGTCGTGGTAGCCGGCAACAACGTCACCGACCTGTGGGGCACGAACATGGTCGTGGCCGGCGATTTCGGGTCGCCCAGTATCCGGATCGCCGGCCAGCTCGCCAACGCGATCCCGGCCGGGCAGACCACGCCGACCGCGCTGGCCGGGCCGGGCGCCGACTACGGCGTGGTCGACGCCGGCATCGAGACCAATGAGCTGCAGGCCGACCAGGCGGGCATCGGCGGGGTCAGCCTGCTGGCCCGCTTCGACCGGGACGTGCTGGCCGAGCCCGACGTCGGCACCGTCGTCGTCAACGAGGGCCTGGAAGACCTGCTTAAGGAAGCCGCCGCCGGCGATGCGAACATCGCCGGCAACGTCGAGGTGGCGATCGAGCAGCTGCAGACCATCCTGACCGGATACGGGATATCGATCGTGGTCGCCACGCTGACCCCGTGCGGGAATTACGTCGGCACCGGCAGTCCCGCCGACGCATGCCCGCTCGGCGGCACCGCCGACAGCGCCCGCCAGGACGGGGTGAACGCGTGGATCGCGGGCGAGACGCAGGCATTCCCGCTGCTGTTCGGCGCCCCGAACCTGGCCGACGTGGACTGCGCGGTGTCCACCCTGGGCCCGACCGGCTGCAACCAGAGCGAGACCAACGAATCCACCGAGACCCTGGCGTCCGGGTACGGCGCCGGACCGCCGCCGACCGGCGACTGGGTGAACCTGACCGTAGCCGGCTACGCCCAGGCAGCCCAGGCAATCACATCGGCGGACCTGTTCCCGCCGCTAGCCCCAGGCACCTGACCCGGCTGGGGTTCCCGGCCCGCCGGGAACCCCAGCACCAGCCATCCGCTCATCCACTTATCCGGTTCGTCCTGCCCGCCCCGCTCATTATGCGTGTCTCGTTTACTGCTGGCCTGGTCGCTGCCGCGGTCGGCCGTTTTATGAGGAAGGTGTGCCGCCATGCCGTTCTTTGACAGGGGTCGCCGCGCCCACCGCAGCACAGTTGCGGTGATCATGCAGCGGACTGCGACGGAGCGGTCCCGGCTGGCCGGCGCCGGGGCGCTGGTCGGGCTGGTGGGCGTGGTGGCGGGCATGATGGCGCCCGCGCCGGCGGCTGCTGCGCCCGCGCACCGGATATTACCTCGGTCGCAGCGGCAGGTGCCGGTGCCGGTGCACGCATATAAGGGCGGGCCGCGGAGGATGCCGGTGATGCGGCCCGCCGCACGGCCGGTGGTGCACTGGCCGGCGGCGAAGGCTGCGACAGTGACGCTGCGATCGTCGACGGCCGTGGCCGCGATGCTGGCGGGCAGTGCGGCTGCGAATGCCGGCCCGCGCGGGAACGTGGCGCTGTCGGCGCCGTCGCACGGCGCGCTCCGGGCCGGATCGCTGCCTATCGAGGTGGGACCGGCGGACACCGCGAGCAGCGCCAGGCACGCCAGGGTTCCCGCCGCGGCCGCCGCGGCGGCGTTGCTGCCATCCAGGGTGCGGGTGTCAGTGGCCTCGCACGCCGCGGCGGAGAAGGCCGGCATCAGCGGCCTGATCTTTACCCTGGGCAGGGCGGATGGCGGCCGTGCAGCCAGCCGGGTGCACGTGAGCCTGGATTATGCGTCGTTCGCAGGCGCCGACTGGGGTGGCTATGCGGACCGACTGCGGCTGGTGGAGCTGCCGGGCTGCGCGCTGACCACGCCGCGGGTGCCCGCGTGCCGGCGGCAAACGCCGGTTGCGTCTTATAACGACGTTGTGGCGTCGAGGCTGGGAGCCGACGTCGCGCTGCCCGGCTCGGGCTCCGCACCGGCGGCCGCGGGCCATGACGGCGAGGTGGCTGGCGCGGCAGGCGTGCGCGCCATCGCGGACGTGGTGATGGGCGTCACCACGGGCCCGTCGGGCTCCGGCGGGAACTACGCGGCGGCGCCGCTATCGCAGTCAGCGAACTGGTCCGATGGCGGGGACTCCGGCGCGTTCACCTATTCCTACAACCTGGCCGTGCCGCCCGTGCCCGGCGGTCTTCAGCCGGACGTGGCATTCGGGTATAACTCGCAGGCCGTGGACGGCCTGACGTCCTCGACCAACGACCAGGCGTCCGAAATCGGAGACGGCTGGAACTATGACCCCGGGTACATCGAGCGGGACTACCAGACCTGCGCGGACAACAAGTCGCTGCCGACCAGCCCCACGAATGAACAGACCGGCGACCTGTGCTGGAACTCCAGCACCGACGTGACGACCATGATGCTGAACGGCTCGTCGACAACCCTGGTGGACGACCCGACCAACGGCTGGACCGCGGAGGCCGACAACGGGGCGAAGATCACTTACGAGACCGGGTCGGGCAGCAACGGCACCCACGACGATGACTACTGGGTCGTGACCGAGACTGATGGCACCAGCTACTATTTCGGGCTGAACGAGCTGCCCGGATACGCCTCCGGTGACACCGCGACCGACAGCACCGACACGGTGCCGGTGTACGGGCCGGTGTCGGGTGACCCGTGCTACCAGCTGACTGCGGACACCTTCGCCGGTTCGGTCTGCAGCCAGGCGTGGCGGTGGAACCTGGACTACGTCACCGATTCCCACGGCGACGCGATGGCCTACTTCTACAACACCGAGACCAACTACTACGCCCAGGACGACGGCACCACGGCGCCCCAGTCCTCGGCCTACACCCAGGCCAGCACGCTGAAGACGATCGAGTACGGGCTGCGCGCCGGGGCGGTGTACGGGGCTACGCCCGCCGCTGAGGTGAACTTCACCGCGCCTGAGACCCGCACCGACATCCCCACCAGCAGCAGCAACGGCAATACCGACCTGGCCTGCGCCTCTGGCGCGGCATGCACGGTGACCTCGCCGACGTTCTGGACCAAGTACGACCTGACCACGGTGGCGACCGAGGCACTGGACGGGTCGACGCTGGAGCCAGTGGACTCCTGGGCGCTGCAGCAGGACTACCCAGCGACAGGGGACACCACACCGCCGTCGCTGTGGCTGGAATCGATCACCAGGACCGGTCAGGACGGATCGCCGTCGGTGGTCCTTCCGTCGGTGAGCTTTGCCGGGCATGCCTACGGGAACCGGGTGAATGTCACCGATGGGTACCTCCCGCTGACCCGGTACCGGCTGACTCAGATCACGACCGAGACCGGGCAAGACATCACCGTGAACTATGCCGCGACGTGCCCGTCGCCGCTGCCCACCGATGAGGACAACACCAGCTTGTGCTATCCGTCCTGGTGGACGCCGACGAACGGGCAGTCGTTCGAGGACTGGTTCTACAAGTTCGTGGTGACCAGCGTCACTCAGTCCGACGACTATTCCGCGGACGCCCAACCGGGGGTCACCACCAGCTATTGTTACGGGTCGCAGTCCAACTGCCTGTCCGGCGGGGCTTGGCATTACGACGACGACACGATGGTCCGCTCCGACCAGCGGACCTGGGATCAGTGGCGCGGATTCCAGGACGTGTGGACGACTACCGGGACATCGCCGGATCCGATCACCCAGTCCGAGGACATCTACTTCCGCGGCATGAACGGGGACTACCAGACCGGCAGCGGCGGCAACACCACCGCGTCAGTGACCAGCACCGTCGGGAACGTGACCGTGACCGACTCCGACCAGTACTCCGGCATGAACTTCGAGCACATCGTGTACAACGGTTCCGGCGGCCCAATGGTTACCGCCACCGTGACCACGCCGTGGAGCAGCCAGACCGCGTCGCAGTCGCAGCCCTCGCCGCTGCCGGCGCTCACGGCGCACCTTACCGGGACCGCCGAGACGCAGGAGTTCACCGCGTTGGCCTCCGGCGGGAACCGGGAGTCTGACACCATCTACGGCCACACGGCCGGCTACGGCCTGGTCACGTCGGTGGCCAGCGCGCCCGACGCGTACGATAACGGCGTCGCCGGCCCTACTTCCGAGGACACGTGTACCCAGACCGCTTATGCGCAGAACACCTCCAGCAACCTGGTCGACCTGCCTGCCGAGGTGGTCGTCACTTCGGTCACCCCATCGAATTGCCCGATCACCTACTCGGCGTCCTCACCGCCCCCGAGTAATGAGCTGGTCTCCGACACGCGGGACTACTACGACAACTCGGCGACTCTCGGCGCCGCCCCGTCCAAGGGTGACCTGACTGAGTCGACCAAGGCCACCTCCTACACCGGGTCGACGGAGAACTTCACTACCGAGACTCAGGACGTCTACGACGAGTACGGGCGGGTCACCTCGGCCACTGACGCCGACGGCAACGTCACCACCACCGCCTACACTCCCGCGACCGGCGCCGAGCCGACGCAGGTGCAGGTGACTGCCCCGAAGACGTCGACGGCGCCGAACGGGCTGGTGACGACCACCACCTATGACCCGTTGCGGGAGTTGCCGCTGACGGTAACGACTCCGGGAGGCCAGCTCACTACCAAGACCTACGACGCGCTCGGCCGGGTCACGGCCGTGTGGCTGCCGACCGCGTCTAAGGCAGCCGGCGCGGACGCCAGCTACACCTATAGCTACGACGTGACCAACTCAGCGCCGTCTGTGATCACCACGAATACCGTCGTGCCTGCCGGGAACGCCTACATCACCAACGAGACGATTTACGACTCGATGGGCAACCCGATCCAGATTCAGGCGGAGACGCCCAATGGCAACATGGACGTCACCACCACGTTCTATAACAGCGACGGCTGGAAGGAGCTGGTCTTCCACCCGTTCTACGCTGTCGGTGCGCCGTCAACCTCCGTGGTCGCGGCCGCGGACGACGCGGTGCCCGACCAGACCGGGTACGTCTACGACGGGACCGGGCGGGTCATCAAGCAGATCACCTACAGTGACGCGACCGAGGAGTACGAGACCGACACCGCCTACGGCGGGGACTACACCACCGTCACCCCGCCCTCAGGCGGCACCGCCGAGACCACTTATACCAACGGCGAGGGCCTGACCAGCTACATCTACCAGTACCACTCCAGCCCGCCGCCAGCCAGCCCGCCCGCGCCCGGGTCCGGGGACTCCGCCGGGTCCGCCGGCTGGGACCAGACCTCCTACACCTACTACCCGTCGCAGAACCTGGACACCATCACCGACGCCGCTGGCAAGCAGTGGTCCTACGACTACAACCTGGCGGGGGAAACCACCAGCTCGACGGACCCCGATACTGGCACGACGACCTCGACCTATGACAACGACGGCAACCTGCTGTCGACGACGAGCGCCGACAACCAGACAATCTCCTACGTCTACGACGCCGATGGCCGCAAGATCGCCGAGTACGCTGCCACAGTCGCGAATCAATCCGCTTCCAACGAGGTTGCGGCCTGGGTCTACGACACCCTCCAGAAGGGCCAGCTGACCTCCTCTACTGCCTACGTTGGCGGGACCAGCGGCCAGTCCTACGCACAGGACGTGATCGGCTACGACTCCAACGGCCTGTCTAAGGGCACCGAGACCAAGATCGGGAGCGGGCCGCTGGCAGGCAACTACGTCACCGAGGACTACTACGCCGCCAACGGGACACTCGACGAGTACATCGACGGCGCGGCCGGCGGCCTGCCGCAGGAGACTGTCAACATTGGCCTCGACATCGAAAACAACCCGCTCAGCATCACTAGCAGCCAGGCTAACTACGTCAGTGCCCTGTCCTACACAGATCTCGACCAGCCGCTGGAATACAACTTCGGGCCCAGCACCAACCCGGCCTACCTCAGCGAGTACTACAACTACCAGGGCCAGATCACCGAGTCGGTGACCTCGGCCGGCCTGTCCCCGGTCACGGTCGACAACCAGAATTACACCTACGACAACAACGGCGACATCACCTCCGACGCCGACACGCCATCCGGCGGACCGGCGCAGGTGCAGTGCTACACCTATGACTACCTCGGCCGGCTCACCACCGCCTGGTCCCAGGGCAGCGCGGGCTGTAGCGGCGGGCCGTCCCAGACCGCCGAGGCGACTGCCGCCGCCCCCTACTGGGACGCCTACACCTACAACGACGAGAACGACATGACCTCCGAGGTCAGCACCCCCGCCTCAGGGTCGGCGACTACCTACACCAACGCCTTCCCCGCCACCGCCGGCGCCGACGGCCCGCACGCCATCGCCTCCCAGCAGGCCCAGGGCCCGAGCGGTACCACCACCACCAGCTACGGCTACGACGATGCAGGCAACACCACCTCCATCACCACTGGTACCAGCACCACCTCGCTGAACTGGGACGGCACCGGCCAGGTCCCCGGTCAGCTCGCGTCCATCACCAGCGGCTCAACCACCGTCGCCAGCTACATCTACGACGCCGGCGGCAACCTGCTGCTGCAAACCGACGGGTCCACCACGACGCTCTACCTCCCCGACGAGCAGATCGTCAGCGCCAACGGCAACCTGTCCGGCACCCGCTACTACAGCCTTGGCGGCGTCCTGGTCGCCGCCCGGACCAGCGGCGGCACGATCGACTACCTGACGGGCAACCAGCAGAACACCTCTACCGTCGCGATCAACGCCTCCACCCTGGCTGTCACCCGCCGCTTCTACGACCCCTACGGCAACGCCATCGGTGCCCCGCCCGCCAGCTGGCCAGGTACCCGGGGGTTCGTCGGCGGCACCGCCGACCCAGCGACCGGCCTGACTAACCTCGGCGCCCGCGAATACGACTCCGCCACCACCACGTTCATCACCTCCGACCCCATCCTCACCCCCGACAACCCCCAGGACCTCAACCCCTACGCCTACGCCGCAGACAACCCCGTCACCAACAGCGACCCGTCCGGGCTGTGCATCGACGACGACGGCAACTACTACTGCCCCACCGCCGGCACAAGCGGCAGCGGCAGTGGCGGCGGCAGCGGCAGCGGCGGCGGGCAGGCCAGCCCGGACCGGCCGTTCGTCAACCCCTGCCCCAGCTACGACGCCGGCTGCCCCGGCTACGTGGCCCCCGGCAGCGCCGCCCTCCCCAAGCCTGAACGCCCCGTCTACGACACCTACTACAGCACCTACATCGGGCCGAGCCCTTACACTCCCGGCGGCGCCGCCTACAACCTCACCGTCCTCGCCGAGTTCTGCGGCAGCGACACCTCCCCCGGCTACGGCCAGTGCGGCAGCGCCTACGGCCAGATCCTCGGCGACTACGGCGGCGTGGGCGCCGCCGCCGTGGGCGCCGGCTACAGCATGGCAGCCACCCTCGGCAGCAGCGACACCGGTGAAGGCGGCGACCTTAACGACCTGGCAAACGCCGACGCCGCAGCCAACCAAGACCTCAACCAACTGGAAGGCCCCGCAGGGTCTGATGACTCCCTTCCGCCGCTGTCGGACGAGGCCAGGCAGGCGCTGGCGCGGATGCAGGCCGATGCGACGCCAACCGGAATAAGCCCCGATGCAAGTCCAGTAGATTTCGCCGATGACGACGGTCCATCTACAGTGTCAGGGTGGGTCGCGGAGAATATGGAGGACGCTGCTGACGGGTTGACCACCTATGCGGGATCACTTCATGCAATCGATCACTTTATCCCCGTAGTCCCGGGGCAGGTTGCTGATCCATTGCTGGTCAGCACGATGCTAATCGCAGCCCTTTTCGGGAGGTGACGTGGAGGTCAGGCGGATGGATCATTCTCCCGGTCGCATTTCCGGCCGAGGGCCCTATCGCGATCGCCTGAATGAGGAGGTGTGGAGTCGGCTGGTCGAGATCGTCAGTGCAGCGAACCGCGGCGATGCGGATGCGCACTTTTCCGCGATCAGCAAGTGGCCAGAAGAGCTGTCGCTTGTAGGCCATCAGCGCGCGGCGGTGTATTTGCTCTACCTGCTATATCGTCAAGTCAAAACCACCATCGGCCGCGCGCCGACCCAGGCGGACCTCCATGAGCTGACCAGTACCGTCTATCCGAGGTTCCGGGAGATCCTGACTGCGGATGAGCTGCTGCTGGAGGAGACGTTCCGAGCGGTCTTCGAGTTCCCGCCGCTGAGGGTCACACTGAAGCCAGGAGAACGCGTCGCGTTGAGTTCCGTGGCCCTCGGCGTGTTGATGGTGGATCCGGCACGGGAGATGGAAGCGATGAGGCCGGGCATGGCCGGGTGGCTGAGCCGGAATCAGGAGAAGTTCCGGGCTGAGGGGATGCTCGACGATCCTTCCGGTGCAGAGCGCCCTTGATAAAGAAATAGAAAAGTTGGGCCGTTGATCTTGGACGGGTTAGCCGGTGTCGGCGTAGTGCCATTCGGCGGCGATGATGCCGGGAACGGGGGGAAGTCCTGCTGCTGGCGGGTCAATGTGGTGCGGGTGTCGCGGCGTTCCTGGCGGCGTGATCCGAGGGTGACGGAGTAGTGGCGGGAGCGGGTGGAGAACCATCCGCGGTAGCCGAGCTGGTGCGCCCACCGGGCCAGGTGGAGGCTGGTGTATTCCTCGCGCTGGCCGAGCTGCCAGCATGCGGTGATGAGCCGGCGTGCGTGACTGGTGACGTGCCAGGCGTCCAGGTCGGCCGCACTGCGGATGCGGCTGGGTATGCCGCCCGCAGTCCTCGGTGCCTTTGGAGGAGTATTTGGCGACGTAAGCGGCGACCTTGTGGTCGTCCAGCGGGAGCCGCGCTGGTAGGCGGCACCGCCGACCTCCTTGGCGCCACCGAGGCCGGCGCGGCGATCGGCACGGCACTCGGCGGTCCGGTGGGGACCGTCGTCGGAGCGCTAGTCGGGGCAGCCATCGGCGGCGGTCTTGCGGCAGCAGCCGGCTCTTTTATCAGCGACCTGTTTTAGCGAGTTCAGCGATAACTAGTTACGGTGAAGAGGCAGGAAATGCAGATCGGACGCATAGCCGCGGTGATTATCTGCCTCCTCGTCACTGTCATGATGCTGCGCCGCGGCATGACGTTGTGGCATCGTGACCGCAGGCTGCCGAAGAACCTGGTAACCGGCGTGTACTTCTCGCGGGCCGTTCACTACGGCGTTGAGAGAGCCATGCTGCCGATGGCGGCCTTCGGAGTATTCCTGGCGGCCGCGGTCCTCATCTCGCCGTGGTCCGGCGCGGGGAACTCCCATCTGACCGGAGCCCGCTGGTGGCTGGGTGTTATCGCGGCCAGCGGGATCTGTGTTTCCATGGGCCTGACGTTCGCGATTATCTATTTCAACCGGCCACGATGGATTGTGCCGCCGTTCATGAGGTCCGAGCAGGGAATTACCGTGGCATGGTGGAGCGGGAGACGTGTCCGCGGCGGCCAACGGCAGGCGGGTCAGGTAAGGGAGGAGCAGCGGCGTAGTGGCATGCGGCGGTGACAGGGTGCTGACGGGCGCTAGGTACAGGCGCAGCATCCACAGGAACCTCGCGCCGGCCACGGCCAGCGGGACACCAGCGCGGAAGCTGTCCGTGTCAGAGCGGATCAGGCCGGCCCACTCCTCGTTCGCCCATGCCCAGTACGACCGTCCGGTCTGCGCGCATCGCAGCAGCACCACCGCGCTGGCGTGCAGCGCTGCCTGGCGACGCGATGCCGGTGGCGACACCAGCGCGGCGGCGGCGTCATCCAGCGGACGCAGCAGCCGGCGGATCAGCTGCCACTGTGCGGCGGCGGCCAGGTCGTTGTAGCTCGGGCGGCGCAGGCTGTCCGCGCCGAGACCGGCGATGGCCGCTGTCTCCGCAGCCCGCACCGCCGTCGTGGTGTCGTAACGGCGCGGATCTATCGGCCAGTGCCAGCGCCCGTCGGCGCACTGTGCCGCAGCAGCAACCAGGGCGCTCACCGTGACGCCTCCGCCAGCTCGCCCGCGCAGCTGAGCATCCGCACGCGCCAGGCAAGGAGATGATCGATGCCGCTGCCGAGCTTGCCGGCCAGGTCACGCCCGGACAGGTTAATACAGGTGAGCGTGGTGTCAGTGTGGCGATGCCCGGCGAACGCCGCGATCGCGTGGACTTCCCAGCCCATCCGCGCCAGGTCTGCGCCAGATCCGGCCGCATCCTGGCGCCGCCGCTGTCTGAATATGCCGGTCTCCCGCACTAGTCTGCAAGTATGAGCGAATCAGCATCCAGGCGCCTGACGTTGCCGCTGTTCCCGCTCGGGAGCGTGCTGTATCCAGGGCTGGTGCTGCCGCTGCAAATCTTCGAGGAGCGGTACCGGCAGCTTGTCGCTGACCTGCTCGCCGGACCTGAGCCTCGCCGGTTCGGCGTGATCGCGATCCGCCACGGCCGGGAGACCGGCATCAACGGGGTGTCCGAGCTCTACGCGACCGGGTGCACCGCCATCGTGCAGCGCGTCGAGCGTCACGACGACGGGGGGTACGACCTTGTCACCGTCGGCGCGGATCGGTTCAGGCTGCTGGGCCTCCGCGACCCTGGTGATCATCTCGGCGAAACCGGCAAACATGAGCGTTACCTCAGCGCCGACGTCCAGCTGCTGCCCGATGAGGTCGGCGACGAGGCCGAGGCTGCCATGGTGCTGCCGACCGTGGAACGGGCGTTCCGGTCTTATCTCGGGTTGCTTGCCGATCGCGGCGGCGCGCAGATCACGATCCCGGACCTGCCCGACGAGCCCATGCTGATGTCATACCTGGTGGCTGCCGCCGTCGTCGCGGACCTGCCGGAGAAGCAGCGGCTGCTGGAGGAGCCCGACGCGCTCCGCCGGCTGGTTTCCGAGCGCAGGCTGCTGAGCAGGGAGATGCAGATGCTCCGCTCGCTGACCGCCACGCCGGCGCCTGATCTTAGGTACGCGCCGTACAGCCCTAACTAGGCAGGCCTCAGCTAGCCGTCAGCGCGACCGCCGCTTCCGTCGTCAGCAGCTGGAACGTAAATGTCTCCTGCAGGTAAAGCACGACATCGGTGTCGTTGTGTGACAGGTAGCCGATCGAGAAGTCCTGGCCGAGGTGCAGGCTGAAATCGCCGCCGCGGGCGGTCACCAGTACCGCGCCGGTGATGGCCGGCGCCCAGATCAGCTCGCCGTCCAGGACGTTGCGCAGGTGGCGGATGACCGGGTAACCGTGGTCGCTCGCTTCGCTGACCGCGGTATAGGCCTCGGCCGACAGCACAGCGGTGTAAGGGCCGTCCACGCCGGCTGACCGCAACTGGTTCGCCGCCTGAGCGAACGCCATCGGGTATCCGGCGATCTCAGCTGGCAGGCTGACCGGCGAGTTGCTGGCGCCCGGCACGATGCCGCCGATGCCCGCTGCTGGGTAGCCCGCGAAGATGGCCCGGTCCTCGGCGAACGCGATCTGCCGGGCCGCGTCCCTGGCGGGCTGCCAGTCGGAGTCCTGCGAGCCGCGCAGCACATCGTCGATCTGCTCCCGGTTCAGCGTGAACGGAACCCGCAGCTCGACCAACGGCAGGACCTGGCGCTGCCGGGCCTGCACGCCGTCAGCGGGCGGGTCCACGGCCACCAGGTGCCCGGTTCCCACGGCCGACAGGCTCGCGCCGCCGGGGCCGCTGACGTCCACGACGCGCCGGCCGGCCAGGTAGCGCTTTAGCGTGCGCGTCGTTTCCTGTTCGATCTCGGCCCACGCCTCGTCAGATATCGGGGCTAGCTCGCGGTGCAGGTTGTTCATCGTGATGCGTCTCCTCGGAGGCTGCCGATGTTGAGTGAGCCGTTGGTGCTGTTCTGCTGTGAGTCGTCGGTGGCGTTCCCGCCGGTGGCGCCGTTGCTGCTGTCTTCGTCAGTCAGACCTTCTTCGTCGGCGAGGCCGTCCAGCAGCGTCTGCGACGGCACGAAGAACAGCGAGCCAGTGACCGCAGAGCTGACGTCCAGGATCCTGTCGTAGTTACCCGGCGGGGAACCGATGAACATGTTCTCCAGCATCTGCTCTGTCGTCGCTGGCGAGCGAGCGTAGCCGATGAAGTAGGTCCCGTACTCGCCGGTGCCGACGTGGCCGAACGGCATGTTGTCCCTGACGATGTCTACTTCCTCGCCGTCGACGACGATCGTGGTCAGTGCGTTGTGAGCGCTCGAAGGCTTGACCGAATCGTCCAGTTCGACGTCCGACAGCTTTGTCCGGCCGATGACCTTTTCCTGCTCCTCGACCGGCAGCGCGTTCCAGCGGTCCAGGTCGTGAAGATACTTCTGCACGATCACGTAACTGCCGCCGGCGTAAGCGGGCTCCTCGCTGCCGATAATCGCGGCGCGGGCCGCGGCGGGACCGGTCGGGTTCTCCGTGCCGTCCACGAATCCGAGCAGGTCCCGCTCATCGAAATAGCTGAACCCGTGCACCTCGTCGGCGATCCTGGCCACGCCCTCGAGCCGGCCGGTGATCAGGCTGGCAAGCTCGAAGCACAGGTCCATCCGGGTCGCCCGGATGTGGAACAGCAGGTCGCCGGGCGTGCTGACGGCATGCCGGCTCCCCGCCCGCAGCTCACGGAACGGGTGCAGGCCGGCCGGCCGCGGCAGCTCTGTCAGGCGGTCCCAGGCTGCAGCCCCGATCCCGGTCACGCAGGTCAGGCGGCCGTTCAGGTCCCGGAAGCCGACCGCCCTGACCAGACCGGCTACGTCCGCGCACAGCTGCCTGGCAGCGGCCTCGCTGCCCGCGCCGGGGTCGATGACAGCGACCAGGAAGATCGCGGCCTTCGTCAGCGACGCGACAACAGCCTGCGGTTCGACGGCCTCAGCGGCCTCGACGGCCTCGACGGCCGCAACCGCCGCGAGTGCCTCGCCCGCTTCGCCGGCCCCGTCAGCCTCGCTACCAGTGCTCACCCGACTATCTTTCCGCACAGCTAAGGCTGGTTTCCGGGTGGTTGGCAGGAATGGTTGAGGCAGGTGCCTGGTTGCTGACGGGAGGCGAGCCGCAGCGGGCGCGCCGCGAGCGTGCCGGCACAGACAACTGGAGGCCGCGATGACGAGCACCACCCAGGCCAGCGGAGCCAGCCCGGTCGACTTCGCGACGTTCGGTGACTACGGCGATTTCCGCCCCAAGAAGCCAGCCTCGACGACGACAGTGCCACCAGCCGGGACGAAGCAAGGCGAGTTCGTGCGCGCGGCTTATCCGTTCCGCGGCCGGATCACCGCTGACGGCTCCAGCGGCTATCCCGCTGAGCCGGGCCGTTATCACCTGTACATCAGCTGGGCCTGCCCCTGGGCCCACCGCTCCGCCATCGTGCGCGAACTGCTCGGCCTGACTGGCGTCATCTCGCTGTCAGCAGTTGACCCGGTGCGCGACGGCCGCGGCTGGGCCTTTCGCGAAGGCGATGGCTACGGTCTCGACCCGGTGAACGGGTTTGCGCTGCTCAAAGAGGCGTACGAGGCAACCGAGCCGGGGTATGACGGCCACGTCTCAGTGCCGGTGCTCTGGGACAAGCAGACCCGCAGGATCGTCAGCAACAACTTCCCTGACATCACGCTTGACCTGGACACTCAGTTTGCCGCCTGGGCAGACCCTGCCCATGACCTGTACCCGGAGGCGCTGCGCCCGCAGATCGACGAGATCAACGAGCTGATCTACGCGACCGTCAACAACGGCGTCTACCGGTCGGGCTTCGCGACCACTCAGGAGAGCTACCACGAGGCGGTAACCCGGCTGTTCCAGACGCTCGACCAGCTTGAGCAGCGGCTCGCCGGACAGCGCTACCTGGTCGGCGACCAGCTCACTGAGGCCGATGTGCGGCTATGGGTGACGCTTGCCAGGTTCGATTCTGTGTACTACTCGCACTTCAAGTGCAACCTGCGCCGGATAAGCGACTACCCGGACCTGTGGGCCTACACGCGGGACCTGTACGCGCTCCCGGCGTTCGGCAAGACGCTCAGGCTCGACCAGATCAAGCGGCACTACTACACCACCCATCCGCAGCTCAACCCGACTCGGATCGTGCCGGATGGCCCGCTGCTCGACTGGACCGCGCCATCCGGCCGCGAGCGCCTGGTCAAGGCCTGATGGCACCGCCGCAGCGTGGTCAACGCCGGGGTAGCGTGAACGTATGAGCGAGTATGCGGACGCGGCCGGCCTGGTCGAGCGGACGGCAGCGGTCCTGGTCGACGCCATTCCTGATCAGCCGGCCGACGACGGATTCTTCGGTCCGGCCAGCATCGCCTGGCGGATCGGCGGCGACCTGTCCGCGCCCGTGGCCGGCCTGCGGGCGCTCATAATCCAGGCCTTGCACCCGCTCGCGATGGCAGGTGTCGATCAGCACAGCGACTGGCGGGCTGACCCGGTCGGCAGGCTCGCTGCTACCTCGGCATATCTGGCGAATATTACGTACGGGGAACGAGCCGTTGCCCAGCGAGCCGCGGCCAGGGTGCGGCGGATTCATGAGCGGGTCACCGGCGTTGACCCGGCGACCGGCCAGCCTTATGCCGCGAGCGATCCGGCGCTTCTGCTGTGGGTTCACGCAGCGCTGGTGGATTCGAACATCGCGGCGCGCGAGAAGTTCGGCACGCCGTTGCCGCCTGGCGATGCCGACACCTACATCGAGGAGATGGTGATCGCCGCCCAGCTTGTCGGCGTTCCCATAGAGCTCGTGCCGGACAGCCAGGCGGCGCTCAGCAAGTACCTGAGCTGGGTGCGGCCGCAACTGCTGTGCACCGCCGCGGCCAGGGAGTCGATGGCTTATCTGCTCGACCCGCCTGGCCTGGATCCCGAAGTGGCCGAGATCTGGCAGGACATCAAGGAGGCGACACTGATCTCCCTGCCCGACTGGGCCCGTGAGGAGTACGGCTACACCGCACCGGAACTGACGGCGGCACGCCGGGAGGAGATCAGGCAGGCTCTCGGCGTGCTGGACGCGGTATTCCTCGGCGAGCCAGGCGTGCTGGAGGCCAGGCAGCGGATCACCCTGCGGATGCGGGCCGCAACGCGGGTATGAAGAGCAGTGCTGGCCTGAAGAGCAGTGCTGGCCTGAAGAGCAGTGCTGGCGTGAAAAACCGTGCTGGCGTGAAAAACCGTGCTGGCGTGAAAAACCGTGCTGGCCTGAGAAACCCCGGACGGGCTCTGGCTGCGCTGGCTGCGGCTTCTGTCGCCGGCGCTGCCGGAGTGGCGCTGGTGCGGCGGCGCGTGGGGCGACTGCGTTTCGAGCGCGGTCTGGCGGCGGCCCAGCTTGCGGTACGCGGCGGCCTGCGGTACGCGACCAGTGCGCCGCGGCTCTTCATGGCGGCGGGGGAGAGCCGCGAGCGCTTGCGCAACGACCTTGCCATGCAGACTGCCGACGACGTGACTGCCACGCTCGGCACGATGAAGGGCGTTATGGTCAAGCTCGGCCAGATGGCCAGCTACGTGGACGACGGGCTGGCTCCCTCGGT